>VAPR01001598.1_pt1 | contig 10710 bp, 16 predicted proteins | sample 3380701 | NCBI WGS metagenome assembly VAPR01 (sample SAMN11536904, study PRJNA540576) | hot springs metagenome | isolation source: hot spring wet sediment | place: Spain: Lobios | collected 2014-01
AGAAGCCGGGGTCCCACAGCCAGGCAGTGGGCCGGCCTCGAGATCATACAAGCTGGTCAAGAAAGCCGGTGGCCTTCGCGGGCCGCGTGGGTTCAAATCCCACCCCCGGCGCATAAGAGGCGTCTTTGCGGCGTCTCTATTGTTCGGCAGCTGAACAATAAAGGTGCCCGTTTTTATGCTGGTGGTTTTCGAGAGTTTTGCATAGCCCATTTTATGCCCCATTTTCTCAGTTGTTCGAGTATTGGTGCTAGCTCCATAGCCATGGGGGTCAGTGAGTAGGATACTGAGAAGGGCTGTAAGTTCAGAACTCTTCTTTCAACGAGGCCTTTCCTCTGTAGGCTTTTGAGTGTTCTTGAAAGGGTTTTGGAGTTGAGCCCTGGCACGGCTTTGAGCAGCTCGTTGAACCCCTTAGGCCCTTGGACAAGGTATGAGATTATGACCATCGACCAAACGCTTCCAAGCAGTTTCGTCGCCGAAACCATCGGACACACGTTACCTGCCTGAACAGCTTTCGCCCGCGTCATCTAGCGGCATACTTGCCTCTTAGCATTTTAAATACTTGCCTTTTGCCAGTAGGTTGCGAAAGGTGAGCAATATGGCCGTGTTGGGTGATTTATCGGGGTTTGTGGACATAGGTCTTCTGGTGCTACGGGTTGTGCTGGGGTTCATAATGGTGGTCCACGGAGCGCCGAAGCTCTTCGGCCCGATGAGGAAGCAGATGCGCGGCGGCATGTCTCAGCTGGGTATCCCGGGAGGCCTTTTCGACCTTGCGGGGCTTCTCGAGTTCGTGGGCGGCATAGCGCTGATAATCGGCTTCTGGACACAGGTGGCCGGGCTGCTCTTCTTCATCGAGATGATTGGCACGATAGTTCTTTATTTGTCGAAGCTGGGCAAGTTTGTGCCGCCTCCTGAGGTGTTGCAGCAGATGGTCGCGGGTTCTCGACAGTTTATGCGGGGTTTCATGTCCGGAGTCGGTGGATGGGAGTTCGACCTACTGATTCTGGCGGCTGCTCTGCTGCTGGTTTTCACAGGTGCAGGAGCCTACTCTGTGGACAGCCTCCTGAACCTCTAATTTTTTTTGTTTATTAGATGGGTTCTCGTTGTCATTTGTGTTGGAGCCGAGTAGCCGTATAGAGGCCCTTATGCGAGCGCATAAGCGTGAGAGGGGGAGCGTGAAGCTGGCTGAGGAATATTTGGAAGCGGTTTATGAAATTCTTCAGAGACGGGAAGGCAGGGTTCGGCCGGTTGATGTCGCCAAGGCCTTAAACGTGGCCCCCAGCACGGTCAAGAAAGTTATTACACGGCTCTGCGAAAAGGGGTATCTCCGCTATCAGCCCTACAAGGTTCTTGAACTTACGGAGGAAGGGTTTGCGAAGGTGCGGCAGCTTAAGCACAGACATGACACCGTTTCGAGGCTTTTTCAGGCGATTGGGCTTGATGAGCTCTCGGCAGAGGTGGAGGCGGAGAGGATGGAGCACAGCCTCAGCGAAACCTCTACGGCTGTTTTGGAGGCTTTGCTGAACACTCTGGAGTCTGATGAGGAGGTTCTTCGCAGGGTTAGAAAAGGTGTTTTTGAAAGCTTGGTTAGCGGTGGATATTTACGGGGAAAGGAATGATGATACAATTTTCGTAGAAATACACAATCATTAAATACGATTGTTTTAAAAGATTTTCGACCTGGGTTGACTACGCTTCTTGACTCGACGTTGAGGGAGGGTGAGCTTTTCAGGGTTCTCAAGCTCTCCGCTAAGCTGGAGTTGGTGGAGAAGCTTGCGGAAGCGGGGGTAAAGAGGGTGGAGATTACGGTGGATTATCCTCCTCGGACCACGCGGGAGGATGTCGAGCCCCTTGTGAGGAAATGTAACACTCTTGGGTTTGAGGTTGTCCTGCATGGCAGAGCTGTGAGGGATGACCTTGAGGCCGCTGCGAAGTATGATGCCACGGGTGTCGGCCTCTACATCGCGTTGACGGAGATTCATCGGAGACATAAGCTGCGTGGCATTAGTTTTCAGGAGGGTTTGGAGAGGTTGGTGGATGCTGTGAAGACGGCTCGGGAGATGGGGTTCAGGTATGTGAGGGCCACGGTAGAGGATGCTTCGCGGTTCTTCGTCGACGGACAGCTCACCCCACTCATAGACGCTGTCAACTCGGTGAGAAGAGCTGGAGCAACTCTTGTCAGCGTCCCAGACACCGCGGGCCTCCTCTCCCCCCAGAAGGCCCGTGAATTCATAACATTTCTCAGAGAGAAAACTGATGCGCCGTTGGCGGCTCATTTTCACAACGACTATGGCATGGCTTCTGCAAACACGGTTGAGGCTGTTCTCGCAGGAGCTGATGAAGCTCATGTGACGGTGATGGGTGTCGGTGACAGAAACGGGATAGCTGACCTCTACGAGGTTGTCGCGGTTCTCGAGGATATTCATGGCATCGACCTCGGTGTGGACCGATCCAAGCTAAACAGTCTATACGGCTTCTTCTCAAAGGTGGCGGGTCTGCGGCTTCCATGGCGTCATCCATTATCCGAGGAAGCGCGGACGATAAGAGCAGGGGTTCATCAGTCGATGGCCGTCGAGAAACCCGAGGGATACATGCCTGAAAAGAAACTGCAGCATGATGTCGAAAACCCTGTCTTCGAAATTGGTGTCTACTCGAGCCACAAGCTGGTAGCACATTTAACTGGCCTGCCTCCCACAGATCCTCGGGCCCGCTCAGCGACGGAAGCCCTCGCGAGGAAGGCGCGTGAGAAAAACGGCCGCCTCAGCATAGGCGACATCAAAGAGGTGTTGAGGGATGTGCTTGGTCTCGAGGTGGACAACGGGAAGCTTCGCAGGTTTTTCGGCGGCGAAAAGGTCTACATTTTGGCTAAACTTAACCCGAGGTTTGACCCTGAGAAAATTCACGAGACGCTGGTTTCATGGGATGATGTGGAGACTGTGGACGAGGTTTACGGCGACGTGGACCTCGTCGTCGTGGGTAGGATGAGGCTGTCGGGCCAAAACCTTGTCGAAAGGTTCAGGGACGTTTTCGCCGAGGCTATCGACGACTTGAAGGTTCTGGTGGCCGACTAGCTTCGCAGTATTGCCGGAGCGGCTTTCGCCGATTCTTCACCCAGGGCCCTGACTATGTCTGTGACCGTGACTATGCCGACCAGCTTTTCACCTCTGACGACTAAGAGCCTTCTTACACGGTTGGCCGCCATAATGGCCACGGCCTCATCGAGAGAAGTGTTTTCGCCGACGACCACGACAGGGGCCGTCATAACATCCTCGACATGTGTTCGCTTCGGTGACAGACCAGCTGCTACAACTCGCCTCACAACATCCCTCTCAGTCAATATACCTACAGGCTTCTCACCCACCGTTACAACCAACGAGCCAACCTCCTCCTCAGCCATAATCCTGGCCGCAGAGTAGACAGATGTCCCAGGGGAAACCGTAACAACATCAGCTGTCATCACATCTTTGACGAGCACATCAAGCACCCGTCAAATTGTGGGAAACTTTGTTAAAAAGTGTTTCAAACGGTTTAAATCATGCTCCAAAAGATGATGAACAGAAATGAAGATCCCCTCCAAGATGGTAACCTACTGTCCCAAATGCAACAGCCACACGGAGCACACCGTCTCTCTCTATAAGAAAGGTAAGGAGAGAAAACTTGCTCTGGGTGCGAGACGACATGCACGGGAGCTGAAGGGCTACGGAGGCCAGAAATACCCTATACAGAGGAAAAAATCGAAGACCACCGACAAGAAAACCCTCGTCCTCAAATGCGTCACATGTGGCCGAAGCGTGATGAGGGAGGGAATCAGGCTGAGAAAAATGGAGGTGACCCGCTGATGTCGGAGATGTGGGGAGACCTGATACCCACTCCACAGTCAAAATTTCTCATGGTGACATGCAACGAGTGCGGAAACACTCAGATAGTGTTCGACTCGGCGAAAATCGTCGTGAAATGCAACGTCTGCGGCGCGGTCTTGGCTAAACCCAGTGGCGGAAAAGCAATCATTCTGGGGAAGAAGGAGAGGACGCTTGAGTAATGTCCCCCAAGTAGGGGAGCTGGTCATAGGCCTCGTCAAAGAAGTCAAGGACTACGGAGCCTACATAGAGATTGATGAATACCCGGGCTATGAGGGGTTTGTCCACGTCTCGGAGGTTTCGCTGAAGTGGGTTCGCAACATCCGTGAACACCTCAAGGAGGGGCAGCGCACCGTTTTCAAGATCATACGTGTTAACCCGGCGACTTTGCAGGCAGACCTATCCATCAGAAGAGTATCTCAACGCGAAAGAATGGAGAAACTGCTTGAGGTGAAGAAAGCTTCAAAGGTCAAGCGTGTTCTAAAAATTCTGGAAGAAACAGCAGGTCCTCAGGCAGTAGAGAAAATTTACACAAAAACACGTGATGCAAACGTGCTGTATGAGATTTTTGAGCAGATTTCCGCTGACCAGCCCGTCAACCAGTTTTTCCCCGAACTTGATGATAAGGAGGCGGAGGAGCTTAGGCGGGCTGTGGAGCATGAAATCCGTGTGCGGGAGCATGAAATCAAGGCAGACATAGTCATGCGTTCTGAGGCGCGGAACGGTGTTATGGCTATCCGCGAGGCTGCGGCCGCGGCTGAGCAGCTAGCCAGACCGGGGGAGTTGATTGAGATAAAAACCAAGGGGGCGCCGGTGTACAGCGTACATATCAAAGCGTCGAATCGTGAGAGAACTGAGGAGCTTTTGGAGAAGGTTGTAGAAAAATGCGGGGAAGTGTTGAAGAGGTACGGCGGCGTCGCCGAAGTTAAGGCGAAGTAACCGTACCCAGCTTCTCCATGTTGAAAAGCAGAGACCGGCGTCTAACTATCGTGGCCCTGTTATCGACCCTCTGATACTTAGCGTTGACCTCAACATCCATGGGCAGAGGCTCCTGAGTGGTCTCCACGTCGAGAACCCTCTTGTCCGGTGGGAAATCAACATGTCTCCCTTTTCCAAGCTTAACCTCGATACCGAATAGCTTGAAGCCGTCCAGAGTTTCGGGAGGCTCCTCAAGCAAAGTGACCCTGTACCTGTATAACCTTGTTCTCTCAACTCTTGTCCGGGTTACCTCTTTAACAGGTTGTTTTCGCCGCTTCATGGCTCAGATTTATTAAAAACACGATAAAATAAGATGTTTGCTTATGATTTTTGCCGCCGAAGCTACTGTGGTTGTTTTGGCTTTTTTCTCAGCCTTGGTAGGTTCTATGCTTGGTGTCGGCGGCGGCTTCATCTTTGTGCCTGTTTCTGTAGGGGCCATGGGGCTTCGGCCGTTTGTAGCTGTCCCGGCGAGCCTATCACTCGTCCTGTCCAACGCCTTTTCAGCAACCCTGACGAGGGTTAGGAAAAACGCCTTCAAAATAAGGCCAAACCACTGGCTTGTTCTCCCAGCAATAGCGTTATCGATCCTCGGAGCACTCACCTCCCTTCGTCTCCAGGAACCTGTCTTCAAAATCGTTTTCGGAATATTCCTAATAGGCTCAACTCTTCTGATGCTGAAAATTAGGGGAAACCAAGGCCGAGACCATGTTGTGGGAATTGGTGGGAGGGTGTTGGTCGTGGTAGTCGCCGGCTTCGTCTCATCTCTGCTGGGTGTCGGTGGAGGCATGTTAATGGTTCCGAGCTTCATCCTCTGGTCCAACATGAGCCCAAGGGAGGCTGTGGCCGTCAGCCAGTTTCTCACAGGCTTCACCTCAGCCACAGGCCTTGCGACATACCTTCTTCAGGGCAGTTTTTACCCAGGAATATATGGCGCCGCTTTTGCGGGAGGCTTGTTGGGAGGATTTGTCGGCAGCAGGATACAGTTAGGGTTATCCGATAGACAGCTGAGAGCAGCGATTGTTTTAGGCTTCTCGGCGATTGGGCTGTGGATGCTGCTTTCCCCGCTGCTATAGAAGACGCACCAGAGTTAACAGAACAAGAGATAAAACAAAAACAATCAACCACACTTTCCTGCTCCAGATGAACACTTTTTCTCCGTCAAGCGGCATTATGGGAAGCATGTTGAAAAACATTAGGAATGCGTTGAGTGAAGCGATGGCGCTTAGAACACCGCTACCCAGAAGCCTTCCAACTGCGAGTGTAACAGCGGCGACAACCATGTTGAACAGGGGCCCTGCGACCGCCACATGCCCCACATCCCGCAAACTCTGGAGACCACGTATAACCACAGCCCCCGGCATAATCACCTTGAACGGAATAGGCAGAACCGCGGTCAAAACCGTAACGAGGAGACCCGCGAGATAAACCTTGAACTCTGCGCCGAAACCCTTGCGCATCGCGACGAGCTTGTGTGCAAGCTCATGTCCGAGGAAAGAGGCCGCGAACCCGATCAAGAGAGCGGCGTAAGAAACCGTGGGCGCAAAAAAGAACCCGAGCAGGCTCACACCAGCGAGGACAACAACAACCGTCGCCACGAGAAGATGAATAAGCTCCTCCCTTGTGAAGAGAGGGGCCCGAAAACGTCTCACATATTCGGTTCTCCAAAAAGGCCGTATCCTGATTTCTTCCGGTCTCCGGGCCAGCGTAATACCCCCACATGCATGGTTTTCCGGCAGTCGATGCTCGGGGCAGAAGTTTTGCCCGCAATATTTGCATGTGAATGGTAAAAGCTCCTCAGTCCCGCAGACCGCGCACTTGCCCAATTCGACGGCTTTTTAGGCATCCTGTTTTTATAGTTTCCCAAACTTATATTCAAAGCAACACATTATCCAAGTATGAGCACCGGTGTTGATTGGGATGAGTTTTTCAACAGGATTAGGGCTGATGTCGAGAGCCGTTTAAGGGAGGCCGTTGACCAGCTGGCGGCCGGCTTCGAACCTCTCATACGGGGCGAAGGCGTCTCATACACCTATGTCGGAGATCGTTTATACGCCGTGGTAGAGGTTCCTGGATGTCCACGGGATAAAATCGAGTTGACCGCTGAAGAAAACCAAATAACGGTTTCAGCCGATTATGTTTCACCGCCGTATCCAGAGTTCGGCCGACTGCCTCCATTCGCACGTGGCAAAGGTGTCCGCAGAGTGTTGCGACTCCCCAGAGCCATAGACCCCTCGAAAGTGGAGGCAAAGTATGACTCGGGGCTTTTGTTCATAAAGGCCGAGGTAGCTAAACCACGTGGTGTAAAGGTGTCAGTCGAGTAGAGCATGCCGAGACTGTTCAGCGAGCTCGCCGACCTCTGCGAAAAACTCGAGTCCACCTCATCCAGAAAAGAGAAGATATCGCTCATCGCGGACTTTCTCGGGAAATTCAGTCCAGAGGAGGCGGATGAAGCGGCCGCGGCGGCCAACCTCCTCGTCGGCCTATCATCAGGAGTCAGGAAGCTAGGTATCAACATCGGGCCAGCCACACTTATGAAAGCCTTGAGGGAGCAGCAGTCGGTTCTCACATCGCCCACGCCTCTCACCGTATCCGAGGTCTGGGAAAGCATCGAGAAAGCCGCGTCTCTCTCGGGCAAAGGCGTCACCGAGGCGAGGAAAGCCCTTCTATCAAGCCTCCTTAACAGAGCCGATGAGAAAGAGCGGAAATGGCTCACCCGCATCCTCATGGGCGAGATGAGGCACGGGGCAAGCGTAGGGATACTCGTTGAATCGCTTTCAAAGTATCTGAACAAGCCGCTTGACGATGTCAAAACCGCTGAGATGGCGTTGGGTAGGCTCGATATCCTTGTAAAAAACGCCATCAAAAACAGGCTAAAGGAGACAAGGCTCCAGCTCTTTTCCCCCGTCAAACCCATGCTGGCAGAATACGCATACAGCCTTGGAGAAATCTTCGAGAAACTGGGGCCGAAGGTATATCTGGAGCCGAAAATCGACGGCGTCAGGCTTCAGGTCCACGTCAGAGATGGTGCCGTCAAAGTCTATACGAGGGGCTTGAAGGACGTCACAGAATCGGTTCCTGATATCGTGGAAAACGTGCGTCAGGCCGTAAATGCGGAAAGCTGTATTCTCGACGGCGAAGGATACTGCGTCGACGAAAACGGTAGGGCGACGCCTTTTCAGGAGACTATGCGGCGGATAGGAAGGGAGAAAAACGTTGAAGAGGCTCTTAAGCAGCTGGTTCTAAGCATCAAGTTCTTCGACATAATCCATCTCAACGGAGAAGACCTTTGGAACACCCCTCTCCATAGCAGGAGAAAACGGCTCGAGGAAACGGTTGACCAGAGGCTGGTTAACCCTCTGATTGTGTCCGGTGATGAAGAGGATGTGCGCAAAGCGTTGGAGCAGTGGACATCCGTTGGCTATGAGGGGGTTATGGCCAAGTCCCCTGACAGCCCCTATACACCGGGTAGAAGAGGCGGATACTGGCTGAAGATGAAGAAAGCATTCACCCTCGATGTTGTCGTTGTGGCAGCTGAATGGGGACATGGCAGGAGAAGAGGCTGGCTAAGCAACTACCATCTGGCGGTGTTAGATGACAGAGGTGGAGGATTCGCACCAGTCGGGAAAACTTTCAAAGGGTTGACCGACGACGAATTCCGCAAAATGACCCACCTACTTCTCGGTATAGCGAAGTCTCATGAAGAATGGGGGGTGGTTGTCGAGCCGAGGATAGTTGTAGAGATAGAGTTTAACGAGGTTCAGCGGAGCCCCAGCTACACCAGCGGATACGCCCTTCGATTTGCACGGATAAAAGCGGTAAGAACGGACAAGAAACCCGAGGAGGCCAATACGTTATCCGACCTCGAGAAAATATACAACAACCAACGTAATCCCAGCGGAACACATCTGTATTAACCAAGGTTACACAGGATCAAAAGAGGCTACAAACCCTTATATCACCCACCTCCAGCCCCGTCTCCGTGAAAGGCTTAGCAGCAACTCTGTCAGCACTGGCCGTCTTGCTGATTTTAGGAGGGGTTTTGGCTAGACCCGCCCTCGAAAACATTCCACCACTTGGGTTCCAGACAGCTGTCCTAGCAGTTATGCTGACTGCACTTGCCGCAGTTGTTACACCGCTCTCATCAGCCCTCGGCGGGTCAACAGTCATGCCGCCGACAGGGACAACAATCTACCTAGGTATATGGCCTCTGGTTACCTGGATTCTCGCAGGGTTCGCCGTCGCCCTGGTTACCAGAAGGTCGAGAGAGGCGGTTATTCCTCCGCTGGTTGCATCAACCCTTACATATCTGCTGGTCTTAGGGCTGTCCATCTACGTGCTCCCCCGCGTCCCCGGAGCGATCAGCTGGGAAGTTTATCTAACCGCGCTCGCTAAACAGATCATACTTGATGGTCCACTTGACTTTGCCCTGCTATTCCTACTCCCCATGTTCTCCTCCTTCTTCTCAGCCGCGTTCATAGAAGCGATGAAGCCTAGGAGACAGGTTTACCATGTTAACAGACCGAGGCGGTTTTGGGAGTGGAGCGAAGAGGAATAAATAAAAGAAGAAGGTTGAATTTTTAGCCGCTTGCTGCTACGGCTTCACCTGCGGCTGCGGCCGCTGGTTTAGCGGCCTTAGCTCTCTTGCGTCTTGTTGTCTTCTTTTTCTTACCTCCCTTCCTTGCTGCTTTCTTTTTTGCTTTCGCCATTTTTGCTCATGTTTTTCATGTTTTGCATGTTTAAAAAATTTTCTGAAAAATTTGTAGAAAACTCTTGTGCATAACTATTTTTGATGCGTTAACGGGTGTATCGGCCATGATTTCGATAAATGAGTTTAAGCGGGTTGAGATGAGGGTTGGCAGGGTTGTGCACGCTGAGAGGCTGAAGGGCTCTGATAAGTTGCTCAAGCTGAGGGTGAGCTTCGGCGACGCTGAGAAACAGGTCTTGACGGGGTTGGCGGAGTACTATAGCCCCGACCACTTCATAGGACGTTTGTTCGTCTTCGTCACCAACCTCGAAACCCGCAAAATCCGGGGGGAGGTCTCGGAAGCTATGTTGTTGACGGCTGTGGAGAGCGAAAAGAAGATTGTGCCGGTGGTTCCTGAGAACGAGGTGGCGGAAGGAACCTTGATAATGTAGCTCTATATACGGCATATTCCTTTTACGACAGGGATGTTGGCTGACTGCGGGCGTGTAAACAGTCTTCCCGACGGCTCCCATGTGGAGCTGCGGGGCTGGATACGTTCCAAGAGGCATCACGGTCGGTTGATGTTCATCGACTTGAGGGATGGGACGGGTGTTGTCCAAGTTACTCTGAAGGTATCTGAGGTGTCTGAAGCAGATTTCCAAGCCGTGTCATCCGCTGGAAGAGAGTCTGCTATTGTTGTCTCGGGTGTGGTTGTTCACGACCCGAGGGCTCCCAGCGGAGCAGAGGTTAGGGCGAAAAAAGTTGATGTAATTTCGGCTTCTATAGAGGAATTTCCCATCAAGAAGGGTGTTGGCCCACGTTTCCTCAGCGACCACAGGCACCTGGCCATACGCAGCCCTAAGGCAGCGGCCATTCTAAGGTTCCGCTCAAACCTTCTCAAAAGCATACGAAACTGGTTTGAAAGAGAGAGCTTCGTGGAGGTAAACTGCCCCACATTCATTACAGCAGCCGTCGAGGGTGGCGCCACCCTCTTCGAGGTGAATTACTTCGGGAAAAAAGTGTACCTGACACAGAGTGTCCAGTTTTACCAGGAGGCTGCGATCTATTCGCTTGGGAAGGTTTACAGTATTCAGCCTAGTTTCCGGGCTGAGAGGAGCAAGACTCGTCGGCATTTGACGGAGTTTTGGCATGTAGAGGGTGAGATGGCTTTCGCCGGGTTGGATGACTTGATGA
>VAPR01001599.1_pt1 | contig 10704 bp, 13 predicted proteins | sample 3380701 | NCBI WGS metagenome assembly VAPR01 (sample SAMN11536904, study PRJNA540576) | hot springs metagenome | isolation source: hot spring wet sediment | place: Spain: Lobios | collected 2014-01
CGCGATCAGCACCGATTTGGACATGGTATCCCACGCTGCCGTACCACCCAGCGCGATTGCCAATGTGCTTGCATTCACATAGGTGTCGCCTTTGTAGTAAACCGGATTTTGCGGGAACGGAAGCGGTTTGCCATTCAGAGTGACCTTGATCGGCTGGTTTACCTGTACCGATTTAGCTTGGCCGTTAGCCAGAGCAGCATTTGCGGCCACTCCACCGGCCAACAGCGCTGTAGTAAGGAGAAGAGCAGACATTTTGCGAAGCATGGTTATGCACCCCTTGTCAATATTTGATGATTTCCAAATTTGTAAGTTTCGACAAACGAAGGCGATTTCCTTCTTTTTTATCCATCATTTACCTATGACAAAATAACAAAAAAATGCCAAACTAATAAACAAACCAATTCATCCTACGAACAAACGTTTTTGTGCACAACCTGTTGATAATTCTGTGGATAAGTCCCAAGAAGGAGCGGCTGGCATGGTATCTGACCAATATTATCTTATTTATCAAGAAGCGAACGATGAAGAGTGCCTGCTGACGATCCAACCCTACACCGACGAACAAAAGCTGGCGGAAGCCCTGAATCAACTGCAGGCACGACAGGTGGACGAGTACACCATTATCAAAGGCCGCAAGATGAAAGCAACCCTGCGTGTAGCCGTTGATCTAACAGAAGCGACCGAGGCAGCCGATACAGAATAGAAAGGCAACGTGAGAAAGCTCATTCCTTTTGGCGAATGAGCTTTTTTTGTGAAATTTTTTCTGTGGGTCTTCCGTACTGTCTAGTGGGAGGAGGGAAAACGGATGGAACAAGACGTGACTCAGCTAAATAAAGAAGCCTTACAGCACATCCAGATGTACCTTGCCGGCAACTCCCGCTCGTTCCATGCGCTTGTTCAGCTCTTTGGACCGCGCGTTCTTGGCATAGTGAGAAAAATGGTGTACTCCTACCACGACGTCGAGGATCTTCACAACGAAATCTGGTTGAAAGTTGCCCAACATTTGCACAAGTTTGATACAACCCTCCCCTTTCACTCGTGGCTGTATCGGATTGCTTCCAACGCTTGCATTGACTTTTTGCGGAAAAAGAAGGAGATTGCCATGGAAGACGACCAATTGTTCCATCAGGTGAACAAACTCCCTGTCAATGAAGCGAACACACCGGAAAACCTTCTGCTGCAAAAAGAGTTCCGTTCCCAACTGAACAGCTTGCTCGCCCGCCTGGATGAAACCGACCGACTGATCGTCACCCTGCGGTTTACCGAGGGAATGAGCTACGACGACATCGGAAGCATCGTCGGCATGAGTAAAAATACCGTTGGGACCCGGTTGTTTCGCGCACGCAAACAGCTAAAAGATCTGCTCGAAAAACAAATGGAGGAAAGGAGAATAGTCGATGCAGCACTTGGATGAACTGACGCTGATGATGTACCTCGATCAAGAGTTGACCGCAGAAGAAACGATTCAGGTGGAAGCTCATCTTGCCAATTGCCCACAATGCCAGAATCAATATTCAGGGATGCAAGCGGATCAGCAGCTATTCGTTGCAACGTTTTCCGAGTCTTGCAGCCCATCCGACCTCTCGCTTGAACTTAATCCGTTTACTCAGGCACAAGTGGAGGCGATTGCCTCTCTTCATAAACGCCACAAACGTAACTCCACCTGGCGGCCGCTCAGCTGGATTGCCGTTGTTGCAGCCGGTGTGGCAAGTTACCTGCTCTTCCTCCAAAGCGCCTGGTACGAGTGGCTCTCGGAAACCTGGGCCACATGGCAGTACAATCTCTTATGGACCTCCGCATTCTGGATCAAGGAAAATGCCGGTGACCTTCTGCTTCATCCACAGAACGGCGCGTTGCAGGTAAGCCTGCTGTTTTTAGGGCTGCTGGGTGCGCTGGTACTGCTCCATTCGCGGCGAACTTCCATGCTTCATGAGAACCACCAGGAGGGAGGACGCAACCCATGAGGAAGCTGATCTGCGTTTTGACCTTTATCATCATCCTGGTAGCGACTACGGGTGCCTATGCCTTCGGAGCAGTCAGCGGTGATCACTACCTGCTGCCAAACGGAGAGGTTCACCGCGGTGACCTGGCGGTAAGCGCTGACAAGGTGGTCATTGAAGGAACGGTGGACGGCGATCTCTACGTGTTCTCGGAAAGCGTACAGGTTTTGGGTGAAGTGACCGGAGACGTCATCTCCTTTTCCGCCAACACTACGGTTTTGGGCAAGGTAGGTGGCAATATTCGCTCGTTTACGCAAAACCTGACCATCTCGGGTACGGTCGACCGCAGCGTAACCACCGGCTCCCACAACATGCTGATCACGGAACAGGGGCAGGTGAAGGGAAATCTGCTGCTGTTCGTGGACTACGCCGACCTGCATGGGAAAGTAGGCAGGGAAATGAACGGAATGGTCAAAGAAGTCCGTGTTACAGGCGAAATCGGACAAGGTATCTCCATGTTAAAGACGAACATGCTCCGACTCGACTCAACTGCGATCATTGGCGGCGACCTTGCCTATTCAAGTCCGCAGCGGGCCTTGATTGCAAACGGTGCGACGATAAAAGGAGAGGAGCACTATTCGACGGTCTTGCCTGAAAACGAAGAGCACCTTCCTTTTTTCCCGCTAGTCACCTCGGCGGCATCCCTGTTAAGTACTTTGTTGATTTGGGTCGCCATCCGCTTTTTGTTCCCGGCAGCGCTTTACAGGGTGCACCAACAGTTTGACGGTCAGCTTCCCTCCTTGCTCGGCCTGGGAGCCGCTGTTTTGGTGGCAGCCGTCATCCTCACTGTGCTTCTGCTTGTCACTATGGTAGGAATTCCAGTAGCGGTTATCGTCGTCTTCATGATGGTTGATCTTACCTTCGCGGCCAAAGTGTTCGTTGGCTCCTGGGCTGGCCAGAGGCTGCGCGAACGCTTCGGCTGGCGACTTCATCCGCTTCTCGCCGAACTGTTGGGTGTAGTGGCGCTGCAATGCCTGATCCTGATTCCGTTTTTCGGCTGGCTGCTCTCTTTGCCAGTGTGGATGGTGTTCCTCGGAGCTGTAGCACGTGCCGTACGTCAGACGAATAAAACATTTCTCCCTTAACAGGTTTATGATGGTTCGATTTTGGGATTAATGAGAAGAGGATTTGCAGTTGAGTGTTTGACCTTAACTGACCTTTTGTGTATGATATTCTTACGATAGAGAGGAGGAAGGCTATGCAAAATAACTACTTGATTCCAACAGTTATTGAACAGACCAACCGCGGTGAGCGTGCTTACGATATTTATTCCCGCCTTCTCAAGGACCGGATCATCTTCCTGGGAACCCCGATCAACGATCAAGTCGCCAACGCCGTTGTCGCCCAGCTCTTGTTCCTGCAGGCAGAAGACCCGGAGAAAGACATCCAACTGTACATCAACAGTCCCGGCGGTTCCATCACAGCCGGTATGGCCATCTACGATACGATGCAGTTTATCAAACCTGATGTATCCACACTGTGTGTAGGTATGGCGGCATCCATGGGTGCATTCCTGCTTGCCGCAGGGGCAAAAGGCAAACGTTACGCCCTGCCAAACAGTGAAGTGATGATCCACCAACCGCTGGGTGGTGCCCAAGGTCAGGCGAGCGATATCGAAATCGCTGCCAAACGCATCCTGAAAATGCGTGAACACCTGAACAAAATCTTGTCCGAGCGCACCGGTCAACCGTTGGAGCGCATCCAAAAGGATACGGATCGTGACAACTTCCTCACTGCCGTCGAGGCAATGGAATACGGACTGATCGACAAGGTAATCGAGACGGAACCGACTGCGAACAAATAACAAACGTGAAAAACCCGGCTTTTTGATTTTGATAGCCGGGTTTTTTGCTGCCTATCTTTCTTCCAATTGGTTCACGTCTACGGTCATACTGTCAGTTGGATTTCCTTCTGGGTGGACACGAGCGGTCGCTGTGCGCTCGTCTACGCCGTCAATCCATACCGATTGTCCCTGGTACTGCACTTCAATTTTTTGCGGCGATTTGATGATTTCCTGCGCGCGGGTGATGTTCATTGTTGGTCCTCCTCCATCGTGTCGGTTGTCGTTTCTTCAATCAATCCGTTCTGAGGGGTCACGAGACCTGATGCCAGCCCTTCGTTTACCATGCGATCAATGTCCATGTCGTAGGCGTCGCGGCCTTCATACTGTGAATCGCGCTTGTCCATGCTTTCCCTCCTCCATGGTCTTGCCCACTTTTACATTGTTTAGGAATGCCCATTCCGCAGGGAAACATGCATACAAAAAAGACACTTTCCGATTGTTGAAAGTGTCTTACGTTTCCGCTTCCTATTCTTCCTTGCTGACCAGATTGGAGAGGCTGGTCACCGCCTGAGCAGCGTCAGGTCCCTCGGCCAGAATGGTTATCTCCGTTCCCGAACTGATCGCGAGGCTCATGATGCCCATGATGCTCTTCGCGTTTACCTTTTTGTTTTCCTTTTCCACAAATACTTCCGATGCAAAGCGGTTCGCCTCCTGCACAAAGAAAGCGGCCGGACGGGCTTGCAGTCCCGTTTTCAGCTTGACGACAACCTGCTGTTGAACCATCGGTGTACCTCCTCACGTATTAGACTCATTATCATCAGTATACCAGAATGTCAGTAAGCGGAAATATTTTGTTTTTCTCGTAATTTGTCAGCGATTTCGTTAATTTTCCGAAGGCGGTGATTAATCCCCGATTTGCTGACGGTACCGCTTGGGATCATTTCCCCGAGCTCCTTCAGGTTGATATCCGGGTGCATCAGTCGCAGTTCCGCCACTTCGCGCAGGCGCTTTGGCAGGTTCTCCAGACCGATTTCCTGCTGAATCAACTGGATGTTCTCCATCTGTCTGGTCGCCGCATTCACCGTTTTGTTAATGTTGGCAATCTCACAGTTATGCAGCCTGTTTACCGAGTTGCGCATGTCCTTGACGATGCGTACATCCTCAAAATAGAGCAGCGCCTGATGCGCCCCAATCAAACTGAGAAACTCCGTTATTTTCTCGCCCTCCTTGATGTAGAGGACGTACCCTTTTTTGCGCTCAATACATTTCGCGTTCAATTTATAGCGATTGGCCATTTTGGTTAATGCCTCGCAAAAATCATGATAAGCCGTGAAAATCTCCAAGTGGTAACTGGACGCCTCTGGATGGTTTACTGAACCTCCCGCAAGAAATGCTCCACGGAGATAAGCAGCACGGCAGCAGGACTTCTTCACAATATCCGGCGAAATCCCCCTTGTAAAGGAAAGCTGGTTATCCATAATCCCCAGGTCCTGCAGAATTTCGTTCGCCTGATGGGGAATCCGCACGATGTAGACATTGTTTTTCTTCAAGCGCATTTTCTTACGCACCAAAAGCTCTGCGTGCACGTTGTAGATCATCTTGGTCAGAGTGTAGATGCGTCTGGCAATCGCCGCGTTTTCCGTGGAGACGTCGAGCACGAACCGACCGGCTCCGAACTGCAGGCTGCCGTTCATCCGAATGAGGGCGGCCAGCTCGGCCCGGCTGCAGCAAGCGGGGATATCCAGCATCGTCAGTTCCTTTTTTGTTTGTGCAGCGAATGACACCTACCCTCACTCCTTACCTGTTTTCCGGTTGTTCCCGCGTCTTCGTTTCACCAGCGATACCACCTGCTTGCTCACGGCCCATGCATCATGACGCAGGTAGCCTTCTTCAAAGGTTACCAGCGGCTTTGCTACCACGTGAAGCCCCAGCTGTTTCAGCTCCTTGAGATCACATTTGACCGGTGCCGCTCCCTTTTCCGCATATTTCTCCTGTACATGCAGAGGGATCTCGGCGGAATTCACAATGATCGTATCCAGGAATGGTCCGCCCACGTGCTGATACATCACGTCGACGTGCCTGGAAGCGGTATATCCATCCGTCTCCCCCGGTTGTGTCATGACATTGCAAATGTAAATCTTCGGCGCTGGTGAACGCATGATTTCCGTGAAAAGCCCTTTTACCAGCAGGTTCGGTATGATGCTTGTATACAAACTCCCCGGGCCGATCAGAATCGCATCCGCATCGGCGATCGCGTACAGGGCTTCGCTGAGCGGCACGGCGTCTTCCGGGTCCAGAAACACACGCTTGATTTGCTTGCGAGCCAATGGAATTTGCGATTCACCGGTGATGATCGTACCGTCCTCCATCTCCGCTTTGAGCAAAATGGACTGGGTAGACGCAGGAAGCACGTCCCCTCGTACGGCAAGAACTTCACTCAGCTTCTTGACAGCGGTTACGAAATCACCCGTAATTTCGTTCATGGCTGCAAGTAGTAGATTTCCCAAATTATGTCCTGCTAATCCCGTCCCGGAGGAAAAGCGATACTGCATCACCTTTTCCATCAACGGTTCGGTATCAGCCAAGGCTGTCAATACGTTACGGATATCGCCGGGTGGAAGCATATCCATCTCCTCCCGCAAGCGTCCGGAACTTCCCCCGTCGTCAGCGACGGTTACGACTGCCGTGATGTGCACAGGCTCGTGCTTCAGACCCCGCAATAGAACAGACAAACCTGTCCCCCCGCCAATCACGACAATCCGCAGCAGCTTATTTGGCTGCTTTCCCATTCTCCTCGCTGGCATATGTCACCTCGTTCTCTCCTCATGAGAATGCACAGGCACTTGATGGGATGACACATCTTTCTCTCTCTTTCCTGCCATCCTATGCTTATTTGTTTTTATCCATGTCACGATGGCTGACCCTGACGCTAAAATCCTTGCTGAACACCTCACCTACGTGTTCGGCAATTGCCACAGAGCGGTGCTTTCCGCCCGTACAGCCAATTCCGATTACCAGCTGGCTTTTGCCTTCCCGTTGGTAATGCGGCAGAGTATAGGACAAAAAATCGAGCAGTTTCTCAATGAATTCCTGGGTCTCCGGGCGGTTCATCACATACTCCGCCACTTCAGCGTCGCATCCGGTTTTGGGCCGGAGCTCTTCCACGTAGTGTGGATTCGGCAGGAAACGCACGTCAAACATCAGGTCAGCATCGATCGGCGTTCCGTACTTGAAGCCAAACGAAAGCACGTTGATCGTCAATGGCGATCCCTGCTGAGCGTATTGGCTGACGATTTTTTCACGCAACTGCGCTGGCTTCATCTGGCTGGTATCGATAATCTGATGGGCGCGCCCCTTCATTTCCTGAAGCAGTCGACGCTCGGCATGTATGCCTTCCAGCGGCGAACCGTTGGGCGAAAGCGGGTGGCGTCTGCGCGTTTCCTTGTAGCGTGACACCAGCGTCTGGTCGTTGGCATCCAGGTACAGGATGTGAAAGCTGATGCCCTCCATTTGGTTAATGCTGTCGATCGCTTCGGACAAGCTCTCAAAAAACTCCCGTCCGCGCAGGTCAATCACCAGCGCGACGCGTTCAATGCCTCCACCGGACTGTTTGATCAGTTCGGCAAATTTAGGGATCAGCACCGGCGGCAGGTTATCCACGCAAAAGAAACCCAAGTCCTCCAGGCTCTGAACGGCAACGGTCTTTCCCGCACCTGACATCCCAGTGATGATCAGTAGGTTGATGTCTCTTTCTTTCACCTGTTCGGTCACTCTTCTCGCCTCCTACGATTCTGAGATAAGAATACCATAATGAATGCTGCACAGGAATGGACAAAAAAAGGCGCGGCTGCTCAGCCAGCCACGCATCAAGGTTCTTATAGATAAGGGGGTCAATTCACTATTTATATTTTATCCCTCAATTATTTCACTCATGTTACAGGAAAGTTAAGAGATTGTGACATTTTGTTCCTTTAGGCGCTCGTTCAATTCCTCTACATAGTGCTGCGCAGCTTGGGCGGCAATGGAGCCGTCACCCGTAGCGGTTACCACCTGACGCAGGGTTTTTTCACGCACGTCTCCCGCTGCAAAGATGCCTTTTACCTTGGTGTGCATGCGATCGTCTGTCAAAATGTAGCCTGCTTCGTTGGTAATGCCGAGATTGAGAACGCTGGAAGTGAGCGGGTCCATCCCTACGTAGATGAACACCCCGTCCGTCGGGAATTCGCGCTGTTCACCGGTTTTCGCATGTTCCAGGAGAACGCTTTGCACTTTGCCTTCCCCGTGGATTTCTTTTACAACCGTATCCCAGATCACTTCAATTTTTTCGTTTTCAAAAGCTCTCTTTTGCAGGATTTTTTGCGCGCGGAACTGGTCGCGTCTGTGAACAATGGTTACTTTGCTGGCAAAACGAGTCAAGAAGACCGCTTCCTCTACAGCAGAGTCCCCCCCGCCGACTACCACCAGCTCTTTGTTGCGGAAAAATGCGCCGTCACACACTGCGCAGTAGGAAACGCCCCGTCCGGACAGCTCCTTTTCACCTGGCACACCCAGCAGGCGATGTTCCGCACCCGTCGCGATGATCACGGATTTTGCGAGGTATTCCTTGTCCCCGGTGATTACTTTTTTGTACGGTTCGCCGTCCTGAATCTCCTTGATTTCGCCATAGGCGTATTCGGCACCGAATTTCTGTGCGTGCTCGAACATTTTCGTGGACAATTCGGGACCGAGAATGGAACTGAATCCAGGGTAATTCTCAATATCCTCCGTGTTTGCCATCTGGCCGCCCGGAATACCGCGCTCCAGCATCAACGTAGACATGTTGGCACGTGATGAATATACGGCAGCCGTCATACCGGCAGGGCCGGCTCCGGCGATAATGACGTCATAAATTTTTTGGTCGCTCATGCTCCACAACCTCCTCAGGGACGCTGACATTTTCTACTTTAAACTAATTATAAAGTGAGAATTTGTTTAGATCAAGTACTGCCAGTGCTTTGACGCACTTTGCCACCGTTGCCGGCGAGACGCCGTACTTCTTGGCCAAGGCTGTCTGCGTTTGCTTTTGTTTTGCAGCTATTCCGTATAAGTATTCCAACGCGGCCACCCAGGCGACTGCTTTCCGTACCGGTTGTTGAAATTGGTCGCTTTGACGGTAGTGCTGCCATACGCGCAGACACCAATCGCTGCACGTCTGGTGCTCTTCTTTTGCCAGGTGTAACTGAATGAAATCTTCCACGTTGTTTTCTTCCGCAGCAGCAGGCGTCGATTGCTGAGGCGGTACCGATGACGGAAGGGAGGCGCCCATCTCCGCCAGTGCGAGCAACGCCAGCTTTTGCAATTGCTCGTTTGACGTATGGTAGTAAAACTGACGAATCGCCGATTCTGCTTCGTCGTCGCCGATCAATGCCAACGTCTGGAGCACCGTATGCTTCACGTCGTCTTTCCCGTGCTGCAGCGCCCAGAGCAGGGATGCTCGGATCATCGGATCGTTTTTAAAATCCTCCACGCAGGTGACGTTTACTTTTTCCAGCGCCACTTCCCGCATCGGATGCTGGTAATGATACGGTATCAGTTGTTTAGTCTGCCCGCCTTCATCCGCTTTTACCATCTCCAAGTAATAATCGGCTACGCCCGACTCAGGGTCGAGCTGCTTTACCTTCTGCCACCAGCGAACGGCTTGAGCGGTGTGATCACTCAAGTAGGCAGAGATGGCTGCGTAGTGGTACGTGCATGCTTCCTGCGGTCGACCTGTTTTCATCATACGCTGATAGAGCTGATAGGCATCCTCGTGTTGTCCAAGTACGCCCATCGTCGTAGCCAGCTTGTAGATATGCTCTTGGTGGAACGGCTTGACTTTTTTCAATATGGAGAGCAGATGGACCAACTCAGCCGCCTGATTGTGGTGGGACAAAAGAACAGCAAGGTTGCACAAGGCATGCAGATTGCCGGGCTCCCGCTCCAGCGTCCGTTCAATTGTCACCATCGCCTGTTCAAAATCACCTACGTAATAGTAGGCCAGAGACAGGTTGTTCCAGGCTGGCATAAAGGTCGGGTCTGTATCGATAATCGTTTGCAGAATGTTCACGGCCTCGAGAAAGCGTCCTTCTTCCAGGCAGCGTCGAGCCATTTCGTGCTTTCCATAGACATCGTCGTCGGAAATCGGCATGATGTGCCGCGGCGGCATGTCCAGCTCAAAGTAGATGTAATCGAGCAGCTCTTCCGCCTCTTCCCGATATGTTCCCTGGCCGCTCTCCAGATAGCGGATGGCCATCTCCTCCGCCATTTGGTAGTCTTCCAGGTTGGCGTAGTTGTTCGCCATGAAGAAGTAGACCTCTACCATGTCGGCGTTCCATTTTTCTATGATTTCATACAAAATATCGTTGGATGCTTCAAACTGTCCCGTCTCCGCCAACACGCTTGCCAGATGGCAATGGTATTCGGCGTTGGTCGGCTCCAGGTCGATCGCTCGCCGAAAGCACCGCAACGCTTTTTCATAGTCGTATCGGTGCAGGGAGCGCAAGCCTCGTTCCACGAAAAAACGGGCGTCACGCATGAAGTCAACCACTGTGGCTTTTTTTACTCTTTCGCTACTTTTCATAAAACCTCCAAAATCCCGGGAGCAGTACCTTCAAGTATCGTACCAGAACCTCATCCCGGCCTCAAGCTAATCCCGCTGTAAAAGTGTTCTGGTAGATAAAAGCAGGAAACACCACCGGCTTTACAGCGAGTGGTGTCATTTATCACGTTATGGAGCGGACGACGGGTCTCGAACCCGCGACCTTCGCCTTGGCAAGGCGACGCTCTACCAATTGAGCTACGTCCGCACGTTTTAAGTTATTTACCTGGTGAGCCATGAAGGACTCGAACCTTCGACCCTCTGATTAAAAGTCAGATGCTCTACCAACTGAGCTAATGGCTCCC
>VAPR01001601.1_pt1 | contig 10690 bp, 9 predicted proteins | sample 3380701 | NCBI WGS metagenome assembly VAPR01 (sample SAMN11536904, study PRJNA540576) | hot springs metagenome | isolation source: hot spring wet sediment | place: Spain: Lobios | collected 2014-01
GATGGTTACCAAACCCGCTGTGCCCCCGTACTCGTCCACCACGATGGCCAGGTGCACCTTCTTCTGGCGCATCTCCTGGAACAGCTCGTCCACCTTTTTGGTCTCCGGCACGTAGTAGGCGGGCCGCATGACCTCCGCAGCCGCGACATCCGTGCGGCCGTCCCTCAGGTAGGGGAACAGGTCTTTCACGTGCACCACGCCCACCACATGGTCGATGGTCCCCTGGTAAACAGGGATCCGGGAGTGTCCCTCCTCCAGCACCAGGTCGAGGATCTCCGGCAGGCGGGCGTCGTCTCGGACGGCCCGGATGTCTACCCGCGGGACCATGATCTCCCGCACCAGGGTCTCTCCGAACTGAAAGATGCTGTGGATCATCTCTCGCTCGCCCTCTTCCAGCGTGCCGTCCATCTCGCCCATGCGCACCAGCAAGCGCAACTCATCTTCTGGCACAAGCGCATGATCCCACCGGACTCGCACACCAAAAAGTCGGCCCGCCATATGCGCCACGGCTCCTGCGGCGGCAACCGCGGGCGTTAAGACCCAGGATGCCACCTGTGCGGGGATAGCACACCACACGGCGGTGCCCTCGCCGGCCCGCGCCGCCACCGCCCGCGGCAGAGCCCGGGCCAAAACCAGGAGCGCCGCGCTTGCCAGCGCCCACGCCGCCCATCCGCCCCATCCCGACAGACGGTCCAGGAGAAACGTGGTCAGCACCGCGGTTGCGCCAACGTCGCACAAAACCACGCCGGCTCGCAGCGCTCCGGTGAGCTGGGAAGGCCGTTCGAGCAGCCGAAGGGCTACGGTGGCTCCGAAGTGGCCCTGCTCAGCCATCTGCCGCAGCCGCTGCCGGTTTGCACGGAACAAAACAAGCTGCGCGAAGGTGAAAAGCGCGGACAACCCCACCAGGACGGCGAAGACCAACAGCCGTCCTAGGCTACTGCCCGAGTCTTCCACCGAAAGCCTTCCTCCTCGCCGCCCGCGACCAGGCCACTGAGCTTGGGGGCGTGCATTGCAAGCTCATTTTAGCACGGTGCGGGAATTGTCCTCAACGACGCGCTTTTCGTACCCATGGCGCCACCACACCGCTGCGGCCGCCATGCACAGGGACGCCGTGGCTACCACTATCGGTGCTATCCACCAGGCCCAAAGCCCCACCAGCCGCAGCAGAGGCGGGCCGAGCACCAACGCACCTACAGCCGCCGCAGCCGCCGCGCTTACTAGCACCGCCGCGGCTGCTACATCCTTCACTCGACGGGCTGCGCTGGACGGGTAAGGCGCGACCATGTCCGAAAGCCACTCCACCGAAGTGTTGGCCAGCTCACACGCCACCACCAGGCCGCACGCTAGGACTAGCAGCGCCAACTCCGCCGCAGGTACCCGCAAGGCCAAGCCAGCCGCCAACACCCCAGAGCCCAGGGCGCACTGGATGCGCAGGTTCGGCTGGGTGCGGAAGGCATCCCGCAGTCCACAGCCTGCGGCGCGGAAGGCATCTTGAAGGTTACGGTTCATGGAACGCGTGCGCGCCGTCTACGAGCAAACCGCATCCGCTCCAGGATCCGGTTCTGAGCTATTTCCATAGCCCGGGCGCCCGCGGGCGTCTGGTCGTCGTATCCGAGAAGGTGCAACGTCCCATGTGCCACCAGCAACGCCACCTCCCGCTCCAGGGAATGCCCGACCTGTCGGGCCTGCCGCGCTGCACGCTCCACAGAAACCACCACGTCCCCCAGCACACGAGCCGCCCCCGAACCATCCTGGGGGAAGGCCAGCACGTCTGTAGGTCGGTCAATACCCCGGTAGACGCGGTTCAACGCCCGCACGGTGGCATCGTCGGTCAGCAGCACACTTACCTCCACCAAGCCGCGGGTACCTTCCGACCGTAGGGTGTAACGGACCACGCGCCGCGCCCGCTCCCGCAGCTTACGGACCTGCGCGGGGGGGACGCCCTGAAACAGGCAGCGTACCGAGACGACGCTCTTTCCGGCGGCGGTGCGACTCAAGGCTGACCTCCGGGTACTCCACCCGCGGGTGGAACATGGACACCAGCAGGCGCGTGAACACTTCCGCAATCCGTTCAAGGTCGCGAAAGGTGAGGTCGCATTCGTCCAGCTGGCCATCTTCCAACCGTTCACGAACGATCCGCCGCACCAGTTCGCGGATCCGCTCCGGGGTAGGGTTGTGCACAGAGCGAGCCGCAGCCTCGACCGCATCTGCCAGCATCACGATGGCTGCTTCTCGGGACTGGGGCTTGGGCCCGTCGTAACGGAACGCCGTAGGATCCACGGGGCCCTCCTGCTGTTCAAGGGCCCGGTGGTAGAAGTACACCATGAGGCTTGTCCCATGGTGCTGCGAGATAAAGTCTGCCACCACCTGAGGGAGTTTGTGCTGCCGCGCCAGTTCTATACCGTCCTTGACGTGGGCAGCTACGGCGAGGGCGCTCAGGCGGGGCGTCAAGCGCTCGTGCGGGTTGTGGGCCCCGATCTGGTTCTCCACGAAGAAGCCCGGACGCCGGAGCTTGCCCACGTCGTGGTAGTAGGTGCCTACTCGGGTGAGCAAGGGGTCAGCGCCCACCGCCTCCGCCGCCGCCTCTGCCAGGTTTGCCACCATAAGGGTATGGTGATATGTACCGGGTGCTTCCAGTTGCAACCGCCGTAGCAACGGATGGCTGGGACTGCTGAGCTCGAGGAGCTTGATGGGCGTCACCAGCCCAAACCAGTCCTCTAGATGCGGCAGCGCCCCGGTGGCCAGCACACCGCACAGCACCCCTCCCACGACTCCCACCCCCGCGCTCAGGAACGCCTCCCGCACGGGCGAGCCGGATACCAAGTCCATGGCCAAAGCGGCAGCAGCGCTGGCCACGCCCACCAAAACCCCTGCATAAGCTAGGTCGGTACGGCGCTGGATGCGGCGGACGCTGAACACTCCTACCAGCGTGCCCACGTAGCCCATCACCGCCAGCCGCAGATCCGGCCCAAAAAACACACCCGTTAGAACGGCAAGCAAGGTAGCGGTGAAGGCGGCCACTTTGGGGTTCACGAGTACCGCTAGCAGCATGGAGGTCGCGGGTGCGGGCAAGAGAAAAGGATGCAGACGCGTCACAGAGAGCCGTGTTGCCAGCGCAGTGAGGATGATGAGCAAGCCTAACAGCAGCAGCTGCCGCTCGCTGTGCCACACCTCCGGCTGGAACCGGATCAAGTAGGTGGCCAGCAGGACCACCAGCACCACCACCATCACCACGGTTCCCGCAGCGCGCTCCCACTGCCAAGGTCTGGGCACCAACCCCAGAGCCTGCAGCTTCCGCACGTGGTCTGGGCTTACCACCTCCCCGCGCCGCACCACGACTTCGTCCTTCAGTACACGGATCCGCACGGGCTCTACCCCGGCCCGTGCCGCTTCCTGCAGGCGCTGCGTTTGTACCTCGTCCACGATCAAGGTGGGACGCAGGCTTCGCTCCGCGAACCATCGCGCCAGCGCTAGCACCGGCCCATCCAGGCCGCGCTCCCGTAGCATGGCCACCACCTGCGTCCGGGCACCGGGTAGGTCTTCTGGGCGCAGCGGCCGGGCCAGGATGCGGTGCAGAGCCGCCGTAGCTGCTTCCCTGGCGGTGTGTACCCCCGCACGGTCAAGTACCATGGACGCCCGGAGGGCCTCTTCTCGAAGCCCCAGCCGCTCAAGTCGGGCTCGGAGGGCGGCCTGGTCCCACGTGCGATCTGCCCGCAAACTCAAGACGGATTCGGCCAGCTGGCGCACCTGGGCTTTCGCCTGCTCGGAAGCACCTACCACCGCTCGGTAAGCGGGTGGGACCGCTCTGGCGACTTGCTGACGCAGCACCTCGGTGCGCTCCCAATCCACGAACTCCACGGTGCGGGGGGCTACGACGTCGTGCGGGCTCACCACGCCCGCTCGCAAGGGTGTGGGAGAGGGCAGGTATGCGAGGCACCCGACGGCCGCCAGTGCTACTGCCACGGAGCCGAGAATGAATCCCCGCCGGGTGCTTTCCGGGATGCGCATCCCGCCTCCAAGTGTTAGCGCCGCTATTCTAGCAGCTCCTGGAGCTGCCGCACGACGCGAACCCGATCCGATGTTCGCCGTACCACCACAAGGATGGTATCGTCGCCTGCGACCGTCCCCACGACTTCGGGGATTTTGGCCTCGTCGATGGCCGCGGCCACGGCGTTGGCGCGGCCGGAACGCGTCTTGACGATCACAACAGCGTTACCGAAGTCCACGCCGGTGACAAACTCCCGGAACGCGGTTTCAAGCTGCGCGCGAGCCGCGGGTGCTGGTAAGTTCCCAAGCCGGTTCGCGGGAGCGTACCGGTAGCCACCCCGAAGGTCTGGAACCTTTACCAGACCTAAGCGTTTGATGTCTCGGGATACCGTGGCTTGCGTCACGTGCAGCCCCCGACGCCGTAGGGCCTCTACCAGCTCCTCCTGCGTGTGCACCGGCTGCGCGGCGCAAATCTCCAGGATCAACTGCTCGCGCCGCGCGCGGTTCATAGACCCTCGAGCAGTCGGCCCTCTCGGTGCGCGCGGTAGACCGGAGGAGGCAGGGTTGCCTGTAGCCACGCCCTCGCGGCCTCTAGCTCCTGGGCAAGGCGCTCTAGCTGCTCGCCGACTCGTTCGGGTGCAGGCCCCCCGGGTGAACGGCGGCGCCGTACAGAGCCCTCCGGGGACAGGAAATCGTACACGTCTTCCCCCGCCTTCGGGCAGGCCTGGCGCAGCACATCCAGGGGGAGCTCCCACAGCTCGCAGCCGCGCCGCTCAGCCTCGCGCACCGCGCGGCCTGCCTGTTCGTGCGCCGTGCGGAAGGGCACCCCAGCTCGCACAAGATAGTCCGCCAAGTCCGTTGCGGTGAGAAACCCACCTTGTAGAGCTTCCCGCATGCGATCCGTGCGAAACACAATGCCGCGGGCTAGCACCGCGGTAGCTTCCAGGCAGGCGGCGGCGGTGTCCAGGCACTCAAACAACGGCTCCTTATCCTCCTGAAGGTCGCTGTTGTAGGCAAGGGGCAGCCCCTTGAACGCGACCAAAAGGGAAGTCAGGGCTCCTGCGCCCCGCCCCGCCTTAGCCCGGATTAACTCGGCCACCTCTGGGTTTTTCTTCTGCGGCATCAAGCTGCTGCCCTTGGCCACGGAATCCGACAGCTCCGCGAACCCAAACTCCGAACTGGTCCACAGCACCACCTCCTCCGCCCAACGGGACAGGTGCAAGAGGACCAGGGTAGCCGCGAATGCTGCCTCCAGCACGAAGTCCCGATCCGCCACGGCGTACAGGCTGTTGGGGAACACTAGGGAGAATCCAAGCCAGTACGCCGTGCGCTCGGGTCGAATTGGGTGCGACGTTCCCGCAAGGGCCCCTGCCCCCAGCACGCAAAGCCCCGCCTGGTGGTAGGCATGCTGCAGTCGCCGGAGGTCGGCGTTGAGGGCCCAGGCGTGTGCCAGCAAATGGTGGGCCAGGGTGGAGGGCTGCGCCCGCTGCAGGTGCGTGTATCCCGGCATCCAAGTTTCCCGGTGCTCCGTGGCCTGCTCTTTCCACACTTCCTGCAACGCTACGGCCCGAGCTACGAGATCCTTTAAGGCGTCCCGGATGTACAGCCGAAGGGCGGTTGACACCTGGTCGTTGCGGCTGCGCGCGGTGTGCAGCCGCCCTGCGGCTTCCCCCACCCGTTCCCGCAGGACCCTCTCGATCCAGGTGTGGACATCCTCGTCGTCCCCGGAAACCTCCAGTCGGCCGTCCTCCACGTCCCGCAGAATGGCAGAAAGACCAATCAACACCGCCTCCGCCTCCGAACGGGACAGCAACCCACACTCGGCCAGCATGCGGGCGTGGGCCAGGGAACCCACAAGATCGAAGCGCACCAGTCGCCGGTCGAAGGGGAACGACGCGCTGAAATGGTGCAGGGTGGGGTCCAGCTCGGCTCCGAACCGTCCCCCCCACAGTCTTTGGGTTCGTGGGGTTTCGCCCATGCTCGGGCTAGCCGCCTGCCTTACTCCTCCAACTTCGCATCCACGCTCTCCGGGTGCACGGCCGCGTACACGCGGGTTGGCAGCCCGAACAGCCGGATGAACCCCTCTGCGTGCCGCTGGTCGTAGACCGTGTCTTCCCCAAAGGTGGCTAGGTCCCGACGGTACAGGGAATACGGCGAAGACCTGGCCACCGGAAGACAGGTACCCTTGAACAACTTCACGGTGACCGTACCGGTAACAAATCGGTGCGACACCTCAAGAAACGCATCCAAGGCCGAGCGCAAGGGGGAATACCACTGTCCGTAGTAAACCAGTTGCGCGTAGCGGGGGGCGATCAGCTCTTTGAAGTGTAGGGTGTCCCGGTCAAGGGTCAACGCTTCCAGGTCCCGCAAAGCTGACAGCAATACCGTGCCCGCGGGCGTCTCGTACACCCCGCGGCTCTTGATACCCACCAACCGATTCTCCACCATGTCTACCCGGCCGACGCCGTGCGCGCCCGCGATGGCGTTCAGCGACTCCACCAGGGTCGCAGGCGTCATGCGGGCCCCGTCCAGGGCCACGGGGAAACCCGACTCGAAGGTGATCTCCACGTACTGGGGGGCGTCTGGGGCGTCCTCCGGATCCACGGTGAGCTGGAACATGCCCGGAGGAGGCATAGTCTCCGGGTCCTCCAGGACCCCCCCTTCATACGAGGTGTGCCAAAGGTTCTGATCGATGCTGTAAGGCTTTTCCAAGGTGGCGCTTACTGGGATCCCGTGGCGCTTCGCGTAGGCAATTTCATCCTCTCGGCTGCGCAGCTCCCACTCCCGCCACGGCGCGATCACCCGCAGCTGTGGTGCCAGGGCCTGGTAGGCTAGCTCAAAGCGCACCTGGTCGTTGCCCTTACCCGTGCAGCCGTGGGCTAAGGCGTCGCATCCCGTCCGCAGCGCCACCTCCACCTGCGCCCGGGCGATGAGGGGTCGGGCCAGGGCTGTCCCCAACAAGTAACGGCCCTCGTACACAGCCCCTGCCCGCATGGCAGGGAACAGGTACTCCCGGGCGAACTCCTCCTTCGCCTGCACCACGTGACAGCTGCTGGCACCGCTCGCCAGCGCCTTCTGGCGGACGGCCTCAAAGTCCTCTCGCTGCCCCACGTCCACCACCACCGCCACCACCTCGCACCCGTAGCGCTCCCGTAGCCACGGGACCATGACGGAGGTGTCAAGCCCGCCGGAGTATGCCAATGCTACCTTCCGCACCGAGCCCACGTGTCTCACCTCGCCTCCGGCAATGCAGCCGCCGCGTCCAGGGCCTTCCCGAGGATCTCCGCCGCGCGGTCCACCTCCTCCGCGGACACCACAAGCGGCGGGGCCAACCGCACCGTGCGGGGCCGTACCGCGTTCACCAACAACCCCGTTTGCCGACAAGCGTCCACGACCCGAGCTGCGTCCACGCGCACGTCTATGGCTACTAGTAGCCCCATCCCCCGCACCCCTTCCACCACTGGGCTTGTGGATGCCAGCCGGTGCAGGTGTCCCGCCAGCCGCTCGCCCATCCGGCGTGCGTGCTCCACCAGGCCCTCGGCTTTTAACGTCTCCAAAACCGCGCAGACCGCGGCTGCGGCCAGGGCGTTGCCGCCAAAGGTGGAACCGTGGTCTCCGGGTTCAAAAGCCCCGGCCACCTCCTCCCGGGCCAGTACCGCGCCCACGGGAATCCCTCCTCCTAGCCCCTTGGCAAGGGTAACCACGTCCGGCTGCAGCCCGAAGTGTTGGAAGGCGAACCACTGGCCTGTCCGGCCCACGCCGGTCTGTACCTCGTCCAGCATGAACAGGACCCCTTGGGTTCGGCACAGGCGCTCCAAGCCACGCAGGTAGTCCGGGTTGGCAGGGATCACACCTCCTTCCCCCTGGACCGGCTCCATAAGGACCGCGCACGTGGTAGGACCGATGGCCCGCTCGGCAGCCTCGAGGTCGTTGAAGGGGACGAACCGGAAACCTAGCGGCAAAGGCTCAAACCCCTGTTGGTAGCGGGGGTTTCCGGTAGCCGCTAGGGTAGCCAGGGTGCGACCGTGAAAGCTGTTGTGGGCCACCACGATCTCATACGCCTCCGGGCCCCGATAGCGCTTTGCCCACTTCCGTGCCAACTTGATAGCCGCCTCGTTGGCCTCCGCACCGCTGTTGCAGAAGAAGACCCGGTCTAGGCCTGAACACTCCACCAGGAGTTTGGCTGCCCTGGCCTGCTCAGGGATGTGATACAGGTTGGAGACGTGCACGTACCGGGCGAGCTGTTCCGTCAAGGCCCGAACCCAAGCGGGGTGCGCGTGTCCCAGGCTTGTCACAGCGATCCCCGCTACGAAGTCCAAGTATTCGCGCCCCTCGAGATCCCACAGGCGAGCCCCGCGGCCTTGGGCGAATGCCAAAGGTTGACGCCGGTACGTGGACATCAGGTAGCGATCTGACCACTCCAGAACGGTCCGTAGGTCCATCATGCGTCCCCGTTGCGACGGCGGATCATGGTGCCGATCCCGGTGTCGGTAAACAGTTCCACCAGCAGGCCGTGAGGGGTATCGACGCCGATGATGTGGGCGCTCGCCACCCCACCCTCCAGGGCTGCCAGGCACGCTTCTACCTTGGGGATCATGCCCCGGGAAACCACCCCCTCGGTGATCAGGGTTCGTGCCGCCTCTGGGGTGAGCTCGGACAAAAGCTCCCGAGTTCCGTCCTGAGACTCCCGGTAGATACCTTCCACATCGGTGAGGACGATCAGCTTGTCCGCCCGCAAAGCCACCGCCAATGCCGCAGCGGCACTGTCCGCGTTCAGGTTGTAGCTCACGCCATCGGGCCCGTAGCCCACGGAGGCGACCACCGGCAAGTACCCCGCATCCAAGAGGACCGTGATCAACCGCGGGTCCACCTGCGTTACCTCTCCCACCAAACCCAAGTCCACACCCGGGGCGTGCTTGCGGGCGCGCAACAGCGCCCCGTCCTTCCCGGACAAACCCACCGCACGGCCCCCCGCGCGCTCCACAAGGGTGACCAGATGCTTGTTCACCCGGCCCGCCAGCACCATCTCCACAACTTCCATGGTCTCCTCGTCCGTGACCCGTAGGCCGTTCACGAACCGCGTGGGCTTACCTAGCCGCTCCAAAATTCGATTGATCTCCGGGCCTCCACCGTGCACGAGCACAGGCCGCACTCCCGCGCGCTGGAGAAGCACCAGGTCCTCCGGCAGTGTTCCCACGGTAGGCACGTCTAGCACGCTACCGCCGAACTTTACCACCACCGTGCGGCCCTTCCAGGTCGCCACGTACCGTAGGGCCTCCGACAGCGACCTGCCTAGACTTTGAGGGGGCGTGGCCAAGATTTTCACCGCTCCTCCCATCATGTGATGTAGCTCCCGTTGATCCGCACGTACTCCTCGCCCAGGTCACAGGTCCAGACCCACCAACGGCCATCTCCTAGCCCCAGGTCCACCCGCACAGTCACTTCCTCGCGCCGCAACGCCTCCGCAGCTTGGTGGAACACACCCCCCACCCCGAGCCCGTTGCGTACCACCTGTACGTCCCCAAACCACACCGCCACCCGGCGCTCGTCCACCTCCGCGCCCGAATACCCCACCGCGGCCATCACCCGACCCCAGTTGGGCTCCCCACCGTGCAGCATGGTTTTCACCAACAGAGACGTTGCGATGGCAAGGGCTGCCCGCTGTGCGTCGCGCTCGTCCGCGGCACCTTCAACCACCACCTGCACCAGCCGTTGCGCTCCTTCCCCGTCCCGTACCACCATGCGCGCTAGGTCCTGGGCTACCGCGGTGAGGGCTTCCGTAAAACGCTCCAGAGCTTCTCCACCCTCCACCGCAGGCGCACCCGCACGCCCGTTGGCCAGCACCACCACGGTGTCGTTGGTGCTGGTGTCCCCGTCCACCGTAATCCGGTTGAAGGAAGCCGCTACCGCGCGGGACAGGGCCTCCTGCAGCACGGGCGCAGGCACCAGGGCGTCCGTGGTCAGAAAGCAAAGGGTGGTGGCCAGCCTGGGATGGATCATCCCTGCTCCCTTGGCCATTCCACCCACGGTCACCGGAACTTCTCCCACCGTGGTGACCACGGCGGAGGTTTTCGGGAAGGCGTCCGTGGTTAGAATGGCCTCCGCGGCTTCCTCGCCCGAGCGCGACAGCTTTGCCGCCGCAAGCTCGATCCCACGCCGAACCGCCTCCATGGGCAGCGGCACACCGATCACGCCCGTAGAGCTTACCAGAACCTCCTCCGCAGAAAACCCCAGGACCGCCGCGGTCCGCTCGGCCATCTCCCGCACATCCTGCCAACCCTGCTCCCCGGTGCACGCGTTGGCGTTGCCGCTGTTCACCACTACGGCCCTGGCCGTGCCTCGGCGAACCACCTCCTGACACCACAACACCGGCGCCGCCTTGACCCGGTTCGTGGTGAACACCCCAGCCACCGACGCGGGGGCCTCGGAAACCACCAGGGCGAGGTCGCGCTTGTGCTGCTTGATACCGCAGTGCACGCCGCTAGCTAGGTAGCCCAAAGGCGCGGTCACCCCACCCGATGTACGCCGCCAAGAAGGCAGTTGGGTAAGCATCAACCACCTCGCTACCGAGCTATGGAAAAACCGCCGGCCACCGCAAGCCCTCGGACTCCGGCCGGCCGAACATTACGTTCAGGTTTTGCACCGCCTGTCCTGCCGCCCCCTTCCCCAAGTTGTCCAAGGCAGCCATGGCCACGGCAAGACC
>VAPR01001602.1_pt1 | contig 10689 bp, 10 predicted proteins | sample 3380701 | NCBI WGS metagenome assembly VAPR01 (sample SAMN11536904, study PRJNA540576) | hot springs metagenome | isolation source: hot spring wet sediment | place: Spain: Lobios | collected 2014-01
CATGATGTGATTATAATGGGAAGTGGTTTAGCAGGTTTAAGATGTGCTCTTCAAATAGCAATAGAAGGGAAAGGAGAGATTGATTTAGCAATAGTTTCAAAAGTTCAGCTTATGAGATCACATTCAGTTTCAGCAGAAGGTGGAACTGCAGGAGCTATTAGACAAGATGAAGGAGATAGTCTTGAACTTCATACATGGGATTTAATAAAAGGTTCAGATTTTTTAGCTGATCAAGATGCAGTTTGGAAATATGTTAATAGAATGCCACAAGAGATATTATTCTTAGATAGACTTGGAATGCCTTGGAGCAGAAGACCAGATGGTAAAATTGCAACAAGACCATTTGGAGGACAAACATTTCCAAGAACCGCTTATGCTGGTGATAAAACTGGATTTTTTGCAATGCAAACATTATATGATGCTCTACAAAGATATACAGATAGATTCACAAGATATGATGAATTTTTTACAACTCACATAATTGTAGATGAAGATAATTCATTTAGAGCAATTGTTGGAATATATTTACCTGAGGGAGAAATATATATTTTAAGAGCGAAAGCTTTAATTATAGCAACAGGTTCTGCTATTAGGATGTATGGATTTACAACAATGGCTTATTCTGGAACAGGTGATGGTGTTGCTATGGCTTATAGAATTGGAATTCCTATTAAAGATATGGAATTTATGCAATTTCATCCAACTGGATTAATTCCAAGTGGAATATTATTAACAGAAGGAGCAAGAGGTGAGGGAGGATATTTAATAAATAATAAGGGAGAAAGATTTATGAAGAGATATGCAGAAAAATTTATGGAGCTCGCTCCAAGAGATATCACATCAAGAGCAATTATGACTGAAATTGAGGAAGGAAGAGGGTTTAAAGGAGTAAATAACTTAGATTATGTTTTATTAGATTTAAGACATCTTGGAAGAGAAAAAATTATTACAAGATTACCCTTAGTAAGAGAGCTTTGTATTAAATTACTTGGATTAGATCCAATAAATGAGCCAATCCCTATTAGACCTGTAGCTCATTATATGATGGGTGGAATTGATGTAGATTTAGAAGGAAGAACAATATATGAAGGAATTTGGGCAATTGGCGAATGTGCTTGTGTATCAGTTCATGGAGCTAATAGACTTGGCTCAAATGCTACTGCAGAATGTTTGGCATGGGGTTATTTTGCAGGAGTTGATGCAAGTAAATTTGTTAAAGAGAAGGAAATGAAAGAATTACCAATAAATAAAGTTGAAGAAGCGGAAAAAGAAATAAAGAATTTATTAAATAAGGAAGGAAATGAAAATCAATATGAAATTAGGAAAGAACTGTGGGAATTGATGGATAAATATGTGGGAGTTTTTAGAGATAGAGATGGACTTGAAAAAGCTTTAAATAAAGTTAGAGAACTTAAAAAAAGATGGAAAAATATAAAAATAAATGATAAATCACTTGTTTATAATACTGAGCTTATGAATGCTATAGAATTAAAAAATATGCTTGATTTAGCAGAAGTTGTAATTGAAGGAGCATTATTAAGAGAAGAAAGCAGAGGAGCCCATTATAGAAGAGATTTCCCAAAAAGAGATGATGAGAATTGGCTAAAACATACTTTAGCAACATATGATGCTGATAGTGACAAACCTAAGTTTGATTATAAACCTGTAAGAATTTTATATTGGAAACCAGTTGAAAGAAAGTATTAAATGAAAGCAACAAGAGGTTTTGGATTACTTGAAGGATTCTTAGCAAATAGAAGATATAAAATTGTTAAATACTATGTAAATAATATAAAGGTAAGAGAAAGGGTTTTAGATATTGGTTGTGGAGCTTATCCGCTTTTATTAAATGAACTTGATTTTAAAGAGAAGTATGGAATTGATAAATATGACTATAACTTTAATAATTTTAATATCAAGTATATAAAGCAAGACTTAGAATTAGAGCAAACTCTTCCATTTGAAGAAAATTTCTTCAATTTAATAACGATGCTTGCGGTTATTGAACATCTTAATCCTGAAATTATAAATAAATTATTTTCTGAAATTTATAGAGTTTTAAATAAGGATGGTTTATTTATTTTAACAACACCTTCAAAAATTTCTAAAACCATATTAGAAACTTTTGCGAATATCGGACTTGTTAGCAAGGAAGAAATATATGAGCATAAGAAATATTATAGCCAATTTGAAATTTTTGAACTATTGAAAAGCACAGGTTTTAAGAATATTATAGTAAGAAAATTTCAATTTGGTTTTAATATATTTGCCATTTCAAGTAAGTAAGAATACAAGCAGGATCATCTGCAAACAAATCTCCATATTGAGCATATGCCCTTGCCCTTGAACCCCCACATATTTTATTATAAATACAATTTCCACATATACCATTAAGTTTAGCTTCTCTTAATTTCTTTAAAATAGGATGCTCTTGATATACTTTTACCAAATGGTCCTTTTTTATATTTCCAAGTGGATATGGTAGAAATCCAGAAGGAAATATAGTTCCATTATATGAAACAAAAATAACTCCAAATCCATCCCTCGTAGGTAATATCCTATTATCTAATTCACATTTTGGTTCTCCTAAAAGTTCTTTTAATTTTTCTATTAATTTACAATACAAATCACTACTATAATTTTTCCCTTTTAATCGCTCTAACTTTGCCCTTCTATAAAATGGTGCTTCAACTGTTCTAATCTGAATTGAATATCTGCTTACATCTACTAAAAATTGAACAACATCCTCATATTCATTTATCTCTATATCCAGTTCCTTACCCGCTCTTCCTGTTATTATAAGGAAAAATACTTCCCATATTCTAACATTTAAATCTAAAAGTAGTTTTACTAAATAAGGCAATTCATTTAAGTTACCTTTCCAAATTAAAGTATTAACTTGAACTTGAAAACCAAAATCAACAAGCATTTTTATAGCATTTATTGTCATTTCATAAATTCCATTAACTTGCCTTAAATATTCATGTGTTTCTTTACTTGCTCCATCAAGACTTACAGAAATAATTTTAACTCCTAAATTCTTTAATTTTAATAAAACTTTTTCATTTAAATTCTCTGATACCGCAGGTGATAATCCAACAGCAATACCTAAGCTTCTTGCATATTCAATAAGTTCAAATAAATCTTTTCGCATTAATGGATCTCCACCTGTTATAATAAATACGGGTTTTGGATTTTCAAATTCAGAAATCTGATTTATTAATAACTTTGCTTCTTTTGTATTAAGCTCATCAGGTAAAGGCTTTAATATAGCATTTGCTCTACAATGCCTACATAATAAAGGACAAGCTTTTGTAGATTCCCAAAATACTAATAATGGAACTTTTTCTAATTTCATAAATAAAAAAAGCGGCCATTTTGGCCGCTTATTTAATTAAACTTATAAAACACTACTAATCTAAACATCAATTCCCTCTTTATATTCTTATCATCATACAGAACAATATCAAGTGTAGGTGAAATAGATAATTCTTTAAGTAGTTTATAGTTTAGAGCAACTATAAAGTAGTTAAATGTTGTATTTTGTTTTAAAATTAAGTATGTTTCAGGAAGATAAGGTTTTGTTGTATCTTTGGTAAGTGGATTTAATGCTCTATCATATCTTAAAACAATATCAAGTTGTTTTATTGGTTTTAAAGTAATATAAGAACTTATAAGGGGAATTGTATCCGTATCTTTCTTTATTTGATATGTGTATGTAAATCCTATATCAAACATTTGATGGGTATAAGAAAGGAAACCCTGAATTGTCTTAATGTTAGCTTCATCATAATCTCCATAAACTTCAAATGCAAGTTCCTTAATTGGGAAAAATTTTAAAGATAAGCTATATTTTTTATACTTATCATTTTCAGAACTAACGCCCTTTCCATTTCCAAATGTAAAGTGATATTTTAGATATTCTGTAAATTTTCCTTCTAAACCAATACCATATTCACGAGCACTTGCTATTGTATATAAATCTTGTGGTGTTTTTTGGATATGACGAAAACCCCATCTTTTTTCAATAAAATCAAATGCAGGAGAACCCTGAATACCAAATATAAAATTATGACCTTTTAAAAATTTAAGTGAAATAAATGCATCTTTTAAATATGGAATAAGCTTCTCAGATTTCCTAAATCCAGGGTCATTCATCTCAAATCTAAGAACCGCTTTATATATATCTGTTTCTTTCTCAACATGAAAATAAACTCTTCTAAGCCAATAACCAGAAAAGTTTTCAAATGTATCAATAGAAGAAGAGATTATATTATAGTAATCTCCAAAGAAATAACCACCAACATTCAAGCTTATTAAAAAACTTATCATTTTTTACCTCCTTTTGTTATTTGTCATAATAACAAAAACTGCAACTGCCAACGCTACAATACTAAGAAACATTGCAATAGGTCCAGATAAGTTAATTGGTTTTGGTCTTACTCTTACAATTGCTTTCATATAAGGATGTGGTGTGCAAATATAATCATACTCACCAGGTTTTGTGAATACATGTTCATATGATTGGGCATGAAGCAATAATGGAGATGTAAATTGTTCTGGTCCCTTTACTACTTGAACATTATGAATTCCTGCAAATTCACCTTGAGCATATGTAAACACATCTTCATTTATCCACTTAACTTTTGTTCCTTCAACTATATCAATAACCTTAGGATAAAATGAATTTCCCTTTATTCTAACTACTACTTCCTTTGTCTTTTCATTAAATACCGCTGGAACATCAACATCTTCTGTTCCAGGCTCAAAAGGTGCTACAACTCTAATTACTTCTTTTTTAATATTTGCCATTTCATCTGATGTATAAGTTGGACCTTCTGCTTTTATAATAGGCTCAACCCTTGCATCCTTCTTCACCCTTAATATCCCTACCGCTCCTCTATCTGTTGTTCCAAAAGCATGGGATACAATTGCATAATCTCCTTCCTCTGGTGGAACTCTAAATTCTACAACCCAACTATCCGTAGGACCTGCTAAAACACTCTGTCCTCCCACAAACACATTATCTGGATGACCTTGCCAATAAGCAAAATCCCATATTATTCCAACAATATGGAATGTTGAAATAAGATTTGGTCCAACATTTAAAAAGTAAATTCTAACATAATCACCAGGTCTTGCCATTATTGGTTCTTTAACATATCTAAAAATCTCTCCATTAAACAATACATATATTGGTTGTCCATCTATTCCATCCTTCCCACTTGCATAAACCTCATGCTGAATTAAATAAATTTCAACATCAGGCTTTTTATTTAAAATTTGCTCTAATTTATATTTCTTTTTTGGTTTTACTACAATCATTCCATACTGACCAAAAATAGTATGTAACATAATTGCATGACCACCTGGTGCACAATGATATAGATAAACACCTGGATAAGTTGCTTTAAACTTAAATATCCTTTTTTCACCTGGCATAATTTTTCCAAGATATTTAGATGTTTGAGTATATGCAGCATGGATTGATAGTCCATGAGGAACACTTCCTTTATTTATGACTTCAAATTCAACAATATCCCCTTCATTTACAATTAGCATTGGTCCAGGTATTTTCCCACTTATATTAAAACCTTTATACAATACACCATTTCCTAAATAAACTTCACCTTCTCTCATTTCAATAGTAAACTTAACATCAGCTTTTACATCCTGTTTTACATAACTTGTTTGAGGTATAGGTAAGTTTTTATCTCTTTCTATGATTTGAATAAAATCGTCAGGAATTTTTGATTGTTGGGATTGTTCCTTTTGGACAAGAGCAAGAAGTTCCTTTCCTCTTATATCATTTCTCTGACCTAAGATGAGCTCACTATAAAGTTTCTTATTGCACCAATCACAAGCTAAGCTATATCCAATTGAAATTATTGTTATAAACAAAATTTTCAAAAGTGTTTTTGCTCTTTTCATATTTTTCAACCTCCTTTTTGTATTGTAAAACATGTTTAAAAGTTTAATGTAGTATTTATTGCAAATCATTTTCAATTAGTAAATTCTTCCTTACTATTTTTACCAAACCTTAATTCTAATCTTTAACAATATCATGAAATGCTATTATTCCTCCTTTTCTAACTAATGGAAAATACATTTCAAAATCCATTTTAACTCCTTCATAACTATGATTACCCTCTATAAAAAGAAAATCTAATTTACTATTTCCAAGGATTCCTTTAACAAATTCAGTGTATTATAATCATAAGAGTTTGCTCTTATTAAATAAATTCTTTGATTTGAATGTGCAAATGATTTTAAAAACGGAGCTCCAAGCCAAAGAAAAACCTCTTGGTAAATCTAAGCTTATTATTGTTGCATTAGGCTCTGCAATTTGAGAAAATAAAAATAAAGTTCCTCCCTTATCTCCTATTTACATTATAATTTTTGTAATCCCTCTGAAAGAGTTTTAAATTTTTAAGGGCTAATTTTCTCATACTTTTTCCATTCCAAAATTCCACCCTTAACATTGTAAACATCTTTAAAACCATTCTCTATAAGAATTTCACTTGCTTTTCTACTCCTATTTCCACTTCTACAATACACAATAATTTTATTGTTTTTGTATTTTGCTAATTCCTTAATTCTTTCCTCTAATTCTTGAACAGGAATATTTATTGCTCCCTTTATATGACCACTTGAAAATTCTTCCTTTGTTCTTACATCAAGAATAACAACATTTTTATCCTTTTTAATCATTTCTATTGCTTCTTGAGGAGTTATATCTATATATGTTTGCTCAAAAGTTATAAAAAACATTGTTAAAATCATTTTTCACCTCCTTTTAACAAAATTTTTACACTTACAGCTCCTCTAAAATCTCCCACTTTATAACCTCTTGCTCTATCGCTGGGATATGCTTTATTCAAAAATTCCTTTATATCCTTAGGTATATAATCTTCCGTTCCATGGCAAACTAAACACATTCCTTGAACAGTTATAGGTTTAAAATACCTCAAATAGTTCTTATCTCCTTCTTTAATAACTTCATAATATTCCTCTGGTAATTTGTTTTGCTTATTTAAGCTATCAAGCATTATTAATATTTTTTCTTCATAATTATCAGGCTTATCAGCTTCATTTCTATACTTTTCACTAATTCTTCTAATAAATAATCCATATCTTTCCCGATAAAACTTTGGAATATCTTGTGCCATATTAGAACAAACTTTTATTGCATTTAATGGTCCTCCTTTTCCCATCTCATATAATAAAATTTGTCTCAATGTGTCTAAAAGTTCAATAGAAACTTTTCTTGCTAATTCAAGCTCTTGTTGAAATTCAAAAATTAAAAATAACATATTTAAAATTTTAAAGCTTATTGCAGATATAATAATTCTTGTAAATTTTTGGCAAAATGTTATTACAATTTAAATTACAATCTTTTGATGAAAATATAACACTATCAACAATTTCCGAAAAGCTAAATTTTAAATATCTTTGAGATAAAGCTATTACAACCCAATCCTGAATTAACGACTTAGGACAAACACCTACAATCTTGTGCTCACTTAACTTTATATTCTTAAAATCATTATGAAATTCTGGATATTTTATAATTTTCCCATAATTTAAAAACATAAGTATAATTGAAATAATAACGATAAAACTTGAAATTAACTTTAAAAATATCTTTTTAAAAATTTGATTTATAAACATTAAACTTTGCTTAAAAATAAGAGATAAGAAAATTGAAAAAAAGGGGAAAGATGGAAAAACATACCAATCCATTTGCTTTGGACTGACCATTAAAGGAATAACACCACTTAACGCCAAAATGAAGTATCTTATTGAATTTCCAGTAAAAGAGAGTTTAAATTTTTTCCAAAGGGAAATAATAAAGAGAAAACTAAAAGGAACAATTATCTCTTTTATCGTTTTTAAAACTGGGTCAAATCTACTTCCTACAATTTCACGATGTCCTAAAATACTACTTAAAACTTGATTTTTAAGATAAATTTTCAAATAATTTAAAACATCTGGAATTAAAAGAAATGACATAAATCCTAATATCAAAAGTAAAAATATAAATAAAATTTTTTTAACTGGAATTCTTTTTAAATAAAGAAATGGAAAAATTACTATAAATAAGGAAACTGGACCCTTTGTAAAGAATGCAAGAAATAAAAATATGCCTGAAATTATTGAAAAGAAAGGACTCTTATAAATTGAAAGAATAAGAAATGAAAATGAAATTAATAAAAAGAGTGTTAAGGTATTTTCAAGCATATTATTTAAAATAATCCAAGAGGTTAAAGGAATTGAAATAAGAATAAAAGGTGCAGAAAATAATGGTAAATTCTCCTTTTCAAAGAAATTTATAAGTCTTATAATAAAGCTCAAAATCAAAATTGTTAAAAAACCTATTAATACTGAATAAATTCTTTCTGTATAAAAATTATCTCCAAGTAATTTAAAAAATAAACTTTCAAGATAAAATTGAAGTGGAGGATGCTCATAAAATTCTTTATAAATTGTTAAAGTATAAGTCGGTTTAAATATACTTCCAATACCTTCTGCCAAATTCCTTGAAATACTTGCATATGTCATTCCGTCCACAAATATACCGATTGTAAAAATTTTTGGAATTATGAGGATACTAAAAACTATTAAAAATAACCATATCAAGGCTTTATTATCAAAACTCTTCTATCTTTATCAAGACCACCTGTTACAATATAATTTTCTGTGCAAATCAGCCATTGAGTATTTAAATTTAGCTTTTTTATGATAATTCCACTATAATCAACTTTAATTAAATTCTCGCCATCAAGCAATAAAATATAATTTTTAAGCAAACAAGCAGTATTATCCCCCTCAATATAACTCATTCCTTTTTTAAAAATAATTTGAAAACTCTTTAAATCCAATAAATTTACAAATCCCCCTTCCTTAAAATTATAATGAGCAAACAATAAATAATTATCATTTAAATCCAATAAGGAAACATAAGCCCACTTTTGATTATAAATTCTTCTTATCTCATTTCCAAGACTATCAAAAATAATAACTTTATTTGTTAAATCAGAAAATACACAAAAATTATTATTGCATAAAAATTTACCCATTCCAAGCTCAGAAACATTTCTTATTTTTTTCTCTTCCTTATTACTTTTTAAATCATAAATATATATAACACCATCAACAAAAATAAATGCTCTGTTTCTTAAAATACCAAAATCAACAATATCTCCACCAAGTGAAATTTTCCCATCATTTAATTTTACTTCATAACCTTCCCTTTCACATCCTACTATAAATCCAATTTTTTTATAATCATATGATAACTTTACTATGGATAAGCAATTACCATCCGTTCCACCAGAAAATTCATAAAGTGCATTATTATAAACAATAACCCAATCTTTATTATTTTTAATTATTTTACCATTTTTATCTAGAAAAACACTACCACCTTTGCGAAAATTTATAATTATTGTATCTTTGAATATAAAATTATTTGGAGACAATTCTGAGTTTAAATTTATTTGTTTTAGTATAGTGAAACTAAAAAGAAATATCATTTCACCTTTTCCCAGATCTCATCAAGTTCCTTTATTGTCATATTTTCAAGGTTTAAATTGTTTTCCTTGATATAATTTAACACATCTTTTAGCCTTTTTAGAAATTTCATGGTAGATTTTCTAAGGGCATCTTCTGGATTTATATTATAATGTCTTGCTAAATTTACAATTGTAAATAATAAATCTCCAATTTCCTCAGATATTTCTTCATTATTTTTAGCATTTTTTAATTCTTCAAGTTCTTCATAAACTTTTTGAAATACTTGGTCCTTGTTTTCCCAATCAAATCCAATTTTTTCAGCTTTTTGTGTAATTCTATAAGCCAAATATAAAGCAGGCATATGAAAGTTTATATCTTTAAATAATTCTTCTCCTTTTGCCTTCTCCCAATGCTCTAAAACTTCATCTGCGGTATTTAACTTCTTATCAGAAAATACATGAGGATGTCTTTTTATTATTTTTTCTATAAGTTTTGTAATTACTTCATCCAAGTTTGTGATTTTATTATCTTGGGCAATTTTTATATGCATTAATACTACAAGCAAAATATCTCCTATTTCTATTTTAAACTTATCCCAATTTTTCTCATCAATTGTGTTTATAACCTCATAACTTTCTTCTATAAGTTTATATTTTAAACTTTCATTAGTTTGTTCTCTATCCCAAGGACATTTTTCTCTTAATATATTTATAATTTCCCAAAGTTCATCAAATTTTTTCATAAGATTTGAAATTTTAAAGTTTACAAAGAATTGCTTTAAAATTTTAATATGCTTTTTATAACTTTATATTTACCTTGGGAGTTTAGGGAATTTAAGGAAAAGGAACAACCTATGGAATTCCTTGATCCAGAAAGTCTAAGGATAAGAGCTCTTGAAAAAGGTGAATGGTCAAAGGTTGGAGATGTTTTTTATTCTAATAAGATATATCAAACATGGGATTTCTTAGGTCCTTCTTATATTGAAGATGGTTCCTATTCAGATGGCATAGCAAATTCTGGAAGAATGAGTTTTATTTTACCACATCCTACAAATCCAAATATTATTTATGTAGCAACAGCAGGGGGTGGAGTTTGGAAAACTACCGCTCCACACAGCCTATTTTAAACCTGGCCAACTACGTGCTACAGGGCATCGGTCGACGGTTTGACAAA
>VAPR01001603.1_pt1 | contig 10686 bp, 7 predicted proteins | sample 3380701 | NCBI WGS metagenome assembly VAPR01 (sample SAMN11536904, study PRJNA540576) | hot springs metagenome | isolation source: hot spring wet sediment | place: Spain: Lobios | collected 2014-01
CCCCATCGCAAATAGCGTCCACCTCTGCTTCGGTTCCCGCCAGATACTTGTCCACCAAGATAGGACGGTCAGGAGCAACACTGACCACATATTCCAGATACGCTTGCATCTCTTCTTCATTGTAGACGATGTCCATCGCTCGCCCGCCTAACACATAACTGGGACGCACCAGAACGGGGTAGCCAATTTCCTTTGCTACCTTCAAAGCCTCTTCAATCGTGGTCACCGCTTTGCCCGGAGGATAAGGGATTGACAGCGAGTTCAACAGCCAATGGGTCCGGTCTCGGTCTTCAGCAATGTCAATGCTGTCGAAGTCAGTGCCCAAGATTGGCACACCAGCTTTGTGCAATCCCTCTGCCAAGTTCAGCGGTGTTTGCCCACCGAATTGAACAATGACCCCAATGGGCTTTTCGTTTTCCACAATGTGCAACACATCTTCCAGCGTCAAGGATTCAAAGTAGAGTTTGTTGGAAGTGTCAAAGTCGGTGGAAACCGTCTCGGGGTTGCAGTTGACCATGATAGCGTCGTAGCCTAACTCTTGCAGCGCCCAAACGCAGTGCACGCTGCAGTAGTCAAACTCAATCCCTTGCCCAATGCGGATGGGACCAGAACCAATCACGATCACTTTCGGCCGCTCCGCAGGGATAGATTCGTTCTCTCCGTTGGGCTCATAGGTGGAGTAGAAGTAAGGTGTCTCGGCTTCAAACTCAGCAGCGCAGGTGTCCACCATTTTGTAGACAGGTCGGATGTTGTAGATTTTGCGGATTTGACGGACTCGCTCCTCTGCGTTAGCGAGGGAGCGACGCTCCCAGCGTTCCTCGCGGGTCCCAAGACACTCAGCAATGTATCGGTCACTAAAGCCCATATGTTTGGCTTCCCACAAAAGGTCCTTTGTCAGCCCTTCCCATCCTGCTGTAGACAAACGAGCCTCCATTTCCACGATTTTGCTCAGTTTCTCCAAGAACCAAGGGTCAATGTGGGAGAGGTCGTGGATTTCTCGTATGGTCATGCCCCGGCGCAAGGCTTCGGCAATGGCAAACAAGCGCAAGTCGTTGGGGGTTCGGATGAGTTCCTCCAACTCTATGTCCGAGCGATCTACGACCTCTCGGTGGAACAAACCTGCTACTCCTATCTCCAATCCTCGCACTGCTTTCAGTAATGCTTCCTCAAAACTTCGACCAATTGCCATCACTTCTCCTGTGCTCTTCATCTGCGTGCCAATAGTTCGGTCAGCAGTGGGGAACTTGTCAAAGGGCCAGCGTGGGATTTTCACCACCACATAGTCAATGGACGGCTCAAAGCATGCCAAGGTCTTTTTAGTCACAGCGTTAGGGATTTCGTCTAAGCGCAAACCAATGGCAATCTTCGCTGCCACCCGAGCAATAGGGTAACCTGTTGCTTTGGAAGCCAAAGCGGAAGAACGGGACACGCGAGGGTTCACTTCAATGACATAGTAGCGTAGGGAGTGAGGATCAAGGGCGAATTGGATGTTGCAGCCTCCTTGGATACCTAAAGCGCGGATGATTTTCAATGCTGCTGAGCGAAGCATCTGATACTCCACATCGGTCAGTGTTTGGGTAGGGGCAACAACAATGCTTTCGCCCGTGTGCACACCCATTGGGTCAAAGTTTTCCATCGCACAAACAGTGATGCAGTTATCAGCTCCGTCGCGCATCACTTCGTATTCCAGTTCCTTCCAACCCAACACGCACTGCTCTACCAACACTTGACCAATAAGGCTCAAAGCGATACCTCGTTGAACGATGGAGCGCAACTCTTCTTCATTATGGGCAACACCCCCACCCGTGCCACCCAAGGTGTATGCGGGGCGAATGATGACGGGGTAGCCCACCTTTTCTGCAAAGGCGATAGCTTCTTCTACACTCGTCACTGCTGAGCTTTCAGGGATGGGTTCCCCGATCTCCTGCATCAGCCGTCGGAACAACTCTCGGTCTTCAGCGTTTTGGATGGCGGTTAAAGGTGTGCCTAATAGTTCCACCCCATAGCGGTCTAACACACCTGTCATCGCCAACTGGGTGGCTAAATTTAATCCTGTTTGACCACCCAAGGTTGGAAGGATTCCGTCGGGCCGTTCCTTCGCAATAACCCGTTCCAAAAACTCTACCGACAGCGGTTCAATGTAAACGCGGTCTGCCATGTTTGAATCAGTCATGATGGTCGCAGGGTTGGAGTTGACCAAAACGACCTCTAACCCTTCTTCCTTCAACGCTCGGCAGGCTTGCGAACCAGAGTAGTCAAATTCTGCTGCCTGACCGATGACGATCGGTCCCGAACCGATGACCATCACCTTGCGTAAATCCTTGCGCTTTGGCATATGCAATCTTCACCTCATCGCTTTGATCTCCACTTTTCGGATTTACCGAACGCTTTCATCGGTTTGATCGCTTAACGAACACTGCGAAATTGCAGCGCATTTCCGTTGGGGATGACCCTGTCGGCGATCCCTCACTTCCTATGCCGGCTCATAATTTGCACGAACTCGTCAAAGATGTAGCCGTTGTCCCAAGGTCCCGGTGCCGCTTCGGGGTGATACTGCACTGAGAAGATGTTAAGCTCAGGGTGGGCTAAACCCTCCACTGTGAAGTCGTTCAAGTTGATGTGGGTGACGATAGCGCCTGTGCCTTCTAAGGTTTTCTCGTCCACTGCGTAGCCGTGATTCTGCGTGGTGATGTAAACGCGACCCGTGCGCAGGTCTTTAACAGGGTGATTGCTTCCCCGGTGACCAAACTTGAGTTTGAAGGTGCGTCCACCCAACGCCCAACCCAAAATTTGGTGCCCCAAGCAAATCCCAAACAATGGCACTTTCCCAAACAACTCTCGAGTCGTGCGGATGGCATAGCGCAGCAAAGCGGGATCACCGGGTCCGTTGGAAAGCAACACGCCATCAGGTTCCCACGCCAAGATTTCCTGCGCCGATGCTTTGGCGGGAGCGACGATTACCTCGCAACCGCGCTTTTGTAGCGATCGCAAGATGTTAAACTTCGTGCCCATATCAATAGCGACGACGAGCAACTGCTCGCTCTTTGGTAGCACCCGTTCCAACGGCTTTAAACCGCCATCCCAAAGGTGAAACTGACGGGTCGTCACCATTTGCACAAAATCCAACTCGTCATAACGGGGCGATTTTCGGAGCATTTCAAAAAGTTCCTCAGCGCTTTTGTTGACACCTAAAGCACCCATCATGACGCCGTGAATGCGCAATTTTCGGACGAGCCTTCTCGTGTCCACTTCGGCGATGCCAGGGATGCGATGCTCGTAAAGGAATTCGTGCAAGGTATTTTGCGCTCGAAAGTTGCTGGGTTCATTGCAAAGCTCCCTTACGACGAAGCCCGCCACCTGAATCCGCCCAGATTCAAAGTCGTCCGAATTGATGCCATAATTGCCGATCAACGGGTAAGTCATAACGACGATTTGTCCTGCGTAAGACGGGTCGGTCAGAACTTCTTGATAGCCGGTCATGCCCGTGTTAAACACAACCTCACCGACGGCGACACCGGGATAGCCAAACCCAATGCCCTCATAGACCGTCCCGTCCTGAAGCACCAGCGTCGCTTTCGGATAGTTCATCGGTAAGGCACCTCCGACGAATATTGGGTAGGTAGCATGGTAAGTTCAATCCACTCCACACTTCACGCCTCCTGAAACACGACTCGTCCGCCGCTAATCGTCAGGGTGACTTTCCCCTTCAGCGTCCAGCCATCATAAGGGGTGTTACGCCCTTTGCTGCGGAATTGATGTCTATTGACTGTCCAGACAGAGTCGGGGTCAATGACTGTCAAATCAGCGCGGCTGCCTTCCCGCAAAGTCCCACCTTCAAGCCCCAAGATTTGACAAGGTTTAGTGCTCATCGCTTCTATCAGTCGCAGGACAGAAAAGTTAGCTTTGTGGACCAACTCCGTCCACAGAACGCCGACTGCTGTCTCCAAACCGACGATGCCAAAAGGCGCTTCATCAAAGGTTGTCTCTTTTTCCTCAACAGTATGGGGCGCATGGTCAGTAGCGATGCAATCAATGATACCTTCGGCTAGGGCTTCCCTCAGCGCTGCTACATCTTCAGCGGTTCGTAGGGGTGGGTTCATCTTGGCGTTAGTGTTGTAATCGTCGACGGCTTCTTCCGTCAGGGTCAAGTGGTGGGGTGTCACCTCAGCGGTGACTTTAACGCCTTCTTCCTTCGCCCGTCGAAGCAGGTCAATAGCTTCCTTCACAGACACATGGGCGATGTGAACTTTTGCTCCAGTCTGTTTTGCCAATTCAATCGCTCTGTGAATTGTCGTCACTTCGGCAGATCTTGGCATTCCGCGCAACCCCAACCTTAACGCTGTTACCCCTTCGTTCATCACCCCGCCAGCCGTTAGCGATTTGTCCTCGCAGTGTAAAATCACGACAGCGTCGCAAACTTTTGAGTAAGCGAGGACTTTGCGCAGAAATCCGCTATCTTGAATAGGTTCACCGTCATCGGAAAACGCTACAGCCCCTGCCTCTCTCATCGCTGCCATCTCGGTCAATTGCTCGTGTTTCAAACCAATACTCACGGCACCAATAGGTGAAACGCGGCACAGCCCCACTTCCCCAGCGCGTCGTAGGACGAACTCTATTGCTGCCACGCTATCCAGGGGCGGCTTGGTGTTGGGCATGCAGCAGACGGTCGTGAACCCGCCAGCGACAGCAGCAGCACTTCCTGTCTCAATTGTTTCCTTGCGCTCCTCACCCGGTTCACGGAAATGGACATGAATGTCCACGAGGCCGGGCACGACGAGTTTGTTTGTGCAATCAATCACCTCAGCATCTTCGGCGACGATGTTCTCCGCCACAGCCACAATCCTTCCTGCGCCCCTCGTCTCCCGTTCCTTATCCCGCTCAATCAACACATCCTTCACCGCCATCAAGCCTTGCGATGGGTCAACGACTATCCCGTTTTTGAGCAGTAGCCGTCGCTCCATCATCTTCACCACCTTCTGCGTCACTTACAGGACAGCCTCCAAATCCGCCAGAAGGTGCGCCTTTGCTTGTTGCAGGTTGTAGATGTTTGGCAAGATGGTGTAAGCATCTTTCAGAAAGCGCTGCGTCTCCCGATAGCCTTTGCCGTCCGTGATCCAAATCAGGTCAACGCTGACGCTCTGCGAGCCGCTCAGGACATTGCCGTAACTGTGTTTGAGTTCCGTCGGCTTGGAGCCAGCGACGGTGGTTTCCAACCCGATTTGGACACTCAAGAGCAAATCTTCCAAGTCTTCCCGAAAGTAGAAAAAGACGAATGGCAGCAAAGCCATTCGTTTTGCCTCAACGATGCAAGGCGTCAGGGTGCAAAGGAAATCTTCGGGCGTCGCGTATCGCCGACTTGGCAGGACAGCGGCAGTTTTTACCATCTTGGTTGCCTCCCCCAAATGCTTGAATCGCTTTGTCCCGCAAGTTTTAGGGCTAAAGATACAAACGAACGCTGTTGAGAATCTCGGTGAAACTTTTGGGCGACTGCCAGTCCAAAGAGAGTTCATAACGAACCAACCGAAGACCATGCTTCTCCGCCTCCCGAATAAGGGTTCGGGGAAAAGTTTGAGCGATCAGGACACCGAGAAGGCATTCATCACCCAACTCGTCCATGTAGCCTTTCAACTGCATCAAGTCCTTTATCCGCGCTTGGCGGAGTTTGACTTCCACAGCGATTTTGCGGGCGTAGGCGATGGGCACTCGGTCTTTAATCAAGATGTCCACATGCCCTTCTGAAAGCGCTTTTTCGCCCAACACTTCTAAGTCATCGGCATTAAGATGCCCTAAGCCCACCATCGCCAAAAAGTTGGCGAGGTTTTTCGCCTCGGAAAGATGCTGGCGAATGGTGGCTTGCAGGATGATCTCCTGAAATGGGCAGATAAAAGGGATGCATTGTTGGTGTCTCATCAGCGTGAAGCGCGGTTCAAAGTTGTTGTGAGCGGGCAAGTTCAATGGCTGCAAAGCGCCGTTCCAACGGCTCCCCATTTGCGAGACATTTTGGAGGGTTGTTTGGTCGGCTTGAAAGTGGGTTTTGCGATAACCAGACCGCAAGAGCAAATTTTCGGCGACATAAGCGAATTCTGGTCGCACCAAAGGCTCGCAGAATTCTCGGACGGGTTTCAGGTAAAGCCGAAATGGGAAGTAGTAGGTGCGCCCTGATTCACGGAAAGTGACAGGCTCCCAAGGTGGTATCTGCTCAAACTCAACGATCGCCTCTTTACCCGTTACCTCATATAAGTTGAAAACTCGCGCAGCGTAAAGGAAGGAAACGAAATCGCCCTCACGGATTTCCACGAAAGTCCACGCCCCTGCGACGCTGTTCGTGAACCCAGCTATCGCATGCTTCAGACAAAGTTCCAAGTGGCGACGGGTAGATACCGAAACGAGAAAATAGTTCGGTTTCGCCATTCATCATTCACCATGCCCTTTGCACATCTTGAGTGTTGCTCTGGTGGTCTTTGGGCTCATAGCAAGTGACCCCCGCTGCGATGGGCAAGTTATTCCCTCAGCAGCAGCCACAGAACTGCCATTCTGACGGCGACGCCGTTGGTCACTTGGTCAAGGATGCGGGCTTTTTCGCTATCGGCTAAGTCGGCACCAATTTCCACGCCTCGGTTTATCGGACCAGGATGCATGACTAAAGCTTGTGGGCAGAGTTCGTTAAGTTTTTGCAGATTCATTCCAAACAGTTGGTGGTATTCGTTGATGCTGGGGAACAAGCCTGCTTGCTGTCGCTCCAACTGCAATCGCAGGAGGTAGACCACATCCGCATCTCGCACCGCTTCAGGTAAGGTGGGGCAAAGGTGGACGCCAAAAGCAGCAAACTGATCGGGCACCATGGTGGGAGGACCGACAAACCGCACTTCCGCACCTAATTTTAAGAGTGCCCACAGGCCTGAACGGGCAACCCGGCTGTGCAAGATGTCTCCTATGAATGCTACTTTCAACCCTTCAATCCGACCAAATGCTTCCCACATGGTCAATAAGTCCAACAGGGCTTGGGTTGGGTGTTCGTGCATCCCATCTCCAGCATTGAGCACAGAAGGGACCTTACCGTTCGTCTGCTTTGCCCGTTCTTCCAGAACGCGAGCGACGAAGTGGGGTGCTCCCGAGTGAGCGTGGCGGATGACAAAGGCATCGTAGCCCAGAGCATTCAAGGTCAGCACCGTGTCTTTCAGGCTTTCACCTTTGACCACACTGGCAGCAGCGACAGCAATGTGGGTGACACCCATGCCTAATTTGCGAGCTGCCATCTCGAAAGAGGTTCGGGTTCGGGTGCTGGCTTCGTAAAACAAAGTGACCAGCGATTTGCCTGCGAGGTTAACGGGTAGGGGAGTATTGTCCCGCAGATGTTGCTTGAAGAAAGCAGCGGCTTGGAGGAAAGACCATACCTCCCACGCTTCCAGCGGTTCTATACCCAGAAGGTGGCAGGAGCGTGGCTTCGGCAAGTCTTCCAACTTGTTCACCACTTGCACCATTTTCTCCGTCATTCGTTGCCCCCTCCGTGACAGATACGCACTTAGCCCTTGGCGAGACCACTTTCGCGGGCTAAGTTGGCGGGGGCGTTGAAAACCCTTTTTGAGTTTAGCAAGGATGCGTCTAATTGTAAAGAGCCCTTCCCTACAGGCATGCTAAGATAAGGCAAGGTGAGGTCAATACCATGCGCCAAAGTCACCTGATACCCAAGGCACTGTTAGAGGACACTGAAGTTCCGGATGAAACGCCGCCTGCCGCTTTCCATGTCATGCTCAAGCCACGCGGTCCTATCTGCAATTTGGCGTGCACTTACTGCTTCTATTTGAGCAAAGAGCGCCTTTACGCAGAAGGGACTCACTTCGCCATGAGCGACGAAGTTTTGGAATCGTTCACGCGCCAATACATAGAAGCCCAGCAAGTGCCCGAAGTGCATTTTGGTTGGCAGGGCGGCGAACCAACCCTGATGGGCTTGGAGTTCTTCCACAAAGCCGTTGCGTTCCAACAGAAGTATCGCAAGCCGGGCATGCGCATCCACAACTCGTTCCAAACCAACGGCATCTTGCTGAACGACGAATGGTGTCGCTTTTTCAAAGAACATCACTTCCTCGTCGGCTTGAGCGTGGACGGACCGAAGGAATTGCACGATGCTTATCGAGTGGACAGGGGCGGGAACCCCACTTTTGACAAAGTGTATCGGGCAATGAAGCTGCTTCAAAAGCATGGTGTGGAGTTCAACATTCTGTGTGTGGTGAACCGCATCAACGCAGATCACCCCTTGCGAGTTTATCGGTTCTTCAAGAGCGAAGGGGTTAAGTTCATCCAATTTATCCCTGCGGTAGAGAGACTGCCAGACGGAGGTGTGACGGAGTGGACTGTTCGCCCCCATCAGTGGGGTAATTTTTTGTGTGCAATTTTTGATGAATGGGTTCGCCACGATGTCGGACAAGTCTTCGTCCAACAGTTTGAAGTGGCGTTAGAGGCATGGTTAGGCTTAGAACCCAGTTTGTGCGTCCACGCCAGAACCTGTGGCAATTGCTTGGCAATGGAACACAACGGCGATTTGTTCTCCTGTGACCACTTTGTCTACCCCGACTACTACTTGGGCAACATTTTGGAAACGCCCTTAACGCAACTGATCGCTTCGCCATTTCAAAGGAAATTCGGCAGGGACAAGTGGAATCGGCTGCCGCGCTATTGTCGGGAATGTCCGGTTTTGTTTGCCTGCAACGGAGGATGTCCCAAGGACCGTTTTCTCAAGACACCCGAGGGGGAGGAAGGGCTGAATTACCTTTGTGCTGGCTACAAACGCTTCTTCACCCACATTGACCCTTACTTAAAGCTCATAGCGCAGTTGCTGAAGGAGGGGCAGCCAGCCTCCTCAGTCATGCAGATGCTGAAAGGGCGCGAGAAGAGGAAAGTCGGGGCAAATGACCCTTGCCCCTGCGGTAGCGGGCGCAAGTTCAAAAAGTGCTGCATGGGCAAACAGTGAAGGCGTCAAAGGCTCGCTTTTCAATCGGTTTGCTCGAAGGGTGTGCCACAATTTGCAAACGCCTGTCATCCATGACGAGAAGGGAGGCGAAAGGGCGTGAAAATGATTCACGCCATCATCCGCCCACACAAGTTGCACGAGGTGAAGGCTGCCTTAGCGGAAATTGGTGTTTCGGGTATGACCGTAATTGATGTTCGTGGGTATGGACGCCAAAAAGGGCATGTGGAACGCTACCGTGGGGCTGAATATACTGTCGACTTGTTAGCAAAAGTCAAGCTGGAAATTGTCGTCCGCGATGAGCAAGTGGACGAGGTGGTGGATGCAATCCTACGGTCTGCCCGCACCGGGGAAATTGGTGATGGGAAAATTTTCATTACCCCTGTAGAAGAAGCTATCCGCGTCCGCACAGGCGATCGGGGCGAAGATGCTATTTTGTAAGCGATGACCGAGCGAAACCTACGGTGAGAACAAGCAATGGCAGAATGGCAAGAGCGCGTTAACGCACTGATAGAGCGAGTTAAAGATTGGCGACAGGCAGTTTTAGAAACACCTCCCGATCAAGTGCTTTCTTCGCCTTTGAGCCAGCGATTGAGCGAAGCATTGGATGCGTTCATCCGAGAGATCTACGCTCTCGCTTGGGAGCGGACGATGGAACGGGTAGGACAGCACTACATTCCCCACCACAGTGAAATTGCTTTGATGGCAACAGGTGGATATGGACGCCAAGAACTTTGTCCCTTCTCTGACATTGACATCGCTTTCGTCCCGCTGGAAGAAGACGATCCCTTCGTGGACGAATTGGTGCGGCAGTGCTTTCGGCTGCTGGTTAGGGTGTTCATAGACAACACAGACTTGAAAGTCGGTTATGGCTACAGACCACTCTCCGATTTGCCTACCTTGGACACCCAAACCCAAGCGGCTTTGATGGACGCCCGGTTCGTTGCGGGCTACGAACCGTTGGCACAACGGTTGCACCAAGAGTTGCTGCAAAACTTGGATGTGCTGCGGTTTATTCGGGAGCGGGAACGGGAGCGATCAGCCGCCTACCAACGCTACCACCCTTCCCCTCTGGTCACGGAGCCCCATTTGAAGGAAGGAGCGGGCGGATTGCGAGATGGGCACACGGTGTTATGGCTGTTGGCAGCAATCCATCGCGTCCCCACAACGGAGGCTTGGCAGCATCTTGCTACCTTTTTGTCAAAAAAGGAGTGGCAGGCATTTTGCGAAGGGTATCAATTCCTCCAGCGAGTTCGCTTCTGGCTCCACCTGACCGCACAACGCCGTCAGGAAGTGCTGCTGAAAGAATATCACCATCGCATCGCTACTACTTGGTTCCCTGACATTGAGGACGAAGAACGCAGCGTGCGAATGTTCCATCATCAGTTGTATGAAGCGATGGAGTCGTTGCACTTTACCTTGCGGCAAGTTCAACTGCAAGTGAAGGGAATAGAAATCTCCCTCAAGGACGGGTTCGTGTGCCTCGGCAACCGACTTTCCCTCCTCTCGCCTCCTCCACCCGACAACCCGCTGTGGGTGATGAAAGCCTGTGAACTGATGCAGCGCTATGATTTGGAACCCGACCAACGACTGGTTCAGTGGTTGAGGGAACATGCTCCTCAAGTAGCGGCAGTTCGTGACTCTTCAGAGGCGGCTCAAGCGTTTCTGACAGTCTTGACCGGTGCTGGCGAAGCACCCTTTGGGAAAGTTTTGGATTGGAT
>VAPR01001605.1_pt1 | contig 10670 bp, 9 predicted proteins | sample 3380701 | NCBI WGS metagenome assembly VAPR01 (sample SAMN11536904, study PRJNA540576) | hot springs metagenome | isolation source: hot spring wet sediment | place: Spain: Lobios | collected 2014-01
GCCGAGACATCTCCCACCCCACACCCCCTCCTCAAACAAATCAGGAAACTCATGGACCGCAACACTCTTCCCCGAAAGGTCAATCTCAGCGATCCTCATCCCAGCATGTTCTGGTGCCAAGCCGAAATTAATATTGCTGATAGTGGTTGGTTTGTTATGCTCTACACGGAGCTCGGCCGAACGGGTGAGAAGGTTTCGGTGGTTTGGCTGGGTGCTTGGCAGTTCGGCTCAGGGTCGTGGGGCTACGGCAAGAGCTATGGTGAGAGGGAGTGTTTGGAGGCTGTTTACGCATCTGTGGAGGCCGGTGTCAACGTGATAGACACGGCCGAGGTGTATGGTGGTGGGGTTTCGGAAATTATTGTGGGAAAAGCGGTTAAGGAGCTGGGGGACAGGGTTTTGATTGCTACGAAGGTTGCGCCTCATCATCTCACCTACAACGGCGTCATCGAAGCGTGTGAGAGAAGCCTCAACAGGCTTGGCGTCAAAACCATCGACCTCTACCAAATCCACCTTCCAAACCCGCTCATCCCAATCACTCAGACGATGCGGGCTATGGAGCATCTCGTCAAAACCGGCAAAATCCGCTACATCGGCGTAAGCAACTTCTCGCTCGGTCAACTCATCAAAGCACGCCAAGCACTCAAAAGCGAGGACATCGTCTCCAACCAAGTCCGCTACAATCTAATCCAGCGAAAAATAGAGAAAGACCTTATCCCATACTGCAGCCGCGAAAAAATTAACATGCTCGCCTACAGCCCGCTTGCGCAGGGGCTTCTAACAGGAAAATACACATCAACCAATCCTCCAAAAGACTTCATAAGGAGAGTTAACCCACTCTTTACACGGCGATATTTGGGGAGGATAGGGCCTTTGTTGACGGAGCTGCGGGTTTTGGCGGAGAAGTATGGTGTATCGGTTGGGCAGGTGGCTTTGGCGTGGGTCTTTGCACATGAGGGCTGTGTAGCCATAGCCGGTGCCAAGAACAGGGAGCAGGCCCTCGGCAACGCGGCCGCGGGCAATATACAGCTCACGAGGGAGGAGGTGGATAGACTCTCCGTTCTAAGCGCCCAAATACAGCCAGGAGCCATGGAGATTATTCAGACAATACCTAGGCTACTCGGGATCTGAAAAAGATTTCAACCACCAAAAATGAGTAAAACCGTTGAAGAAGCTGGCAATCGGCTACATATTGTCGGCTTTCAACTGCCTTTCGCTGACACCGCTCGCCATCTACCTTCTATTTCCAACGATGTTGACATACCCGGTTTCGATTGTTTTGCGTGGGTTGGGCTGGCGGGAAGTAAGACGAAGAACGGGGATAGGCTCAGCCTCCTTTGTTGTTATCTTTTTGCTGGGGTTTGCCACGTTTCTGGTTGTCCTGCTAACTTTTATCGAGACAATGCCCCGTGAAGCCCTACAAATCGCGGCACTTACATGGACTCTCTACTCGGTCGCGGAGCTCTATCTCTACAACTCGGCCGCCAGAAACCTCGGCGTAAAAACATTCCACGCCGCATCGGTCAACATCTTGGGCGTCGCCTCGATAGACTACGTGGCGTTCACGGTTTTGCCGGGGTCTCTTCAGAGTTTTCCCGAGGAAATAGGCGGATTTCTCTATCTGGGCGCGGGCGTGCTAATTGTTTCTGCTTTGGCAGCCGCGATAGCCTCAGGCAAAATCAGCGCAACCCACTACAGGACTCTTGAAACGTTTCCACAGCTCCCGCCACCGGTCAAAACCTCGTCCATCCAGAGGCCTGCGCAGCCCCTCATCAAGCTCGAGCCTCTCAGAGAAGGCAGCCAAAAAACCTGCCCCAAATGCAGAACAGCCAACCCGCTGACGGCGAAGATATGCAGCGAATGTGGAGCCGTCCTCGCCGGAGAAACCGGCCTACGATGCCCCGTATGCGACGCCCCATTCTCATACGCCAAAAAGCTGAGAAAAGACCGCTACCTCTGCGGACTATGCGGCTCAACACTACTGATAAAACAGGGTTAGAAAAAGAGTTGACTCTGAAGAGGAGAGCGTTAAGTAATCCGGCTTCATAATTTTATGGAAACGGTTTAATCATCTCAGCGTCACTCCCAATGGACAAGCTAAATTGCTCTCAATTATAGCAAGAAATCCTACAGAAGCATAAGACGAAACAGCTAATGCCAACATATTTCTCCCACCATCCAAATACCTACTTGTTATCTGCACCCCTCTCTGCAGAACTATCTATGTGAGCGATAACAACGGAGACAAACCACAATACATGCCCATACAGATTTTACACGTAGGCTTCCCGCCAAGATGTGGGGTGTGCGGCTCGTAGTCCTCCTTCTGTTTAAGCGGGATTTGTCTCATCGGCTTCCGCCGGGCTTCGGGGAGGCTGCTCACAGCCCAGCGGCCTTTCCCGCCGTGGGTCGCCCGTTTCAACCAATCCACCACGCTCCTCATCGGCTTATGCGCCGAGTCATGGCCACTGCGTGGTGGAGGTCTCGTTTCTGCGGCGTTGCCAGGGGTCTCCCCCTGCGCCTCGCGGCGCCGCGGCGCCTCCCGCGGGGGAGGAACTTCCTCCGGAGCTCCCGGTGACCCGCCCGGCCGCTCACCCAAATCATAGAACAAAAAGGCGATTCTTATTTCTATCCCTGTCAGTCACATAGCGACGACTTTTCAGATGGTCGGCTCTACTCGACCTTTATTTTTGTGCCTCGTGTTTTTTTCTTCGGGATTCTGACTTCGAGTACTCCTTGGAGGTATCTGGCCTTGATGTTTGAGATGTCGACGGTTGTTGGGAGCTCTATCATGAGTCTGTATCGGTTTCCGTATCGTGCTGATGGGATGTCTTGTCTGCATGGTGCTTCTATTGTTAGGCGGTTCTCGTCGGCGTAGAGGTCTATTTTCTCCTTGTCCGCTCCGGGCATGTCGATTGTTATGACGTATTCATTTTCTGTGTCAACTATTTGGTGAAGAGGCATTAGGCATCCTGTTCTCATCTCAGCCTCCTTTATCATCCTCATGGTTCGCTCCATCTCATCCTCCATTCTGCGCTGAATTCTTCTAAACCAGTCCCAAGGAGACTCGGACATCTTTTTCTCACCTGTAAACGGGTGGCAGCTCCATTTCACGGGATTTCTGGACCATGGCCTCCGAGGTCCTTCTCATCAAGTCACGCAGCTGTATTCTAATGTTTTCCTCGCTCTCGAGAAGCGGTTTAACATCAACATGCTCGTTTACGAGCTTGGGCAGCCGTGTGAGAAGCTGCGCCGCTGCACCCGGGTCAGGATAGTTGAGATGGGCCTGGGCAAGCAAAACGTTTACCTCTAAATTTCTTCTCATGCCCTGCCTAAGTATCTCGGCATGTACACCCGTGATAAAACCTTCCTGAAAAACCTCTGCGTCGAGAAACTTTGACAGCTCCTCAGATCTCCTCAGCTCAGCAGATAAAACAAACACCTTAGGAGTATCAATCTCAAGACGTCTCGGCTCAGCCACACCAGTCAAACAGCCCACCCAGCTAACTTTCTTCTCCACAGCCCAGTCAATCAAAGCCTCAGAAAAATTCCTAATCAACATCGGCGGAATAGGGAGCTCCGAGAGAATCGTGAGAAAATTGCTAGATTCATATATTCGGATAAGCTCCTTGGGGACCCCTCTTCTGACGGGCACGATTGGCGGAAGCTCCGCGGAGTCAACGTATCCTTTCTCATCGGGCCTCAGCTGCTCCACCAGGTAAGAAACGGCTATTGACCCAGCCAAACCCGTGTCAGGAAAACCCACCAGCAAAGGCTTTCCAACCGAGACAACACTATCCACAAACTCAAACATCCTATTCATGACACTACATCATTTCTAAACTTTTGTCCACCCTATATTTTTTCGCCTGTTTAAAAAAGCTTAAATCACTTTTCGGCTTCGTTTTTCTCGAGAGTCTTTGTCGGAAGCTTTGCCATTTGAAGAATACATAGTTCTGCCGAATTGGCGACAGAGGAGCGTTGACATCGAGACGTATAAGCGGTTTTGGCGCGCAACTGTGGAGGACCAGGTTGGTTTTTGGGAGAAGGAGGCAAAGGGTCTTGAGTGGTTTAGGCCGTGGGAGCGTGTTCTCGAGCCCGGTGAACATCCGTTTGTCTTCAAATGGTTTGTGGGGGGCATGCTGAACATCTCCTACCTCTGTCTCGACAGACATGCGAAAAGCTGGAGGAGGAACAAGGTGGCATATATCTGGGAAGGTGAGCCTGTTGACGCCGACGGGAGGCCGCTGAGTATACGCAAGTACACCTACTACGAGCTCTATCGAGAGGTTAACAGGCTTGCGCAGGTGTTTCTCAGCCTCGGGCTCAGAAAGGGTGACAGAGTAGCCATCTATCTTCCGATGATCCCGGAGCTTCCGATGACCATGCTTGCCCTCGCACGTATAGGCGTGATATTTACTGTGGTGTTCAGCGGTTTCTCTGCAGAGAACCTTGCTTTACGTGCTCAGGATCTCGGTGCAAAGGTTTTGGTTACTGCCGACGGGTTCTACAGAAGAGGTCGTCTGATTAACTTGAAGGATGTGGCGGATAAGGCTGTCGAGTTAAGCGGTGTGGAGAGGGTTGTGGTTGTGAGGCGGGCTGGAAACGAGGTCTCGATGAAGGAGGGGCGTGATTCTTGGCTTCATGACCTGTTGAAAACGGTTCCCGAAAACGCATGCGTCGAGCCTGAGCCTCTCGACGCGACTCATCCGCTCTACGTGTTATACACCTCGGGAACGACGGGTAAGCCAAAAGGATTGATCCATGATACAGGAGGCTACGCGGTTCTACTCAGCGCGACGATGAAATGGGTTTTTGACATCAGGGACGAGGACGTCTACTTCTGCACGGCTGACATAGGCTGGGTGACTGGGCACAGCTACATAGTTTTCGGCCCCTTGCTGGCAGGCGCCACCGTCGTGATGTATGAGGGGACACCGGATTATCCCACGGTCGAGAGATGGTGGCAAATCATAGAGAGAAACGGTGTGACGGTTTTCTACACGACGCCGACGGCGGTGAGGATGCTCATGCGCTTCGGAAACGAGCCTGTACAGAAACACGACCGCTCCAGTCTAAGGATAATTCATAGCGTCGGCGAGCCGATAAACCCCTCTGCATGGCGATGGCTTTACGAAGTGGTGGGGGAGAAGAGATGCCCCGTTGGCTCGACATGGTGGATGACCGAGACGGGTGGAATATTGATAAGCCATTTGCCTGGGCTGATGCTCACTCCGCTTAAACCCGGTACAAATGGCTTACCCATCCCAGGAATAGATGCAGAAGTTGTTGACGAGAAAGGCGCGGCAGCCTCTCCCGGTCAGAGGGGATACCTTGTGATCAGAAAGCCGTGGCCAGGTATGCCCGGGCCTCCGACTGGTATGTGGAATGAGCCGGAGAGATATAGGCAGGTTTATTGGGAGAAGGTGAATGGTGTGTTTTTCACCGGCGACTACGCTGTCAAAGACGTTGACGGATATATCTGGGTTGCGGGCAGGGCTGACGAGGTCTTGAAAGTTGCTGGACACAGGATAGGAACCTACGAGCTCGAGTCTGCTCTCGTTTCTCATGCAGCTGTCGCGGAAGCCGCTGTAGTCGGCGTCCCCGATGAAATCAAGGGAGAGACGCCTGTAGCATTCGTGGTTTTGAAAGCAGGTTATCAAGGAAGTGGCGAAATGGCTGAGCAGTTGGTAAAGCATGTGAGAGAGAGCTATGGCGCGATAGCTTCGCCGTCGAGTGTTTTGTTTGTCTCCAAGCTGCCTAAGACAAGAAGCGGGAAAATCATGCGTCGTGTTCTCAAAGCCGTCGCAACTGGTGGAAGCTTGGGGGACTTGACGACACTCGAGGATGAGGCCGCAGTCGATGAGGTTAGAGAGAGCTATGAACAGCTTATGAAAGAGGTTCGCCGTGGAGGTTAGAGACGCGGCAACATCCAAGCAGGAGATTAGGGAGAGGGTTTGGCGTCTTCTCGAGGAACGTGGGGTAGCGGCTTTTCCGACCCCTGTGGCTGGAAGGATACCTAACTTCAAGGGTGCAGCTGAGGCGGCGAACCTTCTCCGCAAAAGCAAACACTACAGCTCTGCAGAGGTTGTCAAGGTCAACCCCGACGCTCCCCAAGCACCTGTGCGACGGATGGTTCTCCGCGACGGCAAAAAACTCATCATGCCGACGCCGCGAATCAGGCAAGGCTTTCTGATGCTAAACCCGCGAAAATTACCTCAACACGCGTTGAAAGAGGCGGCTACCATAACGGGCGCATTCAGATACGGTGTAAAGGTTGAGCTAAGAGAACTGCCCAGCATCGACTTGGTGGTTGCGGGTAGTGTGGCTGTTTCGCCTAAAGGCTGGAGAGTGGGCAAAGGCGAGGGATATTCGGAGATTGAATACGCTCTACTCAGAACCTTTTCCATAGTCGATGCAGATACACCCATCTACACAACGGTCCACGACCTACAAATTGTTGACAACATACCGCATGAGGCTTTCGACCTACCCGTTGACAGGATATTCACCAACACGAGGGTGATAAACTGTCCGAAAAACCCGAAGCCATCCGGAATAATCTGGCACCTGTTGCCACGTGAAAAAATCGAAGCCATCCCCCTGCTTCAGAAGCTTAGGGTAGATGGCGTCTAAGCAAAGGCCTTATCTTGGGTATTGCCTGCAGCCCTATCGGATCCACTTTCTTGAGGAAAGCGACACCGAGACTCATAAAATCTGCCAGTAGCAGAAGTTTCAACAGCTCCGATATAGTGGACGAAGACTTTGCCCTTAATTCCACGACCGCAGCCCCCTTTGACCGGAGATAATCCTCCATCCAGTCAAGTCCATCAGACACCATGAGCTGCTCATATTCGCTCCTGAGAAAAACGTAACAGTAGTTGCCGTGGCTGGACCACCCCTCCACCTCGTTATGAAATGCTTCAGGCGCCGTGGCAACATGGCATGGATGCTTGGCGTTCTCGTTTAATTGGCACTTCAGGCGATAGGCCGCGGAGTAGACGTGGTCGGCCGAAACAATTACCGCATGTCTTCCAAGCAAAGGCCTCGCCTGATCAACCACCGATTGATAACCATTCTCTGAAAACTGTTTCGCAAATGTCTCGAATTCATCGACAGCTTGAAGGAATTTTTCACGTGGAAAGGCTTCGAAACCTGTCAAAAGGCCGTAGACCGCGCCAACCATCTCTGGGACAGCGTAGCGAGGCTGAAGCCCCTCCGACACCTTCACAACCCGGAGCCCTCTCATCTCCATCAGGGATGTAAGCCGCCCGCCCGAAGAGACACCAACAACGGCAACACCCTTCGAAAAACCGTCGATAAAAGACCAGCATGTTTCAACTGTGTCGCCCGAGTAACTCACCGGGATTAACAAGGTGTCGGGGCCCACGTAACCCGGCAAGTGGAATGTCTTCAGAGTTTCCACTTGGAGCGAAGAATTAGGGTCTCTGATCGCCGAGATTATGTCTCCGACTATCCCTGAGCCACCGACACCTGCGACAAAAATTCTCCTCACATACACAGGGTTCACCGAGTTTGAGAGCATCTCCCCTTTTCTGAACCCTTCCCTATACATAGCCGGCGAGTTGAGAACAATTCGCCAAGCCTTCTCAAAACTCTCCTCCAAAGACATGGCTCATTTCGATGGGAAACGGTATTAAGCCTTTATCTCTTCTAGACGTTTGCTGAAATACTCCATGGCTTCGAGAAGCTTCTTCTCATCTTTTTTCTCAGCGATAAAATCCACTATAACCTGCGAAACCTTTTCAGCGCCTTTCGGGTTGCTCTTGAGATAAACACCTCTAAACCTCTTCATGGTCTCTACCAGAAGAGGGGCGAGACGTGACTCAACAACCCCTTCCACAAATAGTTGCTGAATGAGAAAACCTCTATCGCCCGCTGTTTCACGTAGAAGCGGCCGCAGCTCATTCTCAAAAATATCCATCAACTCCTTCGGGACACCCGGGAGACAAACAAGCTTCACACCTGATTTCTCCAGCAACACGCCGGGAGCTGTGCCGACTCGGTTTCTAAGCGGCTGCGCTCCCTCCGGAAGCTTAGCCATCTTAAGCCTCTCCTTTGTCAGCGTTGGATCCTTGATGACTCCGGCCTCAGCTAGCTCCGTGTATCGCCGACGGATGCTTTCTGCAGCATCCCTGTGAAGCTTCAACCTCCTCCCAAGAGCTTTCGCAACTGCTTGAAGCGTTTTGTCGTCATGGGTTGGTCCGAGGCCGCCGCTGATGAAGAGCCACATAGGTTTTCGTCTCAAGGCTTCCCGCACAGTCTTCGCTATGTCATTCAAATCATCTCTTACTATTGTGGCTCTCCTGACAACGTAGCCGAGTTCGGAAAGTTTTCCACATAGCCAGTTCAGGTTTGTATTGATTGTTCGGCCGTCGAGAAGCTCGTTGCCGACGTTAATGACTTCAGCCACCAGCTTTCTCCGCGGCATCTTAGCTAAAAGCTGAGGAGCTCTGCTTTAACCTCTTTTCCCCGAATTTCGAGTGATGCGTAGAAGCCCTCTTTAGCTGGTCCGGCGTTCACCACTACGGTATCGCCTATCCTCGAGATCGAGCGTGCTTCATGTATGTGGCCGCAGCAGACAGCAAGAGGCTTTCTTGATTCGACAAATTTTCGTATTGCGGTGCTGCCGAGATGGCGTCCACGGCCCACGTCGGCGTCAACACCATGAGGCGGTGTATGGGAGAGGAGGATAAAGTTTCCTGACGAGGGATTGAGCTTAGACAACATCGTCTCAAACTCCTCCTCGCTGAACTCTATCAAAGTGTTGAAGGGTGATAGATTACCGCCACCCAATCCATAAAACGCGTAATCGGCGTGTCGCAGGCTTGCTGCATGAAGGTTGACGACGTTGCTGATGGATGGTCGCCAGCTAAGAAGAGATGGATGGTCGCAGTTCCCTGGTACAAACAAAACAAGCCGACCGCTTTTAGCGACCGTTCCCAGTATCGTCTCAGCCTGAGGCACAGCTCCAAAATGCGTTATGTCGCCCACAAGAACAACGACATCATACTCCACAGCCTTCTCCGCGAGAGAAGATGCCGCTGACACGCTTCCATGAATGTCAGAAGCCTGTAAAACCCTCATCGCAAATTATCGACTGGACGGGTTATTTGAGCCTTTTCAAGCCTAGACAACGCTTTTATCACGCCGAGATGTTCTATGACCGTTGTGGCAAACAGCGAAAGTTAAGGACGTGGTCAAAAGCCCGATAATAAGCGTCGAGGAAACTTCATCCGCAACAGATGCGGCCAAAATAATGGCTGAGAAAAAAATCAGCGGCATAGTGGTAACAAGTAAAGGAGAGCCTGTGGGGCTGGTGACTGAAAGAGACATAGTGTCTAAGGTTGTGGCGACTGGCAGGGACCCGACAAAGACCCAAGTCAGAGAAGTGATGTCAAAACCCTTGATAACCGTCGACATAGAAGCATCGCTTCTCGAAGCCGTCGACCTCATGAACCGTAAAAAAGTTAGGAGACTAATCGTGACCAGCAACAACCAGGTAATCGGCCTATTCACCATAAGGGATGTGATGGCCCTCTCAAGAATGTGCGCATACTGCGGCAAACCCATCAAACCATTCCTGCCATCAAAACCCGAAGCGGAGGCGGATGTCATCATCGAATGCAGCTGCGGAGCCGTCTACATGCAGGAATGCGCAAAAACTGTAGTATACTGCATCTACTGCTCACGGAAACTCGTCACGGAAGTTTATTATCCAGCACCTGAAGACACTTTCAGCGGATGAAGAGAACATTTCTTTCATACGTCGACCTTGATCAAGAATTAGTCAACCAGATCGAGAGATACGCCGAGGTTGTGACAAAGAATTCACCAAACTTCGAAGAATACAAGAGAGCTGCTGAAGCAGTTCTATGCATCACTCTGAAGCCGGAGGAGATAGCCAAGCTAACAAATCTCAAATTCGTGCAGGTTTTGTCGGCGGGCGTCGACGGCGTGGCGTGGCAGCACCTCCCCGAACATATCATGGTGGCTGGTAACATGGGCTCCAACGCCGAGTCAGTAAACGAACACACATGGGCCATGATACTCAGCATAGCCAAGAAAATCCCACACTACTACGATAAAATACGGAACGCCGTTTTCGAGAGAGACGTCGAAGTTTTACAGCTAAACGGTAGGACCATCCTCATCGTTGGGATGGGGTCAATAGGTGTAAAGGTCGCTGAAGTGGCCAAATGCTTCGGAATGCGTGTGATAGGCGTCACAAAGTCAGGCAAGACGAGAGGCTACGCAGATAAAATCCTCCCATGGACAAAGCTGGAAGAGGCCCTGCCGGAAGCGGACATCATGGTTATCTCCGCTCCCCTGACGAAACATACGAGAGGCATGTTCAACCGAAACAACCTTCCACTCCTCAAGAAAGGATGCATAGTAGTAAACGTGGGCCGCGCGGAGGTTGTTGACCACGGAGACCTCTTAGACTTCCTAAAAGAGAGGCCGGACATCGTCTTCGCAACAGACGTATGGTGGGAGATTAAACGAGGCGAGCCGTGGGAAACAGAGCTCATAAAGCTCCCAAACTTCGTGGGAACACCCTGGATAGCGGGAGCATTCGGCTCCCACGAGGTCTACACAAAAATGCTCAGGTCAGCCGTCCAAAACATAATAAAATACTTCTCGGGACAAAC
>VAPR01001606.1_pt1 | contig 10668 bp, 9 predicted proteins | sample 3380701 | NCBI WGS metagenome assembly VAPR01 (sample SAMN11536904, study PRJNA540576) | hot springs metagenome | isolation source: hot spring wet sediment | place: Spain: Lobios | collected 2014-01
GGGGTTGTCGCCGCCTCGGCTGATCGAGGTTGGGTTCAGCGGCACCGTTTCACGTGTCGACTCGGACGGCGCCTCGGTTGTTGCGTTGGCTTTCAGCGACAAAGATGTGCTGGGTCTATACTATGAGGAGATTGGGTCGTATGTAGAGGTTGAGGTTGGGGCTCCTGTTGTGATGACTGTTTTTTCCAAGAACGTTGCTGCAGCACTTCTCCAAGGCGGTGAAAGAATAGCTCTAATCGACTTAGTTTCGAAAAAAGTTGACACCTTGGATTTGGAAGCTTCTGCCTCGGCACTGGCGGCGGACGAGACAGGTGTGTATGTTGTTTATCCACGGATTGGACGTGTTGGGAAGCTCGACCCGACGTCGAGGCAGTTTGTGGCCAGTTGGGATATCCGTGTTGCCGATAATGTTAAAGGTGTGTCAGCCGCCGGCGGATTATTTTACGGTCTCTCCGAATCTCTTGATGAGCTTGTCATACTGGGAAACGGTGTATCACGTGTGAGACTGGATGGTTTAGGCTCGATTGTCAGAGCCTCTAAACAGGTGGTCTGGGTTGTCAGAAACGACGACACCATTCTACGGGTCGTCGGTTCATCGGTCACCTCGAGAACCGCCTTACCGAGAGCCACATTCGTCACAGAGGCCGCTGCTATGGCTGATAAGCTTGTTTATGTAAGCATTTCTCGCAGGGTTGTTGGTGTCGTCGACCATACAGGTTTCAGAGAGAGTAGGCTAACTGAACAGGTTCCAGTCTCGGTGGCTGCATCAAGCGGTGGCCGGATATGGTTTCTCGACGGGCAGAGCAACAAGCTTTACCTCTTGTTCGACTCGGTGCCTCCGGTAATTTTGGAAAAGAAGCTGGAAACCTCCGCCGACCGCTCGACAACTATCAGGGTCAGTGCCACTGACCCCGACAACGACCTTGACAAAGTCGTGATGCAGCTATACGAGTACCAGGGCACTTTCCCGCTTGACCCACGCACAATCTCCATGGATGTTGTGGAGGGGGTTTGGGTGGCTGTTTATCGCCCAGGCGAAGCAGTGACAAGGGCCGAGTTTTTCGTCAACGCAACAGACAAGGCGGGCAACAGCGTGTTCGAGAAAGTAGGTGAAGCCGACTACAGAAGCTCTCCGACAAGTGTCCAAGTAACGGTTATCCAAACCACTGCTCCACCGAACCAAGCCGCCGCACCCCTACTATTCGCTGAACTGCTCCTCCTCATCCCGCTAATACTCGTAGCCACGTTGTTTGTCTTTGCGAGAAGAGGTAGACGAAAGAGACCTAAGAAGAGATAGGTCACGTGGCTTGTCTACATCAAAGGCCGTGCCCAATTCATAGTATATCTTTGCTGAGGGGGTTTGACGCAGATGTTTGATCAAGCTGTTTGATCCGAAGCATGGGCGATATCCACCCCACATGCTGACGTATACGATGTTTGTTCCACGGAGAGTTTTATCCGGGCAGACAACGTATTCGGCGCCTAATTCATGAATCGCCTTCAAGTTTGCGGCTGTTAACATAGGCAAGTCCGGCAAGATGATGAAGTAACTTGTGGGCCTCAGTGTTTTAATGGCGTGTTCTATAGCCTTGTTCAGCCCACGCCCCGGTTCCACTATCACGTGTTTGCCCAGCTCATCTGCGAGGCTACTGTCCGAGGTCACCGCATAGGGCCGCAGACCAGCTTCTAGACATGTTTCCCACACATGGTCAAACATTTTTTCCGCGAGTCTTCTACGCTGGCTCGTCGAGAGAACAGACGATAACCTTGTCTTCGCTTCCGATAATTTCTTGATTGGCAGAATGGCTGCTTCTTTCAACTTCTGTATCCAACGGCCTTCAGACAGAATTCTGCAAGCTTTACTCTATCCTCAAAGCGCTCCATGATTGTCCTTGTTGTCAACGGCTTCACTCCCAGAGCCTTGACATCATTTACCAGCTCCTCGTCAGCAGTGTCGAAAACGAGTATGTCGAGAAAATCGCAGTACATTTCAGCCACTCCGACAGGAGAAGGATCGTGTCCCAAGCTTTTCATCAGCTCCGCGGCCGGGCCCCGCAGAGCCTGGCCTCTTACTATGGGTGAGACCGCGAGGATTGTCGCCCCGCTGTTCCTCAGTAAATCTCTCACCCCTGATAATGCAAGAATGGGTCCGATGCTTACGACTGGGTTGCTTGGCGGGATAATGATGTACTCGGCTTCGCTGAGTGCGGTGATGACCTCTTTTGTTGGCTTGGCTTTCTCTATGCCCTGGAAACGTATGCCGCGAGCTAGTATGCTGTGACAGTGTTTGACAAAGTATGTTTGGAAAGGCATTATTCCATTCTCTGTTTCGACGATGGTTTTGACGGGGTCGTTGGACATCGGCAGTATTCTCCACCTGACTCCAAGCTTTTCCGCAAGTTCTGCTGTGACCTGTGTAAGTGATGCGCCCTCGTTTAGCCTATTTGTTCGGTAAAGGTGTATGGCGAGGTCTCTGTCACCTATCTTAAACCATGTCTCGAGACCCAGGCGGCCAAGCATCTCCAGGGTGTTGAAAGTGTCATCCTTGATGCCCCATCCCTTGACATCGTCGCCGACGCCCGCAAGCTGGTAGAGCATGGTGTCTACATCGGGTGAGACGTATAGTCCGTAGAATGTTTCGTCATCGGCTGTGTTGACCACCACAGTCCCTATATCGGGATGTATGACGTGGCAGAGGCCTGTGACCAGTTTTGAGCCACCTACTCCTCCCGCGAGGGCTGTCAACAAACTGGTTCACCCCATCGGTTGAGCGCCGCAACCTCGTGTAACGGTTTTCTTCTTCCCTGTGTCTCTCCTCCTCTCATCCCAATTTCTACAAGAGCCATAGGCTCGAAGTCCTTCGGCAGCTCCAGCACACGTTTTACCGCATCGGGGGCGAAAAGTGGTGAGCAACGCCAACACGCGCCATAGCCCAGAGCATGAACAGCGAGGAGAATGTTCTGCACAGCCGCCGCCACGCTTTGAACAGCCATTATATACTCACATCTACTGCGTTTCGCATCCCAGTAAACATCCATCTCACGCATACACAGGCATGCGACGATCAAGTACGCGGCTTTCATGCTTCTGCCGTTGGATGATTCAATTATCTGCCGCGCTTTCTCTTGGTCGATGCCGTCTGCCAGGAGGTCGGTGAGCCACTCCTTACCCATCTCCTCGAGAAGCCGCCTCTTCACATCAGGGTCGGAGACCACGACAAACCGCCACGGCTGCGCGTTGTGTGCATTAGCGGCCCAAACACCCGCCTCCAAAGCCTTTAAAACAACCTCGAAAGGAATCTCACCAACACCAAGGTTCTTCGAGCTCCGCCTACTCTTTATCATCGTGAGAAAATCCATCAAACAAGCAAACAGCAAAACCCTATTTATGTTAGCCGCTGAAATAAAACTGGATGGTCGAGCTCTGGCTACGCTATGGGCGGACAATGGTCTTCACAGACCTCGAGGACAACTTCGAGGTCCTACAGTCAGCGAAACAATGGAACGAACCTGAGAAACTGTCGGAGAATATTGCGCCACTCATTTCTCCAGAAACACGAGCCATTATCATCGATTATGTGCATGGCTTGACAGGATTTGATAAAGTGGTTGAAACGGTTCTCGATGTGGTCAGAAAAGCCGGGGCTGACTTGGATAGTTTGGAAGTATTTGCCTCGGGGTGGAGGTATTGCGACGAAAACATTGAGAGAGTATTAGTGAACATAGTGAAAACAATTGTTTCCGAACACGGTGTCGGGAAAATTTCGCCACTCACGTCCTATGATCCGGACAAGTATCCCGAAGCTGTCGTCATCTCTCCAGCCGTTTACTGGAATGGCGAGGCTTTAACTCATGGAGATTTTCTCGAAGCTGTTGGGCTTGACGGTTTCAGCTGCTTCGTTGCGCCGGTTGTGGGTAGAGGTGGGGTGGTGTCTGAGGTCTATTCAGGCGACGATGTTCTAGACTCTGTTGTCAGGGATGCGGCGATGAAGTTATCTGTGTACACACCTTCTAAAGAGCCGCAGGTTGTGGTAGTTGGAGGCCCCGGCCACCCAGTTGACTCGAGGTTTCAAACATGTGTAAATATTGCCAGCGCTGGACTGGAGCTCTCTGAGAACAAGGTCCTTGTTTTTGCGCTGGAATGCTCCGAGGGACTTGGAGGAAACGAGTTCATCAACACTCTTCTAAACAAGTCTCAGCCAAACAATCGTTGTTTGGCAAAGGACATCGAGTCGTGGCGTGTGGTTGCGGCCCGCCAAAAAATATGTCTCGTCACCGCTCTCCCTTCATCGCTTGTAAGCCATCTACTCGCCGCGAGACAGTTTGATACGCTGGACCAGGCCATGACCTATGCTAGGCGGCTCAAATCAAGGGAGGCCCATGTCCTTTTTGTGGAGAACGGTGTAGGGACGCGGATTTTAGAATATGCGGCTGAGAGGGACGAAGCTAAGGACAAACATGGCGGCAACGCCGAATAGCGATATTTTTCTCCAGAATGAGAGTGGGGAAACCTCATCCAGCGGTATGATGTCAACGCTACGCCCCATCATCAGAATAAGCAGAAGAGCCATGAAATAATAGCCTGCGAAAACCAGAACAGCCAGCGCAACGTAAGATGCTATTAGGTGTTGTCTACGTGTGAGGAAGCTTCTAAATATTCTGCCGCCGTCGAGCTGCCAAATCGGCATAAGGTTCAAAGCAGTCACCACCATTCCGAGCCAAGCTGCAAATCCGACGGTCATGAAAAACGGGACATAGCCGGGTCTCTCATAAAACATCCCAATCAGGTAAAAGATCAGAGGTGGTTGCACGAAGGCGCCTTGACCAGCGATAGCTTCCAAAATTTGTTCATAACGGTTCTCAGGCACCCAGACGGCAGTCTCAAAAGCGAGGAAAGTAACCAAAACGGCCACAACAAAACCAGCAACAGGACCACTAACACCCAAGTCAAACATATCGTCCCTGTTAGCCAGCGGCTCCTTCTGGAATATAACAGCCCCAAGAGTTGGTAAAATGCCGGGCAACCCCGGAATAAAGTAGGGAAGGCTTGCGGCGACGCCGTCTATTTTGGCGGAAATCTTGTGACCCATTTCGTGGATAAAAATTATACCAAGCAACGCTAATGAAAAAAGCACTCCGTTGGTGATGATGGAGTTTAGTCCAAACCCTTGGGAAATGATGCTGAAGATTGGGCTGCTTGACCTGAGGATGCCGTCCACGGTTACTGTTCCCACGGTTGCGGCGGCGAGGACTAATGGTATCTTGACATCGTTTTTAGCCGGCCTGCTGTACGGAAAAACTCGCAACTTGATAACAGATTGTTCACGGCGTGCAGAGGCGAGAAAACCCATTTTCTTGAGCTCAGCCAAACAACTTTTGAACGCGGCCTTGATGTCGTTGTCGAGAACCTCAAACGTCAACACACCAGCCTCAAAATATGTGTTAGCCACGTTGAAGTGCCGCTCCACGGTCAGCTTCAACGAGTCGATGACGCCGTCGTAGACAAAACTCATGAACAGATGACATGTAACAATCCAATCTAAAAAGGTTACCGAGACATCGCTGATTGGTTAATGCGCTGACAAAGGGATAACATCCGCAACGAGGGATGCAAACTTGTCGGAGAATGTTACCTAGCTGTATTGGCCGGGATATTGAGACTGGGTGGGCACCTCCATGCATTCAACCCTATTTAGGTCTAGAGACGTATCTCGTTGTATAAGCATATGTGCCTATTCTGCATGACACGAATCAGATTGCATAGCTCTCTATGATAAGAACCGTGGGGCCGGTGGGATTTGAACCCACGACCTCGCGGGCCCAAGCCGCGCATCTTAGACCAAGCTGGACCACGGCCCCTTGAGAAAAAGGCTCCATAACCCGAATAAATACCAGCCGTTTTAGGGCAGGAGTTCTATGCCGTGTAAGCCGATGACGTATTCGCTCCATTCAGTTGGATGCCGCACTCCGCGTAGAAAACGTATTCGGAGAAAACGCCGCAGGTTGCCGCCCATCTCCTCCATCATCATCTCCACGACGCCGTCCGAGAGGCTGTAGAGGAGATTGGTGAGTTTCTGCTCGAGAATGTCTGGAACAATAATTGCGACACAGGTGCCGCCGTTCCTTCTCACGTCTGATGCGACGGCCTGGTAGAACTTGAAGGCGTTCTCCGAAGGAATGTATGCGAGAAGCGTGCTCAGGTCATCGATGACGAGAAAATAGTTGGACGAGTAGTCGGCTGCTTCGAGGAAGGTCTGCCGTATCTCAAGCAGGCTCGCCTCGGGGCTTATGCTGTAACGTGCTGGATACGCGTTTTCTCCCCGGGTGTGACAGTCAACGATAACAAGTTTACCTGTCTCGAGGTGGTTGTCAAAATCGACGCCGATGGATTTGGCGAGTTCGATGAAGTTTTGGGGAGACATGGTTGTGAGGACGTATACCGTTTTCCTATCCTTGGACAACGCGGTTTCAACGGCTTGTATCGATAGGAGGGTTTTTCCGACGCCGTTGGGGCCCGTGAAGATTATCGACCCTGTTTTGCCGAGAATTGTCTCAATTATCCACTCGACGCTTACCTGCATCTCCCCCACCCCTCTTAACAGGCTCAGTCAGAGAAACTCTCCGCCAGTCGCGTAGAAGAGCCCAGAAAGCGGCCGTCAAGAAAATGAAGAAGACGAGGCCTGACACGATGTCTATGCCCTGCGGTATCCCCGTTAGACGGCCGCTTAGCTGCAGCAGGACTAACCCCCTCCCCGCAACCGACACCGCCGCGGCGACTATTAAGAGTTTAAAGAAGCGTCTGAAAATACCGAGGTTCAGCTCCCGCGCTATGCCGTAAACCATCCAAGTCAGCACAAGCGTCAAAATAAGTGTGACGAAGACCATCAAAAACTCCAAGTCGGTGGACGACGTCATCTTTTCACACCATCCCCTTAGCCCTTTTTCTTCTCTGCCCCGCGGCCCTACGCAACCCTATCACCGAGGCCACAGCCACCGCAGCCACCGCTATCGGCGTCAGTATCGTTAGGAGATCCGATGAGGACAAGGCGATGTTTCCCAGCACAAGCATGACTGGAACCTTTATGACAAACTCTTGCCCATCGGCGAGGAGGTTAACCTGCTGCACGGCCTGCTTGGTTCCGACAGACGCTTTTAAGACATAGGGGCCGGGTGGGAGCAGAGGGTAGAATGCTTCGGAGCCTGTGAATGTTCCCAGAGAGACATCTCCCCTTGAAAGTGTGATGGATGCCTCTATGGGTGAACCAAGCTCGTTGACCGCGGCTGCCCTGAGGCCGTAGAGAGGCAGAGTAAACTCGGTTCTGTTCCCCGCTTTGGCCATGCCCTCGAAAACCGTGAATCCTCTGTAACGTGCGGTGAAGCCGTAGGAGCCGGCGGGTTTCTGGCCTAGCCTCACAACGCCGTCCGCGCCTGTTTTCTGGGAGCCGAGGCCGGCGGCCTCAACCTCTACACCCCTTATCGGCGCCCCGTTTTGGTCATGGAAAAACAGCTCAACCCATCCAGCCTCCACGACAACACTCACTTCTTCAGCGGCCTTCACGGTGCCGTTGAAAACAGCTACGTCATCTAAAGAGATGATGAGCTGATGTGTTCCAGCCGGCACTTGGTCAAAGACAGTCGACCCGTTTACAACAGGCTGCTGCTCCGATGACTGGCCCCGCCACAGCATGGCGGAGGCCTTTATCAAAGGCTGGCCATCGACGCCGAGAACAATTAGACGCATTTTGTAAACCTCAGCCTCAAGCCTCAGAGTCTCTCCCGGCATCGGTTCAACCACTGTGCCGAGGACTTTGTAGCCGTTCCAAGATGCTTCAAACCTGTAGGGCCCGGGTGTGAGGTTGCTTAGGGTTGCTTTGCCGCCGCGAAGTGTGAGAGGTTTGCCCTCAACCGTCAACTCAGCATCTATGAGCCGACCCTCCTTATCCACTATCTCGACAACAGCGTCAAACACGTTCACCCTCATAACATGTTGTCCATGGTCGCGGGGAAGCGTGAAAACCTGCTCACCAACGTCAACGTATCTCTCCCTGTAAAAGTCGTAAGCCTGCACCTGGACAACGTATTCGCCTCGTGGAAGCCTGTCGAAAACGGTTGATGAAATATTTTCAGCTAAACGGTTCAACGGCTTGAGCATGATTTTGACCGGTATGTTAACTTGTTTGCCCTCTACTGTCTCGAGCCTGACGCCGATGTCGCCGACGTCCACAGTTGCTTGGAGTTCTCCACCTGGGCTGTTGATTACCAGAGGTTCGGAGACACGTACCTGCGATGCATAGACTTCTACATCCATCCAGCGCACCGAGACGCTGTAATCGCCCGGCGGCACGTTGACAAACCTCGCTAAACCAATCTCTGAAAAAGCTCTCACACCGTTCAGGAAAACGTCCGTTTCCAAAGGCCTGTTGGCGAGGTCCCTCACCTCCACATGCACCTCATAGAGGGAAGATCTTAGGAAGGGTTGTTTGACAAGGTCTATGAGTATTGTGTATTGCTGTGAGACGAGGTAGACTTTTTCATCGTATGGAGATAGGTATGTGATGCGGGTTAGGTAGGCCCCGTCATTCATTCTCCTGACATCTATGTATCCGTTTTCGTCGGCTTGGTAGGTGAATGAGCCCTGTATGTTGGGGAGTGTGGGGATGAATTCTACCACCGCTCCTGGCACGGGGTTCTGGCCCCACTTATCCATCACCTGTATCCTGAAGCTTCGGTAGGGAGTTATCACTACGTAGTCTAGGTCTGTGGAGATGGTCAGCGGCCCTATGCTTCTGCCATCAGCCCCTGTGAAAACCGCTCTGAACCGCAGCTCTGCCTTCAGCCTGCCCGTGGGGACGTCGGGACGCGGGTTGACGGATATGTTGAAGCTTTGTTCGACAAGCCTGTCCAAGACAGCTCCCCTGGGAACCGTGTATGTTATGGCGGGGCCGTCGTATCCAGCCACCCATATCTGAAACTCCGTGATGTTGAACACACCAGCCTCCAAGTTCTTCAATCTGATGATTGCCCAGCCGCTTCCACCGGCGTGTATATCTCCCTGCCATGCGAGAACATCGGCCACAACCCGCCAAAAACCAGCGGCCTCGGGAACCAGACACACATTAAACACCTCATCGAGCGAAAACCTTCTCTCACCGGCGTCTATACGGTAACCCGAGGCTGTCACATAATAGGAGTAAAACCATGCAAAAGCCTCGATAGACGCGTATCCGGTCGAGTTGGTGATTCCTCCGGTCTGATGGGTTGGGTTGTCGAGGTTGACAGACGCTCCCTGAATAGGTGCCCCTGTTATGCAGTTCGTGACACGGACGTAAACCGTGCCAAACGGTGTCCCGGGCGGAATAGGTTCAGCAGCATATGCTGAGAAGAGAAGCAGAAAAACACCTGTGATAAGAATCGTTGAGCGCATTCTATCGAGATTCCGCCAACGTCTGCTTATATCTATTTTCTGTGTTTCAGTTCGGCGGCGGTGCGGTGGAGCGACGAGATTATATAGCGATGATTCCGTTGATTGGTAGGTAGGGTTTGGTTTCCGCGAGGAATGTTGTTAGGCTGTTGATTAAGGCCGTGGCTGGGCTGCTTCTCATAGGCTCCGCGGTAATTGCCTACAATCTTTCCACAACGCCGTTGGCCTCCATACCCGTCATAGGCACTTTAACGATTTTCTTCACCGCCCTCCTCGTCATCGGAGCCGTGCTGATACTTATCTACTGACAACGGCCTTGAAGCCTCCATACCTAAGATGCATATCATGCGGCGCCAAATGGAGCGGTGACGAAATAATCTACACATGCACCAAATGTGGTGCTCTTCTCGAGGTTGTGCTGCCCAGTCTCGAGGAAATGGATGGAAGAGAGGTGGCGGCCAAATGGAGTGGAAGAGAGAGGACGATGTGGCGATACCGTGAGCTGCTTCCCGTTGACAAGGCTGTTGTCTCCTTGAGGGAGGGTGGCACACCTCTGTACGAGGCCCCTGCTGCCGCGAAATGGGCTGGTGTAAAGAGGCTATACGTCAAGTTTGAGGGGATGAACCCGACGGGTAGCTTCAAGGACCGCGGCATGAGCGTCGCAGTATCCAAGGCAGTTGAGCTCGGTAAACGTGTAGTGGTATGCGCTTCCACCGGGAACACATCATCATCGATGGCTGCTTACGCTGCAGCGGCTGGGCTGAAAGCGGTGGTCGTGGTCCCCAAATCAGGAATAGCCGCGGGAAAAATTTTCCAAACAATTCTACACGGCGCGCAGACTGTTCAGATACCTGAAGGGTTTGACAAGGCTTTGAGCACCGTGATCTCGGCGGCCCTCGGCTCCGAGGCTTATCTGCTCAACTCAGTCAACCCATGGCGCATCGAGGGACAGAAAACACTTGCCTACGAGCTTTGGAGCGACCTCGGCGACACCACGTTCCACCTCTCAGTCCCAGTAGGCAACTGCGGAAACATCTCAGCCATCTGGAAAGGCTTCAAAGAACTACAGACACTCGAGCTGGTAAACAATCCACCGCGTCTGATAGCTGTACAGGCGGAGGGTGCGTCACCCTTCGTCGACATGATGAAACGAGGTGACAACCTGTTGAGGCCTGTGGAGAAGCCCATGACCATCGCTTCAGCCATCAGGATAGGCAAGCCCGTCAACTGGACAAAAGCCCTCAAAGC
>VAPR01001609.1_pt1 | contig 10645 bp, 8 predicted proteins | sample 3380701 | NCBI WGS metagenome assembly VAPR01 (sample SAMN11536904, study PRJNA540576) | hot springs metagenome | isolation source: hot spring wet sediment | place: Spain: Lobios | collected 2014-01
TTCCGAGCGGGGGACCGCAAATTGCTGATCTTTTTATGATGATACTCTTTTTGCTGGTTCTGCTGGGTGGAAGATTAAAACTGGCCAAAGGAAGTGAATCATTTGTAGGAATTGCTTTTTTCTTCGTACTGTACACGTTTGTATGCAATGGTGTATGGTCCCTCCTCCTGCAAGGAAATTGGGAGGTGATTCAATCTTCCGTTTGGTACACGTACAACTTTTTGGTCACGATGACGATCGTGTTGCTGTTTCAGGGAGATCGGCAGAAGTGGTTCGGTTTTGTGTTCTATTGCGTGTCAGCTTCCATCCTGATGCAGTTTCTTGTATTTCTATTGGGAGTCGCGCCGGGTAATGACGCATATCGGACGACATTGTTTTTTAACAATCCCAATCAACTGGGGTATTTCGGACTGATGTACCAGGCCATTGCCATGTTTCTGTCCAACTTTGTTACGGTGCCGGGTTTCTACCTGTTGCTTGTGGTGTTGGCAGCCCAAACGCTTGTGTTCGCCTCGTTATCCAAGGCCGCGATAATCAGCTCGGTTCTGATGTATTTCGCATTCGCGGTCTGGAAGAGCAAACGGGACCGGAACTTTCGCAAGATTCACGGCAGTTTCCTCGTCCTGGCAGTAACGGCAGGGTTTGTTGCCCTTCCGTTCGGTGGAGAGAAACTGCTTCTGGAAGCCGCGAAAGTAAATCAGATTAGTGAGCGCATCTCTGCAATCGGGGACGATAACGATGACAATCTGGCCGCGCGCGGGTATGACAGGATTGTCAATCATCCCGAATACCTCTTGTTCGGATCTGGAGAGGGAGCATACGGGCGATTTTCCAGCAAGTTGCACGAAGAGCTTCATTCCACGATTGCGAACATCTTTTTCTCCTATGGAGTTGTGGGAACATTTCTGTTCCTTTCTTTTCTGGCAGTCTGCGTCAATGGACACCGCTGGTTTCAACTGACTCCCTTGTTTTTTATCTTTTTGTATGGTTTGTCGCACAATGGAATCCGGGAGCCTGGACTTTGGATTTTGTTGGCCTTGATTTTCTCTTCACGAGGATGGCACATCTCCCTACCTGAGGGAGCGGAGACGCTAAGGGGGCAATTGGATGAAAAAAGTATTGCAAATATGCGCCATAGACGCGACCGTTGACAACCTGCTGAAACCATTGATTCTGGCCTTGCAGAATCGCGGGTTTACTGTCCATGCGGCATGCAGCGATACCGGGAAATTTGCGAGCCTGCGGGAGCAGGGATTGCATCTGATCCACATCCCGATCGAACGAAAAATCAACCTGTCCAATGTCCGTTCCGTTCTTCAACTTGCGCGTCTGATCAGGCAGGAACGGTATGACATTGTCCATGTGCATACCCCGATAGCGGCAGCATTGGGGCGGATGGCAGCAAAGCTGGCAGGTACGCCGAACATCGTTTATACCGCGCACGGGTATTACTTTCACGATGAGATGAAACCATGGGCGTACAGGTTGTTTTACCAAATGGAAAAATGGTTGTCCCGGCGTTTTACCGACTATTTGCTTCTCCAGAGCAGAGAGGATTTCGAATTGAGCCTCGCCAATCGGTTCCAGCGGCCGGATCGGATCGTTCATATCAATAACGGGGTGGATATCCACCATACATTTCACCCTGCCGCCATTCAGAGCGAGGAAGCAGATGATCTTCGGGCAGAACTGGGAATACGGGCGGGAGAAGTAGTTGTCTCGTTTATCGGCAGGCTTGTCAGGGAAAAGGGGATTTTCGAGCTGATGGAGGCCCATCAGATGCTCAAACAAGAATTTCCCTTCCTGAAACTCATGATCATCGGCGACTGTTGGGCGAGTGAACGGGACCAGATGAGTTATCACAGGCTCAAAAGCATGCTCAATGATTCCCAGATCATCGCTACCGGCTATCGCACGGATATCGCCCGTCTTTTGGCTGTTAGCGACGTCTTTGTCCTGCCGTCGTACCGAGAGGGGTTGCCGCGCTCGATCATAGAAGCGATGGCCATGGGAAAACCCATCGTGGCCACCAACATTCGCGGATGCCGTGAAGAAGTGGTGGACGGCTACAACGGGTTTTTGGTTGAGAAAGAAAATACACGGGAACTTGCGGAAAAATTGCGAGTACTGATCAGCGATCCATCGTTGAGAGAGACATTCGGGCGAAGAAGCAGGGAGATCGTGGAGCGGTCGTTCGATGAACGTACGGTGCTTCAAAAACAGATCGACTTGTTTACGCGATTGTAAAATGGGGAGAGACAAGATGCCGCGTCAGAACGGAATGTTTCTGATCTCGTTGGATTTCGAATTGTTTTGGGGTGTTCGGGATAAGAAAACCATCGAAGAGTACGGGGAAAACCTGCTTGGTTCGAGACAGGTAATCCCCCGCCTGCTTGATCTCTTTCGGACGTACGACGTTCATGCGACCTGGGCGGCAGTGGGATTCCTTTTCCATGGATCAAAAGAAGAATTGAGCCGGAGCCTTCCTGCGATAAAGCCTTCGTACGAAAAGAAGCGGCTCAATCCGTATCTTTACATGGAGCAAACTGCTGTTTGGGATGATTCGTACCATCTTGCCCAGGCACTCATCAAACAGATTGCAGCCTCCCCCGGGCAGAGAGTGGGGACTCATACGTTTTCCCATTATTACTGTTTGGAGAACGGACAAGACAAGGAAGCGTTTCGCGATGACATTCGAGCCGCCATTCAAACCGCCAAAAGGCTGGGCCTGGTATTGGAAAGTATCGTCTTCCCACGAAATCAGGTAAACCCGGACTATTTGTCCGTGTGCCATGAGCACGGAATACGCATATACAGAGGGAACGAGAACTCGTGGCTGTACCGGGCTGCCGGCAGTGATCAGCAATCCTGGTTGAAGCGCGGATTGCGATTTCTTGATGCGTATGTCAACCTGTCGGGCCATCACACTTATGATTACGCCGAATTAAGGGAGGGAGGCTTGATTAATCTACCGTCCAGCCGATTTTTGCGCCCCTATTCCAGGCGGCTGAGATGGCTGGAACCGCTTCGCTTGCAACGCATCCTCAACGGTTTGCGTGATGCAGCAGTGAACGGAAGAATGTACCATCTGTGGTGGCATCCGCACAATTTCGGTGTCAATATGGATGAAAACATGTACATGCTGCAATTGATCCTGGACGAGTTTTCCAAATTGCGCCGACAGTATGGCATTCAGAGCCTGACGATGGAGGAAGCAGCAAGGGTACTCCCTTAGCCATTTTTCATAGCTTTTGGGAAACCCTTCTCATTTCAATCAAGGATGTTAATGAATAAAGCTTAATCCTACACCAATCGAATAAGGTACTAGCCATAAAATCCAAACGAACAGACTGAATTTATGGAATTGCTTGATCTGATTTTCCTTCTTCCTCCCTAAAACGAAAATTGCCCATACAGTGTGAAAGAACATCAGCAACAGAGCGATCAACCCAGTAATGCCGTGTAAATGTAAAGGTTGACTTTCTGCGAGCAACTTCATAAAGGTGGTTCCAATTGTATCAAATAGCAGCCCAAGCCCAAAAAAAACCAGGTGTTTCTTTTGAAGTCTACCAGAACGCTTTTCACTCCATACGCCAATCGTATATGAAACGAGCGCAAGATTAATAAAAATCACAGCTGATGCTAACAATTTCGATCATCTCCTGTTCTACTCTTTTGACTACGCCTATGAGTGTAGTACAGGAATATGAACAACAGATGAACAGTCGTGTAGTATTATTTTCCATATTTACCACGATAACTATGAAACTAGAGAGAAGGATTGCGACGGCACTCAGAGTCATTTGAGTGCCTTGTTCCATTTTTTCCCGACGATATCGACCGTTCTCGTTTTTGTCATTCTTTATTCATCTGTTGTTCACAGTAAGCCCCTATATTGTTCACATGTCTGATCGCATGAAGAAGCAATCCTGGGAACAAAGGGGGCAATGATCTGGTGAAGTGGTTGTCATATCAATCTTTACAAAACCCTGCGATGGTGATCATCATCTTGGTACTTGTCGCATTGGGCGGTATTTTCTCTTTTACCGTTATCAACATTGAAAGCGAACCGAAGGCGAAGTTGGGCATGCTGACCATCTCAACGTCGTATCCTAACGCGTCGTCAGAAGACGTGCTAGAGGATGTAAGCAAACCGATGGAAAGGGCCATTGACAATGTCAGCGGAGTGAAATCGTACATTTCCAGTTCACAGGAGAATCATTCCCTGTTGACTGTCTCCATAGAAGCAGAAGCCGATATGGATAAGGTTCAGGCAGAAGTGGAAAAAAGCGTCGCCAATGTCAGGCTTCCTACTACGGCCGGTCGACCCAAGGTTGACCTCCGACAAATCGGAAGAGAGCCCATGTACTTCCTGGCGATCAGCAATGAGGGGCAGGCCAGGACGAACGATGCGTTTTATCGATTGGTTGAAGACAAGTTTACCCGGGACTTGGAAATGATCGAGGGGGTAGATGCTGCAGAGGTAATTGGAACAGAGAAAAAAGTAGTCCGAATCAAGCCGAAAATGGAATCTCTCAGCTATTACGGTCTATCTCCTTCTGACTTGAAGCAGGCGATTGAGGCCCAGCACGTTTCGAGTTCCGTGGGGAGCGTCGTATCAGACGGACAGGATGCCATCGCGCGCGTTGACAATAGTTACGCCAATCTGGAGCAATTGAGACAAACCAGATTGCTCTTATCTGGAAGTGAGCAGCAAGCGTATTTGCGGTTAAGTGACCTAGCAGATATCAACTGGGAGGTAGAGCGTACCTCTGTCAGCCGTTTAAACGGGAAACCCGCTGTTGCCGTTCAAATCACCAAAACAACAGAAGGGAACATCGTGGATGTCAGCAATAGCATCCGCGATTTGCTGGGCACGTATCGAAAACAATATCCCGATCTAAAATTTGAGATCGTCTCTGATCGATCCGACTTTGTCAAGACATCGATTGGGGGTATGGCCAAAGAAGGCGTACTGGGAATCATCATGGCGGTCGTTGTAATCTTTTTGTTTCTTCGTCATGTCAAATGTACGCTCATTGTGCTGGTTTCCATCCCGCTCTGCATTCTCGTCAGCGTCATGTTCCTGAAGCTTAGCGGCATCAGTATCAATCTGATGAGCCTGTTCGGGATGACGGTAGCGATCGGGCGGGTCGTGGATGACAGCATCGTCGTAATCGAGAATATTTTTCGACGCTTTCAAACCGAACAGCGCAACAAGCAGACGATTATCAAAGCTGTCACAGAGGTAGCGGACGCGATCACGTCTTCTACACTGGCAACCGTAGCAGTGTTTTTACCCATTGCTTTTGTCAGCGGCATTCTAGGTGATTTCTTTAAGCCGTTTGCAGCGGCTGTGGCATGGGCGCTGCTGGCTTCTCTGATTGTGGCCGTAACGGTAGTACCGCTATTGGCCAGCGTTACCATGCGAAAAGAAAACATGAAGGAACACAGCGCAAGCGGTTTTGCTAAAGTATACCCAAAAATGCTGCATTGGGCGCTTGAACATAAAGGAAGGGTAGCGCTCATTACGCTGCTTCTCTTTGGGGGAAGCATCGGGTTTGCAACCAAATTGCCATCAGGATTTCTGCCGGAGCTGAACTCTAACCTCCTCTTTATCAAGGTTAGTTTGCCTGCGGGAACTACGCTGGAGGGCACAAGCAAGAGCGTCCAGTCGATTGAGAAGGCAGTCATGCGCGAGTCTGAGGTTCTGTATATCCAGAATAATATAGGCACCATCGAAGATGCGGCGAAGCAAACGAATGTGTCTACTATGACTATCAAGTTAAAAGCGGGAGTAAACGAAGACGAGGTGCTGAAGCGGATTCGCAAAAGCGTGGAACCGCTGATTCCCGCGAATGCCCAGATAACGTACAGCAAGCCAGCTGCAGGAGGTCAAGGAGGCTACATGGTTGTTTTGTACGGCACCGACTTCGAAACTTTGAAAGAGGTTTCGCTGTTGGTCAAGCAGAAGCTGAAAGAAAACCCATTATTGGCAAACGTAAAAGACAACGTCTCCGACAAACGGGGACAACTCTCGATCAAGGTTGATCGGGACCGTGCCTTGCAGTGGGGATTGACGCCGGACCAGGTGTCGAAACAATTAGTTGCCGCCATTGGAAGTACCGGCTTGAAAAGCATCAGCCTGGGGGGGAAAGAGTACGCGCTTCTCTTTGGTACAGGGGATTCTGTGGACCTGGAAATGCTGCCGGATGTGTGGATAAAATCCCCTATGGGCAACAAGGTACCATTGAGAGAGATCACATCGCTGAAGAAGGAAGAAGTGCCTGTCTCCCTGCTCCGAAAGGACGGGGATCCGTATATCCAGATCACAGCAGATATTCTCGGCGCGGATAAAGGCGGGATCTCGAAAAAACAAACAGACGAATTGAAGAAGTTGAAACTACCTGTTGGAGTAAAAATCAGTTCGGAGGGCGTCCAGCAAGACATGAAAAAAGGATTCGTCGAAATGTTCGCAGCTATGGGTGCTGCTGTCCTGCTAGTTCTCCTCGTCATGGTTGCCTCCTTTGGAAACTTTCTGTCGCCCTTGGCCGTGTTTCTTTCCTTGCCTCTGGCTTCCATCGGCGGATTGTTCTCTTTGTGGCTGTTCGGCGGTGTTTTAGATATGACCGTACTAATTGGCTTCCTCATGCTAATCGGCATCGTGGTAACCAATGCGATTGTGTTGATCGACCGGGTTCAACAACTGATGGAGGGAGGCATGGGAGTTCGCGAAGCACTTGTCGAGGCAGGAAGGACGCGGCTGCGTCCGATCATGATGACTGCCGTTGCGACGATTGCAGCCATGCTGCCGCTCGCGTTTGGTTTTTCCGAAGGAAGCTTGCTGTCAAAAGGGTTATCCACAGTGGTCATTGGCGGACTTCTATCGTCCACAATACTGACGCTTGTGGTTGTTCCTGTCGGTTATGAAAGCCTGTATTACCTGGCAAACCGCAGGCGTAAACCTGGGCGAACAAAAAGGCAACTCAGGCAATCTGAGGAGGTATTGTAATGAAGCATAGATGGATGATGTGTGTAAGTACAAGTGTTTTGGTTGGATTTGGCCTTGTCCTTGGAGGATGCAGCTCCCAGAAGGAAGGCCAGATAGATTCAAAACCGGTTCCTGCCGTACATTCGATTACAGTTCAGGAGGCGAAAGTTGAAACGTTCTCCGTCAAACAGACGTTTATCGGCACCATAACCGCCGATTCTTCGGGAAGCGTGGTCCCTCAGACGACAGGGACAATCACAAAGATGTCCGTGAAGAAGGGGGAGCGCGTCAGAAAAGGACAGGTGATTGGAGAAATTGACAGTACCCAGAAGCTACTGGAAGTAAGAGAGGCGGAGACGAAGCTCGCTGAGGCAAAAGCTCGTCTTACCCAGGCGGAGTCAATACGGACGAAAGTTAATAACCAGTCATCCGATACGTTATCCAAACAAGTACTGGAAAACGCAAGAGAAAGCTACGAACGCGTAAAAGAATTGGTGGAAGCAGGTGCCCTCCCTGCTTCCCAATTGGATGCGGCGGAAGCGGAATGGATTAGGGCCCAAAGCAATTACCGCACTGCCAGCGTATCAGATGCCAAAGATCAAGCGGCGATCATTGTGTCTTCCGCACAGGTAGAAGGGGCAAAAATCGCACTGGATAAAGCGAAAAAGGCACTCGGTGACACGAAAATCAAGGCTCCCATGGACGGAATAATCAATAATCTCCTGGTTGCGGTGGGAGAATCTGTTTCGCCACAAGCGGCGATTGCCGAGATCGTTTCCTTGGATTACGTCACAGTGACGATCCAGATATCGGAGGACTATCTACCCTTCCTCTCTAAAGGGAGAAGCGTGCAAGTGTCAATTCCTGCAGTTGGACTTGTTACAGAAGCTCAAGTCTCATTTATTGGATTGACTGCTTCCACGCAAACAAAGCTCTACCCAGTGGAAATTCGTCTGGCCAACCCTTTATATGCTCTTCGTCCGGGGATGAGAGCTGATATAACAATCGCCGATCAAAAGGAAATGAAGGGGATCGTACTGCCAATTGAATCAATGGTGGAGGAAGACGGAAAAAACTACGTCTTCATAACCAAAGGCGACCGGGTGATCAAGCGGGAAGTGAAAATAATCGATAGAAATGCGACTTCCGTGTTGATCGGAGAAGGGGTTGCCCCTGGGGACTTTGTTGTCATGTCAGGCCAATCAGAACTAAAAGATGACGATGTAGTCGAGATCCATAAAAAATAATGGAAAGGCAACGAGTCATGTGTGGTTGCGTTGCTTTTTGTGGTTCTAGTAACATGGTTGGCAAAGAGCTTGAGTTTGACGTAAACGGAGGAAATGCAAGTGAAGATACCGATTCTCATTGCGGATGATGACGCACATGTCCGGGAATTATTGCGATACTACTTAACAAGAGAAGGCTATGAAGTACGAGAAGCGCCCGATGGCCAGATTGCATCTGGCATTCTCGAACAAGAACAGATCAACCTGGCAGTGGTCGATGTGATGATGCCGGGGAAAGACGGTTGGGAACTATGCCGGGAGATTCGGGAAAACTACGACATTCCCGTTATTTTGCTTACAGCCAAGGGAGAAGTGCAGGATAAAGGGAAAGGGTTTCTAGCTGGCGCCGATGATTACGTAACCAAGCCCTTTGAACCGCAGGAACTGCTATATCGCATGAAGGCATTGCTCCGTCGCTATCGCTTGGTAAACAAGAACGTCATTGTATTCAATCAAACGGTCATTGACCGGATCAGTCATGTGGTAAAAGTCGGCGAAGAATCCATCCATCTTCCATTAAAAGAATTCGAACTGCTTGTCCAATTAGCCAGCTTCCCTGACAGAACCTTTACCAGGGCTCAATTACTGGAACTGATTTGGGGCAACGATTACGAAGGAGACAGTCGTACGATCGATGTGCATATTAAACGGTTGCGTGATAAGTTTGCGAATAAGACGGATGACTTTGTCATCTCTACCATTCGCGGTTTGGGTTATAAATTGGAGGTGCGCAAAGGGTGAAGTCCCTCTACATCCGGCTTGTCCTCACATTTGTTTTCATCATTCTGATTAGTGGAACCCTAGGTTTTTTGATAGCGAATTGGTATTATCAGCAAAACCTTAGATCGTATAACGAACAAAAAATCACTCGCATCGGGGAAGAAATTGTCTCCCTGTACGAGCAAAATCCTTCCCAAGACTTGCACACCTTTCTCAATCGGATTGCCAACATGAATTTCCAGCTTTACCTAGTCGATGAACAAGGAAAGGGAACCTTGTTTGGAGCGCCATTTAAGGATCAGGATGTTGGCCCTGCCCTTTCCAAAAGGGTATTTAAAGGTGAAATCTATCGGGGAATATCAGAAGAAAAGCATGGCCTGTTTGTCACCGGTTTTTTTGAGAATACCTTAAAAAACAGCATAGGGCTTCCCATAACGGCAAATGGCAAAACCTACGCGCTTTTTCTACGCCCCAATATCGAGCAACAGTTTGGGGAAGTTCACGTTTTGTTGGGGATCCTGCTAGCTGCTACTTTCCTCTTGAGCATTCTATTCATTCTCGTTTTTACCCGGTATCTCGTGAGACCAATCCAAAGGCTGACAAAGGCAACGAAAAAACTGGCGGAAGGAAATTATAGCATCGAGCTGGACATTTCCCGTAAGGACGAGATCGGGGACTTGGCCACAAACTTTGCTCAAATGACCAAATCACTAAAGCAGCTTGAAGAGATGAGGCAAGAGTTTGTTTCAAATGTCTCCCATGAAATCCAATCACCGCTCACGTCTATTCAGGGGTTCTCCCAAGCCATACGCACTGGTGGGGTGACGGAAGAACAGCAGGAAGCGTATCTTGCCATTATTGAACAGGAAAGCAGGCGGCTGTCTTCGTTGAGCAAACAACTGCTTACCCTCGCTTCATTAGAAAAAGAGACAAACTTGTATGAACCATCTGCTTACCGCTTGGATGAGCAAATTCGTCAGGTCTTGCTGATGCTAGAGCAACAATGGCGAGAGAAGAGATTGAACATAAATCTTGAGTTGCCTGAAACGACTATTTATGCAGATCAGCATTTGCTTAGTCAAGTATGGATCAATCTGATTTCCAACAGCATCAAATTTACCGAACCTAATGGCTCCATCTTTGTAGGGATAAGCTATGACAAGGATATTGTGGTTACGGTAAAAGACACGGGAATTGGTATTTCTGAAACGGAGCTGCAGAAAATTTTTGATCGCTTTTATAAAGGGGATAAGTCTCGAAATCGAAGCAGCACAGGAAGCGGACTCGGGCTTGCCATCGTCAAGAAAATTGTCCAAGTAGCCGGTGGAAGTCTACATGTAAATAGTCAACCGGGGGATGGAACCTGCATCACGGTTCGGCTTGGTTTTAGCCCGGAGTAAAGACAGGTTTTCTCGGATGCTACTCCAAGCATGCTACCTCGGCCAGCACAGGTGGTATCCTTACGTGGTCAATAGATCGGAAGAATTGAGAAACATCTTAAAGGGGAAAGTCGCTCTAAATTCCGTACGGCATCTAATAAAGCCGGTTACACCCTTAGCGTGGTGAAACCGGCTGTTTTTGTATACAAAACACCTTAGCATTGTAAATTCGCGTTTTGCTGGCGGTACCCCTATGAGAATATATTCGC
>VAPR01001610.1_pt1 | contig 10634 bp, 11 predicted proteins | sample 3380701 | NCBI WGS metagenome assembly VAPR01 (sample SAMN11536904, study PRJNA540576) | hot springs metagenome | isolation source: hot spring wet sediment | place: Spain: Lobios | collected 2014-01
CGGCGGTGGACACCTTCATGCCTTGAGGCCGCCGTCCTCGTCAGCCACAGGGCCGTGGTTAACAGGAGGCTTGAGAAATTGTTTGAGATGCTTGCCAAAGTGGTGGGCGACGGCTGCTTCGAGGTCTTTGTCCACGACACCCCCTATGGATTGGTGCCGCTTTCACTATACCATGTCTTCCCCATCTCCCAAACCACATACCCAGAAACACTTGTCAAACAGCTCGAGGACAAAATATTCCGAGAAGCAGCCGAAACACTCGCCAAACACGACTTCAAAAAAATAATCATCATCGAAACGAGGCGAGAAACCTACCCTGGATATAGCCGCAAACTGGCACACAGCCTCCAAACCAGCCTATCAAAGGAAGTCGTTTACACAACCTCTAAATAGGTCGAGTATGGAAAAAATCTTGTTGTACCCCTTGGGCCGGTGGTCTAGCCTGGTATGACGCCACCCTGACGCGGTGGAGGTCGGCGGTTCAAGTCCGCCCCGGCCCATGATTGAGAATGTTTATAAATTGTCCGGGGATGGGTGTGGTGTTGACCGCCGAGTCTCTGGTACGGGCTGAGATGGTGGTTGAGGGTGATGTTCAGGGGGTTGGGTTTAGATACTTTGTTAGAAGGGCTGCCCGACGTCTCGGCGTAAAAGGATTTGTCGAGAACCTTGAAACCGGCGCCGTAAAGGTTGTGGCCGAAGCCTCTAAAGAGAGGGTTGAGAAGCTTGTTGAGAGGATAAAATCAGCTCCGCCACCCATAGCAGTCGATGAAATAACAGTAACCTATGGCAAGCCAACAGGCGAATTCAAAACCTTCAAGATTGTTGTGAAGGATTTGGCGGAGGAGATGGTTGAAGGCTTCGCGACAGGCGCCTCCTACTTCGAGATAATGTTCGAGAAACAGGATAAAGCGCTTGTGAAGCTGGATACTTTGATAGAGAAGCAGGATTTGATGTTAGCGAAACAGGACCAGATGCTTCAAAAACAAGACCTCATGCTGGAGAAGCAGGACCAGATGCTTGGGAAAATGGATTTGATGTTGGAGAAGCAGGACCAAATGCTTCAGAAGCAGGGCCAGATGCTGCAGAAGCAGGATGAGATGGTGGAGAGGCAGGATGTGTTGGTGGATGAGGTTAAGGGTTTGCGGCGTGATGTTTCATCTCTTATGGAGGATAGGATTGCGCGTATTGAGCGGGATGTTGCCATGATTAAGGCCCGGCTCGGCATCACCGGCTAGTTTGTTAAAATTATTATTGGAGGTGGATGTGGTGTGTGGTATGTTGGCTGGCCGGCGGGCGATTAGCCTGGTTATCGCGGCTTTGGTTGTTACTGTTGTGTTTCTGGGGATTGTTTCCGCTTCTCTTGCAATGCTTTATACGCTTCAGGGTGCTTCGAGTGAGGCTGTGAAGAGGGAGGCGGAGAGGGCTATGGAGGCGTTTTTCATGATCTACTGGGTAAACGGGACACATGTTCGGCTTGTCAACAACCATAGCAGCGTAGCCATCTATCTAAGATACTGGATAACCTCGGACACTTCGGGTGCGTCGGTTATCGGGCCTCTTAACCCTGTTGACTATTCTGTTGAGCCGGGTCAGACGAAGGTTGTGCAAGCAGCTGACTATCCACGTAATCCATCGCGCGTCTATAAGGTTGTTTCTGAGAGGGGTAGCGTTTTCGAGGTCAACGACCCTCCTGCGGACCCTCAGTCAATCATACAGTATGCGCCGGTCGAGGTGGCTGTGAGGCCCGGCTACACAAGTCGCTTAACCACTTTCTTCATCAACACTGGGCCCGAGTTTGGTGGAGGAGTTGTCTCGATTCAGTGTGTCCACATCTACTATGTTGACGGGAACGCCTACTATCCCTGCACGGTTTGGGGGGTTACTTTCTCCCCCAGTGCCTCGGTTACTGTGCCCAGCGGCGGCTACGGTTCGGTGCGTGTGGATGCCTCTATTCCTGTCATGGGAGCTGGCTCTTCGCTTGGAAACTATTTTGTGCGGTTTAGGCTGGTGTCGTCGGCGTTTACCCGCGAGTATGTGGTGCGTGTGCACCTGGGCGATTTTAGCGTCTCAGCTCCGAGTCCTTTAACCGTGACTTTGAACAGGGCGGCGTGCATACGTAGCGCAGTGGTGACCGTGTCGGTGACGGGTCTTTACACGGGAGCTATAGCGATTAGAACACTTAACCCTGTTCCACAATTGAACGTATGGTCAGACCCTAACATGTTACAGCCAACAGCGCTCAACACACCAGTCATCTACGTAGAGAGGATATGGACTGGCCCCTCAGGTTTCGCCACCAACACCTTGACTCTTGTATTCAGAGACGGCCTCGGCGTTGATAAGACTACGTCTCTAGTGGTGGTGCATAGAGGCGTGACAGCCATAAACATCCCCTGCTAAATGTGTCTCGGCTTTGGCCAATAGTTATGATGGTTTCTGTGTTTTTTGGATTGAGGGCTTATCTGTGTCTTACTGGATGATTGTCTCCCGCCGGGCCAAAGGGTCAGGTTTATATGGCATTGCCATAACTGGGCCAACATGGCTCGTGTAAGGTCTAGAGGTTTAAGCCCACTGGTCGCCGTTATTCTGCTGCTGGCTATCACGGTTGCTGCCGCAGTCGTCGTCTCGGGTGTTTTCTTCAACCTCGCAGGCATCGCGGGAAGAAGACCCACAGCAATAATAGACCAAGTGAGGCTTTTGGCTACACCAACAGGTGCGGGAACATGGGCTGTTACAGTGAAAAACACGGGAGATGTGCCAATAACAGCTATAACCGCTTCCTACCCAATCGCGTCATGTAACCCTGCGCTAACTTTTACCCCCCTACCACTCAATCCCGGAGCCACGGCTTCAGCGACAGCTAATGTTGCTACAGGCTGTACCTTGGGCACCACCTACCGAATAGTTTTGACAATAACCTTCCAAGACGGTTCTCAGCAGGTTTTAACCACGCAAGTAACCGCTGCCATCGCTTAAATCATCCTTTTCTCTTTTTATTTCATGGCTTGTTCTGGTCTCAGCTACATCGTCGGCGTACTTCTCGTTCTCGGAATTACGCTGGGGGCTGTGGCTGTTTTCACGGCTGTGGCTGGTTTTCAGTCAGGTGTTCTCTCCAGCTTGGCGGCTCTCGACGTTAGAAGAGTTGGGGAAAGCATGGTTGTCGCCGAGTTCAACCGCTACACCAGCGACCTCATCCTCTACAACAACGGCCAAGTCCCCACATGCATCCTCGAAATAAGAATAGTAGGAGCATCATCCCCAGTCTACAGCGTCCCCACATGCACCCCCATACCCCCCCAACAATACACAACCATAAACCTAGGCCTCGTCAGCCCACCCCAGCGATTCACCCTCATAGCCCGAACCATAAACAACAAAATACTAACATACACCATCAGCTAGCCCACAAAACCTTATACCAAACCCGCCCCAACAATCTACGGTAAAGAGATTGACCACCGACATCAAGAAAGAGATAATCCGCCTCCTCCAAGAGGATGTGGAATTCCGATACGCAGTGGCAGGCCTAATAGGCTCAGAAGAGGTGCTAAGAAGACCGGACAAACACGAGCAACAAATGACCGAACTCCTCGAAGAGCAGAGAAACATAAGAAATGAACAGACCAAAATCTAGGAAGAGATCAAAAAACTCAGAGAAAATCAGGAAAAGCTATGGGAAGACGTCAGAGCAATACATGAAGGACAGAACAAGCTCTTCGAGGGATACGGCCGTCTTGAGAAAGCTTTGGAGGAGCTTGAGTCTGTCCAGAAAAACTTGGCTAGGCAGGTTGGAGCACTATCCGACACCATATTCATCCATCGGCTGAGGAAGAAGGGAAGAAAAGAAGAATAACACTCATCGCATCTTACATGCGTTAAACAAAAGCGGAGGCTATGGAATAGACCAATAAAGTAGCGATTACTCCAGCCCCGGCTCTCCAGCACGCCGCAACAGTCTGGTCCTCGATACGGCCCACCGTAACTCCGAGAACATAGGAGACAAGCATCGCAAGCGGAAGGACGGGCTCTATGCTGGGAACAGCCACGAGACGCTGTATTTCTGACGAGACCTCCGCTGGAAGACCTGTGAAAGGCGTGAGCGTTATCGCGGAAACAGCGACTATCGCAGCTCCGCTAGCTATCGCCAGCGCCGTGTAGAGCTTCATACGCGCCCTAGCTCCAGTGAAGCTCAGGTATATTGTGAGGGCAAGCCTCGCCAACAGGCTGAGAGCCTCTGCACCCAGCCCACCTAGACGCGCCACTTTAACAGTCTCCATGGCAAGCGCCATGAACCTGTTGAGCGGAGTTATCTCCAGCCCATGGGCGATGGAGTGAGCATATCGCTTGTACCGAGGGTCGACGACGGCCTCTAGGCTGCGTCCAAGCGGATAGCCGGCCCTCAGCCGCGCCGCCACACCGTCGAGAAGAAGAAAAGCCGCCTCCCCCTCGGCGACAGCTCTTCTCACATATCTAAAGTGGACAAACAAACCCCACACCAGCGTCGCGAACCCCGCAACCATACCCAGCAGCACAGGCATGAACCCAAGCAAAGACATAGCCAAAACACCTCCAAACACGAAGATGACCCCCGTGGAAATTACCACGATGTTTCTTGGAAGGTCAATGAGATGAAGGGGCTCGGAGGCGCTTGAAACCACGTATAGGACGGCGGCCGCCGCCACCGCTATCACCACCGAGTAGATGAGCGGAAACCCTCCCAGCAGCCCACCTACAACATATATCAGTGGAATCAGCAGTATAACCGAGACAACCACCTCACCCAGCGTCTCGACACTATCCACATATCTTCTCCACCTATCAGACTCCCGTGAAATAGCCTGCTCAATCAACTTCTCAACCTTCTCAACCACACCGAACCCGCTCTCCAAATCCTCGCCCAAAGAGCCGAGCAAAAGAGTAAACTCACGGCTAGGATGAACGTAGCTCCTCAGCCCCTCGGCAAGAGTCTTCTTCTCCGACTCCCTAACGAGAAAAGACGACACATCAGAGAGATGTTTAATGTATCTCTTACGCATCGCAGCTTCTCTAAAAGCCGTAAGCACAGTCTTCCCGCTTTTCATAAAAATGTAGAGGATGACGAGGAAAAAGGTCTGCTCCTTCTCGGCGCTGCTGCTCATCTCCGAGGCCTGCAACCGCCTATACATGCCCGCGGAAACGGCGGCGAGGCCCGCGATGGAGAGATAAGGCCAGTAGGCGAGGATAAAATCCAGCGCCAACCTGGTCCAAGACGGGTCAATCAACCTTTACAACCTCCACCTCCACTCCGAACGTCTCGGCTGTCTTTAAAGCAGGCTCGGCGAACTCGACGCCAGCCATTATCCACCTCACTCTCCCCAAGGCCCCGGGTATGCTGGTCTTCTCAACATCAAGCCTTTTCACGGCAAACCTCAGCAACGTCTCAGCGTCAACAAAGTATCCAACCTCGTATATCCTCGTTTCATCAAGCCTAACCGCGAGAAGGCTGACTTGATGCGACGCTCCGCTGACACCACGCAGCGAAACATTTTCCGACACCTTGAACCCTTGCTCCAACAAATTTCGAAGCAAAATTCTGTGAGGGCTGCGGACCTCGACCAGCAGAGCGCCGCTGTCAGTTACCATGTAACGGCGCAGCGTCAGGTACACGTTTTCAGTGGCTTTGGAGCTGTAGCCGCATGAAACACATTCAGCCAAAACCTCGGGATGCTCAAAAACCTCTCCACAATTGTTGCAGACAAACCTGCCGTGGCTCGCTACAAAATCCTTCTTCTCCAAGACATCGCCACACTTGGGGCATGTCTTCACCGACGCCAAAAGTGTCTCAGGTATAGATGCGCCACAGTTGTGGACATAGACCATGACTTTATCGATGTTCTCCGAACCACACGACACACAGTTTAGATGGGTTTGGAAAATCCCCTTACCGCATCTGCTGCACAAAGCAATCTTTTTCTCGAAAAAACTTTTAACAAGTCCACGGGACTCAAGCTTCTCGAGAACCTTAACAAGCTCCGAAAGCTCGAGCTTCATAGGCGGGTCTGCGCTAAGCCGAACTTCTCCACTCTTAACATCTATGTCGAAAAGCTTTACACCCTGCTCTGAACCCTGTTTGAGAAAATTGAGCCACGCCAAAACCTCGTATTCAACAGCGGAAAAGTCAACTAGTGACAAACCTCAGCTCCTTTCTAAGCTTCTCAACCAATTCAGCCAACTGCTCCGCCTTCAGCTCCTCGCCTGAAGACACCAGATATTCAAGGATGCTGAGCTTTTTTTCATAATCTTTTCTTAGAGCAGGGTTGTGCACCAGCATGGGTGAACTGACGACCAGCTGTTTTCCTGTTTCGGGAAAGAATTTTCCAGACTCTTCGTCATACCAGCTTATGAGGTGCTCGCTTCCTGTTCTCTCAATTTCCCAAACTCCGACAACCCTTCTACCGCGCGAAGTATTCCTCACCAACGCCACCACGTTGAGGAACGAGAGCTCCTCTTTCAGAACCCCCATGCCTGCGCCCGTCAACCTCTGGTAAACATCTTCCAGACTCTCGGCATGTATTGTTGACGCCATCCCATGTCCCGTAGCGGCGGCCGAAAACATAACCCTTGCCTCCACACCTCTAACCTCTCCTACGATGGTGTAGTCAGGCCTGTGTCGAAGGCTTAGCCGTAGAATGTCTGCGAGAGAGTAGGCGGTTTCGCCGAGAGTTCTCCGTGTAACAAAACGGTGCCAGTTCTTGTGCCACGAGAGGTTTATCTCGGGATGATAATCCTCGAGCGTCAACAGTTTTGCGTTGGAGGGCAGCAGCTGGAGAAGCGCCGAGAGAAGAGTTGTTTTTCCACTGCCTGTGGGCCCCGCAACCATGACGAACTTCTTGTTCTCAAGCGCTGTCCAGAGGTAGGCAGCGGTTACGACGGTCAAGGCCCCTCTACGTATAAGGTCGACTATGGTGTAGGGGCTTCGTGGAAACTTTCTAATGGTTATGGTGCTTGTCCCGGGTGTAAGCTCACCGGCATACGTCAGCGCTATACGGTCGCCTTCGCTAGTCATGATTTCGGCGGCGGGCTTGGCTATGCTTAGCTCAGCACCATTCCGTTCGGCAAGCATCCTCGCCTGCTTATCCAGCTCCTCAGCGGTCAGTGTGATGTTTGTCTCTATCCACCCGAGGTCGGGGTGGCGTCTATGTATGACGTAAACCGGGCCAGGCTTGGTGATGGTTATGTCTTCAAGCCCCTCATCCCTCATCAAGGGCTCGAGCTTCCACCCACCCCGCAGATTTTTCCAGAGAAAATACTTCAAAACCTTTTCACGCTCCTCGGAGACTTTGTATTCTTCGAGCAGCTTGAAAGGGTCGCCGCCTTTCTTCACATACTGCTGCTCAACACGTCTTACTATCTCCTCCTCTTCCTCGGTTAAGCTCGGCTCCTCGACAACATACTTGCTCAAATGATCCTGTTTCAGTATCGTGACTCTGATAATGTCATCCACCACATACTGGTCTATGACCTCGGGTGGAGTTGTTTCCTCGGCCTCCAAAACCACAGGCTCCTCCAGCACCCTTCTACGCCGTGTTTTCAGAATAACCAACGCCGCTGAAACGGCGGTAGCCACAGCTATCAACGTTAAGAGCCCGAGCGTGGTTCCCGTCAAAAACCGTAGCAGGGAGCCGATAATGTTCTCCACGGCCATTTCAGAGCCGTCAACGCGCTAAATATATCTACCTAGCCCATCTATATGCAATTATACAGGTGAAATACCTAGATAGTTTTTAGCAAAACCTTCAGGGTATCCTTCTCCGAAGCAAGGGCGAAGGCCTCCTCATACTCGTCTAGGCTGAAGACACTGTCAACCAGTTTTTCAACTTGGACGATGCCTGTCGCCAGAGCTTTGATGGCGGGCTTGAAAGGCCCACATCGCGAACCCACAACACTAACCTCGTTCACCACCATCGGAGAGAGGTTGAGAGATGTCTCGCCGACGAGAATGGTTATCCAAAGCCCTATCACTCCGCTGAAGAAAACCAGCGCCCCGCCGAGCTTGTGATAGCTTTTCACCTCACTCGATGTATACTGGTATCCTTTCATCACATCTGTCCAGAGCCAGCCTGCCTTCTTAGCACGGGGGTAGACGAGAGCCATGAGGATAGGTGCTGTGATAACGGCTGAAACCAGTTCGTTGAAGAAGATGATGAAGGCTAGGGGTGTGAAAGGTACAAACCCTACGAGCTCCGTCCAGTAGGGGATTATCAGGACGACGACGCCGGAGTGGGTCAGAACCACGAACTCGTATTTTAACAGGCTTGAGGCAGTTCTGCAGTGGGGCTCTTCTTTGAAAAGCCTATGCCACATCTTGTAGGGAACCAGTCCTAGGAAAAAGTTTCCGATGAATCCTCCTATGCTGCCGATGGTCAAAGCGCTGCCGAGGATGTCGACCCTATCAGGTTATCCACAGCCAAGCCCCATGCAGCGGCGGGTCCAAAAAGCAGGCTTGTTAAAGGCGGTATCGCTGTCACGCCGGGGATAAGCCTATCGGCAGGGCTGCGAAGACAAAGGGAAGCGGGGCGTACAACCCCGCCGACACGATGAAAGCTGTTATCATCTGTGTGTTGGACTACATCTTAAACAGTTCTTTCACAACTCACTTGGGGGTAGCCTAGAGATAAGCTTTGCGCAATAGCTGTTGCTAACACTTTTTAGCCGAGGGTGTGGATGATGAGATGTGTTTCGGAAAGTTTTGGTTGCCGTGGACGGCTCGGAATACAGCAAAAAAGCTGTGGAAGTAGCTGTTGGTTTATGCAAGCAAATGGGGGCCGAAATTATCTTTGTTCACGTGGTTCAGCAGCCTCCCTACATGTTCGCGGCTTCAGGTGTTCCTCCGGCTGCCTTGAAGCAGTTTATCGATGATGCTGTGAGGGAGGGTAGACGATATGTTGAGGAAGCTGTTGAGAGTGCTGCGAGGATGGGTGTGAAGGCTGTTGGAGAGGTGTTGGAGATGAGGCCTTCGGTGGTTGAGGCTATCACGGGTTTTGCTGAAACACATGGTGTGGACTTGATAGTGACGGGGACGCGTGGGTTGAGCGGTTTCAAGAAAATTGTGCTGGGCAGCGTTGCTAGCGGAGTTGTATCACACGCACACTGCTCGGTTCTCGTCGTCAAGTAACTGGTTTCCGGAGACCAAGTGTGGATAGTTCGTCGAGAACCTTTGAAACGAATCGGTCAACATCCTCTGGCCGAAAACCTTTCTCCAACAGCATCTTCTTGATAAGCGATTCAACTTTCCAGTAGCTTTTGTAGCGTTCGTTGAGCGGCCGCCACTTTATATCGGCGAGAGGCGCGGCTAGGGCTGGGTCATAGCTGAGCAGCCCCTTCACCATCAGGAAAGCTATTATGGGGTATCCGACGTAGTTTCTGTAAAAGGTTCCGTTGTCGTCGCTGTTGGCGATTTTTTTCTCAACGTCGACATATACCTTGTAGGTTCGCGGGCCCTCCGAGGCGTCAACCAAGCAATTTCTCTCATCGACAACCTTAACCCTGCCGCCCGCCACAGCACCCAACGCCTCCAAAACCTTGACCCGCGGAGGAACAGAGAGCAAAACCTCGCCCACAAACATCACCTCCAACCTATATTCTTATCCTCATGCTTCGCAGCACCAGACAAGCTACTAAGAAAATCATCAAACCCATGACAGAGGCCGCGCCAGGTGCGATGTCGAGGAAGTATGACATAAAGATACCCAAAGTCGTAGCCGTTGCGCCGAACAGCATGGATAACAGGATTGATTTTTTGAAAGAATTTGAGATGAGAGAAGCAGCCATAGTCGGTATGGCGAGAAGCGCTGTAACCAGGAGGACGCCGGCTATCTTTATGCCGGTCACTATCGAGAGACCAGCGGCAACAGCGAAGACTAGAGAATATGTCTCGACTTGTACGCCTCTTACTTTTGCGAGCTCCTCGCTGACGGTGTAAACCAGTGTTTTTCCGAAGTTGCCGGCGACGAAGAGAATGACGGCTGCCGCGACTGAGGCTCCTATTATGATGTCTTCGAACTGGACTAGTATGATGCTTCCGAATAGGATGGCGTTTAGGTTCACCCTGGCGCCTAATGAGATGGCGAGCGAGGCTGTTGCACCGCCGACGGCGAGTAGTGTAGCGAGGGCCTGGTCACCTGATACATGGAACCGTCTCATGAGCTGGAGAATTGCGTAGATGGCTGCGACGGGTGCTATGTATGTGAGAAAAGTTGCTCCGAATCCTAGAAGACTCGACAAAGCGATTACGGCGAATGCTGCGTGGGAGGAGGCGTCGCCAACAAGGGAGAGCCTCTTTGGCACTAGATAGTTTCCTATTAGTGGGAGCAGAAGCCCCGTCACGATAGCTGCCCCGAAAGCCCTCTGCATAAACGGCTGGGATAAGGCTTCAATCATGTCTCAGACCATTTATGGCCGTGCTGAATTGTGTAGACGTGGAAGCCGTATATTCTGCATAGCTCCTCCGAGCTGAGAAGATGAGCTATGTCGCCGTCGTAGAGCGCTGACCTGTTTATGCAGACGACTCTGGAGGCGAGAGTTGAGATGGCGGCTACGTCATGTGTCGCGATTATCACAGTCATCCCCCAGTCTCTGTTAACTCTGTTGACAAC
>VAPR01001614.1_pt1 | contig 10609 bp, 12 predicted proteins | sample 3380701 | NCBI WGS metagenome assembly VAPR01 (sample SAMN11536904, study PRJNA540576) | hot springs metagenome | isolation source: hot spring wet sediment | place: Spain: Lobios | collected 2014-01
CCAGATATTAATTATCAGAATGATCCGCTCTTGCACAAGCAGTGCCTCTTCGTCGACATATCATTTTGAGTAAAGTCTTGTAAATGGAGATGAAGAGATGCCATTCCTGCCTAAAATAGATGTGCTGATCCCTGTTATCGAGAAGGATTTGAATACCCTCCCATTTGTCATTCGTGGCGTGAAAAGAAACGTCACACATCCAATCGGGCAAATATTCATCGTTGCTCCCAGAAGTAAGAAAATCATGGCTTTTTGCAAACGAAGGAACTGCACATTTGTGGACGAAAATTCCGTTCTGCCGATTCGAAAACATCACATTAACTATCGTTCGCGAAAATGGTCCGGCTGGGTTTTGCAGCAGTTGCTAAAACTTAGTGGCGATAAAATATGTACCCAGGAGCATTTCCTGGTGATTGATGCAGACACAGTGTTGATACGTCCCCATATTTTTAGCCAAAATCAAAAGACGATCTTTTTTTGTAGAAACTGGAGCCATCAGGAATATTTCAGAACGTATCAAAGGCTGCTAGGGAAAGAGGCTTCGTCTCGGCCTTCTTTTGTAACGCATTATATGCTGCTCCAGAAATCGAAGCTTTCCCACTTGAAAAAGGCCATTCAACTCAGACATAAAACAAGCTGGTATTCAGCCATTATAAAAAGCATCAACAAATCGAGGCCATTTGGCTTTTCAGAATTTGAAACATACGGAAATTTTGTCCGTTCCCATTATCCCGGCCAGTACATCCTTAGAAGATCGTTAAACAAAGCGATAAGAGGGAACGCTTGGGACATTTCAGGCGATGATGTAAAGCAGTTGTCAAAACGATACCGATCCATTTCGTTTCATAAACGGAGAGGTTATTACTACAAACGAGCGACTTGACCACTTTTTCAAACAGTGGTCTTTTTTTGTTTGACAAAAAACAAACTTATAAGCATAATATCTATTAATTAATAAACAAATTAGGGGTGTGTTTGAATGATGAGTGTTGCGGAACGGTTTTGGAATGCATCGGTGGAAGAACTGAAAGCTGGATTTGTGGAAGAAGAGGACCAATTCGTCTGCCTCCTCTGTGGCAAACGGATTGAAAAAGGCATTGTCTACTCTGAAGACGGTGTGCTCTATGAAGCGGGAAGGTTCATACGTGTCCATATCGAGAAGGCGCATGAATCGGTTTTTGAGTATCTGATTCAATTGGATAAAAAACTGACTGGACTTTCCGAGCATCAGAACAGTCTCCTGCGCCTGTTTTACCAGGGAAAGAGCGATCGGGAAGTGCAGAAGGAATTGGGCATCGGAAGTGCATCCACGATCAGAAACCACCGTTTTGTCTTGAAAGAGAAGGAACGTCAGTCCAAGCTCTTCCTGGTCATGATGGAACTTTTGAAAGAAAAGGATAAGCATGCGCCCAGCATGGTAAGTCCGCACCAAACCGCCACGATGCTGGATGCGCGTTATCACGTGACTCAGGAAGAAAATGAAGAGATATTGAAAAAGTACTTTCCGGAAGGCACAGACGGGCCCTTGAAGGCCTTTTCCCCAAAGGAAAAACATAAGCTGGTGGTCCTCCGGGAAATAGCCAAGCGGTTCGAACAGGATCGAGTGTACAACGAGAAGGAAATCAATCAGATATTGAAAGATGTATTTCATGATTACGTTACCCTGAGAAGGTATCTGATCGATTACGGATTTTTGGATAGAAAGCAAGATGGAAGCGAATATTGGCTGAAAACAGATTCGTCAAGAAAGGAAGAGGAACCGGTGAATCGAAGAGATGAACTGAAGCAGCAGTATAAAGAAACAAAAACGGAAGCGGGAGTCTATCAGATCAAAAACATCAAGAACGACAAGATCTTCATTGGAAGCACCATGAACCTCAAGACCATCAATGGCAAACGATTTGAACTGCGGCTGGGATCGCACAAAAATCAAATGCTGCAAAAAGATTGGAATGAGTTTGGAGAAGAAGCATTTGTGTTTGAGGTATTGGAAACCTTGAAGATAAAAGAAGACGGGTATTTTGATGCCAAGTATGAGTTGGAAAAGCTGGAGGAAAAGTGGATTGATCGGCTTCAACCATTTGGTGAGCGCGGATATAATCGGGCAAAATGACTATGATGAACTTTTTATGTAAGATAACCTGACATATATGTAAAAATAGTTTGATTTTTTGAAGTTTCATGTTAGAATTACTTACATGAATGGCTCCACTCTCCTTACTCCTTAGACCCATTGTCATGATGGGTCTACTTTTTTGTTTTTCATCATGGAGATCACTGGTAATATCGAGAGGGATAACAGAAGGAGGGGGGGCATTGTGATGATATACAACAAACTGGTGCGGGACAAAATTCCTCATATCATCCAGGAAAATGGGAAACGATGCGAATTCAGAGTACTGGACGATCAGGAATATAAAGCGAGTCTTCGTGCCAAACTTCAAGAAGAGATGGACGAATGTTTATCCGCAAATGAAAATGAGCTTGTGAGCGAGCTTGCCGATCTGGTCGATTTTCCCGATTTCCTTTTGCTTTTGTACAAGATGGTTGGCAATGTTTGGAGCCGTATTTCAAAAATTTTTGACCAAATACGATAGAGCCTTTCACTTTGTGATGGGACTCTTGTTACTGTATAGTGCCGTTTCAATCTTCGTTGATCGTTAGTTTCGTTGGAAATTTTCGGAATGTTGAGTAATATAAAGCTAATGGAATCATGAACCGGAGGGGGTACCATGATCACGATCCGACCAATCCAGGAACAGGAAATGGATTTTTTGATGGATATGCGTTACGAAGCCATTTACATCCCGGTAGCAAAGCCTCCAAAAGATGAACTGCTAAATCTGCCTGACATAAAGAAATATAGTGATGCATGGGGGAAAGAAGGTGACAGGGCATTTATTGCTCTCGTTGACGGCGAAATACCCGTCGGTGCTGCGTGGTATCGATTATTTCATGAGACGAACAAAGGATATGGATTTGTGGATAATGAAACGCCCGAGTTGGGGATCGCCATCCATCCTGAATACAGAAAACGAGGAATAGGAAAGATGCTTCTGGAAAGAATCTGTTTACAAGCAAAACTCGATGGATATAACGCACTATCCTTAAGTGTTGATTCAAACAACCAATCGGCGGTTCGCCTGTACCAAAAGGCAGGATTTGAACAATGCGGGATATCAGGCACGTCCTGGACGATGAAACGTAATGTATAAGTTCTGACCAGGCTGGATCGTGCCAGCCTGGAAAATCGGCAAAAAGGAGACCGTCACATGAGCGAATTTGCGAGACCTCCTTGCTAAGACGCAACCCTTCGCTTCTCTCGAGCACCGCCTAATCTGATTGGATCTACGCAAACAATCAGATTGTGGAGAGGAGCTCTCTCATGGACTGCAAAGCCAACCTGTGGAAGCTGTATGCGCTCCGATTCTTTTCCAGCCTGATTCCAGCTTACGTGATCGAAAGGCTGTACTGGGAAGAGCGGGGCATGACCATTCAACTGGTCGTGTATACAGAAGTCATTTATGCACTGACGATCGTCCTTATGGAGGTTCCGACTGGCATGATAGCCGACAGATGGGGCCGGAAAAGGATGCTGGTGTTAAGCGCGCTGCTCGGGTGCGCCGAGTTTTCGCTTCTGCTGTTTGCAACGGAATTCTGGCACTTCGCTCTGGTCGTCTTCCTGGCGGGTATTAGCCGTTCGGCCAGCAGTGGGGCGGAGAACGCCCTTCTTTACGATTCCTTGATGCTGCATGGGAAGGCGTCAGCGTTTGAACAACAGCTTGGATGGATGAATGCCTGCGACTTTGTATCCGCCATGCTGGCCGCTTTGTGCGGAAGCCTGCTGGCCAGTCGACTCGGTCTTGAACTGAATTATTGGATATCACTCGGAAGTGCCCTGATCGCCCTGCTTGTCTCTCTCCTGCTGATTGAGCCGACTGCAGCAAATAACGGCCCCTCAATCGAGCCTGAGATTCCCATCACGCAATATGCCGCAGTGGCCCTGCGCTTCTATGGCGCTAACCCGGGAATCGCCCTTGTGGTGCTGTCCGGAATGGTAACGGGCTCAGCACTGGGCTTCATTGATGAATTCTGGCAGTTGTACGTGAGCAGATTGGAGGTGCCGGTGGTCTATTTTGGGCTGGTTTCTGCCTCGCTCATGCTGTTGCGATTGCCCGGCAGTCTGCTGGTTCACCAGCTCAAAGAAAAGTTCAGCTCCAGGACGCTGATCGCGTGTGTAATGGCGATATTTGCCATTGGCTTCACCTACGCCGCCGCAAGCAAGGACTACATCGGTCTCGCAGCGATGCTGATCATCTGCTTGTTCTCCGGCGTGATGGAACCGCTTGTCTCAGGTTACCTGCACCATCGAATCAACTCCTCCATGCGGGCGACAATTGATTCGTTCCAGTCATTCGGGATGAATACGCTGCACATCCTGGCAGGACTTGGCTTTGGCTTTTTCTCGTCCAGGTTTGACGTATTCGGCGGATATGGTTTTATCGCGCTCCTGTGCAGTGTATTCTTCCTTTGGTTCCTCTTCGCGTCCCGTACAATCGAACAATAGTGGGCCGTTGGCAGAAAAAAACAGTCACCTGATGACAAGGTGGCTGTTTTTGTGGAACTCATTTTACATGAAATCTGCGCCCGTTCTCCCGCTGTACCTGTGAGTATGCCCGTCGTCGAAGGTTGTTTCTCCCCAAAACTCATGATAGTGGCCGCCGCCGGGGAGCGGTATGGGAGGTCCCGTCCAGCTGCGGAAGGAATGGACGTGTCCGTCGTTAAATGAAGTGACACCCTCGTAATAATGAACGTGCGCCCCTCCCATGCGTGGATAGGGCGGGGATGTTCTCCCCTGTACCAGATGCCGGTGTCGGTCATCTATGGAGGTGTGTGTCGAATATCCGTGAATATGGCCGGGGGTGTCGCCATAGCGGACAAAGGCAATGGTGTGAGAATGACCTTGTTTCTTTTTTTTCAGCGGAAATCCCTTCTTTCCATGATCAGTCTTTCCTACATGAAATGCCGATTCAGACGTGTCCAAAACGGCAGGGGTCCACGGAGAATCATGACGAGAAAAAATGGGTTTTGTTCGATAGGAAGTGACATTATTTTCAGAAAAAGGATAGTACAATGTCTCTGGAGATTGTTTTTGTGAGCCAGGGGGATTCCTAGATGAAACTTACGGTAAATGGGATGACAATTGAGGGAACGCCAGATGAAGTGACGACCTTTTTGCAGATGAACAACCTGCTTCCGAATTCGCAATCGACAGGAAAAAATACGACTTCCATGAAGCCTTCTGCCTTAAACCTGTTGATCTACAAACAGATGGCAAAACGACAGTATCAAGCCCCGTTTTTCTAAAAGCACCGGCAGGGTGCTTTTTTTGTTTGGAAAAAAGCAGCCTGTGACACGTGGAAAAGACTTGACGCGGTCTATTTCGATCGTCATCATAGTCTTGTTCACTTCCATGCAGAAATTACAAAAAGGAGGGTGCTGATCGTGCTCAAGGAATTCAAGGAGTTCGCTCTCAAAGGAAATGTCGTTGATCTGGCGGTTGGTGTTGTGATCGGAGCCGCCTTCGGAAAAATTGTCACTTCGCTGGTGAATGATATTATTACGCCTCTGATTGGGCTGTTGTTGGGAAAAGTGGACTTCTCCAACCTGTTCATCAACTTGGCGGGAGTTCCCTACGCAACCTTGGACGAAGCAAAAAAGGCAGGCGCTCCTACCTTGAATTACGGGTTGTTCCTCAATACCGTCATTGACTTTTTGATCATTTCGTTTGCCATTTTCATGGTGATTCGGCAGATGAATCGATTCAAGCGCAAGCAGGAGCTAGAGAAAAAGCCGGAATCGACCAAAGAATGTCCATATTGCATCACGGCCATTCCGATCAAGGCAACGCGCTGCCCGCACTGCACCTCACAGCTTCAGGTGCAGGCAGAAGCCTAAGACGTACGTTTTTTCAAGCGTTTCGGCCGATTTCGATATTGATAGGCTAGCCGCTTAATGGTCCGAAAGTATGTTTTGTCCTTCAGTTTGGCAAATAATCCGTGGGAAGGGAAATCGAAGTTTACTTCAATGATCGAGAGCTTTCCTGTTTGATCGACTGCGAAATCAATACCGATTTGGGATGAGTATTTATATTTGTTAAAATGACGGCAAACCAGATGGCTCAATCGAATCATGTCACGGATGACCGTGCGGACTCGATTGGGCTCTATTGCTTTTGACTGGATCAGCGCTTGTTTCACACTCATCACATACCCGCCGCCGCGAGCCACGTTCGTAATCACACTGCTTGGCCCTGCCACCTTGGCCAACATCCCGGCATATTGCCATCTTGCCTGCCCATTCCGCATCATCATGACGCGGATGTCAAAAGGACGCCCCTTTACTTCAGCGAGATCAATCCCCTTCTGAATGATGTAGCGCCCAGTGTCTGAATGTTGTTTCATGCTCTGATACAACTCTTCCATCGTGGAAGCATGTACGGAATCTCCTCGTTCTTTCACAAATTGATAGCCGTTGTCTGTCTTCCACACCTTCAGGATTCCTTTTCCCATATGTTTGTTGCTGGGTTTAACAAAGACTGTTTTGTATTTGTTGAGATACTCGATGAAAGACGATTTCTCGAAGACCGCAGTCGAGGGCAAATGCTTCCGGATCACTGGATTTCTGGAAAAGAACTTGTGAAGACTCCACTTGGATGACGGTATCATTTTATGCACCCCGTTTTTTGTATCGTTGGGTATAATCAGGCAGATCTCAGCGGGCATTTCTTTCCCTGTTACTATATACAGGGTCGTTTGATTTGCCACACGATTTTTGCTTCTGATTCACGAAATATTGTTTGTCAATTTTGAATTGACTATTGAAATTTTGCTACTTATAATAAAATACAGTTTTTGGTGGAGAAGGTACATTTATAAAAAATTGTTAGAAAGCGTTCTCGTCAGAAACGAGGAGGGTGGAGAGGACATGCTTGAGAAGCTGGAAGCGTTGACGACGGAAATGCAGCACGAACAGACACAACACCTGGATATGCTCTCCGTGCAGGAAGTGCTGCAGTTGATGAATGAAGAGGATAAAAAAGTTCCTTACGCGGTGGAACAGGCGCTTGACCAGATTGCAGCGGCGGTCGACCTGATCGCCGGGTCAATGGAGAAAGGCGGACGGTTGTTTTACGTTGGTGCTGGGACAAGCGGGCGGCTCGGCATTTTGGACGCGTCCGAGTGTCCACCGACATTTGGAATCGATCCGGAGCTGGTGCAGGGCATTATCGCTGGCGGGCCATCCGCATTGATCAGGGCGGTAGAAGGAGCGGAGGACCTCCCGCAACTGGGTGTTCAAGATGTTGAGAACAGCGGGATAACGGCGAGGGATGTAGTCGTGGGGATCGCAGCGAGCGGAAGAACGCCTTACGTGATCGGAGCACTGAGCGAAGCGCATAAGCGAAAAGCCAAAATCATTGCCTTGTCGTGCGTGGAGCAAGCGTTGATCAATCGATGGGCAGATGTTTCCATCAATGTGGTGGTCGGACCAGAGGTGCTGACTGGTTCCACCAGACTGAAATCGGGTACGGCGACCAAGCTGGTGCTGAATATGCTGACCACGGCAGCGATGATCAAGCTGGGAAAAGTGTACGGCAACCTGATGGTGAACGTGCAGGCAACCAACAGTAAATTACGGGAACGCGTAAAGCGCATTGTCATGGATGTGACCGGGAGCAGTTACGAGGAAGCGGAGAAACTTGTGGAGCTGACCAACGGAGATGCTAAGACGGCCATTATCATGAAACTCACCGGGCTTGGTGTTGAGGAATCCATTCGGCTGCTGGATCGTACCGGCGGCAGAGTCCGTGAAGCCATCGAACGCTATGGAAAGGCAGTTTCAGCGACTTGCGCGATGGATAGACGTCAAGGATAGGCAAAAATACCTATATCATTTGGTTGAGGTAGAGCGCCCAAAAGCGCTCTTTTTCTATGTGTTGGGGAGAATTGTCACGAAATAAACAATCGTCATATGATTGGAAAAAATATTACTTTTGAACTAGTGAAAAATTATAAAGATTTATATATATTGGATAAGTATTCCAATTCAAAATTTTTGTAGGAGTGATCTTTTTTGAGTAAGAAAATGATTTTTTCAGTCCTATCGGTTTCCCTGGCAGCAGGTTCCATCGCAGCGGGAGGCCTGACTGCAACTGCCAAGGAACGCAGCAAAAACCCCGAAATTCTCTATAGCCAGCAGTACGATACCCCGACGTACATCGGAGAAAAGTGGAAAGCTCCAAAAGGCATCAAGAAAAAGCGTGACGTTGTTTTCGCCTACCTGGAAGACAAGAGCAAGCTGTTCAAAATGAAGGGAGACGTGAAAGACCAGTTCAAAATCCTCGAAGAAAAAGAGGACAAGGAAACGGACAGTGTTCATTTCCGGCTGGTTGAAACCTATAAAGGTATTCCTGTGTACGGGTCTGACCAGGCAATTGCCCTGGATGACGATAACAACGTTACTTCGTTTTTTGGACAAGTCATTCCAGATTTGAATGACAAGAAAATTCCGTCCAAAGCAAAGATTTCCAAAACAGAAGCAGTCAAGAAAGTGAAGAAGGACCTCGAGAAGAAAATTGGTGACATCGAATACGATCAGGATCCAAATGCTGAACTGTACGTATACCCGCACAAGAACAAGTTTTATCTGGCGTATCTGGTGAAGGCGTCTTTTGCCAAACCTGAGGCGGGCTACTGGCATTATTTTGTGGATGCCACAAGCGGCAAGATCATCGAAAAATTCAACGCGGCGCATGAAGCAACCGGAAGCGGAAAAGGTGTGCTCGGCGATACAAAATCCTTTGAAACCTACTATTACGGCGGGACGTACTATTTGTACGGGACAAGCCGTGGCGGCGGCATCCAGACATATGACGGACAAGGCCGGAACTACAATGATTTTGGATTGCCAGGAAGATGGGTAACCAGCACAGACAACTACTTCAGAGACCCGGCAGCAGTGGACGCACACGCGTATGCTGAACGTGTATATGACTACTACAAAAACACGCACGCTCGCAATTCCTACGATAATCGCGGAGCTGCGATCAAATCCTCTGTCCACGTTACATTTGACGGCAGCAAGAACAATGCGGCATGGATCGGTACGCAAATGGTATACGGAGACGGTGACGGAACCAACTACCGTCCATTCTCTGCGGCGTTGGACGTAGTAGGACATGAGCTTCAGCATGCCGTAACGGAAAAAGAGGCGAACCTGGTTTATTCGTACGAATCTGGTGCGATTAACGAATCGCTGTCCGACATTTTCGGGGCGATGGTAGACCGCGACGACTGGCTGATGGGTGAAGACCTTTCTTATACCGGCAAACCGATGCGCTCTTTGTCCGACCCTGCATCCATCCCGAATCCGCTTAACCCGTCCCAAGGCTATCCGGACCACTACAGCAAACGCTACACAGGTTCCGCCGACAACGGAGGAGTTCACATCAACAGCAGCATCAACAACAAGGCTGCTTACCTGATCGCGCAAGGCGGCACTCATTACGGAGTGACGGTTACCGGAATCGGCAAGGATAAAATGGAAAAGATTTACTACCGCGCACTTGACCTCTATCTGACTTCTTCCTCCAATTTCAGCTCGATGCGCCAGGCGGCGATTCGTGCGGCGACTGACCTGTACGGTGCTGGTTCGACTGCGGTTACTGCCGTGACGAAAGCATACGACGCTGTTGGCATTAAGTAGTTGACACCCTAATCATGAAACATTCCTCTGCTGTCGTAATGACATGCAGAGGTTTTTTCATTGCTGCTTGGGTAAACCCGGGGGGTAATAATAGGGTGGAACCTTGATCCAACCACGCAAGCGCATTTTTGCTTTCAGATTTGCTCCGAAAATCATCTTCTCCGATAGAAACTGGATAAACATCAATCCCACGTCATTTCGGACCGACTCGCTTGCTCCTTTTGCGCACATCATGATGTTGGAAACTGCTTTTACGGCAATGGAGTTGGCGATCTCGTGATCCGTCAATTTTGCGCCTAGCGGAATTGAATGTGGATCGGATTTTGGTTTTTCTTCCGAAGCGGGAGGCAAAGGCACTCCCTCCTGCTGCAGGAATGTCTTCAGTTTATTGGCCTGCATTTTTGCCAGTTTTTCCGACTCATCCAGAATCTCCATCAGCTCATCGTCGACGGTCGTATTCTGCATGATTTGTACGATGGAAATCTCTTCTTCCAGCATGCCAAGATACATCCAGCAGTTCATCGCTTCGCCAATATGCAGAGGGGCTTTCGGTTCATTATCAACGAAAGATTGCAACATGTTTGTAACGGCTTCCAAGATATTTACCATGTTTTCCATAACCTCCTTGAGCATAACGTTCCACTTTGCATACATTTCCATTCTTCACCCTGATTGCATTTGACTTTCTTGGTTGTCCGAATGTTTTGTGATACTGGAAGGAATACAGAGAGAGGCAGCAAGGGTGAGAGAGAAGTGGAGCAGAAAGCAGGTGTCTTGGACAAGCTGGGAAGGCGCAAGCCGCTGGCCGCCTTTATGCTGCCATGTGCAGCAGCCGCCATCTGTT
>VAPR01001615.1_pt1 | contig 10603 bp, 7 predicted proteins | sample 3380701 | NCBI WGS metagenome assembly VAPR01 (sample SAMN11536904, study PRJNA540576) | hot springs metagenome | isolation source: hot spring wet sediment | place: Spain: Lobios | collected 2014-01
TCGCCCTGTGGACCGTGATCGCGGTCTGGTGGCACATCCCCGCGCCCTACGTTTGGCGTAACGTTCTGCTGTTCGGCAACATGCCCCTCCATTGGTACCTGGCCGCCTTCATCAGCATCTGGGTGGGCGTTTTGATGATCTTCGTCTACCACGCGATCATGAGCAGAACCGATGAGGAGCTCCGCCTCCGCGCCCTGGAAGATTGGGAAGAGCTTCCGGAGGATGTGAAGCTGAGCCTGCGCCTCGCAGGTGCCGTGCCCGGCGGGGCTGCCAGGCCGTGAGGAGGGAAGGCCATGCGAGTTCACCCCGAAGTGCGTCGGGTCCTGATCCCCTCGGTTGTGGGGTACGTTCTCATCATCCTCCTGCTGGGGGCGCTGTTCGGTCCCCGGGTGGCCTCAGGGTGGATGGTCATCGGATCCATCCTCATGTACATCTCGATCGCGTACGTGGCCCGTGGGACCACCGCCCATGCCATGTACGTGGCTGAGCGCAGGATCCCGCCTGTGATCAACGGAGCGGCCACCGCCGCGGACTGGATGAGCGCCGCCAGCTTTCTGAGCATGGCCGGAGCCATCGCCCTGTTAGGGTACGACGGCCTTCCCTACATCATCGGATGGACCTTGGGGTATACCATCCACGCCTTCTTCATCGCCCCGTACGTGCGCAAGTCCCACACGTGGACCGTGCCCGATCTGGTAGAAACCCGCGCCGGCGGGTACGGGCCCGCGCGGGTCATCGCGGTGATCATGCTGTTCATCACCTCCCTCACCTACCTCACCGCTCAGCTGGTCGGTGCGGGAGTGGTCTTCAGTCGCTTCCTCGGGATTCCCGCCCAGATCGGTGTGTTCGGCGCCCTGTTCGGGATGGGCATCTACGCCGCCAGCGGAGGCTGGAAGAGCATCACGTGGACCCAGTTCGCGCAGTACATCGTTCTCATCGTCGCCTACGTGGGCGCCGTCTTCCTGGTGGCCACCCTCGTGGGGATCTGGAAGCCCCTTCCGTGGTTCGGCTACGGTGAGCTGATCCAGGCGCTGCAGGCGCGCGAAGCCCAGCACGGGCTGACGCCCTGGACGACCCCCTTCGCGAAGCCCCTGGGGGGTGCTGCGGGGCAGTTGAACTGGATCCTCTCCGCGCTCCTGCTGATGCTCGGGACCATCGGGCTCCCCCACATCCTCATGCGGTCGTACACCACGCCCACCGCCTCCGCGGCCCGCTTGAGCGTGGGCTGGGCGCTGTTCTTCATCGGCTTGCTGTACTGCACCGCGCCCATGTACGCCGCCATGGCCCGCTACGCCTTCAGCGGGCTGTGGGGCCGACCCATCTCGGAGGTCCAGAACGTCCCCTGGGTCGCGAAATTCCTCCCCACGGGCCTCATCAAGATCGACGACGCCAACGGGGACGGCGTCCTGCAGGCGGCGGAACTCGTCTTCCATGGGGACATCGTGGTCATCGGGATGCCCGACATGTGGAACCTGGCATGGTGGATCGCGCCCTTCGTGGCCGTGGGAGGCCTGGCCGCAGCCTTGAGCACCGCGGACGGCCTGCTCATGGTGATGGTCACCGGCATCACCCGGGACATCTACCACCGGTTCATCAACCCGAACGTCTCCGAGGAGGTGGAGGTCCGGATGACCCGGGTGCTGGTCATGGTGCTCTCGGTGGCGGCCAGCTTCCTGGCGTTCCTGGCGATCCAGGATCCACGGTTCGCCCTGTACGTGGCTCTGTTGGTGGGCTGGGCCTTCGTGTTCGCCGCAGCCAGCTTCACCCCTGCGGTGGTGCTGGGCACCTTCTGGAAGCGCCTGAACCGGTATGGGATCGTCTGGGGAATGGTGGCGGGCATGGCCACGGCCCTTCCCTACGTGCTGGCCGTGGGCGTCTTCCAGGCCAAGCCCCTCTCCCTGTTCGGACAGCCCGTCGGGACCATCGGATGGGGCGTGGTGGCCTTCGCGGTGAACCTCGTGGTGTCCGTGGTGGTGTCCCTGCTCACACAGCCAGAGGGCGCGGAGGTCATGCGGTTCGTGGACCGCATGCGGCTGCCTGAGTTGGCACGGGTGCCTGCGGTGGCGGGTGCTTCCCAGGAGGGCGACCGACCTTCCTCAGGCTAGGCGTGCGGGGGGGTGTGGGAACGGTGGAGCTGATCCCTCCGCAGGTCAAAGCTCTGGTGGAGGCTGCCCGGGCCGACCCGGAAGGGTTCTGGGCCCGGGCAGCCCGGGCTCTGCCTTGGGCGCGCACCTGGGATCGGGTGTACCGGCGGGACGGGGCGTCCTTCCGCTGGTTCGAGGGCGGGATCACGAACCTGTGCGCCAACGCCCTCGACCGGCACGTGGAGTCAGGCCGCGCGGGTCGCGCGGCCCTCGTGTACGCCAACGAGCGCGGAGACCGGCGGGTCCTGACCTACGGGCAACTCCTCCACGAGGTCCGTCGCCTGGCCGCGGCCCTGCGAGGACTGGGCGTGCGCAAGGGCGACCGGGTGACGGTGTACATGCCCACCTGCCCGGAGGCCATAGCCCTCATGCTCGCCTGCGTGCGCGTGGGTGCCATCCACTCGGTGGTGTTCGCGGGGTTTGGAGCCGGGGCCCTGGCGGACCGCGTGCGCGCGAGCGGTTCCAAGCTCGTGGTGACCTGTGACGTGACCTTCCGCAAGGGCCAGGAGGTCCCTCTCAAGGGCATCGTGGACGAGGCCCTCCGCCAGGTTCCGGGCGGGGTGGAGCGGGTCGTGGTGCTCTCCCGGGGCCGGGAGGACGCCTGGCGAGAGCCCGGCCGCGACCTGGCTTGGGACGAGTTCCTCGCCAGGGCCGAAGGCCAGCCCTCGCACTGGGAGCCCATGGAGGCCAACGAGCCCGCTTACATCCTGGCCACCTCCGGCACCACCGCGCGGCCCAAGCTCGCCGTGCACACGCACGGCGGCTACCAGGTGGGCATTCACAGCGTGGCCCGGTGGTGCTTCGACCTCCAGCCCGAGGACGTCTGGTGGTCCACCTCCGACATCGGGTGGGTGGTGGGCCACAGCTACATCGTGTACGCGCCTCTGCTGGCCGGATGCACCACTGTGGCGTACGAAGGGGCCCTGGACTTCCCCGACCCCACCACCCCCTGGCGGCTGGTGGAGGAGCTGCGGGTGACGGGGATCTTCACCTCACCCACCGCGGTGCGGCTGCTCATGAAGTACGGAGAGGAACCGGCCCTGCGATGGGACCGGTCATCCCTGAAACGGGTGGTCTGCGCGGGCGAGGTGCTGAACCCACCGGCCTGGGAGTGGTTGCAAAAACGGGTGCTGGAAGACCGCGTGCCGGTCCTGGACCACTGGTGGCAGACGGAGACCGGAGGGCCCGTGATCGGAAACCCGTACGGCGTGGCCATGATGCCCATCAAGCCGGGGTCTGCGGGGTTGCCGCTCCCCGGCATGGAGGTGGCAGTGATGACCCCCGAGGGGCAGGCCTGCGGCCCCGGGGAACGCGGAGTCCTGGTGATCCGCCGGCCGTTCCCCAGCCTCACGCCAACCCTGTGGGGCGAGCCCGACCGTTACGCCCGGGACTACTGGCAGAGGATCCCTGGACACGAGGTGTACTTCACGGGCGACGCAGCCCAGGTGGACGAGGACGGGTACGTGTGGTTCGCGGGCCGGGCGGACGAGGTGATCAAGATCGCTGCGCACCGCATCGGGACCATCGAGGTCGAGACCGCCTTCCTCAAACACCCCGCGGTGGCGGAGGCGGGCGTGGTGGGCCGGCCCGACGAGATCCGGGGTGAGGTCATCTCCGCCTTCGTGGTGCTCAAGCAGGGCCACGAGCCCTCACCCGCTCTCCGGCAGGAGCTCGTGGACGTGGTTCGACGGGAGCTGGGGCCGGTGGCGGTGGTGGGCGAGGTGAATTTCGTCTCGATGCTGCCCAAGACCCGCAGCGGTAAGATCATGCGCCGCGTGCTGCGCTCGGTGATCCTCGGTCGGGACCCGGGCGACATCACCACCATCGAGGACGAGGGGTCTGTGGAGGAGGCCCGGGCTGCCTGGCATCGGCTGCAGGCGGAACTGGCGAGCAGGTGAGCGGGCCCGGCCTGGCGAACCCTCCTCTCGACCCCAGCAAAAGAAGCTGAAGGAAAGGGGGCGGATGAATGGACCGCGTGCAGACCCAGGCCACCATCGAGGCCCTCCTGACGGAGACGCGCCGGTTCCCCCCTCCCTCGGAGTTCACGGCCAGGGCCAACGTCCGTGATCCCGGGGTGTACGAGGAGGCGGAGCGCGACGTCGAGGCGTTCTGGGCCAAGCACGCCGACGCGGAGCTCTCGTGGTTCCGAAAGTGGGACCGGGTCCTGGAGTGGAACGTCCCGTGGGCCAAATGGTTCGTGGGGGGTCAGCTGAACGTCTCGTACAACTGCGTGGACCGGCACACGCAGACCTGGCGGCGGACCAAAGCAGCCCTCGTGTGGGAGGGCGAGCCCGGGGACAGCCGAGTCCTCACCTACCTGGACCTGCACCGCGAGGTCCAGCGGTTTGCGAACGTCTTGAAGGGGTTGGGCGTTCAGAAGGGCGACCGGGTGACCATCTACATGGGCATGGTCCCCGAGCTGCCCATCGCCATGCTGGCCTGCGCGCGCATCGGCGCCCCTCACAGCGTGGTGTTCGGCGGGTTCAGCGCGGACGCGCTGGCAGGCCGCATCCAGGATGCGCAGGCCAAGGTGCTGGTGACGCAGGACGGCGCCTGGCGGCGCGGGCAGGTGGTCCCCCTCAAGCAGTTCGCGGACCAGGCCCTGGAGAGCTCCCCTTCGGTGGAGAAGGTGGTGGTGCTGCGCCGCGCCGGCAACGACGTCACGATGAAGCCCGGCCGCGACCTGTGGTGGCACGAGCTTGTGGAGCGCGCCGCGGCCACCTGCCCCGCGGAGCCCCTGGACAGCGAACACCCCCTGTACATCCTTTACACCTCGGGGACCACGGGGAAGCCCAAGGGCGTGCTCCACACCACCGGGGGCTACCTTCTGGGCGTGCACCTCACGACGAAGTGGGTGTTCGACCTGAAGGATGAGGACGTGTACTGGTGCACCGCGGACATCGGCTGGGTCACCGGCCACAGCTACATCGTGTACGGGCCGCTCAGCAACGGCGCCACCTCTGTGATGTACGAAGGCGCTCCGGACTGGCCGGACAAGGACCGCTACTGGCGCATCGTGGAGAAGTACCGGGTCAACGTCCTCTACACCTCCCCCACTTTCATCCGCACGGCCATGAAGTGGGGTCCTGAATACCCAAAGCGCTGCGACCTGACCAGCCTGCGCTTGCTGGGCACCGTGGGGGAGCCCATCAACCCTGAGGCCTGGATGTGGTACCACGAGCACATCGGCGGAAGCCGCTGCCCCATCGTGGACACGTGGTGGCAGACGGAGACGGGTATGATCCTCATCACCCCGCTCCCCGGCGTGACCACCACCAAGCCCGGGTCTGCCACCGTCCCCTTTCCCGGCGTTGCCGCGGACGTGGTGGACGAGCAGGGAAATTCGCTTCCCCCCAACGCCGGCGGCTACCTGGTCCTCACTCGCCCCTGGCCCGCCATGCTGCGGACGTTTTGGGGTGACCCGGAGCGGTACGTGCAGGTGTACTGGAGCCGTTTCCCTGGTAAGTACTTCACGGGTGACGGCGCCCGCCGGGACGAGGATGGGTACTTCTGGATCCAGGGCCGGGTGGACGACGTGGTGAATGTGGCCGGCCACCGTCTCAGCAACATCGAGATCGAGAGCACCCTGGTGGCGCATCCGGCGGTGGCGGAGGCGGCCACCATCGGCCGCAGCCACCCGGAGAAGGGGCAGGCGGTGTCCGCCTTCGTGGTCCTGCGGGCCGGCTACGAGCCCAGCGAGCAGCTGCGCCAGGAGTTGCGGGAGTGGGTGGCGCAAAAGATCAGCCCCATCGCGCGGCCCGACGACGTCTTCTTCTGCGCGGACCTCCCAAAGACGCGGTCCGCGAAGATCATGCGCAGGCTCCTGCGGGACATCGCGGAGGGCCGGGCCCTGGGGGACACCACCACCCTCACGGACCCCGCGGTGGTGGAACAGATCAAGCAGCGCTACGTGGAGGAGGGAAAGGAGGAGGCGTAAGCCCGGAAGACCCGAACCGCTGGGCCCGACGGGACGGCCTGACACAAGCCGGTTGACAACCAGGGCCGCGGGTGTAGTGGGGCGTTACGCCACGGGAACGCCCGTCGGTGCAGTTGAGCCAGCGGGAAGCGGCGGTTGTTGAATGGGGGTGACGATGTCACAGCTTGAGGAGTGGGCGGTCCGGCAGCTGGTGGCCGTCCTGCAGGAGGCGTTTGAGGGAACCAACAGGGGCTGGAGCTACTTCACGGATGGCCCACCGGCCGGGTTCGTGGGCAGTCTGGAGTCGCTGTCAGCGGAGGAGGCTTCGCAGCCCGTGGCCGGAAGCTCCGTGGCCGCGCACGTCTATCACGTCAACTTCGCCATGGACGCGTATCGGGACTGGATCCGCGGCGACCGGACCCGGAGGGACTGGGCCGAGAGCTGGCGCGTGCAGACCGTGGACGCGGAAGGGTGGCAGCGGCTCCTGCAGGACATGCGCCGCGCCCACTTGGAGCTGCGTGAGGCGATCCAGGGTGGCGCGACCTCGAGCGAGGAGGCATTCGGGGCAGCGGTGGCGTCTGTGGCGCACTGCGCGTACCACCTGGGTGCTGTGCGGCAGAAGCTGGCGGTGTTCAGATGCCGCTAAAGAGACCCGCCGTCCTCCACGACCCAAAAGGCCGCCGACCAAGCCCTCCCTGCAGAGCGGCCCAAGCACTCCACCCGCACGAAGCCATCTCCGGCGTTCGGCTCGTACTCCGCCGCTCCCCGATGAGTTTCCAGGCGCAGGTGGCCCTGGGCATCGAAAAAGCGCACCACGGCCGCATCGCTCTCCACCACCACGGCACCGCGCCGCACCCCGAACCGGGCCTGTGGGCCTGTGGTGGCGTACACCGACCCCCGCCGCAGGGCGTCCACGAGCGCCCGAGCGTCCAGCCGCTCGGTCCGGACCACCGCCCACGCCCGGCCGAACTGATGGTCGCGGTGAAGGTCGTCCGAGGCCACGGGCGAGACGGGATGGCTCGGGCCGTGGGCGCGTACGGCTTCCACCCATAGCTGCGTGTCGGCGTCCGGGTCGGAGTGGGGGTTCCACACCTCCACGAACCGAAAGCCCCGCAGGCGGCGGATCTCGGATCGCCTCCACCGCCCGGTCCAAAGGTTCCCCGTCCACGAAGGATGGTTGAGGCCTGCGACGCCACCCACCGCCTCCACTTTGGCGAACACGTCTTCGGGGGACCGACCCTCGGGCAGCCGCGGCACACACAGACAGCCCACGTGGGGCCCCAGGGGACGCACGGGTCTAGGGACGGTCACCTCCACCCCGGAGACCACGCAGACCTCGTGATCCGACAGCCCTGTGGCGTCCGTCACCACGTTGTGGTCGGTGAGCGCCACGAAACTGAAGCCGCGGGACCTGTACCGCTCCACCACCGCCTGAGGAGCCCACTGACCGTCCGAGGCCGTGGTGTGGCAGTGCAGCTGCGCCTTTCGGTCCTGCCCGCCGCAATCGTAGGGGTCCAGAACGCGCATCCTGGAGTATTGTGCGCCGCCGGGACGAACCGGGGTAGAATGCCGGCAGGACCCATGCACATCCGCGTGCGGCTCTTCGCCGCTTACCGGGAGGCCGTAGGCGCATCAGCCCTAGACCTGGAGCTGGAAGGGGAGGCCACGCCGGCCCACGCCTGGGAACGATTGCGCCACCTGCACCCGGTCCTGACCCGGTTGCCCGGGCCCGCCTTCGCCGTGGGCGACCGCTACGTGCCCGCGGACCACCCGCTGCGGGAGGGCGACGAGGTGACCCTGATCCCGCCGGTGAGCGGCGGGAGCGTGCACGTGGACCTGGTGCATTCCCCCATCGATGTGGAGGGCCTACTGCGCCGCGTCCGCCATCCCAACGCCGGCGCGGTCGTGCTGTTCCTGGGCACGGTCCGGGACAACGCCGAGGGTCCCCGGGTCCAGTACCTGGACTACGAAGCGTACGAAACGCTGGCGCGGGCAGAGATGGAGCGGATCGCGAAGGAGGCGGAGCGGCGGTGGCCGGTGCTCGGGGTTGCGCTGGAGCACCGGGTGGGCCGGTTGGAGGTGGGCGAGGTGAGCGTGGCGGTCGCGGTCTGCGCGCCGCACCGCCGGGAGGCGTTCGAAGCAGGTCGGTTTCTCATCGACGCCTTGAAGGCGCGGGTCCCCATCTGGAAGAAGGAGGTATGGGAGAGCGGCTCCCGCTGGGTGGGCGTGGAGCCGGCAGGAGAAGAGTCAGGTGAACGCGTACTGTGACGGCAAGATGACGGGTGGGGTTCCCCTCGTGGATGTAATCTTGGATGTCCGCCATCTCAATTTGCGGTTTGCGGGGCTGGTGGCGGTTTCCGACCTGTCCTTCGCGTTGCACGCGGGGGAGCTGCTGGGGATCATCGGGCCCAACGGTGCGGGCAAGACCAGCGTGTTGAACTGCATCAACGGCTTCTACCGGCCTCAGGCGGGCCGCATCCGCTTCCTGGACCGGGACATCACGCGTCTTCCGCCCCACACCCGGGCGGCATTGGGGATCGCCCGCACGTTTCAGAACATCGCCCTGTACCCGCACATGACCGTGTTGCAGAACATCCTGTCCGGCCGCCTCGTGCACATGCGCTCCTCCCTGCTGGGCTGCGGGGTGTACTGGGGCTTCGGCCAGCGGGAGGTCCTCCGCCACCGGGAGCGGGTGGAAGAGATCGTGGACTTCCTGGAGATCGAGGCTCACCGCGACGCCCGGGTGGGCGAGCTGCCCTACGGGATCCAGAAGAAGGTGGAGCTGGGACGGGCGCTGGCCATGGAGCCCCGCCTGCTCCTGCTGGACGAGCCCATGGCGGGCATGACGGTGGACGAGAAGCTGGACATGGCCCGCTACATCCTCGAGCTCCGAGAGGTCCGGGGCCTTCCCATGATCCTCATCGAGCACGACATGGGGGTCGTGATGGATCTGTGCGATCGCGTTTTGGCCATGGACTACGGCCGGAAGATCGCCGAGGGCCTGCCGGAGGAGATCCAGAACCACCCGGACGTGATCCGCGCATACCTGGGGGAGGAGCACGGGCTGGCGGAGGAGGTGGCTGGCCGGTGAGTCGTCCGGTCGTCCTGGAACGCGCCGCTCCCAGCCTCGAGGCGCGGGAGGCGTCCCTGCGAGAGCTCGATACCTTCCCCAAGCGCCTGCTGCACAACGCGGAGCGCTTCGGGGATCGGGTGGCGTTTCGCGAAAAGGAGTTCGGCATCTGGCAGGAGATCACGTGGCGGCAGTACCTCGAGCATGTCCGGGCATGCGCCGGCGGGCTCCTTGCCTTAGGGATGCGACGGGGCGACGTGGTCGCCCTGGTGGGGGACAACCGGCCCGAGCTGTACTACCTGGCCATGGCGGCGCAGTCCCTGGGAGGAGTCTCCTGCGGCATGTACCAGGACACCCTGGCGGAGCAGCTGGCGGAGCTGGTGGACTTCGCAGACGCCCGCTTCGTGTTCTGCGAGGACCAGGAGCAGGTGGACAAGGTCCTGGCCATGGAGGACCGCCTCCCGAAGGTGGAACGGGTCGTGGTGGACGACTGGCGCGGCATGTGGCGGTACCACCACCCGAAGCTGGTGCGGTTCTCAGAGCTGCAGGCTCTGGGCCGCGAGTTCCTCGCCCGGGATCCGGACCGGTTCCTCCACGAGGTGGCTCAGGGGCGCGGGGACGACGTGGCCATTTTCTGCCTGACGTCCGGCACCACCTCCCTGCCCAAGCTGGCCATGCTCTCCCACCGCAACCTCCTGGCGCAGGGGGAGAACTTCCTGGCGGTGGAGCCGCACGTCTCCCCTCAAGACGAGTTCGTGAGCTTCCTGCCCTTCGCGTGGATCGGGGAGCAGATGATCTCCTACACCCTGCACCAACTGGTGGGGTTCGTGGTGAACTTCCCGGAGGAACCCGAGACGGCCCAACGGGATTTGCGGGAGATCGGGCCCCACTTCATGTTCGCACCGGCGCGGATCTACGAGGGCCTGCACTCCGCGGCCACCGTGCGCGTGCTGGACGCGGGGCCTGTTCGCCGCCGAGTGTACGAAGCGGCCATGAAGGTGGCGGGCCGGGTGGTGGACGCGCAGGCGGCGGGGAACCCCGTTCCCTGGTGGCTGCAGGCTTTATGGTGGCTGGGCTACTGGACCGTGTACCGGCCTCTGCTGGATAAGATGGGCCTGGTCCGGATGCGGGTGGCGTGGAACGGAGGCGCTTCCCTGGGCCCGGACTACTTCCGCTTCTTCCGCGGGCTGGGGTTGAACCTGAAGCAGATCTACGGACAGACGGAGATCGCGGGGATCTCGTGCGTGCACCGGGATGGTCAGGTGCGCTTCTGGACCATGGGCGCCCCCATCGCGAACACCGAGATCCGCGTCACGGAGGACGGCCAGATCATCAGCCGCAGCCCCTCGGTGTTCCTGGGGTACTACAAGAATCCGGAGGCCACCCGGCGCGCCCTGCGGGACGGCTGGCTGTACTCGGGGGACACGGGGGTCCTGGACCCCAGCGGGGACATCATCCTGTTCGACCGCAGCG
>VAPR01001616.1_pt1 | contig 10602 bp, 10 predicted proteins | sample 3380701 | NCBI WGS metagenome assembly VAPR01 (sample SAMN11536904, study PRJNA540576) | hot springs metagenome | isolation source: hot spring wet sediment | place: Spain: Lobios | collected 2014-01
TTAAATTTTTTAATTTTTCATGTGCATAAATTACAAAATCATAACTATTTGTTGTCATATCTATTATAATTTTATTTTGTAAATGCTTAGAATCTATTGTATTAAATAAAAATTCTTCAACTGCTTTTGAATCTCTAATTATTATAAACACAACATCAGAGTTTTTAAATAAATCATTTGGCTCTTTATAATGATTATAATTTCTTGCCTTTTCAATAGTTCTGTTATATACCCAAATATCCACATTTTGACTTATCATCCTATCTACAATAGCTTTCCCAAGATTACCAAGACCTACAAAACCAATTCTCATTTCTTTATCCCCCTTTTTATATAATCTATCCAATAAAATATAATTCCAAAAGCAACAGAAACATTTAAACTTTGAACTTTGCCATATTGAGGAATTTTAATTAAAAAATCCGAAATACCTAAAATCTCTTCATCTATTCCTTTACTTTCATTCCCAAAAATTATTATTAATTTACCATCATAATTACAAGCTCTATAATCTACGGAATTTTCACTTAAACTTGTAGATATTATTTTAAAACCCTCCTTTTTCATTTTTAAGAGAAAATCAATTGGTTCATCTATAATTTCTATTTTTATCCACTGGTGAGCCCCTTTTGTAATTTTTTCGTTTATAACAAATGGTTTATCTTCTGTAATAAAAATTTTTTCAATTCCTAATGCTTCTGCAGTCCTAATAATTGCAGAACAATTTTGAGGATTCTCTAATTTATATAAATATGGTAAAATATCTTTCAACCTTTTAAGTTATCTATCTCCTTTTTAATTTCTTGGATAGCCTTTATAACCAAAACCATTAATTTATTATAATCAATTGTTTTAACACCATTTTCTAAAACCTTCACAGCTTCTGGATAAACCTTTTCAACTTCTTGCGCTAATAATCCTATATCAGTAATCTCTGTTCCCTTCCAGTTATATTTATAAACATTTAGTGCCATAAGTATGCCAAGAGCATTTTCAACATATTCTAAATTAGATTTCAATCTAATATCAGAAGGTGTTCCAGCTATGATATCTCTAGACCTTGAGCTATATCTATTTACACGAGGGCTTTCATAGTTCAGATTTCCTCTTTGTTTTATCTCCCTTACCTTTTCCTCTATGCTTTCTACCTTTTTCTTTTCTCTCATATCCCTCCTCCTTCTGGTAAAGTTTCAAATTTTAAAGCCTATTTATTTTAATCTTCAAGGGCAACTATTTATAACTTTAAAATTTTCAATTATGATTAGCTTATTATTTTTAAATTCAGATACTAGTTATACTTTGCCTGAGGTTGAAGTAAAAGCTAAATATTATAAGAAAGTTGAAAATACAAAAACTTCTTACTACATATCTGAGAATGAATTTCAAAATCTAATAAGTAGTTTTGATAAAATAGAAGAAAAGCTTGTAAAAATTCCAGTAGTTGCTTTTGAAGGGAAAGATGCCCATGGTGCTGTTCCTGCAATAAGAGGATTTTCAAGATATAGAACAATTGCCCTTTTAGACGGTTATAGAATAGCAACAGATAGAGAAATTGGACCATCTACTTATTTTTCAATATCTGATATGTTTGAAGGTATAGAGGTTCTTGAAGGTTCAGGAGCTTCATCATTTGGTTCTGGAGCAATTGGTGGTAGTGTAATTTATTATTTAAGAGGAGTAAATTCAAAAAATGAAATTGATATAAGTTATGGAACAAATGGAAATAATTATAAAGTATTTGCTGGATTAAAACCTATTAATAATTTTTATATAGCAGGTGGATTCAATAGCTCAGAAAACTACTTTTATCCAGATACCTCATTAAAAGAAAAATTATGGACTAACTCATTTATAAGGTCAAATAATTCAAGTTTTAAAAAATTTAATGTTTTAAGTGCTTATAAGTATAAAAACTATGAATTTAAACTTGGATATTTTAGAATAATTGATTTATATAGGGCAATGTTTAGTTCTGCAATTAGACTATATCCAAAAGATGAACAAATTTATTTTATTACCACTTCTGAAAACTTGACATTTGGTTTTCACTATTATAATTTTATAAGTAGGACTATAAAAACTGATACAAGTGATGCGGTCTATAATGGTTATGACTTAGGACTTACCTATAATTATAAATTTCTAATATTTGATTACTTTGGAAGGATAAATGTAAATTCAAAAATTTACAAAAACTCTGTATTTCAATATGATGAGCTAAAAAATGCAGGATATAATAATTTTGGAATAACCGCTTTTTATTCAAATAAACTTAATAAATTATTATTATCTTATGCATTAAGAATTGGAATTTACAATCAAGAAAACAATTTTAATTTTTCACCATCTGGACATATTGGATTAAACTATAAAATTAATAATTATCTTTATACAAGGGGAAATATTCAATTTGCATATAGATTTCCTGAACTTGTAGAAACAAAAAGTTACGTTTTAAGAACAAGGGGATTTGTAATAGGTAATGAGAAATTATCTCCAGAAAAAGCTTTAAATAATGAGATTATAATTGGAGTCAATAAGGAATTTTTAAGTTTTGAAATCGGAGGATTTTATAGTGCTATATGGGATTTTATAGAAATGACAAAAGAAGATACATTAACTTCAAATGGAGATACCATATTTACATATAAAAACCTAGATGGTATTTCAAATGTTTTTGGTATTAGCTTAGGAACAAGATATAAATTAAATAATTTATTATTTACATTAAATTATGCATTTATGGAAGGAAAGGGTGAATTGGAAGGAAAGGAAATAGAGCTTTCGGATATTCCACCTTCAAGGATATTTCTTGGAATAAATTATAAATTTAGAAAATTTTTATTAGATATAAATTCAATTTATAGTTTTGCAAAAAAAGGTGAGAAAGTTAGTTCTATTGAAGCAGAGAGACCATTTTATTTAATGTTAAATGTTGGTATAAGCTTTTTATATAATGAGAATTTAAAATTTTCAATCATAGGTAATAATATAAATAATGTTGTAGCATATAGGAGCTTAGATCCAAACTCAATGCCTTTACCTTCAAGAAATATAAAATTTCAACTGGACTATACATTTTGAAAAGGCTCTTAATTTTGGATTTAGATGGAACGCTAATTGATAAGAAAGATAGAATAGATAATGAAAAATTAAAAGCAATTGAACAACTTAGAGAAAAATTTGATATTACAATAGCAACAGGAAGGTCATATTTGAGTGCTCTTTATTTTGCAAAATTATTAAATATAGAAGTTCCTTTTATATGTTTTGATGGAGCTCTTGTTTGTGATACAAATGGAAAAGAATATTTTAGTAGTTATATTGAAAAAAGAGAAGTTTTTGAAATTTTAAATTTTATTAAGAAATTTAAAAATTGCGCTATAAATATATTTTATAAAGAAAAAACAATTTTAAATGTAAATATGCTTTCACTTGGAATTACACTAAAACACTGGCGCATTAATCAGAAAATTTACTTAGATGAAATTTCAAACTTTAACATTTATAAAATTGTATTGGCAAGTTATAACTTTGAAGTTTTAAAAGAAGTTGAAATGTTTTTAAAGAATTTTAGAAATTCTGGATATTATATATATCCAAGTGGTAAGAAGAAGGGACTTTATGTAATGGATATTTCAAATAAATATGTAAATAAAGGAGAGGCATTAAAAGTCATAAAAAATACTCTTAATTATAACTTTATTGTAAGCATAGGAGATTATATAAATGATTTGGAAATGTTTAAAATATCAAATATATCCATAGCTCCTGTAAAATCACATAAAGCTGTTAAAAATTCTGTTCAATATGTAATAAATAACTTTGAGGAGCTTTTAGAAATTCTGAAAAACTATGATTAGAAACGATATTTATATCCTTTTTATTTACTTAGTTTTAATTACAATTAGCACAATTATTGTTTATACTTCAAGCTCTTATCTTGCATATGTTAGTAATAGACCTGATTTTTATTATATGTTAATTCACATTAGCAAAGTTTTAATTGGGATTTTTTTCTTTATACTTGGATATTTTATTAACTTAAATGAGCTAAAAAAATATACACTTTATTTATTTGCTATTTCTATATTGTTATTAATTCTTGTTTTAATACTTCCATCACCTATCGCTCCTGAAATTAGAGGCGCTAAAAGATGGTTAAACTTATTTATTATAAACATTCAGGTCTCTGATATTTTTAGACTTTCAACAATTCTTTTAGTTTCTTTTTTTTCAAGATACCTTTTAGAATTTAAGAGTTATTTATCGATGTTTTTTGTTATACTATTTGGTGTTTTCTTAATAGCGATTGAGCCAAATTTATCAACAGCAGGTATGATTTCATTAATTTTTTTAATTAGTGCATTTTATGTTGGTTCCCACTTTATTTCAATATTAACAAGTTCAATAATTCTTTTATCATTTGGAATTTTAGGAATTTTTTCCTTCCCTCATGCTATTAAACGATTTTCATCAACAGAAGCTTACCAGGTTTTACAATCAAAAGTAGGTTTAGCTCATGGAGGATTACTCGGGGTTGGTATTGGGGAAGGGAAAGCAAAATTCTTATATCTTCCTGATGCTCATACAGATTTTATATTCTCTATAATTGGAGAAGAAATGGGATTTATATTTGCAGTTTTTGTAAGTCTTTTAATTTTATTTCTTGTATTTAGGGGAATTTTAATAGCACTAAAATTATATAAAAATAATATTGAATTTTCAACATTAGCTTTTGCTATTTCAATAAATATAGCAATTTATACACTCGGACATATCTCTGTTGTTGTAGGTCTTTTTCCACCAACTGGAATACCTATGCCTTTTATTAGTTTTGGAGGCTCTTCCTTTATTGTTAATTCTTTCTTACTTGGAATCTTATATCAGCTTTCAAAAATTTCCAGGCTTTAAAATTTTGGAACTTTGAAACAAAAAGTTTTAGTAATTGGACCAAGTGAATACAAAAGTGGTTTCTCCTTAGTAGGAGTTGATTATATAACACCCCAAGAACCAACAGAAATAAGAAAAATAATTAAAAAACTTTATGAAGAAAAAACATATGGCTTAGTTATAATTGAAGATGATTATGAAAAATTATTTGACCATAGAACTAAACTCATTGTTTATGAAAGCACAAATCCTTTATTCTTTTTATTAAGTTTTGACCCTAAGCATAAGGTATCTGTTGAAGAACAAGTTAGTGAAATTATAAGGATGTCGCTTGGTGTTCAAATAAAAATAAAGCAACATGAGAGCGGTTGATATAATAAGAAAGAAAAGGAATGGGGAAAAGCTTGGAAGGAAGGAAATAGAGTTTATTGTAAAGAATGCTATATCTGGTGAAATACCAGATTATCAACTATCCGCTCTCCTTATGGCAATATATTTTTCAGGAATGGATATTGATGAAACAAAATTCCTTACAGAATTTATGATGAAAAGTGGGGAAATATTAGATTGGAAATTCCTAAAAAAACCAACAGTAGATAAGCATTCAACAGGAGGGGTAGGAGATAAAATATCACTTATATTAGCTCCACTTGTAGCATCTACAAATTTAGTTGCGGTTCCTATGATTTCTGGAAGAGCACTTGGACATACAGGAGGCACACTTGATAAACTTGAATCTATTAAAGGTTATAAAACAAATTTAACAATTGAAGAGTTTAAAGATATTGTTAAAAAGGTTGGGTGTTCAATAATAGGACAAACTGAGAATTTAGTTCCCGCAGATAAAAAATTTTATGCATTAAGAGATGCAACCGCTACTGTTGAAAGTATTCCTTTAATAGCTTCAAGCATAATGAGTAAAAAATTAGCAGAAGGTTTAGATGCTATTATACTCGATGTAAAAACAGGTTCAGGAGCATTTATGCAAAAACAAAAAGATGCCAAAGAACTTGCTACATTAATGGTAGAAATAGGCAAAAGAATGAATAAAAAAGTAATAGCTCTCATTACAAATATGGACCAACCACTTGGAATGGCTGTTGGAAATGCTCTTGAAGTAAAAGAAGCAGTTGATACATTAAAAGGAAGAGGACCAGACGATGTTACCGAATTAACATTAAAGCTTGGAGCATATATGTTATATGCGGTGAATGTTGTAAATTCAGTTGAGGAAGGTTATAAAAAACTAAAAGAAAACTTATATAATGGTGAAGGATTAAGAAGATTAAGACAAATGATAGAAGCTCATGGAGGTGATTGGAATTATATCCTTTCAGATGAATTTACAAGAACAAAATATGTTTATCAAATAAGATCAAATGCATCAGGATTTATATCTCAGTTTGATACATATACAATTGGTTTAGCTGCCCAGATATTAGGAGCGGGAAGGAGTAAAATTGATGATGTAATAGACCATAAAGTAGGAATAATTGTTTATAAAAAAGTTGGAGATAAGGTTGATGAAGGAGATGTGATATTTGAAATAAGGGCAAATAGTGAGCAAAAGATGAATGAAGTAGTAGAGATGTTAGAAATGAGTTATAGAATTGTAAAAAGAAAACCACAACCACCACCCCTTATATATGAAGTTATTGAATGAAGAAAAAATTTTAGAAATTGCAAGAAGAACCATAGACATAGAAATTGAAAGTTTATTTGAGTTAAAAAAAAGTTTAAATAGCTCATTTGTAAAAGCAATTGAAATTTTAGCTAATTGCAAAGGGAAAGTTGTTCTTATTGGAATTGGAAAATCTGGAATTATAGCTAGAAAAATATCCTCTACTCTATCAAGCACAGGAACACCCTCAATTTTCTTACATCCTGCAGAAGCAATTCATGGAGATTTAGGAATGATAGATAAAAATGATGTAGCAGTTATTATATCAAATAGTGGTGAAACAGAAGAAATCATAAACATCATTCCATATTTAAAATTTTTAAACATACCAATAATTTGTATAACAGGAAATAAAAATTCTACATTAGCTCAAAAAAGTGATGTTATAATTGATATAAAAATTATTAGAGAAGCATGCCCCCTTAATCTTGCTCCAACATCTTCAACAACTGCAACTCTTGTACTTGGTGATGCTATTGCTATAACTTTAATGGAATTAAAAGGATTTACAAAGGAGCAATTTGCAAAACTACATCCAGGTGGATTAATTGGAAAGAGACTTAAAAGAGTTTATGAAATTATGCATACTGGAAATAAGGTGCCGATTGTATATGAAGATATGAGTATTAAAGATGCAATAATTGAAATTACAAGTAAGGGATTTGGAGCGGTAGCGGTTCTTGATAGAAATGGAAATTTAGTAGGAATTATAACAGATGGGGATTTAAGAAGATATATTGAAAAGGGAAATGATTTAAATAATGGCACTGTTATTAGTGCTATGACAAGAAATCCAAAAACAATTAAATATAATGAAACCGTTGGAGATGCTTTAAATTTAATGGAAAAATATAAAATTACAGTTTTGTTAGTTTTGGATGAACAAAACAAACTTATTGGAATAATACACTTACATGATATTCTAAGAGAAGGGATATTGTAATGTTTATAATGAAGTTAAAGAATTTCCTTCAAGAAGTTACTTTGGAGGTTTAAGTAAGGTTAATTATTATGTGGAACGATTTGATGATATGTGTTATTGAAAATGCGAAATTTTCTCCTTGGTTTCCATAAAGCAATAGCTTTTAACGATAAAATAAGTAGTGCTCAAAAAATGGATTTTCGTAGTGTTTGAAAATAAAATATGAGTAATTGGCTTATTAAACCTTAATGATGTATGGTATAAATTGGAAATTAGCCACAAAAAGACCTCCATTTCTTCCAAGAGAAGGACAACTTGTTTACATCTGAAACAGATAACTTATTTTCTCCAAGATTTGGTATTTAAAGAATAATAAATTTGTTTTAGCCACAAAAAATGCTCAGTTTTCTCCAAGTTATAGTTTTTAAGAATAAATTATTGTTTATTGGCGGATATGATGGGTTCGGAAAAAATTAAATTGGAAGCTTGTAACAGATGACGCTAAAAATTGATTACAAATGAGCCAGAATTTTTAGCTTGTATGAATCATAATTCATTTGTTTTCAATAATAAAATCTGGATAGTAAGCGGTGAGGTGGTCCTTATGAATCAAATGATGTTTGATATTCAAGTGATGAAAAAAATTGGCATCTAGTTGGAAACATTACAGAAGAAAATGATTATTTAGCTTGCACTGTAATTGATGAAAAAAATATGGATAATTGGAGGAATATCTAATTTTATTCCCAAAAATAATGTGGTAAGTCTTGAAAGAATATCAGCTTACTTACGTTAAAGTTTAAGAAAAAGACTAAATAAGATTAAAAACACCTGAAATTTATGGATAGGATTGAGTAATGATAACTACCCTACACTACCCTCCATCTCCAATTCAATAAGTCTATTCAATTCAATAGCATATTCCATAGGTAATTCCTTTGAAAGCGGTTCTATAAATCCCATTACAATCATAGTTATTGCTTCTTTTTCAGAAAGTCCTCTACTCATAAGATAAAATACTTGCTCTTCACCAATTTTCCCAACCTTTGCTTCATGAGCGATATTAACTCTATCTGCTTCAATTTCTATATATGGATAAGTATTGCTTGTAGAATAATCATCCATTATAAGGGCATCACAAGAAACTGAAATTTTTGCATTTTCTGCATTTTTATGAACTTGAACAAGTCCCCTATAAGTAGATATTCCTCCACCCTTTGATATACTTTTAGAAGTAATAGTTGCTTTACAATTTGGAGCCATAATAATAACCTTTCCTCCCGTATCATGCCACATTCCAGTATTTGCAAAACTCATAGATAATATATCCGCCCTTGCATTTTCACCAATCAATATAGCACTTGGATATTTCATATTTCTACCACTTCCAAGCTCACCAGAAATCCATTCCATAAAACCATTCTTATAAACTTTTGCTCTCTTTGTAACTAAATTTAATACATTTCTTGACCAATTTTGAATAGTAGTATATCTTACATGGGCATTTTCTTTCACTATAACTTCAACAACTGCTGCGTGTAAATTATGAGTATCATATATGGGAGCGGTACACCCCTCGATATAGTGAACATAAGCGCCTTCTTCTGCAATAATCAAAGTTCTTTCAAATTGCCCAGATCTTTCATAATTTATTCTAAAATATGCTTGTAATGGAATATCTACTTTCACACCCTTTGGAACATATACAAATGAACCGCCAGCCCAAACAGCGGTATTAAGTGCAGCAAATTTATTATCACTTGCAGGCACAACAGTTCCAAAATATTCTTTTACAATATCTGGATATTTCCTTACCGCTTCATCCATAGATGTAAATATAACCCCTTTCTCTTCCAATTCCTTCTTTATACTTGAATAAACTACTTGGGAATCATACTGAGCCTCAACTCCACCAAGATATTTCCTTTCCGCCTCTGGTATTCCAAGTTTTTCATATGTCCTTCTTATATATTCCGGAACTTCATCCCAACTCTTTGCAACCTTACTTGTAGGTCTTACATAATATACAACTTCATCAAAGTTAATATCATCCAATTTAACTCCCCAATTTGGAATATGTAATTTTAAAAATATCTCATATGCTTTTAGCCTAATTTCTGTCATCCATTCAGGTTCATTTTTTAACTTTGAGATTAAAATTATTTTCTCAGGGTTAATTCCAGGGCCACTGATAAATTCATAAACTGCATCTTCATCCCTAAAACCATACTTCTTATAATCAATATCTAAATTAAATTCTTCTTCTTTTATTGTCTTTTTCTTTTCTGGCACTATCTCTAAAATTTCCTCCTCTATTCTTGTTCTTTCCATAGCTTACCCTCCTATGTTATGTAAAATTTTCTTTATTTCATCTCTATGTTTTGCTTCATCTAAAATGATATTTTCAAGTTGAACTTTTATATCAATATATCCTAATTTTTCAGCAAGCTGTGAATGTCTTTTATATCTTTCAATTGTTTCTTCTTCTGCTTTTAAAAGCTCTTCTAACATTTCCTTTACATTCTCTGTAATTTTAAAAGTTTTTGGTTCTATTATTGGTGTGCCACCAAGGGCAGAAATTTTATTAGATAGATACTTTGCATGCTCAAGCTCATCATTAATTTCTTTTAAGAAAAATTCACCTAATTCTAATCTACTTATTCCTTTAACAATAGCAGAATAAGTAATATATTGAATTATAGCACTATACTCAAATGCTAAATCTTCATTCAAAGCATCTATAAGCTCCTTCATATCTTAACCTCCTCTTCTATACCATACTTCCTATATCCTTCTCTTTCAAGCTCCTCTGCTAATCTATAATCCCCACTATCTACAATTTTACCATCAACTAAAACATAAACATAATCAGGCTTAATATAATTTAAAATTCTTTGATAGTGTGTAATTATCAAAATTCCCGTATTATTCTCTCTTACAAGCTTATTAACATTTTCCGAAACAATTCTAATAGCATCAATATCAAGACCAGAATCAATCTCATCTAATACTGCAATTTCTGGTTTTAAAATTAACATTTGAACAATTTCTGTTCTCTTTTTTTCACCACCTGAAAATCCAACATTTAAAAATCTATCTATCATAT
>VAPR01001617.1_pt1 | contig 10598 bp, 8 predicted proteins | sample 3380701 | NCBI WGS metagenome assembly VAPR01 (sample SAMN11536904, study PRJNA540576) | hot springs metagenome | isolation source: hot spring wet sediment | place: Spain: Lobios | collected 2014-01
ACAGGCTCAACAGTTATCGCTGGGTCTGCTATTTGCGGGAGGCAGAACAAGCCTTCGCTGATTTCTTCCGCCGCCACTTAAGCGTAGAACTTTGGGCGCTGCAGCATGTTTGGGCACGGCGCGTCTTGTTGGGCGAAAGTTTTGCTCTCGTCGCCCCACTCGTTGGTGGCATGAGGGTAGACAGCGACAGTGGTGAACAAACGCTCCCCATCCGTCGGCGCCCCTTCATTTGCTGAACCACCCGCTCATTGGAGGCAAGATCATAACCAGTTTTAAGGACAGCCACAACCCCAACAGCTTTCGCCCACCGAAGCTCCTCTTGCCAGTCGGAAGAAAACTGCTCGTGGTTGGAGGGGGCATAGCTGTCTATCCAAGGCATTTGCCTTGCCAGCGGCTATTTTGCTGTCAGGGCAGAAAGGCTCAATTCTCTGGGATGGACATCTCTGGCATGGGCACTCTTATCGTGACAGTGGAATCAGGTGGCACCTTGATTTTAGCGCTCCCCTCACCAGGGGATCTCACCTTGATCAGCCACTCAAACCCCTTCGCCAGATGGACCTGACTGCCCCCTGCAGAGACCCGAGCAGTCACATTCAATGACACATATTGCGGAGGGGAAGGTGTCGTTAGGGGTCTGATAGGCTCACATTCCACCTCGGCGTCGGTCGGTGTCTCGCTCCCATCAGGGCTAACCAAGACCACTTTTACTGTCACAGGTTGAGTGATGTTTTCGAGGGGATTCATTGGTTCAGCACCAACCAAGCCGAGGTGCAGCACCCAGATGTCGCCGTAAAACTTCAAGTCGCCGACCTTAATCCCTGCCTCCTTGACCTCTCTCCGCTGGGAAACATCTTCTATCCAAGCCGTTAATAAGGCTTCCACGACCCTGTTCTTCTTCGGATGAGCACTCCCCAGAATATTTGACGCCACGATGGGAAGGACTGCAAAGATGTAGTCAAACACATCCCGTTTCTTCTCTACCTTCCGAACGGGCGCAAAATAGAGGGCGCGGATATCGGTGACCGCATTGATGTCCCAATGGAGGCAGCCCTTAGAAAAAGGAGGCACTTCGACAGAAGGGGTAATGACGGTGAGGTCATCTGGCTTGGGTTTCTGAAGGTCTTCTAACTCGGCTACTCTCGGTCGGTCTTCTGGTACTATGTCCATGTACGAGGGAAACTCTTTGATTTCATCGAGCACATAGCGCTTACGGCAGCGTTGTGGTGGATTAATCCGGGCGGGGGAATCCGTGTCGTTAACGAAGCTCCTGGTCATACATAGTGGTTCGTATGCCTCGATCGGCAAAGTTTCAAAAAAGATCTCCACCCAGGTCCCACAAACATTCTCTTTCCGAGTATCAAGAATGGAGCAACCTTCTGGGGGAGGACCGAAGATACCGACACCCTCGACATAATGTTGGTTGGGGAAGAAAGGTAAGGTGTGTGGGAGGCAACCCCCCACCCGCCAATAGCGGACAGTGCAATCGTGATACTCTGTAATCGTTTCCCGCTTCTCAAAGTCATACCGGGTGACAGGATGCTTGCCAGGGTGGGGCTCTTCCTTCTCCAACTTCACTGTGACATCCCGCTTCGGAGGATGAGGCACCCACCTCGCATATACTATTGTAGCTGCCAATTGCGTCTCAGGGTTTCTGACCAGGTTCTCCGCCAGAATTTGCCCTTCCTTGTCTTTGATGGAAAGGCGCCAGAAAGGAGTTGGTGCTTCTAACTCTAAAGAACCGATGACGGTAGAACCGTCAGGGCTGGCAGGCAAGATGCCTTTCAACAGGTTGCCCTCCAGTTTCCATACTTCCACCTTCCCAAGCCGTTTTCGGGCGTCGGTGACTTGAACCAACAAAGTCACAGGGTAAAGGGTTGTCCACCAGTCCCAATCCTCTTCCGGCGGCTCTTGAGCCACGCGGTAGTTGAAGACATCGGGGTCTGGGTGCTCAGTGAGGGAGAACCAAGCGATGCGGGCGTTCATCACCTTGTCTTGGACAGAATAAGTGTCAAAGTGCAAATGAGGTCCTTGAAAGGCAACGCCAAGGTAGAGGTTGGGGTCAAAGGGGCAGGGTTGAAGGGCGACAGGTTGATGCTTGGCTCCCCAAGCGATAACCAGCCCACACCCGATTATCATCCCGACCATCCAAGCGATCCATCTTCCCCCAAGGGATGGCCTTAGGCGATGCTCACGCTGCATTATGACCATCGACCCTCCCCGCTTTCAATTTCGCTGCTTTTTGGCAGCTATTACGATTTTAGCATGAAGGGGGGTGTGTCAAGAGCCCAGTCATCAGAGAAACTGGCTTATCAAGAGTAAGCCCGCTCAAGTGAGATGACTTCTAAGGTTCTATGGATTGGAATTGGACCGTCGATGTGCTTGGGATGAAGTCACTTTACCTTACTAAGCCCCATTTTTCATCTCGCTGCCAATGGGTCGCCGACACACTTTTGCCACTGGCGCAACTGATCTGTCAGTTCGTCCTGAACGCTTCTGACGGATGGGTCGCCGTAAAGGTTGTGCTCTTCGTCGGGGTCGTTTTGAAGGTCGTAAAGTTCGTGCTGCCCGCCCTCCTCTAAGTGCAACACCAACTTCCAACGCTTCATCCGAACCATCCGCATGTGGGCGGTTGCCCCGTGATGCATGTCATAGAGCAAAAAAGCGGCGTCCCGCCATGCCACTTTCTCGCCACGCAAAAGTGGCAGCAAACTTTGCCCCTCAAAGCGCAAATCATTCGGCACTTGACAACCGCACCAACGCAAGATGTCTACGAAGGTGGGCATCAAATCGGTTGAGACAACCAATTCATCGCAAACTGAGTTAGGCGGCACGACACCTCGCCACCGAATAATTAACGGCACCAGAATTGACAAGTCAAACATATTGGGTCGGCGTAACTTTGGGTCGCCTAAGATGCGCGTCCCAATGACCGTCCCGCCCTGCGGGACGATGCGCCACGCATTCCCCTTCGTCTCCAAACCGTGTTGCCCAATCATGTAGCCGTTGTCACCCATGAAGACGACGATGGTGTCGTCAGCGATGCCCGACCGCTCCAGTTCGTCCAGCAATCGCCCCAAAGCGATATCTACTGCCGTGATGGCGCTGTAGTAAGCGCGATATTCCTGTTGAATCCGTTCTTCGGGCACACCTTCCACTTTCGGCACTTTCAATTGCTTGCCTTCGTAAGGTTTCATCGCCGCTTCAGGGACAGGAAGGTAAGGCATGTGAGGCTCGCGGGTGTGGAAAAACAGGGCAAATGGTTGGTCACTGTATTGGCGCATGAATTTAACAGCATGTTCGGTTAAGATGTCAATAGCAAAGCCCGTAAATTGCTGGGCGTGGTCATTGATTTCCAGTTTGGGGTCTTTGTTGGCGAATCCGCCGCCTCGACCGCCTATGAATAGGTCGAAGCCCCGCCGATTGGGGTGGTGCTCAGGGAGCATCCCTAAGTGCCATTTTCCGAAGAGCGCTGTCGTATACCCTGCTTGCTTAAGGACTTCTGGCAGCGTCGGCACATTCGGTGCCAATCCATCCGTTTCACCCTGACCAATATAATCGTCCAAGCCGATCTGATGAGGGTAACGTCCCGTTAGAATCATCCCGCGAGAAGGCGAGCAAACAGGGCAAGTCATCGCGCAAGTGAATCTCATCCCTTCTTTAGCGAGGCGGTCCATGTTGGGTGTGTGGATGTCGGGGTTGCCATAAGCACCAACCGCCCATTGAGCCTGATCATCGGTCAGGACAAAAAGGAGATTCGGCAATCGCCTTTGTTCCGTTTTCCCTTTCATCTTGCCGACACCTCCCACCACAATGCTTGCGCTCAATGCCTTCAACCATTCCCTTCGCTTCCACTGCTCCATCTGTCATCACTGCCTTTTCCAAAACTCACTCAAGGGACAATTTCGCTTTATGCGGGACATCAATCTGCTTGTGGGTCAAACTGATCAGTGACGCCTTCTTCGGGACCCCAAACACGGGCGGGTGTCACCCGCGCCCCCGGTGGTGGCGGCACATGCCCATACCGCAGTGGGTCGTCAGTTGCTGCCATCCACTCCTCTACCCACCTTTTCATTTCTGCCAACACGCCTGCATAAGCAGGGTCATCTGCCAAGTTGTTCCGCTCGAATGGGTCAGTGCTCAGGTCGAAAAGCATCTCTTTAGGGCGTGGGGTTTGGAAGACTTCAGGGCGATAGTGCCGATACCAGTCTTTTGTCAACCCGTTGTCCACATTGGGCGGCAACCAAAAAGGTCTGTCGGCGAAACTTCGGATATATTTGAATCGCTCTGTCCGAACGCTCCGCATTGGGTCGTAAGCAGCGTGATAGGTCAATTCCAAAAACAATTGCTCGTGCAATTGCGTTACCTTACCTTGCAATAGCGGGATCAAACTTTTTCCGTCCAACCCCGACGGCAGTTCCACGCCTGCCAATTCGCAAAGTGTCGGCATTACATCGGCATTGGAGACCAGTGCCGTCACTGTCTTGCCTCCACAGAATTCGTCGGGACCATGCATGAGCAAAGCGATTTCTGTGCCGGGGTCAAAGAGGGTCGCTTTAGCGCCGGGGAAAGCGATGCCGTGATCGGTCGTGAAAAGGAGCAGTGTGGAATCCCAAAGGCGAGTGCGCTTTAAGGCAGCTACGATTTGTCCAACGCTTTCGTCCACCCGCTTCACCGACTCATTCAAGTCAGCAATGTCCTGCCGCACTTCTTTCGCATCGGGCAAAAAGGGCGGGACGCGGATTTGCTCTAAGGGCGTTGCCGCTTTAGGAAAAGGGCGATGAGTTTCTGTAAAGCCCACCATCGCAAAAAAGGGCTGTTTTGGTTGGCTGGAGAGGAAGTCCAGCACCAACGGCGTGACCTTCAGGCAGGAAAGCCCGTCGGGGCGATGGATATGCTGATAACCCAATTCGGCAACTCGATCCCAAGTCGTTTCGTGCTGCAGCCCAAACAAATGCGTGGTATAACCTGCCTGCGCCAGCAATTTAGGCAACAGAGTGACATCGGGACGGAGTCGGAAGCCCCGATGAGCCAAACCGATCAAGCCGTGTCGGTGGGGCATCAAACCCGTCAGCAAACTGGCTCGGCTGGGACTGCATTGAGGGGCAGTGCAAAACGCCTGGGTGAACTTGATGCCTTCCTCGGCAAGTTTGTCCAAGTTGGGCGAGGGTGCATTCCGTCCATAGCAACCCAAATGCCGCCCCGTGTCGTGGGTGATGATGACTACGAAGTTAAGGCGCTTATTTCGCATTTTCGCACCACCCCGCTGAACCGAAAAAGTTTTGGCAGCTAATCCTTGCGTCATCGCTGCCATCACGCTTGCCTTGAGCCATTCTCGCCTCGTCATCTTCTTTCCCCCCGATGCTTCGCTTTTCTCTCTGTTGCTCCATCCCATCGGCATTAAAGCGTTTGCAGGTTTTGAACCGATGCAAAGCATCAATCAAATCCATGTCCCCCTCAGTCTGGACGCTCCGATAAAACGCTAACGATGCATCTCAAACCGTTTGAACCGTCCACACCGCTTGGGTTTGTTTTCAAAGGGTGTTGGCTGGTAGATGCCAGTCCAGCAAGATGCCCAACGCCGAGAAGTCTTGGCGCAACAGGAGGTCGTAAGCCTTTGTCGCTTCCTGACCAGCAAAGCGGTGGGTGATCAACGGCGCAACTTGCAGGCGACGGCTGGCAAGGAGTTTGAGGGCGAGGAGTTGGTCGTCTCGCACCGTCCAAAAGCCATGCAATGACTCTGTGCGCGGGCGAACGGAGTCATGTGCTCCGATGATGACGAGCCCCTTGCGATGCGCTTCGTAAAAGTTCACCGCCTTTGTCTCGCCTCGCATGCTGCCAAGCAACACGATTCGCCCTAACCGACGGGCCAACTTGAAAGTGAGCGGGATAGTGTCGGGGTTACCTGTTGCTTCCACAACAACATGAGCCCCTCCTTCTGTCAAGTCCTCAACTTTGGCGATGAGATCATCACCGCTCAGCAAGACAGCATCAGCACCGACTTTGCGGGCAAAATCCAACCGGATTTCTGACAAATCCGCACCGATGACGGGAAACCCACCACTCATCTTGGCGAGTTGCAAAGCCAGCAGCCCGATCAGGCCCAAACCGAGGACGACGACGCTTTCCCCCAGTTCAATGTTCGCCTTTCGAACTCCTTGGAGGGCTATGGCGATAAGGTGGAAGAAGACAGCTTCTTCGTCGGGAAGTTCTACGGGGACAGGCAGCAGGGCGTCTTCAGCGACAACAGCGTGGGCGGCATGTCGCCCCGCCCAAACGACGCGGTGACCCACCTGAAAACGCCTTACTTTTTCACCGACCGCCATCACTTCCCCGACGGCGCTGTAGCCAGGGTATTGAGGGAAAGTGCCTGGGGTATTGGGCAAGTGGAGAAGCCAGGCTCGTTCCGTGCCAGGGCTGAGGAGGGTTAGGCGCGTTTTGACAAGCACCTCCCCCTCGCTGATTTTCGGCACTTCCCATTCTTCCACCTCGACAACACCTGGCTCCGTCCAGACGACCCGCAGACTTTTCATCCCTGTCACCTCAGTCTTCATCACCCAACTCGGATTTCAATCGCCAAAGGAGCGATCGCAACTCTTCGGTAACTTTTGCGTATTCAGGGTCGCCGTAACGGTTGCGGGTTTCGTGCGGATCGGTTTGCAAGTCAAACAACTCCCATTCACCCGTTGTTGGATAGTGGACGAGTTTGTAGTGTTTGGTGCGAACGCCGTAATGAGGGAAAACCCGGTGGGGTTCTGGATACTCGTAGTAACGGTAGTAAAAAGCCGTTCTCCAATCCTTTGGCGTTTTGCCTTGAAGCAACGGTCGCAAGCTACGGCCTTGACACTCCTTCGGCACAGGCACACCGGCAAAATCCAGCAATGTCGGCGCAAGGTCAATGTTGAGGACAAGATGCTCGTCAACTTTACCTGCGGGCACTTCCCTCGGATACCGAACCAGCAGCGGGACGCGGATGGACGGCTCATCCATGAACCGTTTGTCAAACCAGCCGTGCTCGCCGAGGAAGAAACCGTTGTCGGAGGTGTAAAACACGATGGTCTCGTCAAGCACCCCCAACCGTTCAAGGCATTCAAGTAACGCTCCAACGCTTTCGTCCACTGCAACGACGCAACGCAAATAATCCTTGATGAATCGCTGATAGTTCCAGCGCTTGCGCTCTTCTGCTGATAGGTTTGGTGGCAATTCTTTAGCGTAATCGGGCATGTCGGCAATGCGCATGTCGGCGTGGGTGGCGGCGCTGGCGCGGTGGCGATAATCGTCGTCAAAGGTCGGTGGTGTTGGGACAGTGACATTAGCGAAAAGGGTTCGGTGACGGGAGGCAGGCGTCCATGGACGATGGGGCGCTTTGTGGTGGCACAAAAGACAGAAGGGCTGGGAACGAAATTCGCGGTGCCACCGTTCCAGCCAAGCAATGCAAAGTTCGGTTATGATGTCGGTGACATAACCTTGCCGCTTAACGCGCTTCCCCCGTTCGATGAACACTGGGTCGTTGTAAACCCCTTGCCCGGGCAAGATGCTCCACTCGTCAAAACCTTCGGGCTCAGATGATAAATGCCATTTGCCGAAAAGAGCCGTCCGATAGCCTGCTTGCTGGAGCAATTTAGGGAAGGTCGTTTGTTTGGGGTCAAAGGGGGTGGAGTTGTCTTTGACGCCATGAATGTGGGCGTATTTGCCCGTCAAAATCGTTGCCCTGCTGGGAGCGCACAAGGCGTTGGTAACGAAAGCGTTGCTGAACAGCATCCCCTCAAGGGCTATTCTGTCAAGGTTTGGGGTTTGGATGATGCTTTTGAGATGGCTGCGGAGTAAATCGGCGTAACAACTCAAAGCTGTTGCGGCATGGTCATCAGACATGATGAACAGGATGTTGGGGCGTTGCTGTTTCAGCGAGCGAATCAAAGCCAGCCCACTCATATGGCGCAAAAAATCTCGCCGCTTCATCATCCCCACCCCTTTAAGCGCCTTTGCATCAATCCCTTCATCTCTTTGATCACATCAGCAAACTTTGGAGCGTTGGCAAGGTTACGCCACTCGTGGGGGTCGTTCAGGGAATCGTAAAGTTCAACACCGAGCTTCCCTCCGTCCCATTCGGTGTAGCGCCAACGCTCCGTGCGGATTGAAACTCCCAGGACTTTCCTGCGCCGAACGAAGGTCAGTGCTGGCTTTTCCCATTCTGCCTTAGGGTCATTGAGGAGCAAAGATAAACTTTTGCCAGCCAAAGAGTGTTTCGGGATGGGCAAGCCGCACAGTTCACAAAGGGTCGGGTAAATGTCAACGAACTCAACTGTTCGATCACAACTTTTGCCCCTACCATCGATGTTTGGTGCGGCAATGATAAGGGGCGCTCCTGCAGATTCCTCAAACAGTGTCATTTTTCGCCACAAGCCTCCATGCTCGCCGAGGTGGAAGCCGTGGTCACCCAAAAGGACGATAACTGTCTCGTCCCAAAGTTTGTGCTTATCAATAGCTTCCAACAAGATGCCTACTTGAGCATCCATGAAGGAAACGCAAGCGTAATAGGCTCGGATGGCAAGTCGTTTCTGGTCGTCGCTCATCTCCCTTTCTTCTGGACGGAGGGTCAGGGCAATCGGGGGAATGTCCTCAAGGTCGTCAGGTGGCGTTTGAGGTAGCGGCATTTTCTCAGGGTCGTGCATGTCAAAATAACGCTTCGGGGCAATCCATGGCAGGTGGGGTTTGTGGAAGCCGACAGCGAGGAAGAAAGGTTGGTCTTTTCTGGTTTTCAAGTGTTCCTCCAGAATTTGAACTGCTCTGCGGGCAATCATTCCATCTGGCTCGTCGGCGTCATCTCCCTCACTCATCGCCCACTGCAAAGCACCAGTCGGTGGCGCACCTGAGCCGATGGAGATGGCATAAGTCCGAAAAGTTTCAGCGCGCTTTTGTCGTCGCTGCTTTTGCCGAACGGTGCGCCTTGGGTCTTCGGAAATGTCCCACGATGCAAGGTCATCCATGCCACCATGATAAACCTTACCGACACGGGCAGTGAAGTATCCGTGTTGGCGGAAATGTTGTGGAAGGAAAGCGATATCACCAATGTAGGTTCTCGGTGGGGTATTGTTGTCCATAATGCGAGTTTCCGTCGGATACATGCCGCTCAAAAAGGAAGTGCGGCTGGGATTGCAAAGAGGGTATTGACAGTAAGCCTGTCGGAAAACGACGCCGCACTTTGCCAAATGGTCAATGTTTGGAGTTTTTGCCAATTTATCGCCATAGCATCCGAGCCGTCGGTTTAGGTCGTCAACAGCGATGAAGACAACATTGAGCCGCTTTCGTTGACCTCTTCCGATCGAAGGGAAGATCAAAGGCAGCAACGCCGTCCCACTCAACTGAGTCAAAAACTCCCTGCGCTTTAACCTCACATCTCTCACCCCCCATTGGTGCTCCCCTTGCTTGTAGTGTGTCAACGAGGCAGCGGAGCAGTGACTCTTTTTAGCGAGGGGATGGTCGTGCTCCGCTCCTCAAGTTTTCACCATACAGCACTTTTTGAACTTACGCCTGCTGCCACACGGGCAAGGGTTGTTCGGTCCGACTTTTCGCCGCGCTCGCTCCCGATCCCTCAAAATGTCCATGATAAGCCAAGCAGGCTGCCCTTCCCGCAAAAGTTGAGCCATCAACCGCATGAAGGGGTCGATGTGGGTGAAAAAGCGTTTGTAGCCCAAGCAAAGGTAGTTCAAGCCCTCCTCGCCATTGGGGGTGCGAATGAACCTGTCTTTAGGGCAGCCACCGTTGCAGGCGAACAGGACGGGACACTCTCGGCAATAGCGGGGCAATTTGTCGCGTTTTTCCAAGCCGAATTTTCGCTGGAACGGAGAGGCCACTAATTGAGCCATCGGCACCTCCAAGATGTTGCCCAAGTAAAAGTTGGGGTGGACAAAATGGTCACAGGAGAAAAGGTCGCCGTTGTGCTCCATCACCAAACAATTGCCGCAGGTTTGAGCGTGCACGCACAAACTCGGTTCAAAACCAAGCCACGCCTCCAGTGCCACCTCAAATTGCTGGACGAAAATGCGCCCCACATCTTGCCGAACCCACTCGTCAAAGACGGCGCAAAGGAAGTTGCCCCATTGCTCGGGGCGCACCGTCCACTCCGTCACGCCGCCGCTGGACACCCGCTCCACTGCAGGGATAAATTGGATGAACTCCACGCCTTCGCTTTTGAAGAAACGGTAAACCTTCAACGGATGATTGGCGTTGATGCGGTTAACGACGCAAAGGATGTTGAAAGCAACGCCGTGCTTTTGCAGCAATTTCAGAGCTCGGTAAACCTTGTCAAAAGTCGGGTTGTCCCCTTTGTCCACTCGGTAGGCATCGTGCAACTCCCTCGGTCCATCCATGCTTAACCCGACGAGAAAGTCGTGCTCCTTGAAAAAGCGGCACCACTCATCGTTTAGCAAAACCCCGTTGGTCTGAAAGGTGTTTTTAATGCGCATATTTGGTTTGCGATACTTTTCCTGCAGGGCAACAGCCTTGCGGAAGAAATCCAAGCCCATCAGCGTTGGCTCGCCACCTTGCCAACCGAAAGTTACCTCGGGCACTTGTTGGGCTTCAATGTATTGGCGGGTGAA
>VAPR01001619.1_pt1 | contig 10588 bp, 12 predicted proteins | sample 3380701 | NCBI WGS metagenome assembly VAPR01 (sample SAMN11536904, study PRJNA540576) | hot springs metagenome | isolation source: hot spring wet sediment | place: Spain: Lobios | collected 2014-01
AGAGGCAATCCCGAGGCTCAGCAACGTGCCTTCGCCAAGGTCCGGGAGGATAAGCTGCGGGAGATTTCGCAGGGATTTGACGGCGCGTGGGTGGCGCATCCGGACCTCGTGCCGCTGGTGAAGAGCCTATTCGTGGAGAACCTCAAGACCCCCAACCAGCTCCACGTAAAGCATGAAAACCTCATCATCACAGCCGAGGACCTGCTCAAAGTCCCCGAAGGAGAGCGGACCGCGGAGGGGATGAGGGCCAACATGGAGGTCGGGCTACGTTACCTCGAGTCATGGCTCCGCGGAAACGGATGCGTGGCGATAAACTTCCTGATGGAGGATGCGGCGACATTCGAGATAGCACGGGCCCTGATATGGCAGTGGATACGGCATGGAGCGAGACTCGCCGACGGCCGTGTGGTGACGCCGCAGGTATTCGAGGAGGAATTGGGGAAAGTGTTGCAGAAACTCCGTGAAGAAACAGGGCCAGCCTACCAAGAGACAAAGTTTGAGCAGGCAGCCGAGATACTTCGCAAAACAGTTCTCGCCCCCGAGTTCATCGAGTTCACACCCCCAATCGCCTACGAATATCTTCAGTAGATTTTTACCAACCCACATCTAAATCCTTGTTTGGATGAGATTTTTCGCAACAACATTCTCGGGGCTCGAGGACATAGCGGCCGCTGAGCTGTCAAGCCTTCTAAGCGGCGAAGCAGAAGCCGATGTGGGTAAAGTCCTCTTCACAGCCTCGCTCGAGGAATGCGTTAAAGTCAACTACGCCGCGCAAACAGTAAACAGGGTCTTCCTACTTCTATTGAGAGAGCATGCGGAGACGTTGACGGATGTAGAGCGTCTATGTGCCTCGGTTGACTACCGAGACTTCATTGGCAGGGAGCAGAGTTTCGCGGTGAAGGCTGAGAGAGTCGGTGTGCATGGCTTCACGAGCCTTGACATAGCGGCGACGGTTGGAAAGGCGGTTATAGACTCCTACAAGGCCGAAACCGGGGTGAGGCTGAGGGTTGACCTCAACAACCCCGACGTAGAGGTTTACGCTATTTTGAGAAACTCGGAGCTTCTGCTCGGCCTCAACACCACGGGCGAGTCGCTGCACAGACGCTTTTACCGAAGAGGGTTTCACAGAGCAGCCTTGTCCCCGGCCGTCGCAAACACCCTAGTGCGTTTCTCTGGGTGGAGAAGAAACATGGTCCTCCTCGACCCATTCACCGGAAGCGGCACCATCCCACTCGAAACAGCTCTTTATGGCCTCAGAATCAGCCCCGGAGCACGGAGGCAACACCTCAGCCTCGAGAAAATACCGGTCTTCAGAGGAATCGACACCGATAGAATACGTGAAGAATTGATGGAGGCAGAGGACCCCGGCACGGTGGAGGTCATCGGAATAGACATATCCCCCAAATCACTCAAACTTGCTTTCGACAGCCTTGAGGCGCTCGGCAGAGAAAAGGGTGTGAGGTTTGTCCAAGGCGATGTCTTCAGACTCGTGGAACATGTCGACCGAGAGGTTGACAAGGTCGTCTGCAACCCGCCCTTCGGCGTAAGACTGCGGCTGAGAGAGCCTGAAAAATTCTACACAGAAGCCTTCGCAGCAATCGCGCAAGCCTGCCCAAACGCATCACTAACAGTCATAGTGAACAAGCCTGTCACGGTTCTCCGCGCCCTCGAAAAATCAGGCTACACACCGCTATGCTTCAGAAAGGTTTTGCTGGGAGACCTGAGCAGCTACGTCTTCCACTCAGAGCGTGTGTGAGGTCAGCCCATATCCACCTGTCACAGGGTCTCTGAACAACTCCAACTCCGGCGGCATATAGGTAAAGACGAAGAACGCCGCTGCGAAGAGAAAAAGTATCGTGGGAGGAAGCGGGTTAAACCGGTTGCCTCCATGTTTCTGGATGAGGTTATAGCTGACAAGCTGGCCCATTATCACAGCGGCTATGAAGAGGCCGATGTCGTAGACAATGTTGGAGCTGTGGAAAACCAGTTCATAGCCGTAGAAACCTGCGACTATTGTGAGAGGTGTGACAAGCATGCCAACCATTTTTCCGAGAAAGAAGTTTGGATAATGTCTGCGGAGGAGCATGTATTGTGGCACGGATAGGAAGAGATCGGGGAAAAACGCGAGTTTGAGATGCTCCCACACGCTTTCGTTGACCGCGGAAAAGAGGGCCACAGCCATGTTGCCACCTGATAACTCATAGGTAAAATGCAGAAACGAACCTGCCAATACTATGAACGGTATCCCCAGCACAAGCGCCGAAAACCGTAGAAACCGGACACTCTCCATGCAAACAAATTTTAGAGCCTGCCTAAATTTAAGAACATGCCAGCCACGTGTATAGAGAACACCCTTAAAACATGGATGCCTCGAACAAAGACAGGGTTCATATGGCTCATGAAGGAGGGTTTGACTTCAGGGAGGATGAGGAGGCTGTTTTGAAGGCTTTATCAACGGCCTCCGATGGCGAGGTCAGCTTCGCGGGAATGCGTAGGGCTCTTGGCATGCATCAGGAGAAACTTTCCCGCATCCTTCGGAGGCTTGAGAAACATGGGCTTGTGGATAGAGGGGATAGGGGATACAGGCTGAGCCGTAAGGCGCGGAAGCTGGTGGGCGAACATGGGCATGTAGACGGTTACGTGATTGTTGACACGAGGGTTGAGGATATGGGGCTGGTTTTAGCCGGTGTCACAGCCCTGCATGGGAGATGGGTCGATGAGATGAGGTGGCTCGGCTACAGCGTCGAAAACGATGCACAGGTTCTCCGCTGGATATCCCAGGACGGAGAAATGCAGATAACCCTCCGCCTAAAAAATGGACGCCTAACCATCATGAGCAACCGAAACGAGCGCCGCGCCGTCCGCGCCGCCCTAGCCATACTACACAAAGCCTACGAACTCGCCTTGATAGACGACTCCTCCAACCTCAAAACCCTGCCAACAGGAATCTTCAGCATAGCGGCGTAGCCGTGACCAACTGCGAGGCAACATAGTCGCTAAACATCTCTCAAACACATTATCTTCCGAGGAAACGTGACAACAATAGTTGGTTTGAAAGCGGTTGACGGAGTTGTCCTTGCATCCGACAGAAGAGCGAGCAAAGGCTTCTTCATCGCTTCGAAAACCACGCAGAAAATAATGAAAGTCGACGACAGCCTGGCTATTGCGGTCGCAGGCCTATTATCCGACGCCGTGTATCTCGTCAACGTAGTGAGAGCCGAGCGCAAACTAATCGCTCTGAGACGCGGCTACCCGTTGTCGGTCGCCGAGTCAAGCAAGCTGATATCCAACCTCTTCTACAGCGGCCTACGCAGCTACATACCATACTACGCGGAGCTGATAGTGGCTGGGGTAGACGACGAGGGCCCGCATGTGTTCAGCAGCGACATGAGCGGCTCCATGGTGGCTGAAGAGTTTGTCTCATCAGGCTCCGGATCCCCGGTCGCCTACGGCGTCTTAGAGAGCCTCTATTCACCGGGTCTTAAGCTGGAGGAGGCAAGAGCTATTGCTGTGAAGGCTGTTGAAGCGGCTATGCAGCGTGACCCCGGCTCGGGAAACGGCGTAGACGTTTTAGCGATTCCTGTGAGAGGTGGATAAATTGGCGATGGATCCTTCGCGTTTCCAGATGTTCTATGGTCCCGAGGGTCGGATGACGCTCGTCGACAGGGCTCTCGAGGCTGTGATGAGGGGCGCGATAAGCATCGGACTACGGTTCCCACGCTACGCCGTGCTCGCGAGCATGGTTAAGCCAACCCGTAAACTGATGAAGCCAAGCGACAAAGTCTTCGTCGTCGACGACCATGTGGGCGTAACGGGTTCGGGATACATCAGCGACCTTTACCGAATAGTGGACCACATGCGTATAGAGGCTCAGCGGCATAGGCTGCTCTTCGACGCCGCCGTAGATGTGGGGACTTTGGTGGACTCGGTGAGCGGCTACTTCCACGGCTACACACTTTACCCTGTGAGGCCCCAAGGCGTGGCGGTCATCATAGCAGGTGTCGACAAGCTCGGAGTGCAGCTTTACCAAGTGGATCCAAGCGGAACAGCCTTCAACGGCGACGCCTTCGCCCTCGGAGTCAACTCAGACAAAGCCATCGACATGTTGGAGAACGAGTACAGGCCCGACATGAGCCTCGGCGAAGCCCTGAACCTGATTACATCGGTTGTGGAGAGAACAGGTAACCCTGAGCCAACCATACAGGTTGGCTACGTCTCGCTGGACAGCCCCTTCTTCAGAAGAGAAACCCTCAACGGCAAAAACAAGTCCACTTAATTTTTTTATGAGCCGACGACGAGCATCGTCAGGGTGGACCGCACCTTTTCAAGTCGGCGGATGCTCCATGAAACGACTTCCTTAAGCTTCTCCATCGTGTCCGCCTCAACCTTAGCCACGATGTCATAGACACCGTAGACGACATAGGCCTCCTTGATGTAGGAAATCTTCTTCAGCTCATTAACAACCTCCTCCTCGGCGCCAATCTCTGTGTTAATCAACACAAACGCAGAAGGCATTTCTCCTCGCTATACCGGTTCATCGCCTGTATATAAGCAGTTAAGCGCCGTCTCAACATATATAGAGCTATATCTCATAAACTATCTCGGTTGACGCTGAGAGTCGTTGCACATGAAGTAGGTCCGCTCAGGAGCAACTCATACATAGTTTACGACGATGGGACTCGTGAGGCGGTTGTCATAGACGCGGGGGATGATGCATGGCTTATACTCGAGACGTTGCAGGAGAGAAGGCTGAAGCTTAACGCCGTCTACGCGACCCATGGGCACTTTGACCATGTGATGGCGGTTGACGACCTTAAGCAAGCCCTGAAAATCCCGTTCTACATACATCGGCTCGACCTCGAAGTTCTCTCCATGGCGCGGGAGATGACGAGAAGGTTTCTCGGCATCGATGTAGGAGATCCGCCCTCGCCCGACGGCTACCTCGAGGACGGGCAAACAATACAGGTAGGCGGCGAAACACTTAGGGTGATCCACACACCGGGCCATTCGCCGGGAAGCGTCTGCTTTTACGGGGGAGGGATGCTGTTCAGCGGCGACCTCCTGTTTATGGGAAGCGTGGGCCGCACAGACGCCCCAGGCGGAAGCGCAGAACAGCTAACCGCCTCCATCCTCGAAAAAGTCTTCAAACTACCCGATGATGTCAAAGTGTATCCCGGCCACGGCCCCGAGACAACGATAGGGTGGGAGAAAAAACATAATCCGTTCGTGGGTGAAGAAGGAATCCTGCGCCGCAGAAGATGACCATAGAGGAGCTGAACAACCGCATCATCTCCTGCAAACTCTGTCCACGGCTTGCAAAGTATAGGGAAGCGGTTGCACGGAACCCGCCCAAGCGTTTCAGGGGCCAGGCTTATTGGGCCAAGCCTTTGCCGGGGTTCGGGGATGTTAAGGGGCGTGTGCTTGTTCTGGGTTTGGCTCCAGCCGCTCACGGCGGAAACAGGACGGGTAGAATGTTTACGGGTGATTCGAGCGGCGACACCCTAGTCAAGGCACTGCACAGAGCCGGTTTCGCCAACATGGACCGAAGTGTCTCGAGGGATGATGGACTTGTGCTGAAAGATGTCTATGTAACCGCTGTTGTTCGCTGCGCGCCTCCGGATAACAAGCCAGCCAAACAGGAGGTGGAGAACTGTTTACCCTATCTCATCGAAGAGCTGAGAATGCTGGAGAACGTTGTGGTGGTTGTGGCTTTGGGAAGAATTGCGTTTGAGACGTTTTTCCGACTGATGCGCCGCATGAACGCCTACACAGGACGTATGCCGCGTTTCCGCCACGGCGCCGTATACCGTCTAAAGGGCTCATTCAACGGCAGGCCTCTGCCCACGGTCATAGCCTCCTACCATCCCTCGAGACAGAACACGAACACAGGTCGTCTCACTCAGCGGATGATTGACTCTGTTTTTCATAGGGCAAGGGCCATCGTCTGCTCATAAGGTCCACGAAAAGCCCTGTCGCACCAACCGCAGATGCTACGGCGAAAACCTCCACAAACCCTCCCACACTCAGCAACACACCTGAAACAAAGTTGCCGACGGAGTTGCCCATGTCTATCATAAGCGTCATCAAAGCGAAGCCCATCGTCCGCAGAGCAGGTGGGACAAGCAGCCCCGTCATGTAAACGCTGCCGAGGACAAAAATCCCCATACCAAGGCCGTAGACAAACGCACCCAGCCAGATGCTGATGTCGAGGCCCAGAGCAAACATGAGAGAAGACAAGGCCACGGTCAAAGAACCCAACGCAACATAATTTTGTGCACCAAGTTTCTTGGCTGCGGTGCCCATGAAAACGCGTGAGAAAAGGTTTGTGAAAGCAGCTGCTGTAAACAACAGCAATACCACGGCCTCGTCGTAGCCGAGGAGAAGATTCGCCATCAAGGGTAGGAAAGCGGCGATTGTGCCTGTTACGTAGTTGACGAGAAACCGTGATATGAGAAGGCTCGTGAACCTTTTCTCGAGAAGTGACTTGAGCGACGCGGTCTGCCCCTCCGGCATATGAATTCTTGTGGCGGATATGGCTGCGAGGCCGACAACCGATATCGCGCCAGCGGTGTAGAATGTTGGCCGGTATCCGAGAAGGGTGAGTGAAGCGGCTCCAAATACTGGGCCGAGGGCCATGCCGAGTGCTGGGCCCGTTAACATGTAGCCGAGGCTTCTGGGGTCTCCTTCACCGTTTCCAGCCTCTTCATACAAGGATGTCAAAGCCGCTGGGAAGAAGAAAGCCGACCCAAGGCCTCTAAGAAGACTTCCCACGATCATGTGCAGAGGCTCCGCGGCAAACCCATAAAGAATAGAGCCAGCGGCCGAAGCCGCCATACCGCACACCATTATCTCACGGGTGCCAATTCTCGGGCTTAGCATCGCCGCCGGTATCCTCAACACAAAAGCTGTCAAAGCAGATGTTCCATATATGGCGCCAACAGTCAACGCGTCAGCCCCCAGCTCGATTGCAGCGTAGAGACCGATGACAGGAAGCACCATCTGCGCCGAAAACATGGAGGTAAAAATGGCTGTCCACAGAAGCGGCTTGTCTCTGTTGATCAACTGCTGTTCACTTTCCTAAAGTCGGCTAACGCGGGCGCTCTATATACTGTTGCCCACATAGCTGCGAGCGCGGTAACGCGGAGGAGAGCCATCGTCTGGGGAGGGGTCCACGGCAGAGTAGGAGTGTCCGTTAGAAACCATGTGAATATGATTGCGACATTTGCTGACTCAAACAGGGGCAGCCATATCCACAGTTTTGTGAAAGCGGCTGTGAATGGGAGAAGCCAAAGCGTCATCTGAGGTGTGAAGGTCGGCGAACCAATCAGAAAACCTGCGAGTGTGAGGAAGCCTCTCGCGGCGAAGGACGCTGTTAATGTGTAGGCGCGGATGATGAGCAGGAGGGCTGTGAGGTAGGCGACGAGTTTGGCGGACTGCGAGAAGGGGTCGTTGGAAAGCCAGACGAGCCATGAATTCTCAAGCCCCCATAAAGAATGAAAACGAATGAACTCGGGCAGCCAGCCGGGATTAAGTAAAACCACCGGCACCCAAGTCGGTAAAGCTCCAACCGCGAAAAACAACACAGTCGCAGCAGCCTTTCTCCTGCCACCGGCCTCCAACATCAACAGTGGAAGAAGAAGAACCGTGAAAAGCTTGACCGAGAAACTTACGCCAAGCAACACCGCAGCTGCACGCCATCTACCCCTGGCCTGCATAAGCAACGCCGCAGCCAGAAACGCGGTGAAAAAATGGTCAAAATTGTATACACCGTAGACGACCATGCTCGGTGCAAGGATGAAAAAAGAGCCGGGCAGCCCAGCTAACCTCGACAGGCAAACTGCTAAGACTATGAAAGCGGGTAAGCTGAGCAGCGAATACACAACATAGTATCCTGTTTGAGAGGCGCCGCCCAGCAGACGCGAGGCGTATATCATGAGGCAGGCCGTCGGCGGGTACTCGAAGAAATACTGTATGCATGGAGCCTCTCCACGCTGCAGGTTTTCCTCACGCCACCAGAACGATGCAACATCGCTGTATATGCTGCCCTCGACCAGGGGGTGATGAATGTAGAAGCTTATCAGCCATGAGATAACTGCTGCCGCGACGGCCAACTGTGTGGCCGAGGGCCTCTTCATACAAGTGATGCGTTCCCACGGCGATTTAAACCAAAACAGGCGATGGAATAGGAAAAATAATGGTTTACATCTTTTTCCGGGGATAAGTTGGAGGAGCAGATTGTCTGCTACAACTGTGGAGAGGTTTTGAAGCCGTTTGACGAGTGGAGGTGCAGCCGGTGCGGTGGACCCGGCGTCGTCGCATACGGCCGCGAATTCATGGTCTCGAAAATCAGGCAAAATGAGAAAAACATGTGGAGGTATAGAGAGTTTCTCCCCCCGAGCATGCGCAAAACCCCTGTCACGCTCGGCGAGGGATACACACCGCTCGTCCAAGCGCCAACCCCAAACATTTACTTCAAACTTGAGTACCTCAACCCGACAGGCTCGTTCAAAGACCGTGGAACAGCAGCTATGATGACAAGCCTAAGAAACATTTTGGGAAACGTGCAGGGGGTGTGTGAAGACTCGTCGGGAAACGCTGGAGCGTCGGTGGCAGCTTACTGCGCGTTCTTGGGCCTAAACTGTGTAATATTTGGAGGCGGGTCGATGGTGAGTGAGAAGGTGCTGCAGGTGAGGATGTATGGAGCCGATCTGAGGCTGGTTGATGGCCCTCGTCAGAAAGTAGAGGAAGAAGCTGTAAAACATGCCGAGAAAAACGGGCTCATCTACGTCGGGCACACGTGGAACCCCTACTTCATAGAGGGCATGAAGACCGTCGCCTACGAAGTCGCTGAACAAACAGGCTGGAACCCGCCCGACATAATATATCTCCCAGTTTCAGCGGGAACACTCTTGATCGGCCTCTACAAAGGCTTCAGAGACATGGTTGAAGCAGGTGTCATCGAGAAAATCCCCCAAATTGTAGCTGTCCAGCCTCAGCTAAACGCGCCACTCTACGCAGCTTACAAAAAACAGAACCCCGCTCCTTACTTGGTTGGGGGAAGCATAGCAGATGCTCTGACACAAACTAATCCTCCGAGGCTGCGGCAGATGGTTGACATGCTCGAGGTTTTCGGCGGCGATGTCGAGGTTGTCTCCGACGAAGACATAATCAAGGCACATAAGCAGCTGGCTTGGGCGGGTTTCTACGCCGAGCTCTCCTCAGCCGCGGCCTACGCAGCTGTGAGAAAACGGCTTGATGAGATAGTGTCTTCGCCGCAAAGAGTCTTGGTTATTCTCACGGGGCTGGGTCACAAGTCGATGGAGCAGATGAAGCTGGTGCAGTAGTTGCCGAACCTAAGAGCGCTGTGGACAGGCTCTCTCCTGATGGGTTTCGCTCTCATGGCGATGATGCAGAATGCGCCCATCTTCGCCGTAGCACTTGAGGCATCTTTTACTGAAGTAGGTTTTCTGATGGGGTTTATCAGAAACCTTCCCTACGTCCTCATCTCCGTGTTTACGGCGTCTGTGCTGCTCAGGGTAAGGTGGAGCCTTCTACTGCCGTTTTCAGCGCTTTTTATGATGCTTTCAAACTTGTTGATGTGGCTCGCTAACGGCCTTGACATGGTCTTCTTCTCACAGCTCGTGATGGGTGTTGCGATGTTTCTGTTTTTTCCATGCGGCGAATCAATTGTCGCGAACAGCTTCCCAAAGGGTGAGAGGCTTCGCGCATTCAGCCTCTTCCTTTCAGCGGTTAGCATGGGTTTCCTAGTAGGCACCCTCGTCTCAGGCGCGTTGGCAAACATCCTCGGGCTGCGAAACCTTTTCCTCATATCTGCGGCTGTATCAGCAGCCTCTGCAGCTGTTTTCGCCAAAGCAAACCCCTCGAAACCAGAGATCACCATCGCCAGCAACAAACAGCCACTCAAAAGCTTCGCACCAATAATCTACTCAGCACCCTACTTCATAGTTCTAGCCTCAACATACGCCGTTTTGCCCGGATACCTGGTTCTCCAAGGGTTGACGGAGCTTGATGTAGGGTTTCTCTTTTTCATCTTGATTGGTGCACGGGTTCTTACGTCCTATCTTTTATCACGCCTCAACCCCTCATCTGTCAAGATTCTTCTCACAGCTCTAAGTGTCGTAACAGCGCTCTGGGCACTTGCACTCATCTATCTTCCGCCATCGACAGCTGCCTACACTCCTCTGATGATTCCCGTCGGCGCGACGGTCTCAATCGCATACGTATACACCCTCTACCTCGTCTCCGGCGGAGAGAGCTCAAGCTCCGTGTTTCTGATAGGTGTTTTCGAGGCGTTGATAGGAAGTTGTTTTCTCGTCGGACCGGTGGTAGCCGGTTTCCTCGCCGACTTCTACGGCTTCCCAGCTGTTCTTCTCTTCTTCACTCTATCCATGCTGGTAGGTGCTTTTCTCGCTCAGAGACCCTAAACACTCTCCACCGTCACAAGCTTAGACGGAGTTCTCACAAACCTGTTCATCGTCACTTCGGCTATGATTTTACAGTTCCTCGCAATGCTGATGATGTTATACACAAAGTTGCGGAGGCTGACAGCCGTCGCCAAGTCGTTGAC
>VAPR01001621.1_pt1 | contig 10585 bp, 8 predicted proteins | sample 3380701 | NCBI WGS metagenome assembly VAPR01 (sample SAMN11536904, study PRJNA540576) | hot springs metagenome | isolation source: hot spring wet sediment | place: Spain: Lobios | collected 2014-01
CAAGCGCAAGAGCGCAAAAACCTGAGCATCATCACCACTATCGCCTGTCGCGTTGTTGAGGTGAGCCCAACAGGGTTGTTGCGCATTGAAGGGAGCCAAGAGTTCACCATTGACAAACGCAAGCAAACGGTCAAGTTGTCTGGTTGGGTCCGCCCGCAAGACATCAGCACCACCAACACCATCTTGTCCACCCAAGTCGCCGATGCCCGCTTGGAGTTCAAAGGCGATTGGAAAACCCGACAGGGCAAAAACTTGCTGGAGCGTATCGTGGAAGGGTTCAACCGCGTGTTGAGAATTCTGTTTTGAGGAGGCAAGGGACTCAGGGTGAGGAAAAAGGGCAAAGAAAGAATGCGACGGCGGGCGAAAGCGGATAGGGACAACTGCACCGCACTAACGGAGGTGCGAAGGGATGCGTTGGCAACAGCTCTTGACAATTTGGTTGGTTTTGGTCGTTGGAGTAGGCAATAGGCAAAGCAGCGGTCAGTCAGCACCTGCTCCTGCACCAACGCAAACGCTTAGCAGTGCGCCTTCGGCGCCAAGCGCTGCTGCTCCCAGAGCCCCGACTGTTCCGCAAGTGCGACTCAAAGACATCGCTACGGTGCACTGGGGCATGGAGTTGCCTCTTGTCGGCTACGGGTTGGTGATTGGTCTGGACGGCACTGGAGACTCGCGACAAGTTGCCTTCACCGTCCAATCCATCGCCAACATGCTTCGTCGCTTTGGCGTCACGGTAGATCCTGCTCGGTTGCAGTTGCGCAATGTGGCAGCGGTGATGGTCACCGCGACCTTGCCGCCTTTCGCCAAATCGGGCGACCGACTGGATGTGTTGGTTTCAGCGATCGGTGATGCCCGCAGCCTCCACGGTGGCGTGCTGTTGCAAACGCCGTTGCAAGCCGCTGACGGCGAAGTCTACGCTGTTGCGCAAGGACCTGTGTCCATTGGCGGTTTCAACGTTCAAGCGGGTGGAGCAGCTGTTCAGAAAAACCATCCCACAACCGCTCGGATTGTGAACGGAGCAACAGTCATGCGCCCCTCGACAAATAGTGGGAGCACTTTTGCTGAAGAACTGGAGGTGCGCTTGATTGCCCCCGATGCAACCAACGCTGCCAAGATTGCCCAAGCCCTCAACCAACACTTTAGCAAGCCTGTCGCAGAAGCCATTAGCCCTTCGTCCGTTCGCGTGCGGGTGCCCGAAGAGTTTGCAGGCAAAGTGCCCGATTTTGTTGCGCAGCTGGAGCAGGTATCCTTGCAACCTGATTTGCGGGCGAAGGTGGTGATCAACGAACGGACGGGGACGATTGTGCTTGGTGGCAATGTTCGCCTCTTTCCAGCAGTGATTGCTCATGGGGCACTTCGGGTGGAAATCAAGCCTGAAGTGCAAGTGGTGCAGCCACCACCGTTGTCGCCGGGTGCGACTGTCGTTGTTCCCCAAACCCGCATCCGCGCTGAAGAGCAAACCGCTCAAGTGGCTGTGCTAAGCCCGGGCGATACGGTGCAGGATTTGGTGCAGGCGTTGCAAGCGCTGAAAGTGACCCCACGCGACCTCATCGCCATTCTGCAAGCGCTAAAGCAAGCAGGTGCCCTGTTAGCCGACTTGGAGGTGCAATAGAGTTAGCAACGCAAGGAGCAAAAAGCCAAACCCCAAATCTGGGTTGCGCTTGATCAAGCAATTGTCAAGCGCTCACAGCGGCAAAGGGTGTGTCATCCTATTTAGCAGCCCCCTTGTGGGGCTGCGCTTGTTTTTATTCCCGGCAAAATGGGGATTCAGCGTTGGTTGGCAAAGAGTTGCTTCGTCAAGAGGAAGAGATGAGAAGTTGCCTCAATCTAGTCAGCAAACGAGGGCTTAGCAGCCCTGCCGTTGCCAAAGGGGTGAGTAGCGATGGTCTTAGCGGAAGTGCAGCAGTTGGCACAGGAAGCGCTGATCGGCAATTATGCCCGCTTGCCGGTTGCCTTCGTTCGGGGCTATGACACCCGCCTCTGGGACACGGAAGGCAAAGAGTATCTGGACTTTCTAACGGGGATCGCTGTTTGTGGTGTGGGACATTGCCACCCCAAATTGGTTGCAGCTGTTCAGCACCAAGCCGCTATGCTTTGGCACACCAGCAACCTCTTTCACAACCCTTTGCAAGCGAAATTGGCAAAGCGCCTCAGCGATTTAAGCGGTGGTTACCAATGCTTCTTTTGCAACAGCGGAGCGGAAGCCAACGAAGCCGCTTTGAAGTTAGCCCGTCGGATTGGTTACGAACACTTGGGAGGCAAAACGGAGTTCGTCGCTGCGGTTGACAGTTTTCACGGACGCACCTTTGGTGCCCTTTCAGTCACAGGGCAACCCAAGTACCATCATGGGTTTGAGCCTTTAGTGCCTGGGGTGCGGTTCGTGCCTTATGGCGATGTAGCAGCGTTGGCAGATGCCATCACCGATCAAACTTGCGCAGTGATTTTGGAACCCATCCAAGGGGAAAGTGGAGTTCGTATTCCGCCTGACGACTACCTACCCAAAGTGGCGCAGTTGTGTCGAGAACGACAAGTGTTGCTCATCTTGGATGAGGTGCAAACGGGAATGGGACGGACAGGCAAGTTATTTGCCTTTCAACACTACAAGGTGGAGCCGGACATTTTCACCTTAGCGAAAACTTTGGGGGGTGGCTTTCCTATTGGAGCAATGCTTGCTAAGCCTGAGTGGGCGCACTTTCTCCCTCCGGGCAGCCACGGCACCACTTTCGGCGGCAACCACTTAGCGTGTGCCGCCGCTTTGGCTGTGTTGGACATTTTGGAAGAGGAACGCTTGATCGAAAAGGCGCAGCACATGGGTGACTACTTCCTTCAACAGTTGCGCAAGCTGCATGCGCCTATCCGCGAAGTGCGGGGCAAAGGGTTGATGGTTGCATTGGAGTTTAGCGAACCTATTGCCCCTAAAGTGCGCGATGCCTGCTTAAAAGCTGAACCCGTTGGTCTGATTGTCAACGCTATCGGTGACTACACCCTGCGCTTCCTCCCTCCCTTGACCGTAAGTGCAGATGAGGTGGACGAAGCCGTTGCTATCTTGCAACGGGCTATTCACAGCGTGCTCACCAGCGAACAAAATTAGAGGCAAACGACGAAATTTACAAGCGACCAAAGTTTGTGGGGGAACAAAGATGGGGCGCGCTGGGCAGGTGCTTGTAGTATTGGCGCTTCTCTTGGGGAGCGGACTAGTGCAGGGTCAAAACAGTTCCTTCCAAGCGCAACCGGAAAAAGTAGTGGCTGCCCTTCCCTCACCAGAAGTCCGCAAAAGTTTAGCAGAGCTAGCGTGGCGAGCTATATTAGCGACCTTGCGGGGACAAAACCCTCCAAAAGACCTACCACTTGCTCGGCACCTTCACAAGTAATTGCCCTTCCGAGCGGGCTGCGGAGAAGGGCACCTACCACTTCAGTTACCTGTTGAGACCCGAGGTGAGGGGAAAGTGACAGCGTTGCCCATTATTGTAGTGCAGCGGATGTATTACCCGCAGGATCGAAGTCGGTCGACTGCTACCACCTTGACAGTGCAGAAGCAAGAATGGCGTGGCGATTGAAGCGATGCGGCTGTTTCTGAGGGCGGGAGCGGATGGGAATCGAACCCACCCACCGCCTTTTGGGCGGTGCACAGGATTTGAAGTCCTGGGAGGGCACCAGCCCTCTACCGCTCCCTAAAAGCTGTATTAAAAGTTAACGCAGCCGTCCTTTTTGTGTTAGGCGCGCCAAACTGCCTTGAAAGGAGCACAACCCAGTGCACTGGACGAACGGGGGGTTGAACCATGCGTTGGTCGTGCAGCACCCAGTGCTTTGCCTCGGCTTTTCAGCAAGGTCAAATGACAATCAATACCTTTCTGGACACCCTAACAATGCTGGGTTGGGGGGGTGTTGAAATAGCCGCTGAGCACTTGCCGTTGTTAAGTTCGGGTTACGCTTCAGTGCTTTCCCAGCAGTTGCGGGACCACACCTTGACCCTAAGCGCCCTCAGTTGCTCTGTGCCTTCACCCCAAGAGACAGTTGCGGCGTTGGAACGGTATCTGCAGTTTGCAAAAGAGAGCCAGGCGCGGCTTCTGTGCTTGACGGGGATAGATCGCTGGGAACCTTATCGTGCAGGGCTCACAGAGGTTGCCAATGAAGCGGAGCGGTTGTCCCTTCCCTTAGCCGTCGTTCTGCCTTTGCGGGAAGGCATTGGGAGAGAAGTGAACGAGTTGTTGGACGCTGTAGGGTCACCTTATTTGAACATCTGTGTTGCGCTGACCACTGAAGTGAGCCCCTTGTCGTCTCTTTGGGAGGATTGGCAGATGGTTGCCCCTTTTGTTTGCCATGTCCACTTGAAGGTAACTAACCTTGCCAGCGCCCTCACTTGGCTCCCCTTTCTGGAGCCTTTGCGGGAAGTGGAATACGACGGCTTCCTAAGCCTCCAACAAGTGCCTGAGCCTGTAGAGGAGTCTCTTTTGGCACTGCAGCAACAGCTGATTTCAGCGGTTTAAAGGGCGATTACCCCACCAATTACTTTGCCAAAATTACTTTGCCAAGCCAGTGGGAGAGAAAGGTGTCAGACTTTTGGCGAGTTTTAGTTTCATTGTTGAGGAGGGAACAACCATGCTCCGATGGCAGAGACGGTCTTTTTTGGCGTCTTTAGGTGGTCTCGCCATAGGGTTAGGATATGAGCGGCATCAAAGTGTGGCTGCGCCAGCCCAGCCCTTGCCCACTCGGGAACTGGGGCGAACAAAAGTCAAGGTGCCTGTGCTGGGGTTGGGATTTGGACCCGTCGGCACAGGCTTGACAGAGCAACAAGCCATTGAGTTGATGGAGGAAGCGTTGGCGCTGGGTCTCACTTACTGGGACGCTGCTCCCAGCTATGCTCGGGCTCAGGAATACATCGGCAAAGTGTTACCGAAAGTTCGGGATCAGGTGTTCATGGTGACGAAGGTCGCAACGGATAACGGTCGGCAAGCATTAAGCATTTTGGAACAATCCCTCCGCACCCTTAAGACCGACTGGGTAGACTTGGTGCATGTGCACAACATTGGCGATTACAACCCTGACCGAGTGTTGGGCAAGGGGGGCGTTTTGGAAGGGTTGAGGGAAGGTCAAAAGCGGGGTTGGGTGCGGTTTCTTGGGCTCAGCGGTCACTTGCGCCCTTCAGTGATGGCGAAGGTTTTGGATACGGGGGAGTTCGATGTCGTGATGCCTGTCCTCAACTTTGCCGATCGCTTCACCTACGACTTTGAGGGCAAAGTGTTGCCGATTGCGCGCAAGCATCGGGCAGGGGTGGTCGCCATGAAGGTCATGGCAGCGCCTCAAAAGGGATATGGACAAGCCAACCCCGGCAAATTAGCCGACTATGCCCCCCTCGCCCTTCGGTATGCCCTCAGTTTGCCAGAAGTCGCCTGTGCCGTTGTGGGGATGTTTACGATAGATGAACTGCGACGCAATGCAGCGGTTGTTCGTTCGTTTCAACCGCTCACCGAGGAAGAGCGAAAGCAGTTGGAGCGAATTGGTAGGCAATTAGCAAGCCAGTGGGGAGCTCAATACGGAGACCCTACTTGACAGGGGCGAAAAACTAACTGATCGCCCACCTCCGTATTGGTAGCCCGCAACCGCCCAGCAGGCAATTCCAAAACGGACACAGCCCTTTGTTGCCAAACCAACCAGAACCGCCAAGGAGGAAGGTGGTGGCGAACAGCGACAACTTGTCCTTCTGGATCCAAATAAGCAGCGTCAATAGGAAAGCGCATGAAGCAAGTGTGGATGCCTCCCGGTGCAGGAGAGAGCAACACGCCTTCGTCCTCATCCAAATGAGGCTTGCCCATCAACCCTCTTAGCCGCTCCCACCAACGAGTGGCAACAAAGCATCGGCGGCAGACCAGCGTCTTCTTTGTTTCGTTCCAAACCTCCACCCATTCCATCTTTTGCCCTCAGAAGCCGAAGAATTGCAAAACACCTGCATCCCGAGCGCGGATCAAAAGGGGAACGATCAAAAGCAGGAAGATGATGGGGAAGAAGCAAACTGCCAACACGGGGAGCATTTTCAACGGGGCGCGACGGGCTTCCTCCCGGGAGCGTTGAAACCGCCGTTCCCGCAAGGCTTCCGCTTGAGCGCGCAAAACATTGACAATAGGAACACCAAACAATTCCGCTTGGATGAGGGCAGCTACAAAGAGCCGAACATCTTCAGAACCTGTTCGTTCCGCAATGCTGGTGAGGGCAAGGTTGCGCGGACGACCAATTTGCACTTCCCAAAGGTAGCGTTGGAATTCTTCACTCAACGGTCCCGGGAAGCGGCGAGCGATGCGGTCAATCGCTGCGTCCAGCCCCAATCCTGCCTCCACACAGGTAGCCAGCAAATCCACAAAGTCAGAAAGGTGTCGCTCTATCAGCCGCCGCCTTCGGACAATTTGGCGGGACAGCCAAAAGTTGGGGGCAGTGAAGCCTGTTATTGCTGTGAAAAAGAGCAAAAACACTGTTTGGATCCGAGGCAGGTGAAACGCCGTCGCTAAGTAAAGGGTTGCCAGTGGGAGCACGATCAGTCCCAGCAGTTTTAGCCCAAACACTTCTTCTGGACGCACCCGCCCACCCAAACCCGCTTGGTAGAGCAAATAGCGGAGTTGCAAGCGTTGGGAAGTGGGCACAAGTCGTCCCAAGACGCGCAGGAGCCGAAGCATAAGAGACACAACATCCCGTTCCGAAGGCTTAGGGCGAGCAAAGCCCAGTTGTTCCATCTCCGCCAAGCGTTCCAAAGGGTTGCGTCGCACCCAACATCACTCCCCAATGTTGTCCACGATGCGTTGAAGCCAAGTCCAGCCAATCACTTCCAAGACGATGATTAGCACCAATGCCTTTTGACCGAAGGGGTCGGTGAACATGGGAGCAGACCAAGGTTCGGAACCGGTGGCGATAGTAGCGTAGTTAGCGAGGAGAAACACAAAAGCGGGTAGACCAAAAGCAAGGGCAACAGCGCTGAGGCGTGCCAAGGAAGTTTCGGCGCGAATTTCTTGCCGGAGGCGCAAGCGGTTGCGGACGGTTTCAGCAGCTGTCTCCAACAACCGGGCTAAGCTGCCGCCCACTTCTTGTTGGACTAACACAGCGGTGACCACCAACATTAGTTCGGTGCTGGGCACTCGTTCCAACAGCCCCTTCAACGCTTCTTCCAGCGAGGCGCCTAAAGCGACAGCTCGGTGGACAACCCCAAACTCCTCCCGCAAGGGAGGTAACCCCTCTTGGGCCGCCAACTCCAAAGCTTGTTGGAACCCCATGCCGGCGCGCAGCGCGTTTGCCATTAGCCCAAGGGTATCAGGCAACACCCGTTCCACTTGTCGGAGGAATCGCCGCTGCCGCTGTCGCAGCCATCCCAGAAAACTCAGAGGTGCAAGCAAGGCAATGACAAAGGCGAGGAGAAACTGCGCCCAAGAGGACAAGGTAGGGGCAAGCACGCTTAGCCCAATCGCTACGAAAGAGAAGGAAGCAACGAGGAGGAGGAGCAGGATGGCGATTCCCGTGCTGACATCCCAATCCACCCGCGCCCGTTTGAGTTCCCGCGCCAACCACTGAGCAAAAGCCCGCCGAGAGAAGAGCCGAGCCAGCAAGGGGAATTGCTCACCTTCTTGGCGGAGGACTTGCTGCTGCCATGCTTCGTCCAAATCCTCCACTCGCCGCAACCCTTCTGGGAGGGGACCGTAAAGTTGGTGCTCCTCCTTCCATAGTTGCCTCAGCCGTTCTATGGGCACCGACCTTGCCTCTTGCCAAACTCGGTAAAAGCCAAAAGCGAGCGATGCCACCCACAGCAACCCTGTCACTGCAAGCAGCACATCCCAACCAGTCACAGCTGTAGATGCCTCCCTTGAGCCTAATTGCTTACCGCTGGAAGATGGTTAACGGCAGCCGAATGCCCCGTTCCATAAACCGTTCGTAATTTTTGGGTCGCAACCCTGTTGGACGCAAGCGTCCCCGCATCCGTCCCATCTCGTCAACCCCTTCGTGCTCAAATACGAACAAATCTTGCAAAGTCACCACTTCGCCTTCCATCCCAGTGACCTCGCTGACTTGCATTACCTTTCGGGGGCCATCGCGCAGCCGAGCCATGTGGACGATCAAGTCCAAAGCCCCTGCAATCTGCTCCCGGATAGCTCGCACAGGCAAATCCATCCCTGCCATCAGCACCATCGTCTCCAACCGAGAAAGGGCTTCCCGAGGGTTATTAGCGTGGATGGTCGTCATAGACCCTTCGTGACCTGTGTTCATGGCTTGAAGCATGTCTAAGGCTTCGCCCCCGCGACACTCACCAACGATCATCCGATCGGGGCGCATGCGCAAAGCATTGCGCACCAAGTCACGGATGGTCACTTCGCCAATCCCTTCAATGTTGGGTGGACGGGCTTCTAAACGCACCACATGGTCTTGGCGCAACTGCAACTCTGCCGTGTCCTCAATTGTGATGATTCGTTCATCGTTGGGAATGAAAGCAGACAAAACATTTAGCAGCGTAGTTTTTCCCGAAGAGGTTCCGCCAGAAATCAAGATGTTCAGTTTCGCTTGCACCGCTACCTGCAAGAACTGAGCGGCTTCCACTGTCAAGGTGCCGAGGGCAATTAGGTCGGTCATCGTGAAAGGTTCGCGGGAAAATTTGCGAATCGTGATGCAGGGTCCGTTAAGGGAAATTGGAGGGATCACGATGTTGACACGGCTGCCATCCGGCAAACGGGCATCCACCATGGGCACTCGTTCGTCTACGCGTTTTCCCAGCGGCAGTAAGATTTTCTCAGCGATGCGCATCAAGTGCTGTTCGTCTCGAAAGCGCAAGTTGGTAGCTTCTATTCGTCCGCGCCGCTCCACATAGATTTGGTAGGGACCATTGACCATGATTTCCGTGACCTCGGGATCGTCCAGCAAAGGTTGCAGGGGACCGTAGCCCAAGATATCGTTGATCAGCGACACCTGCAATTGCACCCGTTCGCGCCGAGAAAGCACCAGGTTGCGGTTGGCGATTTCGGCTTCAAAGAACTCCTCCAACAGCCGCACCAATCGATCCCGCTGTTGGAGTAGTCCGATGTCCCGTTCTATCTCCTGCATGAGCCGTTCTTGCAGGTTTTGACGGAGTTGCTCTACCGCATCTTGCTGCCATCGTTGCCGTTCCAACTGCTGCTGAAGCAGAGACAGGAAAGGATTTTCCGGTCCTTTGTCAAGGGTGAGGGTGGGCGAAGGGACGAGGGGGGGCACCTTGATTCGAACCCGGCTCCCGTCCGGCAAGGCTTTGTCCAAAAGGGGCATGCGTTGGTCTATCCGCGCCCCCAACAAGGTTGCAATGCGTTGGATAATCCGCATCAAGTGGGTTTCGTCTCGAAAAGTCCACTCGTGGCGCTGAAGGGTCCCCGCCCGCTCAATCCAAATCTCGGTTGGGGCGTTGACTGTAATGCGGGTGACCAACGGGTCGTTTAGCAGTCGTTCCAAAGGTCCCAGACCGCGCACCTCGTTGACAAACTCGTCCAGCAGAAAGCGCCGTTCCTCTGGTCGGATCGTGATCGTCAATTCTTGGAGGGCTTCACCCAAAGCTTCTTCCACCAGATTGCGCACGGTTGTTTCGCCCAGTTGCTCCACTTTCGGCGGAAGGGCAGCCAACACTTTATCCAACAATTGGTCCCGCAGCCATAAAAGGCGATCCTCTTGCGACACATCCTTCTGACTGCCGTCGGTGTGCGCTGCCAATTGGGGTGCGGGGTTCTCTGTCAGCTTCTCCTTCGGTTCTTCGCCCATCTGTTCCAACCGTCGCAGCAGGGACATGGTTCATCACCTTCCCGCTAAAGGGTAGGCAGTAGTTCTATCTCCCCTGCGGGTGCCTCCGTTTCTTTTATCGGCTCGTAGAAGGAATTTCTTCTCACAGGCACGAATCCAGCCTCTGCGATGAGCCGGCGCAGTTCGGTTTCTGTGACCCCCATGGGGCTTTCGGCACCTGCCATGTGGAAAATCTTTTCGTTGATCACCGTTCCGTCCAGATCGTCTGCACCGAAAGAAAGGGCAACCTGTGCCAATTTGGTGTCCAACGAGATCCAGTAGGCTTTGATGTGCGGGAAGTTGTCCAACATCAACCGGGCGATAGCGATTTCCTTTAAGTCCTGCACCCCAGTGGTGGGTTGCCCCCCTAACTTGGTGTTGGCAGGATGGTATGCCAGCGGGATAAAGCACAAAAAGCCACCTGTCTCGTCTTGAAGTTGCCGCAGCAAATCCAAGTGACGGGCTTTCTCTTCCATCGTTTCAATGTGCCCGTAGAGAAGGGTGGCATTGCTGCGCAACCCCATCCGGTGGGCAATCCGATGGACTTCAAGCCACTGCTGTGGCGACGCTTTGCGCGGAAATAGAATCTTGTGCAGCCTGTCGGACAACACCTCCGCCCCACCGCCAGGCAGGGAATCTAACCCTGCTTCTATGAGCCGCTCCAACACCTGCCCTATGCTCAACCCCGAAATTTGGCTGAAGAACTGAATCTCCACGGCGGTGAAGGCTTTAATGTGCAAATGGGGGAACACTTCCTTTACGCGGCGCACCAGTTCCACATAGTAGTCAAAGGGCAGTTTAGGGTGAAGCCCACCGACAA
>VAPR01001623.1_pt1 | contig 10577 bp, 12 predicted proteins | sample 3380701 | NCBI WGS metagenome assembly VAPR01 (sample SAMN11536904, study PRJNA540576) | hot springs metagenome | isolation source: hot spring wet sediment | place: Spain: Lobios | collected 2014-01
AGGACTTGGTATTCCGCTGTGGGCGGCTTTTGCAGCTCGTAAGGTGTACAGCGACAAGCGTGAGGAATCCGATCGGAAGAAGTACACCACACACGGCACAGCGCGGTTTGCTGATGAAAAGGAGCTGCGCGAAGCCGGTCTTTCCGGAGCTGGTGTTGTCCTGGGGCGCAAAGGGGAGCTGATAGAGAAGCCGCCAAAAGCTGAAGGGCATGTGCTTGTTGTCGGCGGGACCGGAACAGGGAAAAGTCGCGGCGTGGCCATCCCTACACTGTTGCGCTGGCCTGGTTCCGTTATCGCGATCGATGTAAAAGGGGAGCTTACCCGTCTCACATCGAAAGCGCGGCGCAAGTACGGAGAGGTCTTTGTGTTTGACCCTGAGAAGGACGGAGATCCTTATGACCCGATCATCCAGGCGCGCACCGTAGACGGAGCGCAAGAGCTGGCGCGTTACCTACTTCCGGAACAGGGAGGAAAAGACCCCTTCTGGACAAAGGCAGCGCAAGGCATCCTGGCAGCAGCTGCGCTTGAAGCTGCACACACTGGCCAACGGCTGCAGGAGGTTGCAGAGCGGCTATGTGCATCATCACCAAAAGAAATTGTTGATCAGCTCCGCGAGAGCGATATAAGAGCGGTACGACTTCTTGCTGCTGTAGCAGCCGACACGCCAGAAAAGACGCTAGGCGGCATCTTTGCGGAGCTGCGATCGCGGCTGCTTTCCCTGGCTGCAGATGAGGGCGTAGAACGAGCGACAGCGTTCAGCTCCTGGACACCGGACACCCTGGAAACTGGCGCAAGCGTGTACCTCCGCGTATCCGAGCATATGCTTGCCCAATATCGGGAGCTGTGGGCGCTCATCGTTGGCCAAATCATGCGCCATCTATCCAGGCGACCGGAGAACGCGGATATGCCCATTCTCATCTTGCTGGACGAGCTACCACGATTGGGTGAATTGTCCGGATTGGTTGACGCTCTGGCCACGCTACGGAGCCGAAATGTTCATATTGTCGGGATTGTTCAAAGTATGGCGCAGCTGGATTCGATCTATGGCATCGATGCAAGGAAAGTCATTGCCGACAACTGCCGGTTCAAGCTCGTTTTGGGCGCTACCGACCCCGAAACTCAGCGATATTTCTCCGATCTTGCTGGCCAACGCACAGCTCTGGCCAAGAGCGTATCGTACAGCGGAGAAAGCATCTTCCCAGGGGAGAGTCGCAGCGAGGCAGGCGTTCCTCTCGTCCGTCCGGAAGAGTGGGCACAGTTGCGGAAACCGATTTTGTTTGCTCCGCGCCTTCATCCTGCAGAGGTAGATCAGGCGTTTTGGGATGTAGACCCCGAATTGAAGCAGCTCGCATAATCCCAAGCGCTTGGGAATTTCACCGTCCGTAAGATTTTTACGGGCGGTTTTTAATTATCAAAATAATATCAATCACTTATTAAAATGATATTGACCTATTACTTTTTTGATGGTAAAATCTAGTTAGAAAGGGTGGTGAGCGTGATTAAGGACAAGGCAAAGAAGCTGCTTATACCCATTCCAGACGCTTACAAAGAGCTGCTGGAGAAGATGAGCAATGAAACAGGAGTATCCCAGACACAGCTAGTCGCTTTGGCCACGATCAGCATGCTGGCCAACTACGAAAACAAGGGCGCGTTTATCTTCGCCGATCTCTTAAATCCGGAACACAAGAAGGGTGGGAAAGAAGGATGACAGCGGAGCAAATATTTGCGGAATTGCGAGGAGTATTGCCCAAGCTGGAAAAGCTGTCGAGTGAAATCAGCGAGGGGCTATATGCTTCCAACGATATGGACGAGGATCAGCGCTTCCTGGTTAACCAGCTGCGTCACCTGGACTACAAGCACCTACAGGACCTTGTAAGTCAATTGCGCTACCTTGACCGGTCTGTGCGAGTGGAAGGGATTTTGACGCTGCAGCCTAATGGCCGGTACAGCATTGACGATTGGGAGTTGTCCAGCGGAAACCCTGTCGAGCTGCTTGTCTATGACAAGAACGAGGAACGACACGACTGGCAAGCGACACGCATTGAGCATTCTCATACACACGGCGGTTACTACGCTTATCACTATCCGGAGCTGCAGCTCAACGGAGTGAGGGCGCGAGTTCGCAAATAAAAACGAAAAGGACATTCCGGCCACCTACCACAGCTTTCGGAATGCCCTTATAGGAGGTATCTGTTATGACACCTGTAGCCATTGTACAAGAGCAAGACGCACAAAGGGAAGTAGCGGCATTGATTCACCACGAAGGCGCGACAGCTAGATTTTTCTTTGGTGATACCGTTCTGGAAGGCTTCGCTATCATCCACGACAGCACACCCTATGTCGTAATCAATACCGCGCTACCGGCAGAACGCCAGCGCCATGTTGCACACCGAGAATTGGCGCACATTCGCTTGCGTCATCTACAGGAAGGAACCAGCAGCCTGTTCCTCTCCGAGTTCCAAAAACACCAGGCGGAAGCCGAAGCGAGAAAGGCGGTATAACTCTATGAAAATCAATGTGCAATTCTTTATAAACGTGCAGCTGCAGCTTAATCCAATGAACACCCTGGAAGTTCAATTGCGCCTTATCAGGCCAGAAATGGACGCGGTAGAGGTCTTTGCCAGCGAGGACGATATGACATGCGAAGAGTGGTTGGCCTACACGCTGCAGGACACTTTATCCGAAGCAGCGCTTTCCGAAATCGAAGATCGAGAAAGCCTATCTGCCACGCTGCAGCAAGCCATAAGCGACAAAATAAAAGATCGCTTGCTGGCGAACAGCTTAGCGATCGTTGGTGACAGTATCTATCTACGTGTAGCCAACTAGTGGCACAGTTTGGTAGAATGGTAATATTGGATGTTTTTATACAAAAACATAATACACCCATTATTCATTGTATTGTCAATGTATTCCCATCTTACCACACAGGGTAAGCGAAAGCAATAACGTAATCGCGTAATTTTAATTTTGATTTTTCAAAGGGGGAAAAGTCCATGAAAAAAGCAGTTTTATCAGCATTAGCGGTGCTTGCTTTCACTGCTTCCGTAGCTCACGCTGCGCCACGCATTCCTGTAGTCTCAAATGAGACTCAGGCAACAGGAACAGAAACCAAGGCAGACAAGCCCTTGTTCCCTACTAAGGGTTCTCAAAAGGAGGTAGGGAACGGCGATGTTTTCATCGTGGTAAACCAAAAACCCATATTCTTCGAGCGTCCGGAAGATCGCCCATTCATCGATTCTAGCGGCCGTACACAAGTGCCGGTTCGCTTTGTTTCGGAAGCCCTGGGCAAAAAAGTAAACTGGGATGGAGACACGCAGACAGTAACGATCGCCGACCAAGTCAAGCTGCGTATCAAGAGCAGCGTTGTCCAGGCTGGCGAGAGAACCATCCACATGGACACGATCGCCAGGCTAAAAGATGACCGCACGTTTGTACCGGTTCGCTTCGTTTCGGAAGCTCTTGGCCAAAAGGTAGATTGGGACGAGAACGCACACATCGTTATTATTACCACACCTGGGAAAGAGGGTGCTGGCCAATGAAGAAAAAGAAAGCTGCAGCTGCTCTCAACAAATCGAAACGCAAACTAATGATCATTGGGGCTGTAATCGCCACACTAATCGGCGCTGTCCCTGCTTTCGCTGATTACATCATGTATTCCGGAGACCTTACACGCACCAGGAATATAGTCGATGGCGACACCCCGATAGAGTACGCCTGGGATCTCGAAACCGGTTGGTCAGTCTCACAGCCTATTACAGTAACCGACCCGAAGGATGGCCAAGTCTACGCCTACCACATAGGGGCGCTCCCTGACGCAAACAACGACGTTCAACTCCCGAGAGGTTCATACCTTTGGAAAATTCCTTTGCGAAGCGAAGAGATTCGCAAGCTCCCTCACGAGCAGCAAATCGACTGGATGATTGAGCATGGTTTGCGAGCTATGCAACTTGGCCCTTATACGAAAACATACTCCCACGTTACATGGAGTCCGGAGAATAAACACTTTTACGTGGGTTGGGGAACCGGCAAGGCATCCAAGCTGATTTCTGTTGATGCTAACTTAGCAAGCATGATCTCGATGCCCCTCAGTGATACTCCGATCGCTTCTCCTACGGTGTACGCGAATGACTTGGTCGTTATCGGTACAATGGACGGGAAGCTACGGGCAGTCAAAGGGCTATCGAGCGGCAAATACGTCTCAACCAGTTATGACTACGACACAGCTCCTAACGCCGAAATCACCGGTCATTTAACCGGTATTCCAGGCACAAAGCAATTCGGTGTAGGGCTAAACTATCGGAAGTCCTCACAGAAAGGCAAATTTAATCTGTTTGAGGTTGTAGACAACGGCTCTGCAGCTCCAACAATTCGCTCTTTATGGGACTCCTATTACATCACAAACTCAGGTGTGGCCACAGATGCAGCATATGACGCTGGTGTTTTCTACTTTTCGGACAAAGCCGGTACGTTTTACGCTGTGATCGCCAATGCACCTGGGCAGAAATGGGCAGCAAACCATAGAAGCCAAGTCCCATCCATCCCGACCGATGACGTGATAAGAACAGCTGATGAGCTAATGGCATCACTCCCTCCAGAAGAACTGGAAATCATGAAAAAACTCAACCAGCGCATGGATAATGCAGAGGATTTGCCAACTCCAAGGACTCCGGAGCAACCGGAAATGACGCACCTGGGCGGACGAATGTATTCCGTCACCAATCCGGATGGAACAGTCGAAATCGTAATCAAATAAGCAAAAGCCCTCTACCGCTGTAGGGGGCTTCTCTATCAAACAAAAACGATATGCAACATAGGAAACATTTGCTAGACTTTAGACAACGAGAAAAGCCACCCATAGGTTTGGCGACCAGGTGGCTCTCTCGAACAACTTACCGTAGGCAGACTATGCCGTTTTTCAGTTAGCAACAGTGTAACATGACTGAATACCATCGGCAATAGTCTCGCCCACGTTACTATGGGGGAGATTTTTTTATGGATTTGAAAGAGTTTTTATTGTGGGAGCAAGCGACAAGAGATTGCATCGATGTGAAGAAAATCTATGTCGATATGGCCGATGACCTGGTAGCCGGTATCCTACTCAGTCAGATTGTTTACTGGTTCTTGCCAGACAAGAAAGGCAAAACAAAACTTCGCGTAGAGAAAGATGGCCATTTGTGGCTTGCGAAAGGACGCGAGGACTGGTGGGATGAATGTCGCATCAAACCACGCCAATTCGATACTGCTTTCAAAAAGCTAGAAGAACAAGGTTTGGTTGAGAAAAAGACGTTCAAATTCGATGGCGATCCGACCATACATATCCGTATCTTGTGGGATAAATTCCTTCCACGGCTCCAGGTGCTGCTCTACCAACTTGAAGCAGCTGCAGCCGCAGCTGCTGAGCAAGAAGCCCAGGAAGAACAACAGCCTAAAAACCTTGATATTGCTGGTTTTTACGAAATGGTGAAAACGGAATTGCAAGCCAAAAACCTTGATAATACTGGTTTTAACGAATCTGTAAAAACGGAATCACAAATCGGTGAAATCGTTTTGTCGAAATCCGTTAAAACCTTAACAGAGAATACGGACATAGATTTAAAAAACATAGATAGAGAGATAGGCAGCTACGCTAACGCTCCGTCTGCCCCTTCCGAGTTGGAACATGAATATCAATTGCTAGAAACGATCGTCGAATACTTTTATCCGCGAAGATCAGTCAATGGCAATCTGAATCGGTATGTGACCGCGATGGATATATGGCGATACTGGAAAACAAAGCATCCAGAGCTAACGATCTACCACATCTACGCTGTACTCTACAGTGTCGATCATAGCCCTAGAACGTCTCAGTATGACGCTACCAGCATTATCTGCAAGCTGATGTCACAGGCTCAAACTCTTCTTGTCCCGATCAAGGAAGCAGCGATGAACAATGTCTATGGCTTTAAAAAACAGGTGGAGAGAATCAGCTAGCCACTCTCAGACCGATTCTAAGGGGGCAAATTTGCGCTTTTCGCCCAAGTGGGTATTTCCTACACCCCCATCTGAAACAATGCCCTTAGAAGGCAAATATGACCGTCTGTGAACGTCTCAACAAAAAACGGGAGGTATAAGATGGGGGTAAAAAGCGAGGATTTTATACGGCTGTTCGATCTGCTTCCGGAACCGGCGAAGCACTCTGCTTATGATTTCGTGCGGTTTCTAGCAGCTCAGCATCTATCGGCTGCGGAACCCTTATCAGCTGAAAAAGTGCTGCAGATCAAGGAAAGCTATCACCAGGAGATCCAGGAGTTTAAGAACAAGTATGGAACCCTGGAAGCCCTCATGCAGAAAGAGAACAAAACCGACAAAGAGCGCGATGACCTGGACAATTGGCTGTTCTATCTCGATCAGCTGCACCATCTGGCCAAAATAAAATAGCCCCCTTCCCGATTGGCAAAAGGGCTACTTCCAAAACTGGTACCACTTTTTTGGCGGCTGCTGTTGTGCAGCTGCTAGGAGTCTCTTTGTCTCCAACACTTCACTCAACGTCTGCGTCAGCTTCTCGTCGCGGACTTTTAGGCGTTCCTCAATGTATCGCTCCTGATCGTCCAGGCGCTGTATGAGCTTGTGGTTTAGTTCCTCCTGGCGCTGCATGAACTCCATTTGCTGCGCGGCCAGGAGCTTTATCTGCTCATCTGTGGGGGGGCGTTCTCCGATATCGGGTCTGCGATATTCGGTCAATTCAAGTGTTTCTGGCGCGTTCTTGTAGCGCTTCACCACCTGTCCTACCGCTTTCTCCAGGGACATCCGCTTATCGCGCATGAGATCGTGCAAGTATCGCAAAGCGATATAATCTTGCTGCGTGTAGGCGCGGCGCTGCTGCTCGTCCCTGCTGAACTCCCAGCCTTGCTTTTCTAGCTCTGCCGACCATTTCCGGAGCGTCACAGCTGCTATCCCTAACGTCTCCGCCACATGCTTCCCCCAAAACGTGACTTCCGACTCAAAAATATCGTTCTCCATCCGTTCTCACCTCGCTCTCCTATAAGATTCGTGGCGCTGCCGGTGAAATCCTGCCCCACTCCCCTACTCCTGGGAGTGCCGATCAGCAAACAAAAACCGAAGAAAAACGGAGCTAGAACGAGAACGTGCTTTTTGGCCAAAAAACCTGTTTTGTCCACGAAGGGAGGACAAAACGCTGCGATCGCCAAGGCGCTAATCGCTGAAAACGGCCAAAAACGCCCGAAAATGAGGATTTGGGCGCTTCTTTACATAATGCTTATTATCGGGACTCGCCAACACGAATAGCCCGATCAACGTCTCGATCAGGCTAAATCCCTTTGTTACCGGTTATGTACAGACGAAGAGACAACGCCGCGCGGCTGTTTCCGTGTGGAGCGTATTAACGAAAGATGGCCAGAGCTTTCACGCTTTGGTACCAGTATGAGCAATTCGGAATTGTTTTATACAAGCGCAACCGCCGAGCACTCTTATAAGATTCTTATAAGACAAATCTTATAAGAAAAATCCCAAGCGTTTGGGATTTTGGCCAAATCGTATTATGCAGCATGAGTCGCCTTTATGCGTGATAATGAGTGATTAGCAGAACGCAAACCTTTTCAAATGGCGCATCTGTCCAAAACATAGTAGAATAATAGGCAAGTACAATAGAACGGCTCTCTCAAGGGTGGTCGGCTCACTCTCTCACGTCTTACAGCGAGGGGGTGATGCTATGGAGGTTTACCAAGCGCTAACGCTGATGTTCATGTTTGGCATGTTCATCCTCGCTTTGCTAACGTACCTCAAAAAGAAGTAGACCGCCCTTGAGCTTGCGAGGCCAGGCGGTCTTTTCGCTGTAACTATGGAGCCGTCCCCTTGGGAACGTCTATTGTACTACCGGCAGGGTGTTGGACGCACTCTGTCGGTTTTTTTATGTTGTCCAGAAACTACAAGTTGATGTGTCTACACGACATCTTGTAGATAGTTTACCACTACAGCAAGGATTTTAAAAGCAGAACGCACCGAAAAAACCCGTATAAGCCGTTTTACGGCGTTCCAGGGGTGGAGAGGGGGAGGGGTAACCCTAGCAACAGCCGCCCTTTTTTAAGCTGTTCTACGTGGCGGTCTACCCCTTTCTTTTGGTGATACCGGACACGCTGCAGCCCCCCTGGTCAACCATCGTAACCGGTTAACCAGGGATAACCCGACCAGCTGCGTCTGTTGGTCCGCTGCTGCAGTGTGTCGTCTGCGTGACGTTCACCTGGTTGCCCAGGCTGAACATCACTTGCCGAAAAGTCTCACCACAGCTTGGAACCTGCCCAAGCTGTGGTGAGACTTTTTTCGGTTTGTGCTCGATCGGAGCCTGCCCGATCTGCGCTAAACCGATGACGATTTTGCTCCGCTTTCGTTGGCCGTTTGATTGTCGCTTTGGCTCCAATCAAGGCCACTCAAGCTGCACAAAATCGTGGCGTCCCAGTCCTCGTCGGGAACCCTGCCCCGACTGTGGGCGGACGCCAAAAGACGCCCCGCGAAGGGGGAGGCGGAGTTAAAAGTGTCCGACGCTTCGCGTCTGACACATACTCCGCAAGGGTGGAGGTGTCCTCCCCCTTGACCCCCACCGTCCGACACTCTAAAATTGGGTTATATCCCCAATTTGGAGGTGTCGGCCATGCCTACGCTAACGCGCGAAAAAGTATCTGTTCGCCTTGATCCCGATGTGGTCATGCTTGGGCGAAAACTCGCCAAGCACGACTTCGGCAGCGACCAGAAGTTTGGTTTGCTCATCGAGCACGCCATTAGAGCGTATCACGCTCGCCAGGTGCAGCCAGTCGAAGCGAGTTCGCTTCTGTCTGCCACCGAGCAAGCGCTAATCGATCGACTCGAAAAACGAGTCGAGGAAATGGGGCGCCGCACCGTTGAGCGTGTCGCCAACCTGGTCGCCAAATCGAGCTATGAGACATGTCTCAGCTCGATCATGCTGGAGCATCTTTTTGCACGAGGGAATACCAACGCAAAGGGACAAATCGAAACGCTCCGGAAGGAAGCAGCTAAGCGAATGAAAACGCGCCTGGATAAGGAGGGGGCAGAGGATGCAGCTGCCGCGATCGAAGAGAACCAGGTGTTGACCAATGAGCTATCATCACTAAAGAAAAAGGCTGTTGACCTGGACGCTGCCGTGAAACGTCTCACCAGCGAAAGGGAAGGGATGCAGCAAAAGGTTACAGCATCACAACAAGCCGTTCACCAGCTGCAGCGCAGAGAGCGGAGCATAGCGGAATGGACGCAAGGATTGGCCAAGTATCTCGCGGAGAACTATTCACGCATCAAAAGCAATAGCGCCCTGATCGATGAATACAAGCAAAAATACGGCGTTCCGGAAGGGATAAACGTATGAGCGCCCATGTGAAGTCATTGGGCTTTATATCCCATCAACACCACGCGCGTGGCCTTCGGGCAGCAAAGCAGCACGTAAAGTACATCACGGCAGATCGCGAGCATCACCGGCGCAAACCGGAGCTGTTCAACGACAAAGAGGACAACCTTGACCGACGCGTTTTTTTTCAAAGCGTCACCGATCAGCCGCAGCGCGGCGTGATCGCTCACAAGATGGTGCTAACTATCTCAGAAGATGAGCAGCAGCGCCTGGGCATCGACTTGCGCGAGCTGGTGCGCGATACCATGCAGCGATACCAAGCGCTGCACAATGTGCGCCTGGACTGGGTATCGGCCATCCATGATGACGAAGGCCATCCACACGCCCATATCGTTGTGCGCGGCTATGACGCAGCCGGTAAGCAAGTGGGCTTCTACCCCAAGAATATCCGCGATATTCAGAGGATCGCTGAACAGGAAAAGACCTTACAGGCCGAGCGCAACCAGGAGCAGCAGCAGGAACGAGACTTTTTGAAGGAGCTAGCCGAGGAACGAACAGCGCAGAAAGTGGCGCAAAGAGTCATGGAGATTGAACTAGAAAGGTGAGGGGATGCAGCATGAAACAGCTAGGCAGATATGGCCGCATTATCCTGCAGCATTGGGAGCAGCATCGTCCGGATTTCGTCCAGGAGTGCGGAGCGCAGCTGGTGGACGTGGCGCTACGCGCCGAGCAGCAAGCAGAGGAATTGTTAGAGCGAACAAAAGAGCAGCTGCTGCAACAGCATCCGGTTCCGGATCGCGGCAGCGTAGAAGAAAAGCAGCAGCATTATCTATGGGTTGAACGAACAGCCTGGGAGCTGATTCGGGATGATGTATTTGCCGCTGGGAGTGTGGGGGCGTCATGATCGGCAAGCTAAATCGCGGCTTGGCGCGTGGAATAGGGAGCTTTGCACCTGGGCGCTTGGGCAATATCCTTCACTTTATCATTTGGGCTATGGCAGCGCCGATCTATGCCGGCATACCGGTCTATCTGGCCGTTTCGCTCTACGGCTCATCACTAGGGCTGACTGCGGAAGAAATGGACAACGCCCTTTACCTCATCCACAACGAGAAAGCCCAGGAGTTTGTGCTTGGAAAGTCCGAAATCACACGCAACCTATACACCCTTTTAGGACTTGGTATTCCGCTGTGGGCGGCTTTTGCAGCTCGTAAGGTGTACAGCGACAAGC
>VAPR01001625.1_pt1 | contig 10569 bp, 7 predicted proteins | sample 3380701 | NCBI WGS metagenome assembly VAPR01 (sample SAMN11536904, study PRJNA540576) | hot springs metagenome | isolation source: hot spring wet sediment | place: Spain: Lobios | collected 2014-01
ATAGCGCAGGCCTCCGGGCTGCCGTTCCTGCTCGTGGAGGGGAACGCCGACCTGACGCCGGCCAAGCTGATCGGCTATCACAACCCAGCGCAGGTGGTGCGGCACGGCTACCGCCCGGAGGACTTCGTGCCCGGGCCGCTCTCTGAAGCGATGCAGCGCGGGGCGCTGCTCTACATCGAGGAGTTCAACCGGGTGCCCGAGGACACCTTGAACGTGCTCCTTGGCCCACTGGCCGAGCGGGCTCTCGTCGTGCCACGCGTCGGCATCGTTCGGGCCGCGGATACGTTTCGCCTCGTGGCCGCCATGAACCCCTTCGACAACGTCGGGACGATGCGCGTGAGTCGATCCATCGGCGACCGGCTGACGCGCCTAGCCATCGGCTACCAGTCGGAGCAGGAGGAACGAGCGATCGTCCGGCGCCGGACTGACAGTCGAAACCGCTGGCTCGTCGATGCCGCCGTCGCACTCACCCGCGCGACGCGAGAACACCGTGAAGTCCGCATGGGGGCGTCGGTACGCGGGGCGATCGACCTCGTCCTGGTGGCTGAGCACCTCGGGCCGCTGCGCGGCGTCGACCTCTCGAAACCGGACAACGCGGCTAAAGACGTGGTACTCGACGCGGCCCTTTTGGCTCTCTCGGGCCGGATGACGCTCGCCGAGGGAGCAGAGCGATCGCCCGAGGCGATCGTGCGGGAAGTGTGGGAGAACTACTTCTATTTTATCCCCCAGGCGGCTCGAGGCAGGCAAACGCTCGACCTGCCGAGCGCGGTGGTGCTGCCCATGAGCTCGCGGCGCCAGCGACGCCGTCGCGGGCCGATCGTCATGCCGCTCGAGCGGGGCGGTGAGTTGCCCACGTACCCTAAGCCAGGAGAAGTGACAGAGCCACCGCGTGTCTATCATCCGAACGAAGTGCCGCTGCTGCTCACCGATCGCGCCGGCGGGCCGATGACCCGCAACATGGCCGACGTGATGCGCGACCATCCGGCGGCGCAGCGCCTGCTCCGGGAGGAAGGCGAGATCGACCCCGACGACCTGCAGTCCTTGCTGCAGGAAGATCCCAAGGCCGGGATTTCCTTGCTGGGCGACCTGTGGCCCCATGCTCCCGACGAGCAGCTCCGCGAGTTCACACGGAGGCTTGCGCTCAAGATCGTCATCCATCTCGCGCGCCAGAGCCCAACTCCCATCCCAGGACGTGGGCAGCTCCGCTCGGTTCGCTATCGCTTCAACTCCGATGACCTCGACCTCGACCGCACATTGGAAGAGATCGCCGGTAAACCGTACCCAGAGTACGACGACTTCTGGGTGCGCGAGCGGGTGCGGACGAGGCGCACATGGGTATTACTGCTGGATGTCAGCGGATCGATGCGTGGCACCAAGCTGATGAACGCGGCCCTCGCGGTCGCCTCGCTGGCCCGGAGCATCCAGGACGACTACTTTGCCGTGGTGCTCTTCTGGAGAGATGCTGCCGTGCTGAAGAGTGCGATGCAGGACAAGCCGTTACCCAAGCTCCTGGATGAAATCTTAAGAGTACGAGCCCGGGGACTCACCAACCTGAGGCTCGGGCTCGAAGTTGGCCTGCACGAGCTGGAGCGGGCCGTGACCAGAGAGAAGGTCGGCATCATCTTCACCGATGGGATTCATAACCTAGGGGCCGATCCGCTGCCCATCGCGGCGAAGTACCCGCGACTGCACGTCATCGGTACCTCGCCCGGCGATGCACGGGTGCGCGTCTGCCAGGAGCTGGCGGCCCGTGGGCGAGGGCGCTGCGTCTTCGTCGAGGAGATGGAAGATATCCCGGCGGCTATCAGTTACTGCGTGGGTGGCTGATGTGCGCGATGGAAGTCGAGTCCGAGGGAGCCAGGGGGAGGCTGCGGGCTTCACATCGACGCCCGTGAAGCCTCACGATGACCTTGCCAGCGGGCGCGGGAGAGGGGGCGAGCATGGCGAGCACGCGAGACTGGTTCGAATCCATCGCTGAGGCACAGCGGCGAGCGAAGAAGCGGCTGCCGTGGTCGGTCTACTACGCGATCGTCGCGGGGAGCGAGCGTGGCATCACATTGAGCGACAACGTGGCCGCCTTCAGCGAGCTGGGTCTTATGCCGCGAATCGCTGCTGCCCCCCAGGCTCGCGATCAGACAACGACAGTGCTGGGCGAGCAGATCTCTCTGCCGGTCATTATCGCGCCGACCGGCGTGCAGGCGGTGACACCAGAGGGCGAGGTGGCTGTCGCCCGCGCGGCGGCAGCGGCGGGCACCATCATGATGCTCAGCTCCTTCGCCAGCAAGCCGATCGAGGAGGTCATCGCGGCTAACCCGCGTACGTTCTTCCAGATCTACTGGCTCGGGAGCCGCGAGCGCATCCTGGCGCGACTCGAGCGCGTCAGGAACGCTGGGGCGAAGGGGTTGGTCGTGACGCTGGACTGGTCGTTCGCCACCCGCCGTGATTGGGGCAGCCCACCGCTGCCGGAACGATACGACCTCAAGACGCTCGTGAAGTTCGCGCCGCAGGGCATCGCCCGCCCCGGCTGGTTGCTGCGCTATCTGCGCCAGGGGGGCCTCCCCGGCCTCGAGGTGCCCAACCTGACCGTGCCGGGGGAGCAGGCCCCGACATTCTTCGGCGCCTACTGGGAATGGATGCAGACGCCGCCGCCCACGTGGTCGGATATCGCCTGGCTGCGCGAGCAGTGGGACGGCAGATTCGTCGTCAAGGGAATCCTGCACCCGGACGATGCCAGGCGCGCGGTCGACATCGGGGCTGATGCCATCATTGTGTCCAACCATGGTGGGAACAACCTCGACGGCGCTCCGGCTACCATCCGGGCTTTACCCGCGATCGTCGACGCTGTCGGCGACCGGGTTGAGGTGCTACTCGACGGCGGTATACGACGCGGCAGCGATGTGGTCAAAGCGCTCGCGCTCGGTGCCCGCGCGGTGCTGATCGGTCGAGCCTACCTCTGGGGATTGGCCGCCAACGGCGAAGCCGGGGTTCGCAACGTGCTCGACCTGCTGCGGAGCGGGATCGACGAGACCTTACTCGGAATTGGGCGTGCCTCGATCCATGACCTCACCCCGGACGATGTCGTCGTTCCACCAGGCTTCACCTGCGGGCCAGCCCCGACCGTGGCGCGCCTGCGCAGCCGTTCCACCGAAGCCCCCGAGCCAACATGAATCGTGACCGGTTGCTTACGCTTCGCGTCCCGAATAGTCGAACCCAGCTCTTGACCGGTTATCGGCAAATCCAATAGCCTAGACCTGCAAGCGGAAACGTCAGCGGTCTTCGCCCGCGCCCGGCCGGGCTGCGGGCGCTTTTCAGGGAGGAGGCGTGCATGAGGACCCGGGCAGCCGTGCTCTACGCAACCAATCAGCCGTTTCAGGTCGAGGAGATCGAGCTCGACGAGCCGAAGGAGCGTGAAGTGCTGGTGCACCTGGTGGCCACCGGGATGTGCCATTCTGACTGGCACTTCGTGACCGGCGACCATCCGGTGCATTACCCGATGGTCGTCGGGCATGAGGGGGCAGGCATCGTGGAGAAGGTTGGCCCCGGCGTGACCGAGGTAAAGCCGGGTGACCATGTGCTTGTCACGTTCATCCCGCCGTGCGGTCGGTGTCGCTGGTGCTCGACCGGACTCACCTTCCTCTGTGATCGTGGCGCCGGTGCCACGCTCGGACCTCAGCTCGACGGCACCTACCGTATGCACACGAAGGACGGCCAGGATATCGGGCAGTTTGCGTACATCTCGACGTTCAGCGAGTGGACCGTCTGCCCCGTCGACGCAGTCGTGCGCGTCGATGACGATCTCCCGCTCGACAAGATCTGCCTGGCCTCCTGCTGTGTCCCAACCGGGTTCGGCGCAGCCATCAACCGGGCCGAGGTTCGGCCAGGCGAGACCGTCGCCATCTTCGGCATCGGAGGCGTCGGCATCAATGCAGTGCAGGGGGCAGCGGCCGCCGGCGCGGCGAAGGTGATTGCCGTCGATCTACTCGACTACAAGCTGGAGATGGCCGAGGAGATGGGCGCGACGCACACCATCAACAACAGCCGCGAAGACCCGGTGGAGCGGATCCTCGAGTTGACCAACGGCGTCGGTGCCGACAAGACGATCGTAACGATCGACGTCGTACGTGCCGAGCACGTCGGCATGGCGTACCGGGCGACACGCAAGGCCGGGCGCACCGTCGTCGTCGGTCTCGCTCCGGTGAACGAGGATCACATCGATGTGCCACCGTCGGATCTCGTCCTCCTGGGCAAGGAGGTCGTCGGCACCCTGTACGGTCACTCCAACCCGCGAGCAGACTTCGCGCGCTATCTCGAGCTCTACCGGCTCGGCAAGTTGAAGATCGACGAGCTCATCACCCGGACGTACACGCTCGACCAGATCAATGAAGGTTTCCGCGACATGCTCGAAGGTCGCAATATTCGCGGCGTGATCGTCTATCAGCAGTAGCCCGAGACGGAGTTCTGCCGACGTGCACACGTGGTGGGAGGCCGTGGATATTCGTCGCGTCTATGCCGCCCTCGATCGAGAGGTCATCGGCCGCAAGGACGAGGTGCAGCTTATCCTCGCTGCGCTCGCTGCCGGCCGCGATCTCTTGCTCGAAGGGCCACCAGGTACCAGCAAGTCGACGATCCTGCGGGCGATCACCGCGGCGATGGGAGGACGTCTGTATCTGGTCGAGGGTAACGCTGATCTGACACCCGCGAAGCTCGTTGGCCACCATGCCCCCTCGCGCGTCCTGCAGGCGGACTTCAGCGAAGACACGTTCGTGTATGGCCCGCTGCCGTTGGCGATGCGCGAGGGGGGCTTCCTCTACATCGAGGAGCTCAATCGCGTTCCCGAGGACACCCTCAACACGCTGCTGACTGCAATGGCTGAGCGCGAGCTAACCATTCCGCGTGTCGGCACGGTGGTGGCTGAGCCCGGCTTTCGGGTCGTCGCGGCAATGAACCCGTTCGATAACATCGGGACGGGGCGGCTCAGCGGCGCGGTAACTGATCGCTTGTGCCGCGTGCGGCTCGACTACCAGCCAGCTGAGGAAGAACGCCAGATCGTGGCTCGGCGCAGCGGCAGCCGCAATGCCTGGTTAGTCGAGTTCGCGGTCGAGGTCGTTCGGCGTACCCGGCAGCACCCCGACCTCCGGATGGGGGCGTCGGTGCGGGGAGCTATTGACTTCGTACTGGTGGCCGAGCGCCTCGCCGAGCTTCGAGGCATCGAGCTCGCAAGAGCACCCGTCGATCCAGATGCGCGCGGAGCACTGGTAGCTGCAGCGCAAACCGCGCTGTCGATCAAGATCGCGGTGCGGGAAGCGTCGCGCCGGAGCGCGGACGAGATTGTCGCCGAGGTGGTGCTGAGCGTCCTCGACGATTCATCCGGGCCGCCTCCCGGCCGTCAAGACAGGCTCCGAGTGGCGGGGGGAGTCGGGGAGGATGGCGGTCGGGAATCCCCGGGCGGCGATCGGGCTCCGCAGCCGCCCGTGGCATCGAGTAGCCCGCGTGGATGGGCAGGCAATATCGGTGGACAACTTGTGTCCACAGCAGGGGGTACCTCCAGCGGACCGCGCCAGATGGCCGGGCAGCAGACGTTCTACGGCTTCGTAGCCCGGCATCCTCGCCTGGCCGCGCGGCTGCGCTCTCCCGTGACTCTGGAGACTCTCGAGACCGTGCTCCGCGAAGAGGACGGGGACGACCTGTTGCCGGTACTCGGAGAGCTCACCGATCTTCACGATCGGAGCGACCTGCGGGCACTGGCACGCCGGCTCGCCCGGGAGCTGATCCTCCGGCAGGCCCGGCGCGACCTCGGCGGGCGCAGTGGCCGTGGCCGCCTGGCGAGCGTGCGCTATCGCGGAGAATTCTCGGATCTGGACCTCGAGCGCTCCCTCGAGGAGCTGCTTGTCTCACCCCGTCCGAACCAAGATGACTTGTTCGTGTTCGAGCGCCGGCACCGGCGACGTGCCTATGCGTTGATGCTCGACATCTCCGGGTCGATGAGGGGGATGGCCGTCCTGAATGCCGCTTTGGCGCTGGCGGCCGTGGCCGTGCGTGTTGCGCCTGATCCGTTCGCAGTGGTCGCCTTCAGGCGCGACGCCACCGTCCTCAAGCGACTCGACGAGCCGGTGTGGCTCGATCATCTGGTGGACCAGCTCCTCTCCCTCAACGGGCACGGGCTGACTGATCTACATCTCGGGTTGCGTACCGGCCTGGAGGAGCTCGCGCTAGCCGATACGAACGAGCGCGTGGGGCTCCTCTTCAGCGATGGGCTTCAGACGACCGGTCCACCGGCGGAGCCGCTCGCCGCTGCCTTCCCGACCCTCCACGTCGTCGCGACTGGGATGACGGCGGAGTCGATCGCAGCCTGCCGCCGGCTGGCACGGTTGGGCCAGGGCAGATGCGCCGTCGTTGAAGAGCCGGCGAGTATACCGGCAGCGATCAATGCTTGCCTAGCAGCGTAGCGTCTGATGAGATCGAGGGAGCCCGAAGGACGGGCCACTGGGCGACCAAATCCAGGCGAAGCGACCGAAGTGTTCGATGCCGCACGCATGCGGCCAGCGTACCTAGATGATAGGCGAGCGCATCCAGGACATGCGCCAGCGCGAACCTTGCCAGCGACAGCCGGGGGCGAGATCGGAACCAGTCCACGATTGCCGGTCCCAGCAAGCATGCCCCCAGAGCAAGGCGGAGCGCGCGCCGGATCCCCGCAGGGCTTGCGGCGAGGCTGAATCCGAGCAACGGGACCGCGTAGTAGCGGCTCACATTGAATGCGCTCCAGTAAAGGAAGGCCCCGTAGCCACGGAGCAGCGCCCCGACGACCGCGCGCGCTCCGATCGGGACCCCTTCGCTCTTGACCTTCCAGGTGGCCAGCGCGAGTTCAGCGAGTGGTACGATCGATCCGCACCATGGCCGCCTACGCCTGGCGGCGATGTTCAAGAGCGTCCACGCTACCCCGAGTACCAGGGGCATCGGCACCACGAGGTAGCGACCGTTCTCCGGATGTCGCTGGAGCAGAACTGCTTCCGAACCCGCATAGGCGGCGCGGCGACGCATGAACGGCCACAGGCGGTCGCGGTGATCGTGCCGGATGATGCCGTCGGGCCGGTAGTGTACGCGAGCCCCGCGGGCGCAGAGCCGCCAGATGAGGTCGACATCCTCGCCAGGATGGATCTCAGCGAATCCACCGGCCGCGAGGAAGCAACAGCGTCGAATGATGAGGTTGGCCGTCGCCAGATACGGTACCGGCGAGCGCGGCTGTACCACTGCCCGCGCTCGGCCATGGTAGAGCGGTGAGCGCACGGCCTCGTAGCGCTGCAGCCAGCTCTCCTCCGCTGCCGGGAGGACGGCCCCACCGGCGGCGACCACTCGCGGGATACTGAGCTCGGGGACGAGGTCGAGGAGCCAGGTCGGCTCAGGGAGACAGTCGCTGTCGGTAAACGCGAGCACCTCACCCCGTGCCTCGGCGGCGCCTCGATTACGGCAGGCCGATGGGCCGGAGCGCGACGACATGCGGATCAGCCGGAGCGGCAACCGCGCTGCCCATCGCTCGACCGTGCTGGGAGTCTCATCTGTCGAGGCATCGTCGACGACGATGATCTCCAACCGATCGCGCGGATAGTCGAGCTGGTCGATCGCAGCCAGGCAGTTGTCGATCGCGCGGGGACGGTTGCGGACCGGGATCACCACCGACACGCTCGGAAGCTCACTCGCAACCCGCGCCGGTTCGAAGTGCAGGACTCCATGCTCGGCCAGCCGCTCCAGGAAGCGCAGCGCTGTCCTAGTCCTGAGGCCAGGCACGACAGCAACGGCCTCGGCGAGCGTGTGTCCTTCCCGGCAGCGCTGGAGCAAGCGCAGTGCGGACGGCCGGACCTGCCAGACACGCAGCGGGCTGGGCGCGATGATCCACGACCCGGTCTTGGACTCGATCAATCGTACTTCCGGTGCGATGCTGCACCGGAGCGAGCCGGGATCACCAGTATCGCGACCACAGAGGCACGATAGGCCGTCTCCCCTCCCCTGCCTGGTGTCGCGATGAAGCTGCGGGTCTTTCGAGCCTCCGGATTCACCGCGGGACCAGCGCGGAGTCTCACTCGTATCGCCTGTCATGATCGATCGCTCAGGCCAATCCTGCCGGGCTGCGGCAATGCTCGCGATGCCTAATTCCGGAAATCGTCGGCACTAGATATCTTGCCTACCCTCGGGTCAGCCGCGCGCACCCGCTGCTGCCCCCGCACGGAGCGGCCGCGGGCTCAGCTTCAACGGCAGCGCGATATCGGTAGGGCCGGTCTCGGGCGCGAAGACGCATTCTGGGTCTGGGGCATCGAGCGGAGTGCCGGTAAAATACTTCACCGCCATACACCCCCCGTGACAGCGATCATAGGCGCCACAGCTCCGGCACGTGCCACCGACCTCCCACTCGCGTAGTCTGGCGAAGAGCGGCGAGTTACGCCAGATCTCCGCGAATGGCCGTTCGCGCACGTTCCCGGCCTTGAACTCCTCGGCGAGCACGAAGGGACAGGCGTAGACGTCACCGCGCGGATCGACGCAGCACACGATGCGGCCGGCGCCGCACATGTTCAGCCCATCGAGCGGCCGGCCGAGCGCCGAGAGGTGGAAGAAGGAATCGCCGGTCAGGACATCTGGGTGTTCCTGCAGCCAGCCGTAGAGCGCGTGGCTCTGTGCTCGTGTGAGGCGCAGGGCGTGCCAGACTTCGCGCCCGCGCCCGGAGGGCCGGAGCCGCGTTACCCGAAGCTGGGCACCGTAGTGACGAGCCAGCTCGTACATGGCGTCGAGCTGCTCGAAGCTGCGCCGAGTGACCACCATGTTGATCTTGAAGGGAAAATTTCGCACGGCGAGCAGCTCCATCGCCTGGCGGGCACGGGCATACGAGCCGGCTCCGCGGATGGAGTCATTAACCTCGGCGGTGGCCCCGTCCAAGCTGATCTGGACATCGAGGTAGTCGGTGCTGGCGATCCAATCCGCCGCGGCCTGGTCGATCAGCGTGCCGTTGGTACTGAACTTGACGCCGATACGGCGCGCGATCGCGTACTCCATCAGCTCGAAGAAGTCGGGCCGGATCATTGGTTCACCGCCGCCGACGTTGATATAGAAGACCTGCAACGCCGCCCACTCGTCGATCAGCCGCTTCGCCTCCTCGGTGGTCAGCTCATCGGGGGCGCGCCGGCCAGAGGACGACAGGCAGTGCACGCACCGCAGATTGCAGGCGTAGGTGATCTCCCAGGTCAAGCAGATCGGCGCATTGAGCCCACGTCGCAGCACCTCATACCACATCGATCACTCCCTTGCGGCGAAGTCCCTCCAAGATCAGGAGGAGGCGCGGCAGCGCCTCGGCAGCGACTGTACCCTCCGCCACCAGACGGTCGGCGATCTCACCGACCGTCTCCACTCCTGACGATTCGAGGAACGGGAGAAGCGGCGGCTCGATAAAGAAGAGCTGTCGTCCGTGATAGGTATAGACGAGGGCACCGAACGGCTCGCGACGCAGTGCCGCGGTGCGGGAGAGCTTGATCCGATCGCCTCGTTTCATCACCGAATTTAGTAGACCCCGCACATGCCGTCAATCGTGATCTCCCGGAGCAGCAGGGCTTCGAGCTCCTCGTCTGAGAAGTCCTGATCGTCGAACTGGTTCGCTGAGGCATCGCGGTCGGGTTCAGTGGCGGCGACGGGAATCTGCTCCAGGAACTCAGCCGTGCCCTTTGCCGACTCGACCTGCTCATGATTCGTGGATAGCCCACGCGCTCGAAGCATGATCGGCTCCTTCACTCGTCGGCAGATGGCTCTCCGGAGGGCGGAGATGGCAGCGAGTTTGCCATATTGGATAACACCTCGAGGCGTGTCTTGCAAGTCGATTCTCGATGGTTCGTCGCGTGATATCGTGGCACCGGACGTTCTGATACCTGAAGATGGCAGCAGAAGGAGACCCAGTACAGCTTACCGTTGAACTTGAGGCGGCGCTCACAGTGGCCATCACCGCGTGACCAGTTCCCAGGGAGCAAGGAGGCAACGGTGCTCCCTGAGGTGAGGGGCTAACCCCCTGCCGGGCCGTCGCCGGACCATCGCCTGACCCTCCTCTCTGGCTGGGCTAGGAGGAGGCGGTGGGCGAGCATCTCCGCATCGCGATGCCCTCGAAAGCCTGGAAGAGTTCGCTCAGCGGCTTCTCGATTACGGTGACCGCGTCGGTTGGCCGGTGTATGCGCAGCGGCTGTGCGAAGCCGAGCACGTTCCACTCGACGTTGGCCTAGCTTGCCTGCAGCACCTCGTGGAACGCGGTGTGTTGATGACGCAGCACGGCGAGCCCACCGTGATGGCTCACTCTGTGCTGCTCCGGCCCGCCGAGCGGCGCCGGCCCAGGGGATGATGACCTGGAAGGCCGTGGTCAAGAGCGAGGGGGTAGCGGATGGGCAAGAAACTGCGAAACAACCGCACGCTCAGTGCCCTCAAGCACGGCGCCACGGCGGGCAGTTTGCCCCACGAGCAGCGGGCCTGGCGGCAGCACCTCCAGGCGGTCCGGGACGCGCTCCAGCCGGTCGGGCCGGTAGAGGAGGCGCTGGCGGAGCGGGCGGC
>VAPR01001627.1_pt1 | contig 10559 bp, 9 predicted proteins | sample 3380701 | NCBI WGS metagenome assembly VAPR01 (sample SAMN11536904, study PRJNA540576) | hot springs metagenome | isolation source: hot spring wet sediment | place: Spain: Lobios | collected 2014-01
CTGGCGCGCCCGGAGGGATTCGAACCCCCGACATGCTGCTTAGAAGGCAGCCGCTCTGTCCCCTGAGCTACGGGCGCCCTGCCGCTATTCTACGCCCGGCCGACCCGGACGGTGCCTACCTCAGGCCGGGCCGCGTCGCCTCCCACACCAGGTGGCCGAGTTCTGGCAGAACCAGCTTCTCCATGGCAAGCCGCACGGCTGCCGGCGAGCCTGGCATAGCCAGGAGGATCTTTCCGCGGGCCACACCCCCTATCGCTCGGCTCAACATGGCCGCAGCACCTACCTCCTGGTAGGACAGCATGCGAAACAGCTCCCCGAACCCGTCCAGACGCTTGTCCAGCAGCTGTGAGACGACCTCGTAGGTCCGATCCCGCGGCGCGATCCCCGTCCCGCCCGTGGTGAGGACCGCCTGGACCGAGGGATCTTCCAGGGCCTCCTGCACCCACGCCCGCACCTGGTCCGGCTCGTCTGGTACAATCCCCCGCCGGACCACCTCGTGACCCGCGGAGCGCAGCATCTCCACGATTAGGCTTCCTCCCCGGTCGGTCTCCAGAGTCCGCGTGTCGCTCACCGTAAGCACGGCGCACTGCACCGGACCTCGCCCCCGCTCGCGGTGCTCGCGGACAGTCTCGCTACTCACCCGCCACCTCCCGCACCGACCAACCTTTCGTCCCTGCAGGTACGTGCGGCCGCGGCACTCCAACCCGTCCGAGGTCGGGGGCCAGGATCCACGCCGCGGCCGCGCTGGCCACCACCAGGGCTCCGTTTATCGCCAGACTCACCGCCACCCCCAGCGCGTCCGCCAGCCATCCGGAAAACAGACTCCCAAGCGGCCCGCTCCCGATCAAGGCCAGCGTGTAGAGGCTCATCACTCTGCCTCGGTAGCGGTCCTCCACCAGCGACTGGATGGTCGCGTTCGTGGCGGACATGTACGCGATGAGGAAGAAGCCGGTCAGCGCAATGCCTGCGGCGGCCGCCGCGAGGGTCCCGGTTGCGGAGAAGGCGGCCAGACCGAGGCCGCTCAGGACCGCGCAGCCCAGAACGAAACGTCCGGGTGGGGTCACCCGCGCGGCCGCTACCGCCAGGGCACCGACGGTGGCGCCCACGCCCACTGCGGTGAGCAGGAGCCCGTTCTCCGCGGGCCCACCCTTCAGCACCCGCACCGCGAAGGCGGGCATGACCACCATCCACGCGAACCCGAAGGTTCCGACCGCCGCGAGGAGGAGCAGCATGGCCCGCACGGTGCGGTGACCGCGCACGTACCGCACGCCGTCGAGCATTTGCTGAAGCATGGTACCCTCGCTGGCCGCGGGTGCCGGTTTGTGGGGAAGGCGCACCCGCCCCATGGGGATTATGACGGCGAGATAGGAGAGCGCGTTCGCAGCGAAGCACCACGCAGGCCCGAAGGCCTGGTACACGAACCCGGCCAGGGCGGGCCCGAAGATCCGGGCCCCGTTAAAGGCGGCAGAGTTCAAGGCGATGGCGTTGGCCATGTCCTCGCGGTCCACCAGGGCGGGCACCAGCGCCTGGCGGGTGGGCGCGTCCACGGCCATGAGCACGCCGTTCCACAACGCGAAGGCGACCACGTGCTCGTACCGGACCGCCTCCGCGAAGGTGAGCGCCGCGAGGGCGGCCGCGGACAGCATGTAGGCTGTCTGTACGACCAGCAGCAGGCGGCGGCGGTCGTAACGGTCCGCCATGGCGCCGCCCGGCAGGGTCAGCAGCAGGGAGGGGAGGCTGAAGGCGAACACCACAAGCCCTGTGCGCAGGGCGGACCCCGTGAGCTCGTAGACGAGGAAGGACTGGGCCGTACTCTGCATCCAGGTTCCCACCAGGGATGCCAGCATGCCCGTCCAGTACACGCGGAACGTCCGGTGCCGCAGGGCCCGGAACACGTTCAAACCCCCTCCGGCCGGGCAGAGCTAGGTTCCGGGAAGCGGGCGAGCGCCGCCGCCGCCTCCTCCAGCGCCTCGCGCCGCAGCACGTAGTAACGCAGCGGCCCCCGCTCCACCACCCGCACCAGCCTGGCTGCCCGCAGAGCCGCCAGGTGGTGCAGGGCTGTCACGTGGCTCGTGCCCAAGGCCTGGGCCACTTGCTGCGCGTACATCTCCCGGGCGGCGAGCATCCGGAGGATCCGCAACCGCGTCTCGTCGGACAGCGCCCGGGCCACCCGCAGCACCGCTTCCTCCTCCCCGCGGTCGGCTTCCTCCTTCGTCGGCACAACGTAGGTCCGTACCCCTACGTGATCCGCCACCAGGGTGTAAGGCCGCACGAACCACGAGGGGGCCACCACGACCTCGGCCACCACCGTGGGGTCCGGGACGAGCCCTCCCGTGGCCTCCTCGACGAAGGCTTCCGGCGGCAGCCGCTCCGCGAGCCGGCGCTGGGTGACCACGTCGCGCTCCACCCGCCGCCGCGCCTCGGCCTCGTGCGCGGCGTACACCCGCTCGTAGAACGCGGTGAGAAGCTGCACCAACCGCTCGCGCAGGACCTCCGGATCCCGGCGGGCTAGCCGCACGGCCCCGACCCGCCCGAGCTCCTCCGGGAACACCTGCGCGAAGCGCCGCAAGGCGGCTGCACGCGCACGGCCCCGCTCGGCCAACACCGCCCGCAGAGCTTCCCGGGCCGGCCGCGCGGCCCGGGGGCTCGTGAGCAGCACCAGAACCAGCTCGTCCGCAGGCAGGTCTTCCACCTGCCGGATGAAACCCACAACCCCCCGGTCCCGGGCCTGGCGCTCCAGCAGGCTCACGAGCGAGACGAACAGAGCGCGGCCCGCCGCGAAGTCCGCGAGGTGCTGCAGCAGCGTCCGGCCGAGCGCCCGACGGGCCGTCTGGACCCACCCGTCTCCCACGTCGAACTGGAGCCCGCGGCCGTGCCGGGACACCGCGAAGAGCGCCGCGAGGAAGTCGTACACGGGCGAGCCCTCGACCCGCACGTGCCGGGCCGCGGGGGAAGGGGACAGGACGATGGGCCCGGCACTTGTAGGACGTTCTTTACCCACGTGTAAAGTATAGACTACATCTGGATCTGGAGGCGGCGCACGGCCGGCCCGCGGAACCCCGCTACGCTTGGGGGAAGACCCGCACCCTCTGGGGATCGAGCCGCAGGAGCACCCTCTCGCCTGGCCGCAGGCCGGCGGCCGGGTCAAGCCCCCGCACCTGGACTCGGGTGCCGCCGTGCAGCTCCACCTCGGCCTGCATCGTCCAGCCCAGGTAGTTGGTGACGCGCACGACTCCCGCGAGCGCGGCCGGGTCTCCGTCCGAGGAAATCCGGAGGTGTTCAGGGCGTACCGACACCAAAACCCGCGCACCCGGATCCAGAGGGGTCTCGAGGGGCAGCGCGACCCGCACACCCGCCACCTGGACCTCCGCTTCGCCGGAGCCGACTCGGGCCACCACTCCCTCCAAGAGGTTCGCCCCGCCCAGAAAGTCCGCCACGAACGGCTCGGCGGGGCGTTCGTACAGCTCCCTGGGAGAGCCAACCTGGACCAGGCGTCCGGAGTGGAGGAGGGCCATGCGGTCGGAGAGCACCAGGGCCTCTTCCTGATCGTGGGTCACGTAGAGGGTGGTAATCCGCAGCTCTCGTTGCAGGCGGGCCAGCTCCGCCCTCATCTGGACGCGGAGCTTCGCGTCCAGGTTGCTAAAGGGCTCATCCAGGAGCAACAACCGTGGCCGCACCACCAGGGCTCGGGCCAAGGCCACCCGCTGCTGTTGACCGCCCGAAAGTTGGGACGGGAACCGCGCCTCCATCCCCGCCAGTCCCACCAGCTCCAGGGCCTCCCCCACCCGGCGGCGCACCTCCGGGGCTGGCACGCGGCGCTCCACCAGCCCAAAGGCCACGTTCTCAAACACGGTCATGTGCGGCCACAGGGCGTAGTTCTGGAAGACCATGCCGAGGTGGCGTTCCCACGGAGGCAGCCGCGTCACATCCCGGCGGTCGAAGTAGACCCTTCCCTCGTCGGGTTCCAGCAGTCCCGCTACGATCCTCAGCGTGGTGCTTTTGCCGCAGCCGCTGGGCCCCAGTAAGGTGAACAGTTCGCCTCGCGCCACGGCCAGGGAAAGCTCGCGCACGGCCGGGGTGTTCGCGAACCGCTTGCCGATCCGTTCAAGCTCCACCGACACCGCCTGCGCGCTGTCCTCTGCCATCCGACCTCCCTCCGATCAAAGCGCCAGCGCGGGCCGCTTGCCTCCCACTCGGTTCGCCACGTACGTCCCCACGGCCACCAGGAGGATGGCCACCGTTCCCAGGGCGGCCGCGGCCCCGCGGCCGCGCGGGCTCTGCGCGTACAGGTAGATGCCGTAGCTCAGGGGACTCTGCTCCACCCGGTTGATCAGCAGAACGGTGGCGCTGAACTCCACCGCGGCCGTCACGAACACCAGCACGCCTGCGGCCACCGCCCCGCCCAAGAGCAGGGGCAGGGTTACCCGTCGGAAGGTCCGCCACCTCCGCGCCCCACTCACCGCCGCAGCCTCCTCCAGGGCCGGGTGAACTTGCGCCATGGCTGCCGACGTTGCGCGCACCGCGTACGGAAGCCGACGCGCCACGTACAGGAGCGGGAAGACCAGCCACAGGGCGGTGAGGGGGACACCGATCCCCGGCAACGTCCAGCGGTCGAACGTGCGGAGGAAGCCGATCCCGAGGACGACCCCGGGAACCGCGATGGGTGCGGTCGCTGCGAAGTCCAGCAGCCCCGGCGCGGGCACCCGGCCCCGGTACTGGAGGTAGGTGATCCCCAGGGCTACCGCCACCGCGAACACCGCTGCGGTGGCGCTGTAGAGCAGCGTGTTCTGAACGAACTGGGGCGCGCGGAACAGAATCTCCGCGTAATGGTCCAGGGTGTACCCGGTGGGCAGGTACGTGAGACTCCACACCCGGCTCACCGACAGCAGGAGCACTCCCAGGTGGGGCAGTAAGCCAAGGCCACCCACAAGCAGCGAGAACGCCACGAGCGCCCAAGCCCCCACCCCCCGCAGCGGCTGGCCTGGCTGGCTTGTGCCCGTGGCCAGGGTTGCCACCTCGCGACGCCGGCCCAAACGGGTTGCACCCCACACCGCCACGAGGGCCAAGCCGAGCATGACCACCGAGATGGCATACCCGTCCGGATCATCCCGCGCAATGGTGGTGACGCGGAAGTACGCCTGGGGTCCCAGCATGTTCTTCACGTTCAGGATGAGGGGAGTTCCCAGGTCGTCGGTGGCGCGCACGAACACCAGAATGGCACCTGCGGCGTAAGCGGGCGCCACCAGAGGGAGCGTCACGCGACGGAGAAGCCGCATCCCTCGCGCCCCTCCCACCTTGGCCGCCTCCTCCAGGCTCGGATCCAGATTCGCCAGCGCACCCGTGACGGTCAGCAGAATAAAGGGGAAGTAGTGCAGGGCGTGGGCCAGGACCACGCCCCGCAGGCCTTCTGCAGCCACGAAGGATACGCCCAGGTGATCCTCCAGCAGCAGGGTCAGCGCGCCGGCCCGCCCCAACGTCTGATTCAGGCCGATGGCTCCCACAAAGGGAGGGATCACCAACGGTACCGTCAGCCAGGTCAGAAGCAGGGTGCGGCCCGGGAAGTGGTAGCGAGCCAGCAGGAATGCGGGTGGGGTCGCCAGGACGCTGGCGACCAGAGTGGCGGCGGCACCCACGATCAGGCTGTTCCGCAGCGACTCCAGGTACAGGGGCGTGTAGAAGAACCGCACCACGTGCGACAGCGTGAACCCGCTGGCGTCGGCGAAGGCGCCCCGGAGCACGGAGGCCAAGGGGAGCACCACCAAGAGAGCCACAACGCCCAGCAGCAGCGCGTACAACCCCAGTTGGACCGGGTCGTACCGCCACCGCAGTCCCCGGCGCGCGGGGGCTGCGGGAGGGGACGCCACCGCGGGAGAAGCCACCTGAACCTAGCGACCGCGTGCGGCTTGGGCTGCCTCGGTGGCCAGTTGCAGAGCCCGGCCGTAGGCCTGGCGGGCCAGAGCCTCCCACTCCCGCTCCTTCGCAGCCCGATACGCTGGGTCGCGGTCCACCTGCTGGGCGATCTCCATGGCCGTGGCCTCACTCACCGGCACCAGGCGCGCGGAGGCCTGGGCCTGGCGGAGCAGCCTCTCCGCCTGGGCCACGTCCCGTCCCTGCCGCCGTGCCTCCTCCACCGCTCGCTGCGCGGCGTAGATGGCTTCCCAGGCCCGCCGGAGTTCCGCGTGCCGGAAGGTGACCACCTGGTCGAACAGGCGCGTGACCAGCTGGTAGCGCGCGGCCGAGAGGGCTGCGTCAAACCGCACCCCGGGGCTCATCCGGAAGGGGTTGGGGAATCCCTTCGGAGCCTGCGCGTAAAGGCTCGCCCGCACGGGCAGCCGTCCGATCTCCGGGCGGAACAGCAACCGCTGGCCGTCGTCGCTCAGCAGGTAGTTGACGAACCGCCGGGCGCCCTCCGGATTCGGAGCGCCGCGTACGATCCCCACGTTCGCCGGCACCAGGGAGGTGACCCGCGGGTAGACGAAACGCACGGGCTGCCCCGAGGCGATGGCGGAGAGTCCGAAGAAGTCGATGACGATCCCGATCCCGTACTGGCCCGCGATGACCGCTTCAGGAACGCCGAAGGACCGCTCCGTGAGCGCACCCATGTTGCCCGCCATCTGCAACAGGAGTTGCCAGCCGCGGTTCCATCCGTACCCCTGCAGCAGGGTCTCCACGGTCAGGTGCGTGGTGCCGCTCCGGGAGGGGGTGGACATGATCAGGTGTCCGAAGTACACCGGGGCCAGCAGATCCTCCCACTCCTTCGGCTCGGGCAGCCGGCGACGCTCCAGGTAGGCGGTGTTCCACATGATCCCGTAGCCGCTCACGGCGAAACCCACGAAGTACCCGTCCGGGTCGTTGATGGGGAAGCCGGCGACCCGGTCCGGGATGCCCCGCCGGAGCTCCGCGGGCGGCGTGTACCGTTCCAGCAGGTTGTTCTCCTTCAGGTACACGAAGGCGTCCACCGCACTGGCCCAGAAGACGTCCACGTCCGGCCGGCCCGCGCGCTCTCGGATCTGGGTGATCCCCGCCGTGGTAGGCTTGGACACCACCACCACGGTCCATCCGGGGTTGGCCCGCTCGAAGGCGGCCTTGTAGGCTTCGAACAGCTCCCGGGGAAACGACGTGAGGACGATCACCTGCTGCGCCTGGGCCAGGGCACTCCCCGCGACGAGCCCCAGGGCGCAGGCGATCGCTAACACCGCCGCCACGACACTCGTCCTCATCCTGCTTCCTCCCTCCCTCGGTAGGCTAACGAACTCGCTCCAGGTAGAGCCCGGTGCGGGTGTCCACGCGAATTCGATCCCCCCGCTCCACGAAGAGCGGGACTTGGACCACCGCACCGGTCTCCAGGGTTGCGGGTTTGCTGCCCCCTGTGGCCGTGTCGCCGCGGACGCCGGGCGGAGTGTCCACCACCTCCAGCTCCACGCTGTTGGGTAGCTCCACCTCCAGAGGCTGCCCTTCGTGGAAGACCACCTCCACCGTGGTCCCCTCCTTCAAGAAGCGGCGCCCCTCTCCCACCACCGCCGTGGGAAGAGCGATCTGTTCGTACGTGCTGGTGTCCATGAAGTGGTAGGATTCGCCGTCGTTGTACAAATACTGCATCTCCCGGCTCTCCAGGAAGGCCTGGGGGACGCGCTCGCCCGCGTTGAACTTGCGCTCCACGATGGCACCCGTACGCATGTTCCGAATCTTGGCCCGCACGTAGGCGGACCCTCGCCCCAGCTTGACGTGCTGGGCCTCCACCACCGTGTAGAGCTCGCCCTCCAGCTGGATGTGCACGCCGGGCCGGAAGTCGTTGGTCGAAATCAACGATCGCCCTCCTCCCGAAGGTGTCCTGGACTATTCTATCGGGTCCTCACCGGGGCTCGTAGACGACCGAGGTGTTGCCTCCCAGTCGCTCAGCCACCTCCAGCGCCTCCTCCGCCCGGGCCCGAAGCGCGTGGGCTTCCTGCGCGTGATCCGGGCAGAGCGCCGCACCCACACTCAAGGTGGTGTCGTGGGGCGCGGTGGCCGCCACGGCCTCCCGGACTCTCTCCGCAATGGAAAAGGCGTAGCCGGGGTTGGCCTCAGGAAGCAGGATGTAGAAACGATCCGGCTCCACGTAGACCCTCGTGTCCACCGCCCGCGTCACCCGCTCCACCGCCACGGCGGCGGATCGCACCACGTCCTCCGCCACGCCCCGACCCCAGCGCCCCAGCACCCTTTGGTAGGAGTCGAGGCGAGCGGCCAGGAGACACACAGGGTGACCGTACCGCAGGGACCGCATCACCTCCACGGGCAGGCAGATTCCCAGGTAGCGCTCGTTGAACAGCCCGGTGAGGGGATCCCGGATCCGCTCCTCCTCCGCCCGGGCGTCCCCAGCCGACCTGGCCAGCGCCTCGAACCACGTTGCGAGCTCCCAGGCCGCCCGGTCAAACCCGCGGTGCAGAACTCCCTTCTCCTCCTCGGTGAGGTCCGGGAGCGACTCCAGGACGGCGGCCCGGAAAAGTAGGAGCTGGCGCAGCTCCTCGGCCAGCGACTGGATCGCCGACAACCCCCAGTTAGGGTCGCGGCGTAGCCGGTCCACCAAACCCTCAGCGTCCCCCGAGAGCAGGCCTTCAACCGCCTCCAGCAGGACCTGGCCCCGGGCGTGTAGGACGGCCCGGGAGCGAGCCGGACCGGTGGCCTCCACCCCCGCCACCCAACTTTCGAGAATCCGTGCCCGCCGCTCCCGGTCGAGCCTTCTTACTCCCTCCGCCGGCGCTTCCAACCCTTCCCTCACGCAACACGAGCTTCGAGCGGACACCCCTCGCCGTCTTCCCCTAGCGGCCAGCGCCCCCGGGCGAAGAAGGCAGCGTCAACTGCACGATGGCGGGCACGAGGGCCGCCGCAGCCTCCCACTCGCCCCTGAGGCGGAGCAAGGAGTAGAGAGCCAGCAAGCTCCCCAGGTGGCCTGGCGCCGCCTGAAGCGCGGCCCGGAACTCCGCCTCGGCCATCCGGTCGTACCCCTGTCCGTAGGCAATCAGACCCATCTCGAACTGACGCCAGACGGTGAAGTACGCCAAGCCCAGCCGGTAGCGGGCGTCCGGGTCGCGAGGGTTCTCTTGGGCCTGCCGGCGCAGCCCGGCGGTGGCTGATGCAAACGCATGTTCGGAAAAGTACACTGCGGACAGATCCTGGGCGCTGACAGCGGAGACCGCGCCGAAGACCAGCAACACGGCCGTGATCAGTGCGCCGAGACTGCGCATAGAGCATCCTCCCATCGGCGGCATGACCAACGGGGATTCTTTCGCCTTCCCGCCCATTCCTTCCTTGGGCCGATCGGGGTGTTGGCGGGCACGGCTGCGCCCAGGCCCGGTTTAGTTGCCCGGGTCAGGTAGATCCGGAAGAGGGAGGTCGACCCGTGCCCTCGCGCTGCGCCTCGCCCGCGCCAGTTGCGCTGGGTCCCTCGGCCCCTCCTGGATCTTTGGATCTCCCCCGCGGTGCACGTCGACCCGGCTCAGCGGAGCCTCACTCGACCTCCGTCCCCTTCAGGCCAAAGAGAACCCGGGGGGTGCCGCCAGCTTACTCACCGAATCCCCGCCTCCTCACTTCAGCAACGCCACACCCCTGCGCGGGGGCAACACGAACCTGCTTACGGGCTCCACGGCTCCCGGATTCTTGAAATTGCTGTGGTCCACCACCCGCGCCTGCCCGGAGGGCACCTGCACCTCGACGCTCACGTCTCCCGGATTCACTGCGACCCACCCTCGCTCGAAGGCGCGCAGCCACACTCCGGAGGCGGCCTGCTGTGCGGGTCCCGCGGGCTTACCGAGGTGCAGCAGCCGCGGGTCGTACTCGTCCACCCACAGCCCCTCGTCATACGTCAGCCGGTCGAAGACCACGAAGTGGAAGTATGCGTTTCGAAGCGTTGGGTCATAACCGAGCAGATAGCTCATCAGGCTGAACCACAGCCACTCCCAGCCAGTGTTGCCCCAGTACACGGCATCCATGCTGCGGCTTGAGTCTCCGTCCACGCCGTTCACGACGATGACTTTGTAGCTCCTGGCGTCTAGGATAGCCTGCAGGGTGCGCTGCCAGTGGACCCTGTCGTATCCGGTGAACCATACAAAGCCGCGCTCCTGCATCACGTACAGGCGACCACCCAGAGCCGCCCCGGCTGCCGCGTACACCCATGAAGCTTCCGGCCGCATGATCCAGGCATTGAGCCCGAAGGCTTTTCCTGCAGTTCTGTAAGCTCCCTGCATCCGCTCCATGAACTCCCGGTAGTGCTGTTGCCAGAGCTGGTTGTTGGGCTGGGTGCTGCCCGCACTGAAATAGGTGGAGTGGTAGTCAATCCCGGCGCAGGACGATCCGTTCCAGCGGCTCTCCGGGCACCAGCTGTTCACTCCGTTGAAGGTGTACGTCATGCCGTCCGCGAAGATCCCGTCCGCTCCCCTGGCCCTCACCCCCGAAGGGCTCGTGGCGTCCAGGTGCTGCAGGGACCAGTTCACCCACGTCTGCTGCCAGTTCGGGTTCCCCAGGATCATCGCCCGCTCCACGGGATAGCCGACATGTAGCAGGTAGTCCCCCGTCTGCACGCC
>VAPR01001628.1_pt1 | contig 10558 bp, 9 predicted proteins | sample 3380701 | NCBI WGS metagenome assembly VAPR01 (sample SAMN11536904, study PRJNA540576) | hot springs metagenome | isolation source: hot spring wet sediment | place: Spain: Lobios | collected 2014-01
TCCCCGGAGGGCACCCGGACCAGGGGCACCACAGAGCTACCGCGCAGCGCCCGCAGCATGTCTTCCAGCCGCTCCCAGCCGATGGGGCTATGCTCCAGATCGATCACGAGCCAGTCTAGGGGCAGCGCGCCAAAGATCTCCGCCACCGATGGACTCGGCAGGGTGAGCCAGTAGCCCACCGTCACTTCCCCATCCTGCAACAACCGCTTGACCCGGTTCTCCAACGTGGTCCTCCCATCTAAAGGTGTTGTCGTTCTTGCTTCCCCGCGGCGGGTCCGGGGTCCTCTCCAACGGGGCTTGCGCCCGCGACGCCGTGACCCCGTACGCTAGGAGCGAGGCTGGAGGGGTCCATGGGAGCACGGTGGCGGGTTTTGGCAACTCCCCGGTCCTTCTTCGAAGAAGGACGGGAGGCGGTGGAGTGGCTCACCCGGGCCGGTGTGGAGGTGGTGCCCTCCCCCGTGGACCGTCCCCTGCAGGAGGACGAACTGGTCGGCCTGCTGGGCGAGGTGGACGGGATCGTGGCCGGGGTGGATCGCATCGGCCGCCGCGCCCTCTCCGCCGGCCGGCCCCGACTGCGGGTGGTGGCACGGAACGGCATCGGGGTGGACACGGTGGATGTGGCGGCGGCCACGGAGCTTGGCGTGGTGGTCACCAACGCGCCCAGTGTGAACGCAGACAGCGTCGCAGACTTCACCTTCGCACTCCTGCTGGCCCTGGTCCGCAAGGTCCCGGAGGCCGACCGCGCCGTGCGCGAGGGACGCTGGCCCCGGCTGGTGGGGATGGAGCTGCGCGACAAGTGCCTGGGTGTTGTGGGGTTCGGGCGGATCGGGCAGCGGGTGGCAGAACGCGCTCGCGGGTTCGGCATGCGCACCGTGGCCTACGACCCGGCTCCGGACTTCGCCACGGCGGAGCGGCTTGGGGTACGCCTGGCGACTTTCCGGGAAGTGCTGGCAGAAGCAGACATCCTCACCCTGCACCTGCCCCTCACTCCCGAAACCCATCACCTGCTGGGCGAGGAGGAGCTGCGGTGCATGAAACGGGGAAGCTTCCTGGTGAACACCGCCCGGGGCGGGGTGGTGGACGAAGCCGCGCTCGCGCGCGCCCTGGAGGAGGGCCGGATCGCCGGGGTGGCCTGCGACGTCTTCGAGGAAGAGCCCCCTCGCACATCCCCGCTCCTCCGCGCCCCCAACGTGCTCCTGTCTCCCCACATGGCCTCCCACACCCGTGAGGCCATCGCCCGCGCCTCCCGCGTGGCCGCGGAGAACGTGCTCGCGGTGCTGCGGGGCAGCCGTCCCCCCAACCCGGTCAACCCTGAAGTGCTGGGGTAGCCGCTCCGACTACTCACGGGCCCGGGCGAGTTCTTCCCACAGCCCCCGGGCCTCCACCGCCGCGCGGTACGCCCGAGCTAAAGGTCTGTAGTGCCGCGCCCGCTCCGGCTCCGGGAGGAAGCGGCGGTCCACCCGGACAAATCGCGACGCGACCTCCTCCCAGTCCGTAAAGATGCCGACACCGTAACCCGCCAGGATCGCGGATCCCAGGGCTGCAGCTTCGGTGAGGTTCAGGCGCACGAAGGGGAGCTCAAGCACGTCGGCCTTAATCTGGTTCCAAAGGTCGCTGCGGCTGCCTCCTCCCACCACCCGGACCTCGCTGAGGGCCAACTCCGGGACCAACGCCCGCGCCATGTCCAGGTAGATCCGGTACTCATACGCCACACCCTCCAAGAGAGCCCGGTACAGGTGGCCGGGGCCGTGATTCCACGTTAACCCGACCCACGCGCCACGCACATTGGGCTCGCTGGGGCACACGCGGCCGCCCAGGTGCGGCACGAACACCAGACCCTCGGATCCAGCTGGCACCCGACAGGCAGTTTCGTCCAGCGCCGGGTAGTCCCATCCCTGGCCGGGGGCCAGCGCTCGCACCAGGTCCCGCCACCACCGCAGGTTCAGGCCTCCACCGTTCACGTAGCCGATCAAGTACCAGCGTCCCGCCGGGACGCTGCGGGCGCACAGGACCGTTCCCGTCTCCGCGTCCGGGGCGAAGCGGTCCACGCACACCGCCAGCACGGACGCGGTTCCCGCCCCGTCGTACACCTGGCCCGGGCAGACCACGCCGGCCCCCAACATCGCGGCCGCCTGGTCTCCCGCGCCCGCCACCACCGGCACCCCGGACCGCAGGCCCAACTGGGCCGCCGCCTCGGAGGTCAGGCGTCCGACAATTTCCCAGGGCTCGACGATCCTGGGCAGCCGGTCCAGGGGAACGTCAAACAGGTCGCACAGCTCTTCGGACCAGCGCCCGTGCCGGGTGTCGGCGAGGCAGGTAAAGTGCAGGTAGGTGGGGTCGATGAAGGCGTCTTCGCCAGACAAACCGGTAAGCCGCATGGCCACGTAAGCCGCAGGCATGACGAACTTGTGGATCCGGGCAAACGCTTCCGGTCTCTCGCGACGCCACCACTGGATCTTAGGCCCGTGGGAGTAGGTGGGGGGCGCACCCGCCCGTTCGCACACCAACCGAGCGTGTGCGCGCATTCGCTCCACGTAGGGCGCGCAGCGTGTGTCCAACCAGGAGTCGTACGGGATAACCGCCCATCCCTCTCCATCGACGGCGGTTAGCCCTGCCATCTGGCCGTCCACGCACAGCGCGGCCACGGTGTCCGGAGCGACTCGCGCGCGCTCCACGCACGCCCGCACCGTCCGAATCACGGAACCCAGCATCTCCTCGGGGTCTTGCTCCACCACGCCGGGCGCGGGCTGGATCAACCGCGAGGGCTCCGTGGCGTCTGACAAGATCTGTCCGTCCTCCCGGACCAACAAAGCCTTCGTGGCCGTGGTCCCGAGGTCCACACCACATAGGTGCATCCGCACCCTCAACCGCTCCTTTCGAACCGCGGGCCGTTCTCCGTCGCGACCACTCGCACGCCGAACCCGGTGCGTCCCACCGTTTCGTAGTCGTGGCCTGCCTCGGAGGGGAACACGTAGAACAGCACCAAGGGCTCCGAGCCGGTGTTCACGCTGCGGTGCGCCCACCCCGGTGGCACGTAAACCACCGTGCCCGGCTCCACCCGTTCCACGCGTACGCGGCCCTCGGGGTCGCGCAGCACCAGGGCTCCCTGACCACGGAGCACGTAGTACACCTCCGCCGTCTCTCGGATCCGGTGGTAGTGACCCCGAGTCATGAAGTACTCTCGGCCCACCCGGCCCGGGTACACCCGAGTGACCCCGTACCGCAGGTGACCCGAGCCCTGCGGCACGGGAGGTTCGTAGGTTTCGTACACCGGCGGGTCTCCGGCCCTCACCAGCGCCTCCAGGGCCTCGCCATCCTCGAAGACGCCCCGGAGGTCACTGGCGCGCCGCACGTGGGCTCCTACCCCCACGAGCCCATCCGATTCTGTCAGCACGTGCCGAAGCGGGTCCACCTCTCCCTCACACCAGGTCCACGCGGATGTGCTTGGTCAAGAGGTATTCCTCCAACCCCTCGTGGGAGAGCTCGATCCCTAAGCCGCTCTCTTTCCATCCCCCGTAGGGGAAGGGGACTTCTCCGCCCACCACGTTGTTCACGCCGACCGTGCCTGCCTCCAGTCCCTCCGCCACCACGAAGGCGGTGCGCAGGTCTCGCGTATACACGTACGCCAGCAGGCCATAAGGGCTGTCGTTGGCAAGCTGCAAGGCCTCCTCCAGCTGGTCGAAGGGCATGATCGGAGCAACCGGGCCAAAGGTCTCCTCCCGCATGACCTTCATGGAGTGGTTGACGTCCACCAGGACTGTGGGGGTGAAGAAGTAGCCCCGTGAGAACCCCTCAGGGGGATGGCCCCCGTAGACCACGCGCGCGCCTTTGACGCGGGCGTCCTCGATGTGCTCCACAGTTTTCTCAAGCCCTTCCCGCGTGGTCATGGGCCCGAGGTCCGGGTCCTCCAACCCCGGGCCGATGCGCAGCGCCCGGGTGTGTGCCACGAAGCGTTCCACGAAGGCGTCGTACACCGACCGGTGCACGTACACCCGGTTCACGGCGTTGCACACCTGGCCCATGTTGCGGAAGGCGCGGTAGCACGCCCCGCGGGCCGCGGCATTCAGATCCGCATCGGGAAACACCAGGAGGGGACAGTGTCCGCCCAGCTCCAGGGACACCCGCTTGAGTCCGCCCGACGCCATCCGGAGGATTTCTTTCCCGGTCTGCGTCTCCCCGGTAAAGGCAATCTTGCGGATCCCGGGGTGTTGCACCAGAGCAGCTCCCACGCGACCTCCTGGGCCGATCACGCTGTTCACGACCCCCGGAGGCATGCCCGCGTCCACCAAGCACTGGAGGAACCGGGAAACTGCAAGGGGCGTGCGCGACGGAGGCTTCACCACCACGGTACAGCCCGCGGCCAGTGCCGGTGCCACCTTCCACGCCAGGAGGAGCACCGGGTAGTTCCAGGGTCCCACGGCCGCCACCGGGCCCACGGGCTGTTGAATCACAAAGCTCCTCCGGTTCGGCGCGTCCGTGGGGATCACCCGTCCGAAGATCCGCCGCGCCTCCTCCGCGTAGTACTCAAAGGCGTCGGCGCTCGCTTGCAGCTCTCCGCGGGCGTCCTTTAACGGCTTCCCCTGCTCCAGCGTCAACAGTCGCGCCATCACTTCCTGCCGCTCCCGCACCAGCTCAGCCGACCGCCGCAGCAGCCCTGCGCGCTGCGACGGCGACGTCCGGGACCAGCCGGGGAACGCCCTGACCGCGGCCTCCACCGCCGCATCCACGTCCTCGGGTTCGGCCATGGCCGCTGTGCCTACAACTTCTTCGTTTGCGGGGTTTATGACTTCCAAAATCTCCCGATCCGTGACCCATTGGCCGTTCACGAGCAATCCGACCCGCTCCATGCGCAACCCCTCCAAGGTCACCCTGTCGCTCCCGGGACCACCACCGCTTTCAGCACCTGCCGTCGCTCCATCCCCTGCAACACACCCTCCAGTCCCCCGAGGCCGACCCGGTGCGTGAGGATCCGCGCCAGTTGCGGCCGCAGCCGGGGCAGCAGCCGCAAGGCCCGCCGGTAGTGCTCCACGGTCTGGCCGGTACTCCCCGTGACCACCAGCTGCCGGTAGTGGATCCGGTTCGTCTCCACCGACACGACACCCGGGGAGGGGAGTCCGGCGAAAAGGTGTACGCGACCGCGCAGCGCCGCGGCACGGAGGGCTTGTTCCTGAGCTCTCGCACTGGATGCGGCGGCGACCACGACATCGAAGCCATCGCCCCAGCCGTTCATCTCCTCCGGGTGGACAGCTCGGTCCGCGCCGAGCTCTCGACCCAGCTCCCGACGGTCCGGGTGGGGATCGGCCACCACCACCTCGGCCGCCCCCCGTTGCCTTGCCACCATCACGTTCAGCAGGCCCATGGCACCTCCCCCGAGGACCAGCACACGGTCCCCCGGGCTGGTGCCAACCAATTCGTGAGCCTGGATGACGCACGAGAGCGGCTCCGCCAAAGCTGCCTCCTCGAACGGGACACCCTCGGGCAAGGGGATCAGGTGGCCCCGCCGCACCGCCCGCGCCGGCACCCGCACGTACTCAGCAAACCCGCCGTCCAAGGTGATCCCGAAGACCTCGGCCCGGGGGCAGAGGGGATCGAGACCCTGGGCGCAGGCCGCGCAGCGTCCGCAGCCCACATTGGGGACCAGGCCCACGGCGTCGCCCACCTGCACCTCCCCTTCGGGTTTCCGGACTTCCGCCACCTCTCCCGCCACCTCGTGGCCTAACACGCGCACGACCCCTCTCGGGACGCGGGGATGTTCCCCGCGGGCGATCTTCCGGTCCGTGGCGCACACGCACGCCGCTCCCACCCGGACCAACACGTCGCCTGGCTCCAGGGTCGGGCGGGGCACCTCTTCTACCCGGATTCCTTCTCCGGGGAGGCATACAGCTGCCTTCATGCGTCTTCGCCTCCGCGCTGTACACGCTGCGGCTGCCCTGCGCGCGCGGACTCCACCGCGGCCAACGCCACCTCCAGAGCCCGCAGGCCGTCCAACCCCGTCGCCTCCGGCGTGCGCTCCTCCCGCACGCACTGGAGAAAGTGCGACATCTCTGCGCGGTACGCTTGCTGAAACCGGTCTCGCCAGCTACGGAAGGCCTGCTGCACCAAGCGACCCTCACGGGTGACGCGGGTGTACGTTCCCGAACCCACGGATCCTACGGTGAGCATCCCCTCGGTACCCAGGACCTCCAGCCGCGCATCATACCCATAGTCCACCGGGCACGCCCCTTCCACGCTCCCCAAGCTTCCGTCCTCCAGCTCCGCGGTAACCAGGGCGACATCGTAGAACCCCGGCTGCTCCGCCGCCGCCTCTGTGGCCTTTCGGACCGCCACCCGAGCGAACACGGACCGGATCTCCGACCCCGAAAGCCACCGCAGGGTGTCGAAGTCGTGGCTGCACACCTCCGCCAGCAGCCCGATCCCCTTCGCCGGATCCCAGGCCCACCGGGGCGGGAGACCCGGACCTCGGGTCGTGGACCGCATGAACACCAGCCGACCCAGTTCGCCGGACGCCACGCACTCCCGGGCTGCTCGGAAGTCGGGGTCAAACCGACGCATGAATCCCACCTGCAGGAGGACGCCTGCCCGGCGCGTGGCTTGGAGCATCTCGTGAGCCTGCGACAGCGTCACGGCGAGGGGCTTTTCACAGAATACGTGCTTGCCCGCCTCCGCGGCGACTACGACGGCGTCGCGGTGCGCAAAGGTGGGTGCGGCCACGCACACGGCGTCCATGGAGATGCGCTCCAGGGCTTCCTCCAGGGTCCTGAAGCCCGGAGCGCCGAGCTCCCCGGATGCCCGCTCCCGGGCTGCTCCGTCCTCGTCCACCACCGCCACCAGACTCGCCTCCGGCAGATGGCGGAGGTTGCGACCGTGGACCAGACCGACCCGACCCGCACCCACCAGACAGACCCGTACTCGCTCCATGGATCACCTCCTCCCCGTGGGGTATGGAAAGGTCCCCCGGGGGGCCTTGCTGCTACCCCCTCTGCCCGTGCAACCGGGATTCCAGCGCCCGCAGCCAAGCCAGCCCGCGCTCCGCGTAGGAGTCCCTCAACGCCACATACCGGGATGCGCGCACCGCCACGTCCACGTCGGCCACCGCGGCCAGAGGTTCCAAGATCAGGTACCCTTGGAACCCGATCTCCTGAAGGCTTTGTAAGATCCCACGGAAATCCACGTGCCCCTCCCCAGGGGGCCCCCGGTGGCTGTCCGACACGTGCAAGCTGGTGAGGCGGGCTCCTGCGCGCCGAACCGCCGCTGCGGGATCCGGCTCCTCCATGTTCATGTGGAAGGTGTCCAGGTGGACGCCGACCCAGGGGGAACCCACCTCCTCGACGAAGCGCAATGCTTGCTCCGCGGTGTTGAGCAGGAAGGACTCGTAGCGGTTGATGGGTTCCACCGTAAGCCGCACCCCGAGCGCAGCGGCAAACTCGGCCGCTTCCCGAACGGACGCGACCGCCAGCGACCACTCCCGCTCCACCAGCGGCCACCACGTCTCCGGGTCGCCCGCATACCCTACCGGAGCCCTCCGCGGAACCGCAGCGGGGACAAAGAGCACCTGAGGCGCACCCGCGACGGCAGCGAACTCCACCAAGCTTTGCACGAAGCGCACGGCGCGGCTCCGGACGTCCGGGTCCGGATGGGCCAGGTCGCGTTCCTCGGTGGGCCAGGGGAACGCCCCGGCCACAGAGCACACATCCAGCTGGTATCGGTCCGCCAGGGCGCGGACTTCTCGGGGGTCCTGGCGTTCCGGTTCGGCTTGGATCTCAACCCCGTGGTATCCGAGGCGGTGGAGCCGCTCGAAGGTCACCGCCAGCGGCTCGCCGCCGTAGATCCAGTTGCTGACCGCGTACTTCACCTGCCCCGTCCTCCGCCCCAGGCCACGAAGCGCCGCCGGCGCCACTGGTCCAACACGACCACGGCCACGATCATGGCCCCCATGATCACCCGCTGCCAGAAGGCAGACACGTTCAGGAGGTTCAGGCCGTTGCCCAGAACTCCCATGATCATCGCCCCGATCACCGTGCCTCCCACGCCGCCGACGCCGCCGAACAGGTTGGTCCCGCCCAATACCACCGCCGCGATGGACTGGAGCTCCATGCCCTCTCCCATGAGCGCGTTCGCAGAGTTCAGGCGGCCGGTGAGGACGAGACCCGCCACCGCGGCCAGAAAGCCTGACAGCATGTAGCCCGCCACCTTTACCCGGTCCACGTCGATCCCGGACACGCGCGCGGCCTCCCGGTTGCCCCCGAGGGCATAGGTGCAGCGCCCCAGGGGCGTGTGCTGCAGGACCACGTAGCCTGCACCGGCCGCCAGCACCGCCACCAGCGCCGCCACGGGGATCCCCGCCACGCTCCCGCTTCCGAGCCAGATGATCTCCTGCGGGAGGTAGGCCCGCAGCTGCGTGGCCGTCAGGTGGGAGGGCACAGGCAGTCCATCGGTCAGGATCAGCGCCGCCCCTCGGGCCACGGACATGGTCCCCAGGGTGACGATGAAATCCGGAACCCGGCCCTTCGTGATCACCACCCCGTTGACGAAGCCTACGAACGTCCCCGCCGCCAGGGCCAGGAGCACGCCCACCCACACGCTTTGCCCCCAATAGGTGACGGCCACCGCAGCCAAGCAGCCGGAAAGGGCGAGCGTGGCCGCCACGGAGAGATCGATGCCAGCCCCGATCACCACCACGGTCTGCCCCACCGCGAGGATGGCCATGGCCGCAGTCTGTTGGAGCACGTTCCGCACGTTGCCCCACGTGAAGAAGTACGGGGCCGCAAGTGACAGGTAGAGCACCAACAGCAGGAACACCAAGACCGGCCCGCCGCGGATCAGTAGCGGCTCCGCTAGGCTCCGCCCGAACCCCCGGGAAGCCAGCTCCGCCCCCGCGGCTTCTGGCACTGAGACGCCGCTCCTCACACCCCCACCTCCGTAAGCTCGGTAGCCGCCCGGAGGACGTCCTCCTGGGTCGCGCGACCCCGTGGAAACTCCGCGGTGACGCGGCCCGTCCGCAGCACGAGGATGCGGTCAGCGACGGACAGCAGTTCCGGGATCTCGGACGAGAGCAACAGAACCCCGACCCCCTGACGGACGAGGTCGCCGATGAGCGCGAAGACCTCGCGCTTGGCGCCCACGTCGATCCCGCGGGTCGGCTCATCCAAGACGAGAACGCGGACCCCGCTGGCCAGCCACCGAGCCAGAACCACCTTCTGCTGGTTGCCGCCGCTGAAGAGGGAAACAGGCCGAAGCAGGTCCGGGGGATGGATCCCCAGCTCGCCCACCAGCCGTTCCGCGCAGGACCGCTCCGCCTTGCCGTCCAGCAGCCCCAACCGGGTGAAGCGCCGCAAACTCGGCAGGGTTACGTTGGGCGCCACGGGCAGGACGGGTACGAGGCTCTGCCGGCGATCCTCGGTCACGTATCCCAGGCCCGCCCGGACCGCGTCGCCGGGGCAGCGGAGCACAACAGGCCGTCCGTCGACCCTCACGGTTCCCCGAAGGACCGGTTCGAGGCCGAACAGGACCCTGGCCAGGGTTGTCCGGCCGCTACCCCGCAGCCCGAAGACTCCGAGGACCTCACCGGCGTGAACGGTAAAGCTGACGTCCGCTAGGCAGCCCGCCCACAGGCCCTGGACCTCCAACCGCGGCTGCCCCAACGCGGCCTGTGCCTTGGGGAACCGGTCGGCTAGGGCGCGCCCCACCATGCGTCGGACGAGCGCGTCCTCGTCCACCTGACCAACGGGGAACGTCCCTGCCCCTTGACCGTCGCGCAGGACGCTCACCCGGTCCCCAATCTGTGACACCTCCACAAGCCGGTGGCTGGTGTACAGCACCGCGAAGCCGCGGTTCCGGAGATCCCGTAGGACCCGGAAGAGCCTCTGCCGCTCAGCCTCTCCCAGGGCTGAGGTGGGCTCATCCAGCAGCAAGATGCGCGCGTTCAGGCTGAGGACGCGGGCGATCTCCACCAGCTGCTGCTCGGCCAACGGTAGGGTCCGCACGGGACAGTCCAGGTCCAGCTGGACCCCCAGGGACTCCAACGCCGCCCGCGCGGCACGCCGCACCGCCCTCCAGTCCACAAAATGGAGGTGTCCACGGGGCCACTGGCCGAGCACGACGTTCTCCGATACGGACAGATCTGGGATCAGGCTCAACTCCTGATGCACCATGCCGATGCCGAGCTGCCGCGCGTGCCAGACTCCGCGCAGCTCCACGCGGCGGCCGAAGACGTAAATCTCCCCGGCGTCCTTGGGGATCGCGCCACCGGCGATGCGCAGGAGGGTGCTCTTGCCCGCGCCGTTCTCCCCCAGGAGGATGTGGATCTCCCCTGGGTAGACCTCAAGGCCCACTCCCCTCAGCGCCCGCACGCCAGGGAATGTCTTGTGCACGCCCACCAGGCGGAGGGCGGGTCCGGCGTTGGCGTTACTGGGCGGTGTAGCCGCCATCGACAGCGAGGACAGCTCCGGTGGCATAACCGCACGACTCCGAGGCCAGAAACACGATCGCCTCCGCGATCTCCTCCGCCCGTCCCAGTCGGCCCAGGGGACGGCTGGTCTCGAGGCGTCGGCGGGCGGCC
>VAPR01001629.1_pt1 | contig 10554 bp, 10 predicted proteins | sample 3380701 | NCBI WGS metagenome assembly VAPR01 (sample SAMN11536904, study PRJNA540576) | hot springs metagenome | isolation source: hot spring wet sediment | place: Spain: Lobios | collected 2014-01
CGGTACTCGCCGGCAGCCTGGTCAGAGAATTTGGCCCGTCCCAGATAGTACCCCATCCAGACTCCAAAAAGAGCGTGGCTGGATACGGGGAGAAACGCACGCCAAACCGCGACATCCATCCCGTTCAGGATCAGGTAAAACAGGTTTTCCAGCGTAGCGAATCCAAGCGAGACAGCCACTGCATAGACAATTCCGTCATAGGGTTCATCAAACTCCACATGCTTGTAGGCAGTAAAGTAGACGACCATCCATTTGAAAAATTCCTCTACCACTGCGGATGTGATCACGGTTGTGCCAAGTCCTTCCCGCCACTCCCACTCTGTTTGCATAATGTACTGGAGAACCATGACGGGAACGACGAGCAACACCCCGAATATAAAGGAACGGATGACCATGGAAATGGGCTCCGGCTGCAAATTGTCACGCAGGTAAAAGTAGCTTAGAATCGCGATGCCCGGTGCAATCGCCGCACCAATGACAGCAATCATGCACTATTGCTCCTTTACACAAGACTATCATTCATCGTACCATGAATATTAGTACCTTGAAAACCCGCAACAGGAGTGGCTGATCCATGAAAAACGCACTTGTTATCAATACAGGCGGGACGATTGCCATGTCTGTGGACGCCTCCGAAGGTGTGAAGCCGCAGGACGATCAAGCCGTCAACAAGATCCTGCCTTTTTTAGAGCGGTATGCCAATGTGACGATGATCAACTACGTCAATTTACCCAGTCCCCACATTACTCCTCCGATCATGAACCAGCTTCGCTTGAAAGTGGAAGAGGAGCTGCAGATGAACACGTATGACGGTGTCGTGATCACCCATGGAACGGATACACTGGAAGAGACAGCGTACTTCCTTGATTTGACACTGCCTGTTCACGTGCCGGTTGTAGTGACAGGCGCGATGCGCAGCAGCAACGAATTGGGAGCAGACGGGCCAGTAAATGTGATTTCTTCCGTTCGGGTGGCAGTGGATCCGGAAAGCAGAAACAAAGGTGTTCTTGTTGTCTTTAATGATGAAATCCACGCCGCTCGGCACGTAACCAAAACTCATACCAGCAACGTGGCTACATTCCAATCGCCTCAGTATGGTCCGATCGGCACCATTTCGAAAAAAAGCGTGAATTACCACCATGCGCCACTGGACCGGGAAACTTATCCGATTCAGCACGCAGACGCGAACGTACCGCTGTTAAAAGCGGTTGCCGGCATGGACCCGAATTGGCTCCGCTTTTTGCAGGAGCAGCCGATTGACGGTTTGGTGGTGGAAGCATTTGGCCTGGGCAATTTGCCTCCTGCCATCCTCCCTACCCTTCAGCAGCTTCTCGACAAAGGAACACCGATTGTTCTTGTCTCCCGCTGTTACAACGGCCAGGTACAGGACGTATACGACTATGCAGGAGGCGGCAAACAACTGAAAGAAATGGGTATGATTTTTTCCAACGGTTTGAACGGTCAAAAAGCGCGCTTGAAATTGATTGTGGCTTTGCAGCAGACGCGCGATTTTCATGAACTTCAGGGGATATTCGCTGTTTAGACGTTCAACAAAATAGCAAGAAAAAAACCTCCATTTGAGCCAACCGCTCGATGGAGGTTTTTGTTTTCGTTTATACCCAACCGCGGAAACGGGATGCTTCTGCCATTTTGCGAGCACCTACCATGTAGGCAGCGAGACGCATGTCGACTCGGCGGGTTTGAGAGAGGGAGTAAACGTTTTCGAATGCTTTCACCATTACTTTTTCCAGTTTCTCTTCTACTTCTTCTTCGCTCCAGTAGTATCCCTGGTTGTTTTGTACCCACTCGAAGTAGGAAACAGTCACGCCACCGGCGCTTGCCAGTACGTCCGGAACAAGCAGGATACCGCGTTCGGTGAGGATTTTGGTCGCTTCCAGCGTAGTCGGACCGTTTGCTGCCTCTACCACGATTTGCGCCTTGATGTTGTAGGCGTTATTCGCTGTAATCTGGTTTTCAATCGCTGCCGGAACGAGAATGTCGCACTCCAGCTCAAGCAGTTCCTTGTTGCTGATGGTGTTGGTGAACAGCTTGGTCACGGTACCGAACGAGTCACGGCGATCCAGCAGGTAATCGATATCCAGGCCGTTCGGATCGTAGAGGGCACCGTATGCGTCGGAAATACCCACTACCTTGGCTCCTGCGTCATGCATGAACTTGGACAGGTAGCTTCCTGCGTTACCAAAGCCCTGAACGACTACGCGAGCTCCTTCCAGCTGGATGCCACGGCGTTTCAAAGCTTCGCGGATACAGATGGTTACCCCTTTTGCCGTAGCGGTTTCGCGGCCGTGCGAGCCACCCAGTGCAATCGGTTTACCAGTGATAAAGCCCGGAGAGTCAAACTCGCGGATGCGGCTGTACTCGTCCATCATCCATGCCATGATTTGCGAGTTGGTGAACACGTCTGGTGCAGGAATATCTTTGGTCGGACCTACGATCTGGCTCACGGCGCGAACATAACCGCGGCTCAGGCGCTCCAGCTCACGGAAAGACATTTCCCGCGGATCGCAAATAATGCCGCCTTTACCGCCGCCGTATGGCAGATCGACAATGCCCGCTTTCAAACTCATCCAAATCGAAAGCGCTTTAACTTCATCTTCTGTAACTTCGGGGTGGAAGCGAATGCCCCCTTTGGTCGGGCCGACTGCGTCGTTGTGCTGAGCGCGATAGCCGGTGAAAACTTTTACTTCCCCGTTGTCCATGCGAACTGGGATGCGAACTGTCAGTACGCGAAGAGGCTCCTTCAACAGTTCGTACATCGACTCCTGGTAACCTAATTTCTCCAGTGCTTCTTTGATGACCGTTTGGGTAGACGTCAGCAGGTTCAAACTTTCTTGCTTCGGTGCATTCCCTTGGGTACTTCCGGTTACCACTTCGTGATTACCCATTACTTACCACCTCAAAATAGTATGTCGGTAAATCCATCGTTAAGTATACACGCTTGTATCAGGGATGAGAAGAAGAAAATTCCCATTTTCGTTGAGAAAAAGCGCTTCCCGTTTTATATTTTCAGTTCCGTGTATAAACATGCTACAGACAATACTGTTATCGTTTCCAGATTCTCGCGGTTTCATGAGCAAAAGGGAAAAACGCGGGATGCTGCCGAATGTGTGTAATCCACACAATATTCCCCTCTGCCTTTTTTCTTGTTTGTGCCATAATAGGAGATGAGTTTGTCGGATCAAGGGAGGTAACCATGAGCGAAAAACGAATCCTGTTCGTCTTTGCCCATCCGGACGATGAAACCTTCACCTCAGGAGCAACCATCGCCAAATACGCGCACGAGGAGCAGGCGATCATCTCCCTCCTTTGCGCGACCCGCGGACAGGCGGGGAAAGCAGGCAACCCTCCTGTATGCCTGCCAGCAGAGCTGCCGGAGTACCGTGAACGTGAGCTGAGAGAGGCCGCGGACATCCTGGGAATTTCGCAAGTGGACGTCCTGGATTACGAAGACAAGAAACTGAATGAGGTGCCCATGGACGAGTTGATTGCCCACATACACGCCGCCATCAACCGACATCAGCCTCAGATTGTCATCACATTCGCTCCGCACGGGATTTCCGGTCACCCGGATCATGTGGTCATTTCCGAGGCAACGAAGCGAGCCGTAGAGCAGCTTCCCCTGGAAGGAAGTCCGGTGAAAAAAATGTATTATGTAACGCATTCCTCCGCCGAACGGTTCGGAGTCGTCAGTCCTCCGTATACCGATCCGCACTCGGCGGTGACAACGGAGATTGCCGCCCCCCAATACGTGCCGCAAGTAGCCAAGGCATTACAGGCCCACCGGACACAGCACCTATCGGTTAACCGCGTATTTCCGGGTGTGGTCGGAGGAGACTTCCAGCACGTCCGTTCCGTCAATTACTTTATCCTCGCCTGGCACAAGCTGCCCGGATACGATCCGAAAGACAAAGAGACGGATCTGTTCGCCGGAATTGACAGTAAAAGCACCTAGTTTTCACAACTAGGTGCTATTTTTTACGAGAATCGTTTGCAGATCTCTTTGACAGCATCGTCGGCGATGATGACTTTGCCGTATTCCTCGAGTACGTAGACAGTGGTTGGTGTCGCTTCACCATATTCAGAGAGGATCGCAATCAACTTTTGGTACCGTTCCTGGTCCAAGTCTACTTCTTCCAGTACCAGGTAGTATTTGCCCTGGTAGAAGTAAGCAGCTCCTCCGTTGGTTAAAAATGCGTTTATCCGATGCGCTGCTTCAACCATATGTTCAAAGTCCCGGAAGGAATAGAGGATGAGGTCGCTTTCTTCCAGAGTGACTTCCAACTCGTATACTTCATCATCGTATTCCTCTTCCTTTTCCACCTTTGAGCCGGTTTTGCCTCGAGTAACGATTACGACCATTCCCTGTGCTGGCAAGGCAAATACTTCAACGGCAACAGGACCCGACACTTCAAACCCAAGTTCTTGATAGGCCTGTTCCATCATGTCGTTGAACAGTTCATGTACTTTTGGAATGTCACGCCACATGTCTTCTTTTTCAATACCTCGCTCCGAAAGATCGTCAAACGTTAAAAAGATACGTATCTTGTCTTGACCAAGGCGTTCAACACGCATGACTGTCCCTCCTCGCCATCCAGTCGTACTACAAAATATGAACCAAAGCCTGTAAGAGTTCTCCGCATTTTCCGAGGAAACACCCGCATCCTGCATCTATTTTTATACGGAAAGAAAATACGGAAGGTATTCTCATGATACCATATTTGTGGACAAGAACATAGCGTGTTGGCACATCCTGGTCGTCACACATGCGCGAACCTTGTCGACAGAGCCTCCATGCCTAAGCGGGTCCTGTTGGAGGGTGTCAAAATCTGCGCTTTCCCAGGAAACATGGGTGGCATGCAACTCCTTTTGCCGACGATATATTGTAATACAGGAAACGGAGGTGCTGCCCGTGAAACATCTGACCCTTTTGCTTTGCTGCCTGCTGGCAGGCTGTTCGTCTGCACACGTGGTCACAGAGAAGCCTGATGCGACACCGTTGCCGCCAGCATCCCAGCAAGAGTCGCCCCTTCCGAAGCCCGCTCCTACTCCGCCCGCTACCGAGGGGGCCTCCCCGCCAGATCCCACCAGGAAACCGGCTCCTGCTCAATTACCGCAGAAACCAGCTGTTCGTTATGTACTCGATGCAAAAACGTTTCTGATCAAAAATCCGCAGCAGCCGAAGGAAAAGGTTCTCCTGCTCACGTTTGACGACGGTCCCGTGGGTGAAGCGACGATGCGCCTTCTCGACATTCTGGATCGTCATCACGCCAAGTCCATTTGGTTTATCAACGGGCATCAGGTTGCCCACAAACGTCCGGACGGCAGCTATTCGCTTCTTCCAGAAAAAGCAGATTTGCTGCGGGACATTCACAAACGCGGACATCTCATCGGAAACCATACCTGGTGGCACGAGAACCTGCGGAAACTCCCCGCTGACAAACAGCGCGAAGAAATCGTCAGCACGAGCAACCTGATTGCCGATGTGCTGGGCGAAAAACCAAAGTATTTCCGCCCTCCTTTCGGCGCACACACCCCCGTCTCCGCTGACATCTGCCGGGAACTAGGGATGGTATCGGTCAACTGGTCCGTCGGATCGCTCGATTGGGAACCCTCCGTTTACAAGAAATCGAACGGAGTGACACAGCAGGTCCTTCGTACCGTTCACCCGGGCGGCAACATTTTGTTTCACGACAGGATATGGACCGCCAATGAACTGGACGCTATTTTAACCAACTTGGAGAAAAGCGGTTATCAATTTGTCCTTCCTACTGCGGAATGACAAGGATCTGTTGCGGCTAAAACGCCCTCCTGCGAAACCAGGTGTGTGCGTGAACCAACACAGTGATCGCAAGAACGGCCAGTGTCGGCAGAGGCATTTTGACAAGCTGAATAGAGGACACGTAGAGCGCGAACATCAAGACGAGTGCATGCAAATACCAATCCGCATGGGAAAAAGCGTTCCGTTGAAGCAGTTGATTGCCATGAGTGACAAGCAACTTGTACAGAATAAAGCAGGCAGCGCCAAACAAGACCGCCGCCAGCAGCAGCCTCGTTGGCCGATACAAAAAAAGCGTGACGATGTCACTCCATTTTTCGTAAGAGAGAGACGGTGACACCGGAAAGCTGCTCATTGCCCAATTCCCACAGATCCAGGCAAGCATCCCGAGCATAAGATCGCGTACGTACATCAACACACTGCTGCGCCTCCCCGCATCCCTGTATTCTTACTCAACTCAAATATATTTGCGATACGCCGCGGTTGTTCCAAGAAAACTGGCTCCGCAGCAAAAAGAACACGCCATTTCCCAGTGAAAATGGCGTTTTGTCTATTGATCCGCATCTTCCATCAACCGCTTGTGTATCCAGATCGCCGCTTGAGAACCATCCCCCATCGCAATGGAAACCATCTGGGAATGCGCCACGATATCACCAACCGCCCAGATGTTTCGATAACTGGTCTCTTTGGTTCGGGGATCTACGATGATGTAGCCTTGCTCATTGCAAGTCACCGAAAACGGCTGCAGCAATCCCGTATTGGCCCTCGCTCCTGGAAATGCAAGAAACGCGCGCGAAATCTCCAGCCGTTCTCCGGTTGAAAGCTGCAAGGCTTGCAAATGGCCACCCTCCTGCTCCATCCTCTCCACCTGAGCCTCCAGGAGGGGAACATTCATGTTCCGCACAAGTTCCCTGTCCCGAGCATCGACCGGTGTACCGGTATGATTGATGAGGATCAGCCGATGGGAAAAGCGGGTCAAGATCCTCGCCAGTGCAATGGCATTTTGCCCTCTCCCGATCACGGCTGTTTCCCGGTCAATGATCTCATACCCGTCACAATCAGGACAAATAAAGACGGATTCACCCAGGCACTCGACGAGACCGGGAATTGGGGGTAACACATCAGTCATTCCCGTAGCGATTACGATGGTTTTCCCGCTAATCTGCTCCTCGTCTTTTACCTTCACATGGAAAATTCCGCCTGCGTCCTGCTCCAGAGAGACAGCCTCTTTCCTGACGAACTGCACACCCAACCGCTCTGCCTGCTTCACCCCCATGTGCCGCAGTGTTTCACCACTCACGCCTTCTGGAAAACCGAGGATATTGCGGTATTGTCTCGCCAGAACGGACCGCCCGCGGTGGTTGTCTATCACAACCACACGACGCAATGAGCGAGCCAACTGTATGGAAGCCTGCAAACCGGCGATTCCACCGCCGATCACCACCGTGTCATACGTCATCATAATCCCCCGTCAGACCATTTCCTGTTAGACTTCCCGTAACGAAACAAGTTCATTACGGTCGGACCGGAATCATGATGACGGTGTCGGCGATCAGCTCCTGATCTGCACGCAAGCCGTTGTATCTGGCAATTCGGCTGACGCCCGAATGGTTGCCGTAGTAGTAACGGGAGAGCTTGAACAACGTATCTCCCTTTCTCACGACATGTCGTTTTGCTTTTGGGCTCGCCGTCGGTTTCGCCGAGGGCTGGGGCGAAGCTGGTTTGGCAGCGGGCTTCGCCGCGGCTTTTGCCGTACTTTGTGTGACAGCTGGCTTTTTCGCAGCTGTGCCTGAACTTGACTGCACCGGTTGCGGCTCATTTGCTTTTTTCGGGGGGTGCCCGGAAGTGATCGGTTTCTCCTGAACCGGCTTTACTTGCACGACAGCGGCTGGAGCTGTAGTCTCCTTAGCCTGGTACAGTTCCAGTCCGATCAGTCCAAAAAAAATCAGCCCGAACACTGCGATGCCCGAACCGAGCATCGCTGCAGCAGGAAATCGTTTCCTGGCGTGGCGTTCCTTTCGTGAAGGAAGTCCTTCGGAATGCGCTGCTGCGCTCGGACCGAGATCTACCTGCCTTTGCTTGCGCGTACGTCTCCACATTCGTTAGTTCCTCCCTTCTCGTTTCGTCGCCTTCTGCAGGGTGAGTGCCAGTAAAAAGTCAATGCCGATATGAGCTGCGATCGGCGGCAAAAGGCTATCGTGGGAATCGAATAGATGTCCCAGCAAATAGCTGGTTGCGAACACGGCTGCAAGCAGCAGTGGCTTGCGCAAGTAGCGCACGTGCACCAGCGTGAACAACAGACTGGTCCAAAGGTTGCCAATCAGAGGCTGAAAAACGCCCCGAAACAGCCATTCTTCACCGATTCCCACAACCACGCACAGTGATAAAGTGGGGAGCAGCGGTAGCCCCATAAAAATGCGTTCGTTGATGTCCCCGTCATCCTGCCAACTTCGCGGCAAATAGCGATCCATCGCAATGCTGCTGGAAACGACGAGTGCGGTCACTCCTGCAGCCCAGACAAAATCCAGCCAATCCGGAAAGGAAAACAAGGCAACTGTTCCCTTTTTTCCATGAAGAAGCAGGCTGCCTGCTGCAGCAATCACCCAGACGATCCCCTGGGTCAGACAGAGGTTTAGGCGCAGGGTGCGGCTGTCAAGCTGATCCAGGTGTTTCGACACCTTTACCTTCCTCCTCTTTCCAACTTGTTCGGCAAAAGCCTGCGCAATGCCTGCTCCAGATCCCATTGTTTTTTTGGAGCAGGAACGGGATTCGCAGCATGCTGCTCGTATTGGCTCCGTTCCAGTCCACAGCGGGAACAGCACATCTGGTCATAGCCTGCCTCTGTTGATTCGCCGTAGTAACGGGAAAGCTCTGCCCGCAGACAGTGTGGGGAGTGGAGCCAGTTCAGCATGTCGTACAGCTTTGTCAGCTTCCGCTTTTTCGCCCGCTCTATCCGTTCCATGATCTGACGTGCTGCCGAAGCCTTCTCCACGTTCAGCGAACCTGGAGCAAAACGGAATCCTTCCCGAGTCACGGCCACTTCCGAGACCAAGCCGCTTTGTTCTGCGTAAAACATCAAAAGCTGCGCCAGTTCTTCGCCTATGTCTGCGCTGGTGAGCAGGTCGACATAGGACAGTTTGCCTGCACTCAGGCCATGCAAGAACTGTTCTGTTTGCATTTCGGTCGGGTATTCCTTTTCAAGCAAGTGCTGATGAATATGTACATCCTCCTGGGCGTAGATCAACCCTGCGTATCCTGGCTTCCCGTCACGCCCGATGCGGCCGATTTCCTGGGCGTATGCTTCCAGGCTCGCAGGAAAGTGGTAGTGCAACACAAAACGGATATCAGGTTTGTCGATTCCCATTCCAAACGCATTGGTCGCTACGATAACATCCAGTTCGTTCCGTAAAAACTGCTGTTGGATGACAGCTCTCTCCATCCCGTTCATTCCACCGTGGTAACCGTGAACGCGTTTTTTGCCGGCAAGCTGATACTGTGCAGTCAGCACTTCCACAGCCTGTCTGGTCCCGCAGTAAACCACTCCCGGACCCTGCAGGGCATCCATTGCCTCCAGTACCTTTTCCCTTCGCTCCGTCTCGGTCTGCACCGAGATGACATCGATGGCAATATTGGCACGGTTCAACGACTGCATGACCACATTTTCAGGCTGAATGGAAAACAAACGGCTGATTTCAACCCGGACCGCTGGCGTAGCCGTAGCCGTTACAGCCAGAACCGGAGGATGTCCCAGCTTTCCGATCACATCCGGCAGTCTCAGGTAGTCGGTTCGAAAGTCGTGGCCCCACTGGGAAATACAGTGTGCCTCGTCTATTGCCACCAGCGAGACTCCGCGTTGGGCAATTGCTTGCTGTACGGCGGGCTGCTGCAGCTTTTCCGGTGACACATAGAGAAGCTTGATCTTGCCTTCCCGTATATCTCTCAGCAGCTGTTTCATCTCGGTCGGGTCCAACATGCTGTTCAGGTACGCCACCGAAATGATTCGCTTTGTCCGCAGCTGCTGTACCTGGTCCATCATTAGGGAGATCAACGGTGACACCACAACCACGAGACCGGGAAGCAAGAGTGCCGGCAGTTGGTAGGTGATCGACTTCCCTCCGCCTGTAGCCAGCAGTCCAAGCACGTTTTGTCCCGCCATCACCCGCTCAATCATCTCAAGCTGGCCGGGGCGAAACGACCGGTAGCCGAAAAATCGTTCCAGCACCTCAGTCAAGCGATGCTCCATCCTGCTTCCCTCCCTTCCCCAGAGCGAGTGCCAACCTGATTTTCAGGTACGAATAGCCTGGTCCAAGTTCATCCTTCAACAGCCGCAGCCTGCTGGTCCCCAATCGCTCACTCACACCAATGATATCCGCCCGTTCCTCAGCTGACAGGTAATCAGAGCAATTCCACTCAGGGCAGTGTAGAGCGATCTCCACCAAATGATCCTCTACCGTACTCGGCTTGATATTCCTTTTGCGGGCAATCTCTTCCACCGAGGCATTCTTCAAGACGAGCATGTACGTCTTGGCGGCACTCTCACTCAGACGCACGTCCTTTCCTGCAGACAATTGGATCAGCGTTGCGAGCAAGGGATACTCGGTCCTCTCTGTTTCCAGTCGCTTCACCATCACGGCCAGTCCATACCGAACCTGAAGCAGAAGATAAGAGGGTGCTTGTCCGCTTTCCATCGCAAGCTGAGAGATGGTCTGGCCCGTTTGTGACACACCTGAAAACTGCCTGACGGTCAACTCCTGCAC
>VAPR01001630.1_pt1 | contig 10552 bp, 11 predicted proteins | sample 3380701 | NCBI WGS metagenome assembly VAPR01 (sample SAMN11536904, study PRJNA540576) | hot springs metagenome | isolation source: hot spring wet sediment | place: Spain: Lobios | collected 2014-01
TCTCGGCCAGGGCGTGCGGATGCGACCAGGCCCAGGCGACCTTGTCCGCCAGGTCCTCGGGGTCACCCGGCCGGAAGAGGAGGCCGGTGCGGCCGTTTTCGACGATCGACGTTGCGACTCCTGTAGCCGAAGCGATTACGGGTGTCCCACACGCAAACGCCTCAATGGCGACTAAGCCGAAGGTTTCGTAATAGCCTTCGGATGGCCAGATCAAAAAACGTGCCCCCTTAATGAGGGTAAGCAGGTCTTTTCTTGACAGGCGTTCGACTATCTCTACAGAAAGCCCATTATTTTTGCTTTCGTACACAATTTCATCGAGAAGCCTCCCATCTCCTCGTATCTTTAATTTGAGCGGTTTTTTAGCCTGTCCAAGGATCTTCCACGCGCTGATAAGCGTTCTTACACCCTTCTCTGGATCTAGTCTTCCAACAAATAGCGCATAATCATCTCCAGGCAGGGAGAAGGAATCGACTTTGAGTTCACATGGGTCTGGATCTACGAAATGCGGTTTAACCGATATCTTCGTCTCTGGTATTCCCGCCCTTACGAAAATATTCTTGTAGAACTCTGTGAAAACTATGTATTGGTCAACCATTTTCTGCCAGGTTCCTAGCAGTTTATGAATGCTAACCATGCCAGCGACGCCCAGCGTATATACCCTAGACCCTCTATAGCACCCGTGCAGCACCCCAGGCCAGGCAAAGCTTCTGCCCAGGCAAGCCGTGCAAAGGCGACCAGCGCGGTAGAAGTTTGCAGATGGACAAATTAAACGAGGGTTATGAAGTGACAGGACCACCGGCATCCCCTCGGCTTTGGCCGCGTGGATCGTCGCGGGGGAGGCGAAGGCGAAGCTGTTGTGAATATGCACTAGGTGGGGCCGCTTGTCTCGAATGAGCAACCTAAGGCTTCGGTAGACCTCCCTGTTCCAGACCATGACTGCCGCCTTCCGCCAGAGGGGCATGCGCTCCAGTTGGCAATTGTGAAAGGTGATGGAGATAACCTCGTGACCCCTCTTCCTCAAGAGAGCCACCTCCGCGGCGAAGACTTGATCCTCGCCGCCGGGCTGCTGGTAATGATTGTGGAGGATGAGTACCCTCACCCTAAGGCGACCTCCTTACTTTGAGGCGACAAGTAAGGCCTGTTTTGGATGGTAACCCAGTCGTACTGCCAGGCGGTCAATCTGCTCCCACACTTTATAGGGAGTTGCCATGAAGATCAAACTTGTGAGAATTTGAATGGGCCGAGGCCACGATAATCTCCAGTCCCATACAGCATCTAGAGCTACTGCTTGGATGATGTAGAAGCCGGCTTTATGCATCAAGTGCTCCAACGTCCGAAGATTATACTGCCAAACGTGGAAGCTTCTCTCCGGAAAGTCTGGATTCCTACGGAGGTCTCTTGATAGGACCTCAGAAGTGGAGTGCACATCCAGGGGGGCCAGCAGAAACACACGGCCGCCAGGCCGTGTGACCCGGTACAACTCTGCCAGTAACCCCTCATCATCGGCTACATGTTCAATGGTATGCGAACAAAGAACTACGTCAAACTCATTTGCCGGGAAATCAATTAGTACAGAATCTTCAGTACGGGCTTTCTTGAATGTATACTCACGGTATCCGAGCTTGCGCGCTCTTTCAGCAGCTGCAGTAAGAGCCAGATCAGAAAGTTCCACACCGTAAATGGCTGCTGGCGGGGGAAAGCTGAATAGTGCGTGCCCGTGACCGAACCCGAACTCAAAGACCTTTTGCTGAGGTGTGTTAAATGCATAATGAGCTCGAAGGGCTTGGCGCAGTACGCGCAATGCACTGGCGGTTGGATATCTTATCAACGCTAAAGTGTTATACAGTTTGGTCCATTTGTTAAAATATTTCAATTGCACTCTAATAACGTCTTGTTCCATGCTCTCACCTCCCAGATTTTGCGTGTATTGGCTATCTTGGTCAATACGTCGTCACCTCCTGACATGCCGTCTCCCATGAACCGCATTCGTAAGGTGATTTAGAATCTCGGGAGCTATGCGTGCTGCTGAGTAAGTCTCGGCCACCATCTGGCAGGCTGATGCAAGCGTATCGCGCACATCTAAGGTTCGAGCAAGCGCGGTGGCAAAGTCCTTCGGATCCCGAGTGTGTACGAGGAATCCTGTTTGGCCATCTCGTATTACTTTAGGTATATCACCTACTGCTGTTGAAACGACTGGTACTCCGCAGGACAGGGCTTCAAGAATGACGGTTGGCAGTCCTTCACTTTTAGAAGCCAGAGCGAAGACGTCTGCCGCGTTGAATAGGAGCGGTAAAGTACGCTCGTGATTCACTTCCCCTAAAAACCGAATACGACCTGCGACTGGCGAGCCTGCTGCCCGTTGTTCTAAAAAGCGTCTCTCACTCCCCTCACCTGCCACGATCAGATGTATATTGCTTCGCTCCTCCGCTACTAGCATGAAAGCTTCCAAAAGGAGATCCATTCCCTTTGCAGACTCCAATCGGCCCGCGCTCACGATGATGTTGGCTGTCTCAGGGAGACCCAACTCGAGGCGGCTACGACGCTTATCCCGTGGTTGGAAGAGGTCCCGATCTACAGAGGGAGGAATGATCGCTGTGTGGCTTGCTGATTTGGGTGCTAGGGCATGACATACCTTAAGCCCCTCTTCGCTCACAACTAGGACTCGGTCAGCCCGTTCTAGCACGAGTCTGTTCATTTCTCGAAAAGCGCGAGCTACTATCCTATTCCTCAACCAAGCGTAACGTGAAAGAGGAACAGCTGCATCAACTACACCATGCAAATGAAAGACCACTGGTAGCCTCTTCAAAGGATACAAGATGGGGAACGCCAGCTCAGGAAAGTGGACATATGCTACATCGAATCGCTCGCGTAAAATCCAGTGTATTCTCCTTAGTAACCCACAAAATGCACGAATTCGGATCGGTATTGTTGGTTTCTTGCCTTCAGCGAGTCTTGGCACACAGGCAAAAGCGTAAAAAGTGTACTCACGCCCAGCGATCGTTGCCTTGATCCTTCCATGCCGGAACAGATCACGATTTGTCGTAATCCCTGCTAATGAGATATCTATATTCTGATCTATAAATCGGAGGAAGTTCTTGATGTAAATCTTGCTCCCGCCTGGAGGATAGGACTCAAAATCTGAGCCATCTATGATCAGTAGTCTCATTTAGCCCCCCAATATTGGTAGGTTTGCTCAGATTGATTTGCATTCTTAAGCACACTTTGGGCGAGTACCACGGCGGTGAGCCCAGAAACGTACCATCCAGCAAACACGTTGCCATACCACACTCCTCCTAGTCCCATAATCGCGAAAACACCAAGAAAACACAGATATGTCGATAAGAGAGCCCGCACACTCCGGTTATATCCTCGCTTTGCTCCGCGAAGCACTAAATTTAGCATCGATACTACCACAAGTCCATATCCAGTAGCACTGACTATGCCCATCTCGGTTACTATCGCTAAGTAATCGTTGTGGACATATAAATCTATTCCAAATTGGCGCGAGATTTCCAGTGACTGTCCTATACCAATGCCGAATAGCTTGTTCCAGAGTGAAGTGTGCAGGTAGTATTCCCATACGACACTATTAACACTGATTCTTCCGCTTAGTACTTTGTCGACGCTTTCAAGTGACTCGATGCCCGAAGAGTAACGTAAAAGTGCTTCCAGGATGTCTGGTGCCATCGGCACCGCAAGCGCGATACCAATCACTAGAATTGCTGCTTGCGGCAACCGTCTGGTAGAGAAAAGCGCCGATACGAATAAGAGAAGTACAATCGCGACCCACGAGGTACGGACTTGAGTCAGATAAGCGCCCACGGCTGCCAGTCCCACTACTAATAGATATGGTAGACGTCCGAAGATATCATATCCGAGGAGCCCCACGGCCACCATTACAGTCAAATAGTAGGAGAGTTGCTGTGCGGGAATGTAGAGCGGTCCTAGCCGGGTTAGTCCTCCGAACGTTTGGTACAACTGCCCTTCCTGTTCAGCAATCAGCAATACAATAGCCATGCTTCCAAGAGACCAAGACATTGAGCGCAGGTACAGCGCTACCCGATGCATACCTGTTGCCTGGGGTAGAATGGCCAGCATTACCACCCATGGACTCATAACTCGGAGGTAACCTCCCACACCCTCAGCAAGGTTTGGGGTCGAGAAGATGGAAGGCAAAGATGCCACGATGAAGACCCAAATCGCACGCCCAAGGATCCGTAAATCTGGATGCGCGCGACTTTGTAAAGCCAGTATAGCTGATAGGAGGGTAATCACTCCACCAATTAACACTGGTGGCTTCAGCTCAAAGCTGCCGATCTGCAAGGGGCTGACTGCTCCGAGACCCCAGAAGAGAGGGGCCGTTGCAAACAGCAGTGCGAACACCGTTCTGGGGCGCATTAGCGCACATCCAACAAGCAGGAGCAGTAGCGTGATTAATGGAATCCAATATAGTGAGTGAAGGTAACTTTCCTGCATGGTATAGTCCATCTAGGATTGTTGATTAGGACCAGCTCTATTATACCTGTTCCGGCGGTTCCGTCCTATACTCTTGGTAATGCCTTAGAATCTGGCCGAGTATCTGCTCGGCTTCGGCCCTGCGTTTCCGGCTGCCCGGCATGATCCGGTCTTTCCTACTTCTCGCCCAATGTACCAGCCCGGCGAATCCGCATGTATGCGCCACCGTGTAGGCACAAGTACGCAACAGTATTTTAGCAACAGCTATCTTAGTCGCCGTCAATCCTACTAGCCGCGGACCATACTGCGCGACTATATCTGCCCTAGTGACTTGGCTGACGAGGTACTTAGTCAATTTGACTGTATCAGCGGAGCGGTAAAAGAGGAGAGGCTCATGGAGGTTGTGGAATTTTGCCCGTCCACAAGTTCGAATCCACAGTTCGTAGTCCTCAGCTCTGTAGTAGCTGACATCATACGGATTCTCCACAAACCAGCGGCGCTTACCCATAACTGTGGGGTGAACAAAGAAGCCGTGAAGGAGCACGCTGGCCGGACTGGAATTGTCCGGGGTCCTAATGTATCCTACCAGCCGGTTATGTCCATCGATCACGTAGACGTCGGTGCCAAGTACGTCGACCTCAGGATGCGTGGTCAAAAACTGAAGTTGTCGGCGTATGCGATCTGGATGCATTACATCATCGGCATCCATTCTCGCGAGGTACTGACCCCGCGCAAGATCCGCGATCTGGTTCAAACGGTAGGGCAGCCCACGGTGGGTGTGATCTACAATTACCCTTATCCGTTTGTCTTGAAAGGTGTTGAGAATTAAGCAGGAGCGGTCCTCGGAGCCATCATCCACAATTATCAGTTCAAAGTCGGAGAATGTCTGCATCAATACAGAGATCACAGCGAGAGCAAGTGTTCGTTCACTATTGTAAACCGGCAACCCAATGGATACCAACATTCTAACACTCCCAATGTGCAGGGCTGGATGAAGGTATATTGCCACCACGAAGAATAATTATTTTGGTCTCCGAGACCGATAAGCCACATCGTTACACAGCCCCTCATTTAAAAGCAGAGTTAGTGGAAAGCGGTCGAATTTGGCCAGTATAGGCATATAAAAATACTCACAAGTGCAAAGTCGTGGGGTTAGACGCCGCAGGTTGACCCTTGCTATGAGCATTTGGGCGAGAAGCCGCAGAGACAGTACACTTTTTAGGATCAACCCTCGAAGACTACCGATCCGCCGTCTAATTCCTAAAGCCGGAACCATAGCGGTCATCTCGTCCTTGAGCTATAGGCCCTCAGCAAGGACTCGCTCTCAGTCGGGTCTGAAGCTCGCGCTAGACTCCTACTCACCAGGTGGGTACGACGCTTGTATAATACATGTACGTGCAACATAGCCTGTGTCCTGTTCACACCTGCGACTTGTTTAAGTTCCTAGCTGCCAGGATAGTAGCAATCGAAAGATATCCGTGCGAAATTATGTATGCGATCACAGCGCCTTGTAGCCCGAGGCGCGATGTCAGTAGCCAGTTACTGGCAAGTTTTAGAATTGAAGCTACAAGTACGGGCAAGTAGAGTTGTCTCTGATTCCCGGTTGCGTACATTGCAGAGGAATGCAAGCACGCGTAGTTTAACACAACTTTAGCTAAGACCAAGATGAGGATCACTGTCGTCCAAGGCGAGTAATGTCTTAGTAGCGGGCTGTGCACGATCGCTATCACGCTCACCACGGACAGCAGGATAGACAGGACGAATATTACGCGAAATATCCTTGTTCGACGCATCCACTCGCGTTCCCATTCGCCTTTCCTCCTCGCCCATGTCTCACTAAGCCCAGGATACCATACTTCCAGTATTGCTGCCATTGGGAGACATGCTATTTCTCCTAACTGGGAGCCAAGTGCGAAAACGCCGGCGGCTGTGGGGCCGTGTGTGCTTTCGAGAAAAAATAGCTCGATTCGCCTCCAAAGAATAGCATCCATTAACACGAGCAGACCGATTCCGTAGATTTCGCGAAGAATTCTATAGTAACTATAGGCGGAATTTTCGCGCTGGAATATATATTCCCTTGTTTCTGATCTCACTTTTAGGAGCCAAAGGCCGGCTACCACACCTGCTGTCGCTTCAATGCCTAGAAGCCACAGCACAGCCTGTGCACTTGTAGACGTGACTTGAATGGCGAAGATCACGCCACCAATACCCAGAAATGCGGCGATTAGGACCTCACCGACGAGAGTCATCGAGAAGTGACCATTTCGTCTGCTCCATGCAGCTCCAATCCCCTGGAGAACTTGAGATGCGGCTAGAAGATAAATCACAAAATGAAAACCCCGATGCAACAATGCTCCGCTTATGTACCAGCCTAGTACCAAAAGCGTTAAAGAGTGAAAAACAAGCCAGGCTGGAGAGTGAATCTGTGTGCTCCTTCGTAGAATTACTTGAGGAGCACCAAGTAAGCTCATTTGCCCAAGCAATCCTGCTTCCGTTTTAATAATACTGTACTTACCGAACTGATCAACCGGAACGAGAGTGGGCACAACCAGACCCCATAGCGCACGAGTTGCTGCGCCAAGACAGCGGCTTAGGATATTTACGAGCTCGTGCGACTTGAATACATATCTACCGACAACGGTCACTATAGCCGGCATTTCTAAGCCACAGGCAGATAGATTCTATGGCTGAGTCGAAGCTAAATGGCGGTCTCCATGTTGGTAGCACATGTGACTTAAACTCATGCATTTCACACATCACTTGAGGGAGTCTCCCCCCATCGTCAGGACTAAACGAGTTAAGAAGCGTAAGGTAAGGTTTAATGTTTGCGGCAAGTTTCCCCAACCATGCAGAAAGACGAGGGGGTAAAATTCCTGCCATATACCGCGCGTATCCTGTTAGACGGCTAACCCACATCATACGTTGACGAGCTCCTCTATGTTCAGCTACATACAGCGGTGCAATTCCCATTGTTTCACACATTGGTTCTACGATATCTCGCCAGCTTATCGAGCTAAATTCAGCTAAGTGATGAAAGGGTCCAAATTGTCTTAGTGTATCTTCCGTACTAGCCGCTATATAGCACAAATAATCTACAATATTACCGATGTACGTAGCGTTAGACTTCCCAGAGCCCACCGGCCGTCCAACAAGAATATGCGTCGCGAGTGTGGCAGTCCAAGGTACCGCCCCTGGTCCGATGACGTTCCCTAGACGTACTATGACTGGGATGTAAGCTTTATCCTTTGCGTCCTTAAGCACTAACTGTTCTGCTAGCACCTTGCCCTCAATGTACGCATCCTCAAGGAGTAATGAAGCTCGTCTCGGACTCGGCGGCGATGCAAATGCGTAGCCAAAAACTGCTTGACTACTTACCTGAACAACTATGCGTGCGGACATACTACTGGCCATGGATATGAAGCGTCGAACCAAATGGCGAGTATAGCGGTGGCTCTCATACCATCTAGCGTCCTTAGCATACGCGAAATTAATGGCGAGATCTACTAAACCACGGCGCTCCTTCTCGTTCTCTATTGTTCTAACATTGATGTGGTGCCCAAGGCCAAGAATCTCCCATCGAATCGGATCCCTAATATTAGCAATAACATCCCAGCCGCGTCTTACACACTCGGCTATAAACGCGTTTGCTATATAGCTTGTTGGGCCAAAAACTAAGACTCTCATGGACATCTCTCTGCCGTGGTCAGTCCCTCAAGAACACGCGTGAGCAAAGCGAAGTTTGTAAAACAAAGCAAATTTCGAGTCGATTCGGCAGATGGATGTCCGAGAACCGCATTATACTCAAGATGAAAGGCGTGTTCGACACTCTTCGCCGCATTGGTTTGTTCATACTTCAACTGTAGCACTTTACCTTTGGTCCGCACGCACGCGCTCGTCGTAAATCCTGTGGATACTAATAATTGGCCATTCGATCCACAAACGCGAACAACGTTGGCCAGTGCAGTGCGCCGGCTCAATGAGACAGATAAGGGAATGAATCTATCTTGGTTGCTAAGCGTCAACTCAGCCCTAACTTCGTGGCTCGGTTCTACCACCGGATCCTTCTCGACGCGTTGTATGTGGAACGATATATCTTTGGAATCCTTCTGCAGACCCATAATAAAAAGAGCCATGTCCAACGCGTGAGATCCTGTGTCTAGTATCACACCACCCCATCGGGATTCTAGGGGGTACCGGGAACGTGATGGCCACCCCCATCGAGTACCTTCATATACATCAACGTGTATGAGTTCTCCAATTATTCCATTGTCTACTGCCAACCGAGCTGCCAGGACAGATGGATACAGTCTCCGAAAATGTCCCACAAAGACGCGCCCTTTCGACTTTAACATTGCTTCGTTAACCTTGCGGAATTCCTCTAGGGACGTGACGCCTGGCTTTTCAACAAGTACGTTTGCTCCCACGCTGAGGTAGATAAGTATCCATTCTATATGGAACTCTGGAGGAGTTGCGATTAAAGCTACGTGAGCACCCTCCACACGTTTGCTGGCAACAGTCGGATCGAGTGGCACCGCCCTAGCAAACTGATGTGCTAGTCGCCGAGCCGCATCTATCTCCCGATCGATGCAGTAACGAACCCGAACGTATGCACGTTTTTCCAGTCGCCGCAGAACTGGAGCGTGATAGATCTCCGTAACTGCACCGCAGCCCACAAGATCAACAATGGCCGGCTCCTCCACGTTGAGGGTCCGAAGACTAGTTGAGACAAGCTCCATAGTGCTGGCTCTCCGCTTGTTTAATATTTATCACACTCGCAACACAGTAATACTCAGTACGATTAGTGGGTTCTATGAATATAGAACGTTGTACGATAGTGCGAAGTACAAGCACCATAGTGAAAAGCAGACCAGGGAGTCCAAAATCAAGACCGACTTGCAGAGAAAGATTGTGTGGATGCATAACCAGCCAAGAACGCTCGGCCAGAGCTTGCGGCAGGGCTTTTCCATGAATCGCAATTGGTAACGCATTAAGACCGATCCCAGTGAGCGGCTGTCGAGCCAGTAATGCGCCAGCCTGACGCCACAGCGAGACGCGATAGAGGAAGTTCTCACTTGCTGAGTCATCGCGAGTCAACCGAACCCTAGTCCCAACAGCCTTGATAAACCATGGACTGGTTCTGATAGCGAGAGTCTGGCAGAAAGCCGGCCACAGCAGCCCCCACGATCAGCAGCCCGACCGCTACTGGCACCAACGCTAGGAAACGCGCCCGTGGCCAGCGGGCCACCACCGGGACGAAGAGCAGCCCCACCACCGTGGCTAGAATGCCTCCGCGCGATAGGTTCAGCGCCTGCACGCTCCCGGTGATGAGCAGTCCCCCCATCGCCAATGCGGTCAGCCCCAGACGCATTGCTCGGCTCTCTACCAGTCCACCCGGTCCCCCGCGCCAGGGGCGGGTCAAAAGCAGGGCGCAGTAAACCGGAATGAAAAGCGTCAGTACCCCGGCGATCTGGTTCGGATGCCCCTCGGTCCAGGGGCCACCATCCGGCCCCTGCCAGGGCAATGTCAGCCGGGGCCGCAGCTCATACACGGCCTGGAAGAAAACCGAGTGCGTCGGCCGCTCCTGCATAACCAGAAACGACCCGATAGCCAGCGGAATTCCTATCACCGCGTACAGCAGAAACGCCCGCCAGAGCCAGCGCTCCGGGTCTGGGGCCGACCGCAGGCTGCTGATGATAGCCGTGAACACGCCGATCTGGAAGAGCACACCGTAGAACTTGGGCAGACTGAAGGCCTGATCCGGCGAGACCCAGTGCCCCACGACGGCCATCATCCCCAGCCCCAGAGCCGGCCAGGTCACGTCCAGGTCCCAACGGCGCTGGCGACTGCGGGGGTCGGCCAGCCGAGCCGCCTGCTGAACTCCCAGCCCCATCAGCGTCACCCACCCAGGGTGGAGCAGTCCGAGCGCCCAGGGTGCTATTCCCAGGAGTGCTGTCCACTGCACCGCCGGTCCCAGCCACCAGCGGTCCTGGCTCTCCCCCCGGGGACCAGTCAGCAGCACCATCCCAGCCGCGCGCTCCTCCGCCATTCAGTACGCCCCTTTGCCCTGGAGCACGACCCACACCGTCTTCCAGAGGAT
>VAPR01001631.1_pt1 | contig 10551 bp, 9 predicted proteins | sample 3380701 | NCBI WGS metagenome assembly VAPR01 (sample SAMN11536904, study PRJNA540576) | hot springs metagenome | isolation source: hot spring wet sediment | place: Spain: Lobios | collected 2014-01
CAGACACCTCCACGGGATAGGTTCCCGTCTGCTGGTCAATGACCGGAGCGACGAAGCTCACGGTTCCTTCCACCTGTCCGCCGTCCGGCGTGCGCACGGTAACCGGCTTTCCTATCTGCCAGTTTCCGATCTGGTCGCTTTCCACCTGCAGCTGCACCAGCCATTGTGTCGTGTCGACCAGCCGGATCACTTCGTTGCCTGGTCCGGTCTGCTCCGACTCCGTTTGCGTCACGGCCGCCACCACTCCGGTAAACGGCGCTTTCAGCACGGCGTCCTTCGCCTCCTGCTGCGCCCGCATCAGCTGTACGGTCGCCTGCTTTACCTCCGCATTGGCTTCCTCCACATCCAGCTTGTCGGCCCCTTCCAACAGCTTGCTGTAGTGGAGCTGTTCCTCCTGCAGGTCCAGCTTCGTCTGCTTTTCCGCAAGCGCCAGCCGGTCAAGCTCGTCCTTGGAGATCGCGCCATTTTGGTACAGCACTTTTCCCTTCGCGTGCTCCTCCGCAGCCTTTGCCGCCGTTTGCCGGGCCTTTTCCACCTGCAGCTTCTGGGTGTTCAGCTCATGCTGATCTGCCCCCTGAAGTGTCTTTGCACGTCGAATATTGGCGCTCGCCACCTGACCTTGCGCAGCAGTCACTTCCTGCTGCCATACGGACGTATCCAACGAAGCCAACAGGGTGCCCGCCTTCACCACCGAGCCTTTTTTCACGTAAATCTTGTTGATGGTTCCAGAACGGCCGAAGGATAGGGAGAGCTCCTTGCGCGGCGCCACCACACCAGAAATCTCCTGTACCAAACCGTCCTGCCGGTTCTCTACCGTAAAAGCGCTTACCGACTTTACCTTGATCACCGTTTCCTCTTCTTTTTTCTTCAACTTTTCCACTTCGGCATCCAGCTTCTCACAGCCCGTCGCCAGCAAAAGAGCTGCCAACGCGAGCCCCATCCATTTATTCATCCGACCAGCTCCTACGATAATTCCTTCATAATAATGAAAAAAGACAGACAAGTGCGATAAAATATATTTTACATACTGTTTCTTTATTTGTACTACTTTTCTGTAATCTTTTATTTTTTTTTATATCTCATGGGATGCAACCGTGTATTACTTGTTTGTAACCCACATCGTTATAATGTTCAGAAGAGACGGATTTTACCTACTGTTCCCACCCTTCGGCCTTTGTTAAGATGTAGGTAAGATCGCTTTGACAGCGCTTTCACGCGCGCATCCTATTTTATCTTGATTGCGGGAGTGAACTTCATGGCAAAAATCTACACGTCTTATTCGGAAATCGTTGCTGACATCCATGACGGCGCCACCTTGCTCGTGGGAGGCTTCGGGCTTGTGGGGATTCCGGAAAACCTGATCATCGCCCTGCGGGACAAAGGTGTAAAAAACCTGACCGTCGTCTCCAACAACTGCGGTGTGGATGACTGGGGACTGGGTCTGTTGCTGCGTGAAAAGCAAATCAAGAAGATGGTCTCCTCCTATGTAGGGGAAAATAAAGAGTTTGAGCGCCAGTTCCTCTCGGGAGAGCTGGAAGTAGAACTCACTCCGCAGGGTACGCTGGCCGAACGGATTCGTGCGGGCGGCGCAGGCATTCCTGCCTTCTATACACCGGCTGGCGTAGGCACCCCGATCGCGGAAGGTCGCGAAACACGCGTCTTCCACGGCAAGGAGTACCTGCTGGAGCACGGCATCACCGGCGACTTCGCGCTGATAAAAGCCTGGAAAGCAGACAAAATGGGCAACCTTGTCTTCCGCAAGACGGCCCGCAACTTCAACCCGATGATGGCAGCCGCAGGCAAGATCACCATCGTGGAAGTGGAGGAAATCGTGGAAGTTGGCCAGCTTGACCCTGACCACATCCATACGCCGAGCGTATACGTACAACGACTGATTCAAGCGCCGAAGTTTGAAAAACGCATCGAACGCCGTACCGTTCGCAACTAAACCAACGTGAGGAGGATCCACCTATGTCCCTGACTCGTGAACAAGTAGCTATGCGCGCCGCTCAAGAAATTGAGGAAGGCTTCTACGTAAATCTGGGCATCGGCATGCCCACCCTCGTGGCCAACTACATCCCGGAAGGAAAAACGGTCGTGCTGCAGTCGGAAAACGGCCTCTTGGGCATCGGTCCCTACCCGACCGAAGATGAAATTGACCCTGATCTGATCAACGCCGGGAAAGAGACGGTCACTGCCATCCCGGGTGCCGCCTACTTTTCCAGCGCGGAGTCGTTCGCGATGATCCGCGGCGGCCACATCGACCTGGCCATCCTCGGGGCGATGGAAGTATCGGCCAGTGGAGACCTGGCCAACTGGATGATCCCAGGCAAGATGGTAAAAGGCATGGGCGGCGCCATGGATCTGGTACATGGTGCGAAAAAGATCGTCGTCATCATGGAGCACGTGAACAAACACGGCGAGACGAAGATTCTCAACGAATGCACCCTGCCGCTGACCGGCAAAAACGTGGTGAACCGCATCATCACCGACAGAGCGGTGATGGACGTCACCTCCGATGGCCTCGTCCTCGTGGAGGTAGCGGAAGGCTATACGGCAGAAGACATCCAGGCTTGCACCCAGCCCAAGCTGATCGTCTCCCCCAACCTGAAGACGATTCAACTGTAAGCTGCTCAACGAAAAGGCATAAGCCGACGACACCGGGATCACGGTGAACGTCGGCTTTTTTGTGTACAGCACTGGCCATGGTAAAATGAAAGAAAAAGGAGGCTTCTCATGTCCGCCACCATCGGTTGTCTGGTCATTCACGGTTTTGCCGGCGATATTCGCGATGTGTTTCCACTCGCCAAAGCTCTTCGGGAGGAAGGCTACCACGTCGAGTGCCCGACGCTGGAGGGACACGGCTTGGGTCGGCGCGACCTTGCCAAAAGCACACGGCACGACTGGCTGCGCTCCGCCGAGGAAGCGTACAAGCGGCTCTCGATGCGCGCGGATGCCATCGTGTTGATCGGCTTTTCCATGGGGGGATTGCTCGCGTTCCACATCGCCACAAAATACCCCGTCCGCCTGCTGATCACCATGAATACACCGTACCATTACTGGGATGTGCGTGAGGCGATCAGCTATCTGCGCGAGGATTTTCCCACCCATTCCCGACGCTATATGAAAAGCTTGGTGAAAATCCCCTTCCGAAGCATGCTGCAATTTCGACGCCTGCTCGCAGAGACCAAACCGCTTTTGCCGCAAATCCATACGCCGTATGTACTTCTGCAGGCGAGACGGGACGATACGGTGAGGTCTGTCAGCGCGGAGCATCTGGCCCAAAGCGTCGGCAGTTCAGCTACAGCACGGATTAGCTGGTACGATCGATCGGGCCATATGCTGCTGCACAGCCCTGATGCGGACGAGGCGATCGCCCATGTACTTGCCACCATCAGGGAGCACTGTCCGGCTGAGTGATTACGTCCGGCGTAGGGACCAGCCTGCTGCGATCACCAGCAGGCTCAGGGCTACTCCCCCATAGAGCACGTCCAGACCCAGGCGCCCGTCCATCCAAAAGGCGATCATCGGCCCCAGTGCTGCACCAAGATCGGTTGCGACCGAGTAGTGCGTCATGATCGCGGTGCTGTTAGTCTGTCTGGAAGCCTCGTCAGCCGCCAGCGTGTCCATCACCGTTGTCAGAATGGTTGCCGTCAGCTGGATTCCCAAGAGTACAGACAGCCAGAGGGCAAAGGACAACGGGGCATGTAACAGCCCATACAACGCTGCCGCCGCGAGCAGAGATAGCGCAAACAGCTTTCTTCTCCCGTAGCGGTCCGACATTTTGCCGAACCAGGGAGCTGCCCACGGTTCCCAGCCCCAACGAGCTCCCTGTATCACACTCCCCACGACGGCGGCGCCCAATACCAGATCCCCTATGACCGTAAGCGGCTGCCGGATCTCAATCAATCGGCTCAACGTGGAGGTAAACATCCCCTGATACACCATCGCGATGAACAGTCCCGTTCCCATGGTGACGAGCACACTCCCCTTTTTCCAAAAAGGTCTTTGTTCATCGACCGGAGCGCTATCGATCATCCGTTTGGTAAAGGACGGAGGGATGTAGACAAACACTAGGATGAACGCCACCAAAGAGAATAGCGCCAATAGAAACGACGTCATCTTTAAACCGATCCAGGCGGCCAGCATCGCGCCTGCCAGCATCCCTCCCAAACTGCCCAGTCTGTACAAGCCGTTGTACAGCCCCATGAGCTGCCCACGGTTGTTTTCTTCGGACACACTCACAATCATCGAATACGCCCCCAATCGCAGGAACGTCCACGCCACGCCCCACAGACACCTCATCACCAGCCACAGCCAAAACCCCTGAAAGCCATAGGATAACGTGGTCACGAAAGCCAGAGCAACCGCGATCACCAACCCTTTTCGGCCACCAGTCTGCTCATACCATTTGCCAACCAGCGGCCCCAACGGCACCCGTATCAACCGATTGACGGAAAGCAAAATGCCCACTTCCCACAGGGATTGCAATCCCGCGTCTCTCCAATAAATCGGCAGGACCGCGTACAGCATGGAATCGCCCAGCATGCAGAACGCCGTCACCAGCGCCACCGCTATGACTTGTGTCTTTCCGCTTCTTTCTCCCATCTGCTGCTCCTTTGCACCACGCGTTTTATCTATACTATACAGTACAGAAGACCTCACTGGATCCAATACATCTTTGTGGCGAAATCATAAGCATTTTTTATGAACTATGGATGCACTCGGCAAGAGAATCACGAGCAGCGTCCGACCGTGGCGCGATTTCTGGACCTCATTTTCTTTAAGAAGGATTATATTTCCCCATATGGAAATGTATAAACAAGTGTTTGTTTACTAGGGGCAGAAACATCCCGCCACAATACCACATAATTGCAATGCAGTGAAAGGGGATTGTACTGTGTCTATCGCAGAAAGCAGAAATACGGATGGAACTGATGAAATTCATCTGAGTCAACTGGCTTCCGTCGGGCAAATCGCTGCTGGGATCGCCCACGAGGTAAAGAATCCATTGACCGCAGTGAGAGGATTTTTGCAATTGCTGAAAGAACACCCCGATCAAAAATATGTGGAAATCGCGCAATCCGAATTAGACAATGCGATCTCTACGCTGGAAAATTTGTTGCATGTGTCAAAGCCGGATTTGGAGGATGAACCGTATGTGCCTGTTTCCATGTGCGCTGAATTGGAAACCATTTTTCATCTCTTTCAAGACCAGATCTACCGTGTTGAGATAACGAAAGATTTTCGCAATACGGATGTAAAGGTGATAGGAAAACGGAATCAGTTGAAAAAGGCTCTGTTCAATCTGCTTAAAAATGCTTTTGAAGCGATTCCGAATCAGGGCACGATCAAAGTGGAGCATTATTTGGAAGGCGATTCTGTGGTGATTACGATTGAAGATACGGGTGTGGGAATACCGCCGGAAAAACTGAAAATTCTCGGAACCCCTTTTTTCACGACGAAGACGGATGGTACGGGCATGGGGCTGACACAAGTTTTTTCAGTCGTATACCAGCATGCAGGGAGCATTCAGGTACATAGTGTCGAGAATCATGGAACCAAATTTATTATCACACTCCCGAAAGAGGCCAAAAAGGAATGCAGCGGGGTGGTTCACTTGCCTTTGCGTTTTACGGAAGGCCAGGATTTGCGAGGGTTTTTCCTTGATAATCGAGATCAGTTTGAAAGATATTTACTTGATGTCGCAGTGAATGTACGGGATAAGATCGATGAAATTCTGCAGATCGGAAATATTGATTTATTGGCCAATGCCCATAAACTTGTGCTTTACATCGTCGAGGGAAGAGAACATGACGTGATGGCATTTGCAAAAACGGAAGGGGTCGCGTGGGCAAAATATTCGTTGACGCTCGCCTTTAAGCTGGAATGGATCCAGGCGATCCGCAGGGTTTTGTGGGACTTCTTGTACAATTTTGACAGGAGGGCCCACGTTGGTTTGGAAGTTCCCTACGAACATTTTTACAGCCTGGAAAAAAGAATCAATCAGCAGGTCGATCAATTCCTGAATTACTTTTTTATCAGCTATACCGAATTCAAGGATAAATTGATTCAAAAGCAGAGAGATTTGGTGGAAGATCTCTCCGTGCCTATCATCCCGATTACTGCGGGTGTCTGCATCCTTCCTCTGATCGGCATGATCGATTCCTCCCGCGCGCATACGATCGAAGAAAAGGTGATATCGCATATCGGCGACACCAGGATTGAGACCTTGATTATTGACTTGTCCGGTGTGGTTGATGTGGAAAGTGAAGCCCTCCATCACCTTTCTCGGATCCTGGATGGAATGGCGATGATGGGATGTTCACCTGTGCTTACCGGATTGCGGCCGAAAGTTGTCAAACAGATCCTGCGGTCGGGCCTTTCCTTTACAACGAAGGAAACAAAGGGTACGCTGCAGCAAGCATTGGTGGAGTATCTGAAATAGCGGCGGAAGAAAAAAACCAGACTGCACCACGCGAAAACATCGTGTGTCAGACTGGTTTTTCTTTACCATCGCTGCCGATTCACCTATGGGAATACAATCGTCTTGTTTCCGTACACCAGCACTCTGTCTTCCAGATGCCAGTCAACGGCGCGCGCCAGCACGGTGCGCTCCACCTGGCGTCCGAGCTGCTTCAGCGCCTCGACGTCCTCCTGATGGGTCACGCGCTGCACGCCCTGTTCGATGATCGGGCCGGCATCAAGCTCCTCCGTCACGTAGTGGGCCGTCGCACCGATCAGCTTGACACCGCGGCGATACGCCTGTTCGTAGGGCTTTGCACCGACAAAAGCGGGCAGGAACGAGTGGTGGATATTAATAATCCGGTTCTTGTAGTCCTCCAAAAAGCGCGGAGAGAGAATCTGCATGTACCGAGCCAGAACGATCACGTCCACCCCCCGCTTCAGCACGGAAAGCTGTTGGGCCTCCGCTGCTTCCTTCGTCTCTTTCGTCACCGGGATATGATGATACGGAATTCCGAACGATTCCACCGTCTCCCTCATGTCGTCGTGGTTGCTGATGACCATCTCGATGTCGGTATGAAGCGCGCCCGACTTCCACTGCCACAACAGCTCCAACAGGCAGTGGTCCTCCTTGGAAACGAAGATCGCCATCTTCTTCCGCTTTTTCGCCTCCACGAGCGACCAGGTCATATCGAAGCTCTCTGCTATGGGACGAAACGCCTGGTTGATCTCTTCGCATCTGGCTTCCAAATTGACCACGTCAAATTCGATTCGCATAAAAAATCGGCCCGTTTCGGGGTCCGTCGTATACTGGTCGGACTGAACGATATTGGCCCCCTGCTGAAACAGGAAGCTGGAAACGGCCGCCACGATCCCCGCCCGGTCCGGGCAGGATATCAGCATACGGGCTCTGTCTTTGTTTTTTTGCCGGTATGCCAGCCATTCTCTTTCTGACAGACGATGCATGATTGCTCTCCTCCAACTGCATGTAGGTAAAGTTTCTAGCCATTATATCATTCTCATTTTGGCTGTCCATTAAATATATTTTTGTTTGCAAGTCCGTTCATCAAAATGTCAACCGTCAGGGCAATCTGCTCTTCATCCGTATGCTGCCGGAACTCTTCCGGCGTCAGCACGTTTTTGAACAATATCATTCCCAGCATCGACGTAATCAACATGCGAAAAATCGCTTCCGACGGCAGTTCACGAAGCTCCCCTAGGGCAACTCTTGACTCAATCAGGGGGATGGCGATTTTTCTTACCTCCTGGAAGACGGTCGCAATCAGTGCTTCGCGGATCTCATCATGAAAGAACGCTTCCTGCAGGATGATGCGGAAGTGTTTGGCGTTTGTCTCCACCAGTTCCAGCCGGTTCTGATACAGCTCCGACACCACTTGCGAGAACGGCTTGTTTTCCTGGGCACTCAAAATGGCCCTGACGTCCTTTAGCACAAACGGCGCGGCATACTTGACCAGCACCGGAGCAACGACGGCCAGCAGGATGTCTTTTTTCGACTTGTAGTGGCGGAAAATGGTCCCCTCCGCAACGCCTGCTTCCTTGGCGATCTCGGCTGTGGAACTGGCGTGAAAGCCTTTTTCCGCAAACAGCTTGATCGACGCCTGCAGGATACTGCGCTGCTTTTCCGTCATATCGGCTTCGTCCTTCAAATCCTCTACAAATTTCAGCAAGCTCTCTTCAAACGATGGTTTGCTCATGGCCTGGCAACTCCCCTACTCGATCTTTTTCCGAAAACGGAGGATCGCTACACTGATCATCAGCATGAAAAACGTCAGCATACCCAACGTGTCTTTCCAAAGGGCTTCAAGCCCCACACCTTTCAGGAAAATCCCTCGCAGAATTTCCAGAAAGTACGTCAACGGAACGATCCCGCCCAACCATTGTATCACGATCGGCATCGTATCGCGCGGGAACATGAAGCCCGACAGCAGCACACTGGGAAGGATGAAGGCAAACGCCATCTGCATGGCCTGCAGCTGCGTCCTGGCGATGGTAGAGATAAAGATGCCCAGCGTCAATGTGGACACGAGGAATAAAATGGAGAGACAAACCAGGAGGCTCAGGCTTCCTTTCAGCGGAACACCAAACCAGAGCGTCCCGACAGAGAGCACCACGCAGAACGAAGCCAGCCCGATAAAGACGTACGGGGTAATTTTCCCGAGCATCAATTCCAGCGGGCGAATGGGTGTGACGATCAACTGCTCCATCGTTCCCCGTTCTTTTTCACGCACCAGCGAAAATGCCGTCAGAATCATCGTGACGTTCTGCATGATCAGACCGATCAAGCCGGGGATGTTGAACACGATGCTTTCCATGTTGGGGTTGAACAGGACGCGCGTCCGCAGTTCGAGCGGGAGCTCCAGTTTGCCCATCCCCTGTTTTGCCAGCTTCTCTTCCTGAATGGAAACCGCCTGATTCTGCACGATCAACTGCGCATTGGCCGCTGCGGTGCGGGCGATGTTCGGATCGGAACCGTTGATCAGCATCTGCACGGACACAGGCTCGTTGTTGTCCCGCTTGTTGGCGTAGTCGGGCGGGATCACGATGGCCACATCAGCGCTCCCGTCATCAATCTGGCGCTCCAGCTCCGGGTAGCTGCTCGCGTGAGAAACAATGTGAAAATACTCCGTATGGACAAAGGTTTGGATCAGATCACGGCTTTGCGATGTACGGCTCTGGTCCCACACCGTGGTTTTGATATGGTCCACATCCGTATTGACGGCATATCCGAACAGGATCAGCAGCAAGATCGGCATCAGCAGGGCAATCCGCAGGCTTGGTTTATCCCGCTTCAGCTGGATGATCTCTTTTTTCACGACCGAGCGATAACGGGAGAAGCGAAACCGTCTCATCGGGCTTCCCCCGCTTTCTGCCGGGCCTCTTCCTGCTGCACCAGGGTGATGAACACGTCCTCCAGATTGTTCACTCCCAATCCTTCGATCAGCTCCTGTGGGGTGCCCTGCGCCAGCAGATTGCCGAAGAAAATGAAGCCGATCCAGTCGCACGTCTGCGCTTCATCCATGTAGTGAGTGGTGACGAGAACCGTAATGCCTTGCTCCGCCAGCCCATGGATCACCTGCCAGAAAATACGTCGGGAAACCGGGTCGACACCGGCAGTCGGCTCATCCAGAATCAGCAGCTCAGGTTGATGCAGCAGCGCACACGAGAGAGCCAGCCGCTGTTTCCAGCCTCCAGACAGCGAGCCGGCAATCTGTTTCTCTCTTCCCGTCAAACCTGCCATTTCGATGAGCTCCGCTTTCCGCCGCTTACGTTCCTCACCGGTTATTTGATACACCCCGGCGTAAAAGTCGAGGTTCTCCTCCACCGTCAAATCTTCATACAGACTGAATTTTTGCGACATGTAGCCAATGCGCTGCTTGATCTCTTCGCTCTGTGTCATCACATCGAAGCCCAGTACCGTGCCCGTTCCGGACGTCGGTGTCAACAGTCCGCACAGCATGCGAATCGTAGTGGATTTACCCGATCCATTGGGTCCGAGGAACCCGTAAATGGAGCCCTTTTTGATGGAGATCGACAAGTTGTTCACGGCAATCCGGTCCTGAAAGCGCTTGGTCAGGTTCTCACATTGAATGGCGTAGGTCATTGCTCCTCGCCTCCCTGTTGTAAGAGAACATCGGCGGGCATGCCTGGTTTTACTTTGTCATAGCCGTTTTTCAGACGAATGGTAACGGCAAAAACCAGTTTGGTGCGCTCATCCTGCGTCTGCACGTTTTTCGGGGTGAACTCCGCCTTGTCGGCGATGGAGCTGACTACGCCGGAAAAGGTTTCGTCCGGATAGGCATCCACCTTGATCCCCACTTGCTGGCCTACATGGACAGAGCCCAGTTCCGCTTCGGGGATGTAGACCTTCAGCTTCAGCTGATCCTTTTTCATCATCGTAAACAGCGTGGCCCCTGCTTTGGCCACTTCCCCCTGCGTCACGTTTTTGCGAAGCAGAATGCCGTCTTCGGGTGCAACCACAGTCGTTTTCGCCAGCTGCAGCTTTGCCTGCTCCACTTTCGCTTTTGCCTGTTTCTGTGCGGCGATCAACTGGCGCAGCGTGTAATC
>VAPR01001632.1_pt1 | contig 10530 bp, 8 predicted proteins | sample 3380701 | NCBI WGS metagenome assembly VAPR01 (sample SAMN11536904, study PRJNA540576) | hot springs metagenome | isolation source: hot spring wet sediment | place: Spain: Lobios | collected 2014-01
GGGAATGCTTAAAGACCCTCGAGGGACATGGTAGTTCGGTTGAGTCTGTTACCTTTAGCCCTGACGGCAACCTTCTTGCTTCGGGTAGTGAGGATAGAACTATTAAGCTGTGGGATATCTCCTTGTTATGCTTGTTGTGCGGGAAGTGACATGGGTTTAAGGTGATGCCGGGATGCAATTATGTCCGGAGTGTGGGAGCAACAATGCAGATGCGGCACACTATTGTCTGCAATGTGGAAGTCCCCTTGGACATCCAGAATCTGGGCAACCCCTTTTAGGGATCGGTGATAGGTTGCAAAATGGTCGCTATGTGATTAAGGGGTTGCTTGGTTGTGGCGGGCTGGGTGCTGTCTATCTCGCCGACGACACCCACTTTCAAGGGCACGAAGTCGCCGTCAAAGAGAACCACGACGCAGCAATGCATCAGCAATTCATGAGGGAGGCACATGTTCTCGCCAGATTACATCATGAGAATCTTCCCCGGGTGAGCGATTTCTTTGTTGAGCAACCGCCGAATAAACCATCCCCGCGTGCATATATGGTCATGGATTTCGTCCCGGGAGAAGACTTGTGGGAGCGAATTCAGCGCGAAGGTCCAATGAGCGAGCAAGAAGTCCTTAAGCTATTTGATGGCATTTTTGACGCTCTCATATACTTGCACTCTCAAAACCCACCAATCATTCACCGAGATATAAAGCCGCAGAATATTCGCATTACGCCCGATGGCAAGCCGTTCCTCGTTGACTTTGGCATCGCAAAGGTGGGCACAGGAGCGACATCGTCCAGTGCACGGGCAATAACGCCTTTTTACTCACCGTATGAGCAATACGGCTCTGGAGGGACAGATGAGAAATCCGACCAGTATTCCCTCGCTGCAACTCTCTATGTTGCCCTTACGGGCAAAGTGCCGACGACTCCATCAGGTGACCCTTTGGAAGCGCTCGAGCGTTACCGTGAGGTCAAAGCGAACAAGCCTGACCCACTGCCACCGTTGAGCGATTGTGCCCCGCAAGTTTCGAAGCGTGTGTGCGACGCAATAATGCAGGCACTGGCAATAAACAAGAATGACAGGTTTCCGTCCATACAGGAATTTCGCGACGCCTTGTATCCGAAGCCAAAAGTGCTCACGCGCAGGCAGGCAATAACTCTTGCCCTTGCTGGTGCAATTGGTGCGAGTGCGATCATTTACATCGGCTACCGCATTTGGTTAGCTTTTCAGCCGATTCGTTTGTTCAGGGTGCTTAAAGGGCACACGAGGGGTGTTACATGCGTTGCTTTCCACCCGAACGGCAACTTGCTCGCATCATCAAGCCATGACATGACGGTGAAGTTATGGCACTGGCGTTCTGGAAAGCTATTTCGAACATTGACTGGGCATACTAAATCTATTCGTTCCGTCTCATTTGACAGGCACGGCAGATGGCTTGCATCGGCAAGTTGGGACGGGACTGTGCGCTTGTGGGATGCGAACACGGGGGAACTGCTTGGCATCCTTGCGGAGCATAACGGCTTTGTGCACTGCATCGCATTTAGTCCAAATGGTGACTGGCTTGTTAGTGGCGGTGAAGATGGGACTGTGAGGCTATGGGATTTTGCGGACGGGATTCCGCATACGAGTGCCATGAGTTTTGTTGGGCATCGCGGTGCGGTGTATTGCGTTGCTTTTAGCCCCGATGAGAGGTTCATCGCATCAGGTGGTGCTGACCGTGTTATTCGCATATGGAATGTCAAAAGTGGCGAGCTGGTAGACATTTTGAGGAAGCACGAAGGGGCAGTTCGTTGCGCCGAATTCAGCCCAGATGGCAAATGGCTGCTATCTGGAGGCGACGATTTCCGCGTTTGTGTCTGGCGCGTAAAGACTTGGGCACTGCGTGCGTGCAAAGAGGGGTTCCATCTCAGGGAGGTTCGCTCCGTTGCATTTACCCCGAACGGCAAATATGCTTTGACAGCAGGCATGGATGATGTGGTAAACATCTGGCGCGTGCGCAGTTGGGAGCGGGTGCATGTTTTGAAGGGCGGACGCAATTGGGCGCTCGCTCTCGCATTTGACAAGGACGGACATTACCTCGCAACAGCAAGCAAAGACGAGACAGTGAAGGTGTGGTTTGTGAATTTGAGCGAATGAGCATCTTGGCTATCGGGCAGTTCTCTCTCAACTGGCTATCGAGGAAGAGAGTTGTGGAGCTGAAGGAGCACCCCCACACCCGACACACCCAACACATCCAACACCGCCATCCACATTTGCTGCCGTTCCGTCTCATGGGTGGATTGCGGTGGAGGCAGGAGGGATTGTCGGATTCAGGTTTGTGAGCTACCCGTTTCACTTCTTACGCTTATGATAGCACCAAGCACTACCAGAAGAAGTGATTACTGCGGCGTGAGCGGCAAAAGGGGAATTCGCCCCTTTCAGGACCCCCCAAAACTCTTCGGCTCGTTAGGGGCAAGGCTTACAGCTTACTCCTAGCCACTGATTTTTGAACGGTTACGATGCGTGTTGACTGGCGCTGGTTGATGGGCTCATGGCAAAATACAAGCGACCCAACTTTGTCCTTGGAGGTGTTGCCCATGCTGCGGCGATGGGGCTTTTGGGTAGTTGCCATCTGGTTGCTGAGTAGCGTGTTGGTTGTGGCTCAGGAGCGAGAGGTCACCCTCCGCTTCCGCTTCGTCCCCAAGCAACAACTCACCTACGAACATCGGGTTGAAGGCGAAATGGCAATGAGCATGCAAGTAATGGGACAAGAGGTTCCCTTCACTTTGATAATGAAGGGACAAACCACGGATGTGCAGCGAGTGGAAGAAGTGGACAAAGAAGGGGTGGCAACCATCGTGATCACTACACAAGGGCGCTTGAACATGGAAGCCGTTGGCTTGCCCGCAACAGCAGACCTGCCCAGCGAACAGGAGATTCCACCTACCCAGACAAGGCTCAGAATGGATCCAAGGGGCAAAGTCTTAGAGGCCAAATTGGAAAGAAGGACAACACCTCAACGTTCGCCAGTCCCCCTGTCTGATTTTCAGTTCCGAGAGATTCCTTCTCGGTTGCTGTTGCCTGAAAAACCTGTGCGGGTGGGCGACAGTTGGGATACCAGCACAGCTTTGGAGATGACGATGGAAGACCGCACTGTGAAACTGGATGTCAAGGGGCAAGCAAGACTCCTTGCCTTTGAGAAAGTGGACGGTCGCGATTGTGCTGTCTTGGAAGTGACCACCGAAATCCCTGATTTGGGCGATCTTTTCACCCAAATGAAACCGCCTGATATTCCCGAAGGGGCTATCCATGCCCGCTCTGAAGGGCAAACCACAGCGAAAGTTTGGTTTGATATCGCCAACGGGTTGATTGTCCGGATAGAGGAAACAACAAACATAACCGTGAACCTCTCTGTCAGCACGCCAACAGGACAAGGCATGTCCATGTCGGTGCAGGGAATCTTCCGCACGGAAAGGCGGCTCACAAAGGTGACGGAAGCGGAGAAAAAGTAAGACAGCCCTTGATAGGGCATCCTAACCTTTTTCCGCTCACTAATGGTGTTGTCAAGCGGGTGATGTGGAGGTGCAAAAACCCACTGTCGTGCTGTGCGGAGTTTTTCCGCCGGCTGCAGAAGAAAGGTTGGTTCAAGAAGCCAACCTGCGTCGGGTATCCATTGACAAGCAGGCTTTGGCAGAAAGCCTTACCGATGCTCACGGGCTTATCGTGCGCAACATGCCTTTCATTGACGAGGAACTCTTCGCTAATGCCCCACAACTGAAAGTTATCGGTCGCTTTGGTGTCGGCGTTGACAATGTAGACATAGACGCTGCTCGGCGGCGAGGCATTCGTGTCGTTTACACGCCAGGCGCTAACGCTGATGCTGTTGCCGAACACACTTTCGCTCTTCTGTTGGGCTTGGCGAAGCGACTGCGGTTTTGGCATAACGCACTGATAGAGGGCAACTATCGCCTAAGGTGGACAGAACAAAGCACAGAGGTATTCGGAAAGACTCTGGGTATCATCGGCTTCGGTTATGTTGGCCGCGCTGTCGCCCAACGGGCAAAAGCTTTTGGGATGCGATTGCTCGTTTGCGACCCTTTCGTCTCTCCTTCCGTCATCACTGCTTTGGGTGCGGAACCTGTCTCTTTGGACGAACTGTTGCGCCGAAGCGATTTCGTCACTATCCATGTCCCCTTGACAGAATCAACGCGAGGGCTCCTCAACCGTGAGCGCATTGCATTGATGAAGCGCGGTGCTTTCCTCGTCAACACGGCACGAGGAGAAGTTTGCGACTTGGATGCTCTGTATGAGGCGTTGCAGTCGGGGCAATTGGCAGGAGTCGCTTTAGATGTTTTTCCGCAAGAGCCCCCAGATGTGAATCACCCCTTGTTCCATCACCCTAACTTCTTCGGCACGCCCCATGTGGCTTCCCACACACCCGAAACTTTGGAACGCATGGCAGTTGTGGTCGTGGAGCAAGTGCTAAAAGTGCTACGAGGCGAAGAGCCAGATTTCTTCGTGGTGTGAGATTGTTCCCGCAAAGCGGTGAGAGCAATGGTCAGCAAGGTGTTGCTGCTCTCGTTGTTCGGTGGGCTGTTGTTTGGAACCGCTGTCCCACCCTGTCCCCTGGCGCCACTGGGATGGATTGGCGTAGCCCCTTTGCTCCTCGCTAATGCACAACCCATTCGTTGGGAACAAAGAATTTTGTGCGCTTTGATTTGGGGCATTGCCGCCGGTATAGCACCAATAGCCGCAAGCATCTTGATTGCAAAGCGACAAGGAGCAGGATATCCGACCGACGCTGCAAGTTGGGTGATCGCTTGTTCCCCTTTCCTGCTGTTAGCGCTCGTTGGGGGGATTGTGGCAGCACTCGCAGGGAAGATTTGGGCAGCAGGCAAGTGGTCAGGATGGCAATGGGCCTTAGTGGTTGCTTGCGCAGGTGTTCTCGTTGAGTGGCTCTCGTTATGGCTCCCTTTGCCTATCCAAATCGCTGTCACTCAGAGCCGATGGTTGATCTTTGCGGCGTTAGCGCAATTAGGGGGCATCTGGTTGGTCTCATGGTTCGTGTGGTTCGTTAACGCTGCTGTCGCTGCTACTTGCCTTCAATGGCGCATGGACCCTGTTGCAATAGGTATCATCGCTGCTTTTGCTCTCCTTGCCTTCGCTGCATGGCGCCCTGCGCCGCAGGAAACGCTTTGGGAGAAGAGAAAATCTTTGACTGTTGCTCTGGTGCAAAACGACACAGGCGACCCATTGGCCATGGCTCAAACTGTCCGTGATGCCCAGTTGGTCGTTCTACCCGAACTGGCGTTGGGGCAAGAAACGGGCTCAACTCAAAACCAGTTGTCGGCAATAGCAAAAAAACTGGATGCCTTTCTTGTGGCGGGGCTTGAGGAGACGCAGCCACCAACCAATGCTGCAGTGCTCATCGCTTCTGACGGGAACGAAGTGCTGCGTCATCGCAAAGTCCATTTGTTTGGTGCTGAGCGTTGGCGCTACCAGAAGGGTAGGGAAGTGAAAGCCTATCCGCCGTTTGGCATCGCTATTTGTTTTGACATGGTGTTTCCCGATGTCGCTCGGCGGTTGGCCCAACAAGGGGCAAAAGTTCTTGCCGTTCCTAACTCCGACCCACTCGTGGTTGGCTATTTGCTTCACCACCTCCACGCTGCTTTCTTGCCCTTCCGTGCCCTTGAAAACCGAATCGTCATTGCCAAGGCGGATGGAACAGGTTTATCCCAAGCTTTTGACATTGACGGTCGCTGTGTTGCTCAAGCCCTGTTGGGGCAACCAACCGTGCTTTATGCGAGGGTGCACCCAAGCCAAGACGATTCCTTAACTCCCTACACCCGTTGGGGAGATTGGTTCGTCGTTCTCAGTGCTCTTGGGTTGTTCTGCCTTCTTGCGCTTCCTTTCCTGCGGCGATGGAAAGTGGCAAAAGCAGTTGCCTTGAAGCCTTAGCAGATTGCGCAAAACAGGTTGGTCACCTTTCATCCCAAAGGGGTGGAGGCAATTGTTCATTCACCTGTTCCATCCAAACTCGCAAGATTTCAGCGACACTCCACGCTTGAGCGAAGCAACCGCGAGGTTCATGGGGCGGATCGCCGTCAAAGATTTCGGACACTTGCCCAACACACGCTTCCTGCAGGTGTCGCTGTAGGAACGCTCGTAGCAATGGGAAGGCTTTCTTTTGTGCGGCTTCTTTACCCTCTACCAACGCCACAGCGTCCACATAGGGTCCCCACCACCATGCCCACACGGTGCCTTGATGGTAGGCAGCGTCTCGTTGCTCAGGGGGACCAACGCAGCGACCTTGGTAGCGGGCATCTTGGGAGCTCAAGGTGCGCAAACCGCAAGGTGTTAACAATTCTGATTCCACTTGCCTTAACACCGATTGTTCTCGTTCGGACGAAAGGAGCCGAAAGGGCAGGGCCAAGGCTAAGAGCTGGTTGCACCGAACGGACGGATCAGGTGAACCGTCAGGAGCAATTCGGTCAAACAAACCGCCGTTTTGCGGGTTAGCAAAAGTGGGCTCAAAATGGGTGGTAGCTTTTTGTGCCCATTCTTCTGCCAACGCTTTCATAGAATGATCCCGTAGTTCTCCAGCGAGTCGAGAAAGCAACAACAAAGCGTTGCACCATAACGCGTTCACTTCCACTGGTTTGCCCTGCCTGGGCGTGATTGGATTGCCCCAAACCTTAGCGTCCATCCAAGTCAATGCTTCATTAGGGGCATCCCAAAGCAGCAATCCGTCTTGGGGGTTCGCCTGAATGCCGTAACGAGTGCCTTTCAAGTGCCAGTGCAAAATTTCTCGCAGCGGTTCCCAAAAGTGCTGCCTCAGGGTGGTAAAGTCTCTCGTGTAGCGCAAATACCGGTAAACTGCCAAGATGAACCAGAGGGTGGCGTCCACCGTGTTGTAAGCGGGTTGTTCCCCCCGTTCGGGGAAGAAGTTGGGCACCATGCCTTGAGAAAGGAAATGGGCAAAGGTCAACAAGATGCTGCGAGCAATTGGAAACCGTTTGGTCACCAGCGTTAGCCCGGGCAGCGCAATCAATGCATCGCGCCCCCAGTCAGTAAACCAAGGGTAACCCGCAATGACTGTGTGCGTGCCTGTTGATGTGCGGAGAGCGAGGAAATCGGTTGCCGCTCGTAGCAATGCCTTTGCCCACTCGTCGCCAAAACGCCACCGTTTGCGCCGTTGACGCTCGTCCTCTTCCCAGAATGGCACTTCGTCAACCCTGAATGGTTCCACACCTGCGGCGATGTCCAAGTGACCTTCTCCGCAGACATGCTTGACAATCGTGCCCATACAAAAAAGCGACTCTGTGTCATCCAATCCTCGCTCCGACTCAACAGGCAGCCAGAAGCGATGCCACCAAACCTGCTCAGGCAAAAAAGCATCACCGTTGTGGGCAAAGTAGCAAAGGGGAGTGGTCGCATGTTCAGGAGCACACAATGCAAAGCCTTTGTCCCACTGTTTTACTGTCAGCAGCACGACAGGCTGCATCGTCCAATGGTGGTCGCGCCACGCAGCAAACAATTGCACTTGCAGCGTCACGGGTAGGGGTGAAGAAACGAAGTAGCGCACCACGACAGCGTTGCGTAGGTAGGGCATAAAAACCCGCTTGACGATCGTAGTGGTGCCGAAAGCGTAGCGCCACTGCGGGCACCAGTCCAAAACAAACTCTGCAGGAAGCATCAATTGAGCTTGCTGAGGCGTAGCGAGAAAGTTGTCCGCAAACAAATGAGCGCTTAGAGCAACCTTGCTCGTTCCCGGTCCCTCGTCCCCCCTCCCCACAATGACTGTTTCACTGCAACTTGCCCAAAACAGTGTCCGTTGTGTTGGCGGGTGAAGAGCGGCCACAAGAAGCCCGTGATAGCGGCGGGTGCGAACGCCCAACACCGTGCCACAAGCGTAACCGCCCAAACCGTTTGTTTCCAACCACTCCAACCTCTGTGCCTTCTCTACAGTCAAGTCTTCTCGGTGCCAACGCAGCATCCTCATCCCCTCGCAAAGAAGGTTGCTTTGAGATGCGTTCGCTCTCTACCAACGCTACTATTTTTGCTTGGGTTGGGCAAAGTAGGGGATTAGGAATCGCTTTTGGTGATCAGCGACAAATGTTCGGTGATCTGAGATGTTGGTGGGCACTTTTTTGCATTTTCCGAAAGTTGGCGAACGGCGCGAGAAGGCGCTGTGGCGATTTGGCTACACCCATTGGCAAGGGATCTTGTGTCAACCTGCTCCGCATCAGTGGCGTCACCTTTGGGATGATTGGCAAAGGGAAGCCGAAGCCTCACTGCGAGCATTGGAACAGGGTGACGCAAGTTACTTTGCCCAACGCTTGCCCAAAGCCTTTTGGTGGCGAGCCGTGCCTGAGTTTGCCTCCCGAACAGTGTTTTTGGATGTGGAGACGGACGGCACCGAGCGCATCACGGTGTTGGGGCTTGCTGACGCTAATTGTTTTCGCGCTTTCGTTCGGGGTGTTGACGATTGGGAGGAAGCTGTTGAGTGGTTGGCTCAAGCAGCCATTTTGGTAACTTACAACGGCAGTCACTTTGACCTGCCAGTCCTGCGACACAACTTTCCCCATTGGCCATTACCCCCGCTGCATCTTGACTTGTGTCCTCTGTTGCGGCGATTGGGCTACAAGGGTGGGCTAAAGGGTGTGGAATGGCAACTGGGTATCCGTCGCTCCCCGCAAACGCAAGGGCTCAACGGTTGGGACGCAGTCCGTTTGTGGTGGCAATGGCATGATTTTGGCGATAAGCGAGCCTTGCAGTTGCTCTTGGACTACAATCGTGAGGATGTGGTGCACTTGCGTCCACTGCTGCAAATGGCTTACCAACAACTATGGGCGCGCTGCAGAGAGGTGAAGGTTGAGGGTGACTGGTGAAGGGGTGCAACAAATGAGCGAACGACCGGTTTGGCAAAAAGCATGTGGGTTGGCTGTGGCGATGGACTTCGGCGGCGGGTTGCTCTCGGTGGCAGTGCCAATGACCGCCGTCCGCTTGGGTGCTAATTCAAGTTGGGTTGGCCTGATTGGCGCGTCTGCGTTGGTTGGCTACACCTTGTTTTGCTTCCTCGCCCAACCGCTAACCGATCGCTGGGGTCGAAAGGTAAGTATGCTGGTAGGTAGCCTGTTGGTGACCTTCCTCTGCTTGGCCCTTGCTGCAGCTGCTACCTTCTCGTCCCTTTGGTTGTTGGGCGCGGCGAACTTGTTGATTGGTGTTTTCTATGCTTTCTTCTGGCCTGCTACCCAAGCGATGATGGGTGTAGGCGTAGCACCAGAACGACTCTTGACCGTTTTGCAGTTTTACAACCTGGCTTGGAGTGGTGGTCGGATGGTGGGGACAGGGCTGAGCGGGTTTTTGTTTGAGTGGCATCCTTTAGCCCCCTTCTTTCTTGCTACTGCTGCCAGCGGGAGCGTTGCAGTAGTGACAAGGTTTTTGTCCCTGCCTAACATTCGGGTTTCGGCTAACGCCTCCAATGACCCTTCTCCAAATCTGCCCCCCATTGTAACTGCAGCCCAATTGGGCAACTTTGTTCGCTCTTTTGCCGTGATTGAAGCCGTCGTGTTGTTGCCGAAATTGGGCAAGGATTGGGGATGGACGGAAGGGCAAATCAGTAGCGTGCTTTTTTTGATTTTCGCTGGTCACATCGTTGCTTTCCTTTTAGCACCCCGACTTATCCGAAAAGTGACTTGGAAATGGGTCATCGGCACGAAAGGGGTGATCAGTGCGCTTGCCCTTTTGGTTGGTTTCGTCACGAACCGATGGCTCTCCGCATCCGTGCTTTTGACAATGGGTTTTGTCGCCGGGTTGATGACGGTGCTGAGCATTTATTTGTCCGTCACTACGCAAGGGCAAAGCGTGAAGGGTAGCAGCCGCCATGAAGCGGGGGTTGGGGCAGGCGGTGCCGTCGGTCCCATCTTGGGTGGCTTCGTGCTCAACTATGGCTTCGTTCCCCTTGCCTTCGCTTTTCCCGCTCTTCTCTCTGTGCTCACTTTTTTGCTCTGGGATTGGCGACACTTGAGGACGACACCCTTGCCTGCTCACCATACGCGCAAGGTTCGGTGACAAATATGCCCTTTGAAGCCGAATGGTTGATAGGTTTCATTCCTTTCGGGTTTGTTGGCGTGTTGTTATGGTTGCGGCTCAAGGCTGGGGGCGCAACGAACCAAAGCGCTTTGAAGAAAGTAGGAGTGTTTGCTGCTAGTGTGTTCATCACCCTTTTGGGGATTGGGGTTGCTGCGAAGGGTTGGCATAACGAAAACCAAGTTTCCCTTGTGATCGGTGCCCTTCTTGCCGTAGCAGGCTTTTGGTTCCTTCGGCGCTCTCTCACCCGCTTTTGGCAGGAGTTTCCTCTTTAGGATGAGAGGCTTGGTTTTGCGTTTGATTCCATCCTTTCCCTACCCTTTGCGCTACATTTTTCGCACAGCCCAGAGGAATTGAGGTGATGCATCCATGACTTTTTTGTCGGTGCGATCGCTTCTTGCTGACCCGTTAGCGCTCATTATCATTGCCACCTTGTTGGGTGGCATTGGGCAAGCCCTCATCAAGTATGG
>VAPR01001634.1_pt1 | contig 10527 bp, 13 predicted proteins | sample 3380701 | NCBI WGS metagenome assembly VAPR01 (sample SAMN11536904, study PRJNA540576) | hot springs metagenome | isolation source: hot spring wet sediment | place: Spain: Lobios | collected 2014-01
TTTTCCAGAAATTCAAAAAGCTGAGGAAATTTATATTTTTGTTGGTCCAGAAGGTGGCTGGTCAGATAGGGAAATTGATTTAGCAAAAGAAAATAAGATTAGAATTGTTAGTTTAGGTCCAAGAATTTTAAAAAGTGAAACAATTGGTCCAATAGTTTCTTCTCTTATTTTAAATATCTAATTTAACATCTATACCACTAGGGGGTATAATTATGACAATGAAAAAATATATTTGTCCAATGGGATGTATCGAACCTCAAGATATTCCTGGCAATTGTTCAGTTTGTGGAATGAAGCTTGTTGAAATTGAAGAAAAAGAAGGCATTCATCATCAAGAAGACAATAAACATACAGGTCATCGAGCAGAAGATTTTTTAAATAAATTTTGGCTATCTTTAGTTTTGACAGTTATTGTTTTTATTTATTCTTCTCATTTTCTGCAAAGATTTTTCAACTTTACTCAACTGCAATTTTTTGGTTCTGATTATTTACCATTAATTATTTCTTCAATTGTTTTTTGGTATGGTGGTTTTGTTTTTCTTGTTGGTGCTTTTCGAGAAATTAAAGCAAAATTGCCGGGAATGATGACATTAATTGGAATGGCAATTTCAGCAGCTTATTTTTATAGTTTTTATGCTACTTTTACTGGAGGACAAACTTTGTGGTGGGAATTAACTAGTTTAATTACAATTATGCTTTTGGGTCATTATTTTGAAATGAAATCTGTTTCCTCAGCAGAAAGAGCCTTAAAAGAAATTGAAAAACTTTTGCCAGATAAAGCTGAAAAAATTGTTGATGATGAAATAAAAGAAGTTTCTTTAAATGAATTAAAAGTTGGTGATATTGTTTTAATAAGACCAGGAGCAAAAATTCCTGTTGATGGTATTGTTATTGAGGGAAAATCAGAAATAAATGAAAGTATGATTACTGGTGAAAGTAAACCTGTTTTAAAAGAAATTAATTCTGAAGTTATTGCTGGAACAGTTAATTTTGATGGTTTATTGAAAGTTAAAGTAACAAAAATTGGTGAAGAAACATTTTTGGCAGGTATTAAAAGATTAATTCAAGAAGCTCAAAAAAGTAAATCAAGACTTCAAATTTTAGCTGATGTTTTTGCTCGTTATTTGACTTTTATTGCTCTTGGCTTTGGTATTTTTAGTTTTATTTTTTGGAGTTTTACTCAAAAAGATTTAAGTTTTGCTTTAGAAAGATTAGTTGCTGTTTTAGTTATTGCTTGCCCACATGCTTTAGGATTGGCTATACCATTAGTTGTTGCTATTTCAACTTCTTTAGCTATTCATAATGGTTTTTTGATTAGAAACAGACTTCAATTAGAATTAGCAAGAAAAATTGATGTTGTTTTGTTTGATAAGACTGGAACATTAACAACAGGAAAATTTAAAGTGAAAAAAATATTAAAATTTTCAAATATTTTAGAAAATGAAATTTTACAAATAGCTGCATCTTTAAATCAATATTCACAACATCTTATTGCTCAAGGAATTTTGGAAAAAGCCAAAGAAGAACAAATTAATTTTTTATCAGTTGAGAATTTTGAAAATTTAACCGGTAGAGGAGTAAAAGGAAAGATTAATAATCAAATTTATTATTTAGGTGGTGATAATTTATTGAAAGAATTAAACTTAAAAGCACCAGAAATTAATAGTACTGGAACAATTGTTTATTTAATTGATGAAAATAAAAATATTTTAGGAGCAATTGTTTTGGAAGATGAAATTAGGGAAGAATCAAAAATGGCTGTTTCGAAATTAAAAGAAATGAAAATTAAAGTTATGATGATTACTGGAGATAAAAAAGAAATTACTCAAAAAGTTGCTCAAGAACTTAATTTAGATGAATATTTTGCTGAAGTTTTGCCAGCTGAGAAAGTTGAAAAAGTGAAAGAATTACAAAAAAGAAATTTAAAAGTAATGATGATTGGTGATGGTATTAACGATGCTCCAGCTTTAATGCAAGCTGATGTTGGTGTTGCTATTGGTGCTGGCACAAATTTAGCCATTGAATCAGCAGGAATTATTTCAGTAAAAAATAATCCTCTTGATGTTGTTAAAATAATTGAACTTTCGCGAAAAACTTATAGAAAAATGATTGAAAATTTATTTTGGGCATCAGGCTATAATATTATTTTTCTTCCTTTAGCCGCCATAACTTCAATTTCACCAGCAATTGCCGCAATTTTAATGAGTTTATCAACAATAATTGTTGCTTTTAATGCTCTTATGTTAAAATTTAGAAAATAAGCTGAAAAATAAAAAATGTTATAATTAAAAAGTCGGAATTTAAAAATTTATTATTAATGGAAAATCAAAAAAATAAAATTAACAATAATATTTTAGTACCTTTGGCGATTATTATTGTCGGAGCTTTTATTGCCATAGCCATTTTGTATTCCAATAAACTAACGATTCCAACAAGAAGTTTGCCATTACCAATTGAATCTTCAAAAATCAATTTTAGACCAGTATCAGTTAATGATCATATAAGAGGCGATATTAACGCTCCAGTAAAAATAATTGAATATTCCGACACCGAATGTCCATTTTGTAAAACGTTTCATTCTACTTTAAAGCAAATTGTGAGCGATTATCAAGGTAAAGTTGCTTGGGTTTATCGACATTTTCCTCTTGATCAATTACATCCCAAAGCAAGAAAAGAAGCAGAAGCAACTGAATGTGCTTTTGAACTTGGTGGTAATGAAAAATTTTGGGCTTATATAGATAGACTTTTTGAAATTACTCCATCAAATAATGGTCTTGATCCAGCAGAATTACCTAAAATTGCTGAATATGTTGGTTTAGATGTAAATAAATTTAATGAGTGTTTGAATAGTGGTCAAATGGCATCTAAAGTTCAAGCTGATGTTGAAGATGCTATTCGTTCTGGTGGCCGTGGTACTCCTTGGTCAATTGTTGTTGCTCCAAATGGTAAAACATTTCCAGTGGTTGGCGCTTATCCTTATGAAGAAATGAAAAAGATAATTGATCAAGCTCTTCAGGAAAATAAATGAAATTAGGTTTTTTTGAAGCCGAAGGTTGGGAAAAAGAAATTTTAGAAAAAGAACTTCCTGATGTAGAAATCTTTTTTACTCCAGAATGGCTTACTAAAGAAAATGTTAAAAATTTTCAAGATTTAGACATTTTAAGTATTTTTATTTACTCTCTAATTGACAAAGAAATTATTGACTCTTTACCAAATTTAAAATTTATTACTACTAGATCAACTGGTTTTGATCATATTGATATAAATTATGCAAAAGAAAAGGGAATTTTAGTTGCTAATGTTCCTGAATATGGGACAAAAACAGTTGCTGAATGGACAATTGCTTTGATGCTTAATTTGATGAGAAAAGTATATTATGCTATTGATCAAATAAAAGAAATTGAAAGTTTTGATTTAGAAAATTTAAGAGGCGAAGAACTTTTTGGTAAAACTTTGGGAGTTATTGGAACAGGAAAAATTGGTAAAGAAGTTATTAAATTAGCAAAAGCATTTGGAATGAATGTTTTGGCTTATGATGTTTATCAAGATGAAAATTTTGCTAAAGAATATCAAATAAAATATGTAAGTTTAGAAGAATTACTCCAAAATTCAGATGTTATTACTATTCATACTAATTTAAACCCCTCAACTTATCATTTAATAAATTCAGAGAATGTTAAATTAGTTAAACCTGGTGCTTATTTAATTAATACTGCTCGCGGAGGAATTGTTGAAACTTCTGCTTTGATATATGCTTTAAAAGAAGGAATATTAAAAGGAGCAGCTTTAGATGTTTTAGAAGAAGAAACTGAAATCAAAGAGGAGCTTGAACTTTTAGTTAAATATCCAAAAGAGCTTAAGGCTGAAAATCTAGAAGAACTTAAAACAATTTGGGCAGATCATATTTTAATGAAAATGCCAAGTGTTTTGATTACTCCTCACAATGCTTTTAATTCAAAAGAAGCAATTGAAAGAATTTTGAAAACTACAATTGAAAATATAAAAAGTTTTATCTCGGGAAATCCAATTAATATTGTTAATAAATAGTTATCTCCCCAGGAGGAATCGAACCTCCATCTTGGCCTCCGCAGGGCCACGCTCTTCCGTTGAGCTATGGGGAGAAAATAACGCAAAGCGCAAAAGTTGAAAATTAATGATATAATTATAATACAACTTTAGAAGTTTTAAATTTTCAATGTTGTCTTTTAAAGTTTTGAGCTTTGACTTTTGCCTTTTGTGCTTTGAGTTATTATTGCGCTTTGACTTTTTATTTGGCCCCATCGTCTAACGGTTAGGACACCACTCTTTCAAGGTGGAAATACGGGTTCGACTCCCGTTGGGGCCGATTTTTTATTAGGGGCCCGTAGCTCAGTGGCTAGAGCGCCGGTTTTGCACACCGGAGGTCAGGAGTTCGAATCTCCTCGGGTCCACATCCACATTTTTTCCTCTTTTTTGATTTTTTAATTTTATATATAAAATTATTCTAATGGCAGATGAAATTTTAACTAATTTATCAATTGAGGATGTTGAAGAAGCACTTTTAGGAGCATTATTGATTGATGATGATGCAATAATTAGAGTTATTGATTTACTAAAGCCAGAAGATTTTTTGAAAAGGGAAAATCAAATTGTCTATCAAGCTATTTTAGATCTCTTTGAAAGAAGAATCGGTATTGATATGGTAACTGTTGGTAATTTGCTGAAAGAAAGAAAGTTTTTAGACGAGATTGGTGGTCAAGGTTATTTAGTTTATTTAATTCATAAAGCACCAAGTGTTGGTAATGTTGTTGCTTATGCAAGAATAATTAAAACGCAAAAAGCAAAAAGAGATTTAATTGAACTTTCAAAAAAAATAAATGAATTAGTTGAATCAGGTGATAAAGATGCAGCTGAATTAGTTGATGAAGTTGAAAAAAGAATTTTTTCAATTGCTGAAAAGGTTTATCCATATGAATTTGTCTCTTTGAATTTCTTAGTTGAAGAAGGATTAAAAAGAATTGAAAATTTACAACGAGGATTGACAATTAGAGGAGTACCAACAGGATTTTCAAAACTTGATCAATATTTGGGAGGATTGCAAAAAGCAGATCTTATTATTTTGGCTTCTCGCCCTTCCCAAGGTAAAACAGCTTTAGCATTAAATATTGCTCGTTATTTAAGTGTTCAAGAAAAAATTCCAACTGCTATTTTTTCTTTAGAAATGTCAAAAGATCAGATTGTGGATAGATTAATTGCCGCTGAAGCAGGAGTTAGTTTATGGCGTTTGCGAACAGGACGATTAATTACCGAAGGAGATGTTGATGAAATGTCTTTAGTTTATGAAGCTGGAGAAAGATTAAAAATAGCACCAATTTTTATTGATGATAGCCCATCTTTAACTGATCTTCAAATCAGAACAATGTCAAGAAAATTAAAGCACGAAATTGGTGAATTAGGATTAATAGTTATTGACTATTTGCAGCTTATTAGAGCTAATAAAAAATTTGAAAGTCGAGTTCAAGAAGTTTCTGAAATATCAAAAAACCTTAAAGAATTAGCCCGAGAATTAGAAGTTCCAGTTTTAGCAATTTCTCAGCTTTCTCGTGAACCAGAAAAGAGAGTCTCTTCAGTTCCAAGACTAAGCGATTTAAGAGAAAGTGGAAGCCTTGAACAAGATGCTGATGTAGTTTTGTTTATTCATCGACCAAAAGAAGGAACTGCTAATTTACCATCAAATCAAGTTAATGTAATTATTGCTAAACATCGAAATGGTCCTATAGGTAGTATTGATCTTTATTTTGATCCAGAAACAGTTTCCTTTTATTCTCTTGAAGAAATTGAACAAGAACTTGAATATCATTAATGCTTATTCCTTTATTTAAAAAAATAATCGAATTTTTTGATTCCTTTCCTGAAATAGGACCAAGACAATCAATTAGACTTTTTTTCTGGTTAGTCAAGCAAGATAAGCAAACAAAGGAAAAATTTTTAGAAAATTTAAAAGTTTTATTTGAAAAAGTAAATTTTTGTGAAAATTGTTTTTTCCCAACAACTGAGAAATTGTGTCAAATATGCTCCAATCCTAAAAGAAGAGATGATATTATTGCTGTGGTTGCTCGAGAAACAGATGTTTTAAGCTTAGAAACAGCAAAAGTTTTTAAAGGCAAATATTTTATTTTAGGAGGACTGATTTTGCCATTTGAAGATAAAAGTTTAATTAAGGAGAGATTGAAAATATTGGAAGAAAGATTGACAAATGATAAAAAAATCAAAGAATTAATCATTGCCTTACCTTATACTCGAGAAGCTGAACCAACTTTAAAACATTTAGAAATTATCAAAAGAAAATTTCCTCAAATAAAATTTAGTTATTTAGGCAAAGGTATTCCTCTTGGAGGCGAAATAGAATTTATTGATCCAGAAACATTAAAATTTGCTTTAGAAAACAGAGGTTAATTATTGATTATTTTGGTAATTTTATAAGTAACTTTTCCTTTTGGTGTTTGAACTTTAACAACATCGCTTACTTTTTTATTTAAAAATGCTTTACCTAAAGGTGAATCAGTTGAAATTTTGCCAACGGAAGGGTTATATTCCCCAAAACCTACCAAAGTAAAAAGATATTTTTTATTTGTATCTACTTCTATAACTTCAAAGGTAACACCAGGTAAAATTTTATCATTATTACTTTTTTTAATGTTTCTAATAATTTTTGCTGTTTTTAATATATTTTCTAATTCTAAAATTTTTCTTTCTAAATTTTCTTGTTCACTAATGGCAATATCATATTCAGCATTTTCGCTAATATCTCCATATTCACGAGCAATTCTGATCCTTTCAGCAATTTTTTTTCTTTCGACACTTTTTAAATATTCTAATTCTTGCTTTAATTTTTCGTATTGTTCTTTTGAAATATAGGTAGTCATTAAAATGAAATTATATTCAAAAATTTTAAAAAGTCAAGTCTTTAAAATTTAAAAAAATATTTTAAAATTAAATTAATGATTGAAAAAAGCTTATCAAAAGAAGAAAAATTCGTAGTTAATTTAGGGATTGTTCTCAATAAAGAAGGAAAAGTTTTAATTGTCAAAAGAAAAAAACCAGAACTAACAAAAACTGGTAAAGAATTTGTCTGGGCTTTTCCTGGTGGTAAACAAAGAAAAGAAGAAAGTAGGGAGGAAAGAGTTGTTGAAGAAGTTCTTTTAGAAACAGGTTATAAAGTAAAGCCAATAAAAGAAATTCATTTAAGAGTTCATCCCGATACTTATGTTTTGATTATTTATCACTTGTGTGAATTGGTAAACGAAGAACCAATTGCTGAAATTCAAGAAAAAGATGAAATTGAAGAAGCGAAGTGGGTTAAACCAGAAGAACTAAAAAATTATTTTACTACCGATATTGATCCTGAAGTTAAAAAAGTTTTAGGAATATGAGTTTGAAAATAGGAATTTGCGGTTTACCAAATGCTGGTAAATCAACTTTTGTTAAACTTGTTTCTCAAGTTGATGTTTTAATTGCTCCTTATTTATTTACAACCTTAAAACCGCAAGAAGTAGTTGCTCCAGTAATTTCCTCTGAACTTAAACTTCTTCATTCAATTATTAAAACTTCAGAAATAAGATATCCTTATTTGATTTTTATTGACATTCCTGGTTTAATCAGAGGGGCTCACAAAGGAGAAGGATTAGGAAATGAATTTTTGAGTTATTTAAGAGGTTCAGATGTTATTTTAGAAATTGTTAGAAATTTTTTTCGCCAAGATGTTCCTCATCCTGAAGGAAATTTAGATGTTGAAAGAGATATTATGATTATTGAAGAAGAAATTATTGCCAATGAAAAAGAGATAATTGAAAGAATTTTAAAAAAATTTGAAAAGCAAAAATTTAATAAAGAAATTGAAAAGAAATACAATTTATTAAAAGATGTTTACAATAATCTTGTGCCGGGAAAAAGATTTTTAGATTTTAAAGAAGATTTAAAAGAATTTAATTTACTTTTGACAAAAGAATGGTTTTTATTAGTTAATGGTGAGGAAATAAAAATCAATTCCCTAATTAATTTTAAAAATATTTATAATCTTGATTTACTTTGGGAGCTTGAAATTTTATCTGAAGAATTATTAAAAGAAGAATTTTCTTCAAAAGTTCAAGAGTTTTTGAGTCAATTTAGAAAAGATTTAGACTTAATTCAATTCTTTACTTTTACAAAAGAAATTACCCAAGGTTGGTTTATTAAAAAAAATAGTAAAATAATAGAAGCAGCGGCAATGATTCATTCTGATTTTGCTTTAAAATTTAAGATAGCTGAAACATTAACTTTAGAAAAATTTTTAGAAGTCGAAAATTGGGAAAAGGCAAGAAAATTAGGTTTAATAAAAAATAAAGGCAGGGAAGATATGGTCGAAGAAAATGAAATAATCCATTTTGTGATATAATTTTTAAACAATGAGGCAACAAATTTATGAATTATCTTTTTGGCTAAGACAAGATGTTGAAAATTTAGATTTGAAAAAATTGTTTGATAAATATAAGTTTGAAATAATTAGAGAAATTGCTCCCAAGACTTTAAAACCAGCTTATCCTTTAAACAAAGAAACAATTGCTAAATTCATAACTATTTATTTTAAAGGCGACCTTCAAAATATTGAAAATTTCAAAAGTGATTTGAGAAACTTCAAAGAAATTTTGCGATTTGTTATTCTTAAAAGAAAAGTATTAAAAGAAGTAAACGCTGCCCTCAAATGAATCTCAATAAAGTTTTTTTAATTGGTAGATTGACTCAGGAAGTAGATTTTAGGTATTTGCCATCAGGAGCCCCAATTGCCAATTTAAATTTGGCTACTAATAGAGTTTATAAAGATAGAACAGGTAATTTAAAGGAAGAAGTTGAATATCATAAAATTGTTGTTTGGGGAAAATTAGCTGAACTTTGTCGACAATATTTATCTAAAGGAAGATTAATTTTTGTAGAAGGTAGAATTAGATCAAGAAACTGGCTTGACTCTCAAGGAAATAAAAGGATATCTTATGAAATTGTTGCTGAAAATATTCGCTTTGGACCAAAACCTGGTTTAGCTGAAACAGAAAAAGATTTGGAAAATTTGGAAGCCGAGTTAGATATTTATAAAACTGGAGAAAATTTAGATGATTTTAGTTCTTTAGATATACCTTATTAGAGAAGAAAATCTTGAAAATGAATAAAGTTCAAAAAGAAATACTAAAGGGAAAAGTAATTGAAGCTTTGCCAGATTTAAGCTTTAAAGTTGAATTAGAAGACAAGAGAATTGTTATTGCTTATTTATCAGGGAAAATGAAGATAAACTTTATCAAACTAATTCCTGGTGATGAAGTAATGGTTGAACTTTCTCCTTATGACAAAACAAGAGGAAGAATAATTAGAAGATTGTAAAAATGAAATATTTTACTGGAAAAGGTGATAAAGGTAGCTCGAAAATAAACAAAAGACAGTTTAAAAAAAATTCTTTAATTTTAGAAACATTAGGAGAACTCGATGAACTAAATAGTTTAATTGGTTTAGCCAAAAATTATTTACCTAAAAAATATTTTCAAAATTTGACTAATATTCAAAATGATCTTTTTATAATTCAGGCAAATATTGCTTGTTTTATGATAAAAAAATTTGAACCACCAAAATTGACAAATGAAAAAATTAAAAATTTAGAAAAAGAAATAAAAAAAATTGAAAAAAGAATTAATCCTCAACATAAATTTATTATTCCTGGTGGCGAAAAAAAATCAGCTTGGTTTGATTATTTAAGAGCAGTAACAAGGAGAATTGAAAGAAAGGTTGTTAATTTTTATGAGCATCAAAAAAACAAAAACTATCAAAACAAAAATGAAATTTTAAGTTATTTAAATAGACTTTCAAGTTATTTTTATGCTTTGGCAAGATTTTTATGTTATAATAAAAAGGTCGAAGAAAAAGAACCTTGGTATTAGAATAATGAATCCAATTTATATTGTCATTGGCTTAGCTGCTTTTATTTTTCTTTATTTCATTTATATTTACAATAAATTGGTTTCTTATCGAGAAAGAACAAAAGAATCAGCTTCTGATATTGAAGTTCAACTAAAGAGAAGGGCAGATTTAATTCCTAATTTAGTTGAAACTGTTAAAGGTTATGCTGCTCATGAAAAAGAAGTTTTTGAAAAAGTAACTGAAGCAAGATCAAGAATTTTATCAGCAAAAACAGTCAAAGAAGGTTTAGAGGCAGATAATATGTTAACTGAAACTTTAAAAAGTTTATTTGCTGTTGTTGAAAATTACCCAGAATTAAAAGCTAATCAGAATTTTTTACATTTACAACAGGAATTAGTTGATGCCGAAGACAAAATTCAAGCTTCAAGAAGATTTTATAACACTGTTGCCAGAGAATATAATGCTTCTTTACAAGTTTTTCCAAACAATTTAATTGCCAATCTTTTCAAATTTTCTCCAGTTGAATATTTTGAATTAGACTATAGTGAAAGAGAAGAAACTAAAAAACCTCCAAAAGTTGAGTTTTAAAAAGGCCTAGGCCATTTTTTA
>VAPR01001636.1_pt1 | contig 10516 bp, 7 predicted proteins | sample 3380701 | NCBI WGS metagenome assembly VAPR01 (sample SAMN11536904, study PRJNA540576) | hot springs metagenome | isolation source: hot spring wet sediment | place: Spain: Lobios | collected 2014-01
TGTTCGCTACTGCGCGGCAGTTCCCCGATGAGCTCCGCTTTGCCCGTTCGTGGGTCAAACCACCATGCTCGGATACGGTGTCCTGATAGCTTGTCTAAGCGCACGCGAACGGGTTTAGACATAGGGATGTACACAAAAGCATAACCGCCATCGACCGCCCGCGCAGCGCGTACATGGGCACCGCCTGTCTCGGGGTCCGATGCCAGCAGGGTTTGGTCAGGAAGACGCATCAGCATCGGGCGCGACAGCATAAGCGCTTTGACATACTGCATCTGCGCTGAGCCGGGCAGATGTAGGGCTTTCTGCCATGGGGAGCGTGCGTGGGAAATCGGCTGGTGTCTTTGGGGGTCGTAAAATTGCCAGATGTCGTGACAGCCGTAGGTGTGCCCAAACGCACCCGCCAACACCGCCCAGTAAGCCGCTTGACGCACATCGTAGTCACCAAACCAGCCATTCTGGGGGTTCCAATTGATGGGGTGGTTCTCGTAGCGAGGCTCGCCATCGATGCAGGGTTTAACGGGTCGGCGACGGTAATCCCGTTCGATCATGGCATAGTTAGCAAGGTGTCGCGCCCCGTGCCCCGATTGCAACAGATTGAAGTCCAGCCACGGCTCGTTATGGAGCCATTTCGAGGAACTTTGACCGCCCATCGGATGGTAGGTCATCAAGTGTTCCCCTTGGTCACCTTGACGCAGTCCTTCCGCCATCGCACGCCAAACCTGCAGGTGCTGTTCGTTTTCGATAGGTCGGTCGCCGCCTAGTATCCACAGGATGCCCTTACCCCGATAGCGCTGACCAAGGAACTCACCGTAAACGCGGGCGTTTTCTGGTGTGAAGATTTCGGGTCCGACGCCCCACTTCTTGTTCACCTTGTCCCCCCAAGTCGGGAGCATCCCGATGTAAAGCCCCAGTGCATTCGCACGGTTCACGACCCAATCCACAAACTCAAAGTAAGCAGGATTCGGTTGGGTAGGGTCATTCTGATGGAGCGGTTTGTGACCATAGGCGTTGCCCGTATTCAAGCCGTCCAGCTCCGCAAGCACCACAGCCTGAATGACCGTGAACCCTTTCTTCGCCCTATCTTGGAGATAGACCTCGGCTTCCTCACGGGTGAGCCGATGGAAGAGTTCCCACGCCGTATCGCCTAAGTAGAAGAATGGCTCGCCTTTCTCCGTGACAAGAAACCGGCGACGGTTGGGGTGGGAGTCCTCATCCAACACTTTGAGCCGTGGGAGTTTGCCTACGACCACTTGAATTCACCTCCAGCATGCTCTGTGGCGTAGACTCTACCTGTTTTTAACCCTCTCCTTCCAATCCCTAACGGAGAGGTAAGGGAGCATGTGCTATAATAGAGGATAGAAATCGTATTCTCTGCGGAGTGATGGGATGGCAGACCTCAAACAGATAGAGATTGCGCGGCTTGCAGGAGTCTCACAAGCGACGGTGTCGCGGGTGCTCAATAATGACCCTCAAGTCAACGAGGAGATGCGCCAGCGGGTGCTGGCAGTGGTCGAATCGCTGGGCTATGTGCCGGATGCACGGGCGCAGTCCCTGCGTGCCCAACGCACACGCCTCTTGGGGCTGGTGGTGCATCGGTCGCCCAGTGCCCTTGCCTACGACCCCTTCTTCAGCGCGCTGATAGCCTCGATTATTGACCAAGCAGGCAAGCATAACTATCATCTGTGCGTGGACGCCGCGCGCACCGCTCGCTCCCAGCGTGCCATCTATGAGGAGCTGTTGCGCACCCGACGCGTCGACGGGCTTATCTTGGTCGAATCGGAGACCCGCGACCAGCGGATTGCGCGCCTCTCGCAGGAAGGGTTCCCCTTTGTGCTGATTGGACGCTATCAGCCTGAAGACGCCATCTACTCGGTGGACAACGATAATATCGGGGCGAGCCGCATGGCAGTGGAGTACCTCATAAGCAAGGGACACACCCGAATCGCCTATTTGGGGGGACCCGCCGGGCTGACCGTGACGCGCGACCGCTTGCAAGGCTATCGCGAGGCGCTGGAGCAACACGGCATCCCGTATGACCCCTGCCTTGCGCTCTTCACCGAGTCGAGCATCGCAGGGGGCATGGACGCAATGCGCGACCTGCTCAGCCTCGACCAACCCCCTACTGCCCTCCTGGCGATGGATGACCTGATTGCCGTGGGCGCGATGCGCGAGGCACAGCGTCGGGGGATTCGTATCCCTCAGCAGATGGCAATCGTGGGGTTCAACGATACGCCCTTGTGTTCCCTCGTGGAACCTGCACTGACCTCCGTAGCCATCGATATCCCGGCTTTGGCACGCGTCGCCACCGAGCACCTTATCCACCTTATCGAGGGGCGAACAGTTAGCCCCATCCGCACGATTGTGCCTGCCAAACTGGTGGCGCGCGAGTCGGTATAATACTCATCTCAGTTGACCTTAGCACAAAAATCGGAAGCTTTTCCCTCCCCCAGCGTTTAGGGAGAGGGTTAGGGAGGTCAACTTTACCCCCTCCCGAAGGAGGGGGCAAAAGCCTCTCTACCCCAGCAGGTCAAGGCGATAGGGGACCCAGGTTGGCTGTCAATGCGGAAGTGGGACTGGGACAGGTTTGAAACTCTTTGAAAGTCTGCCATTTAGGCATATCGGCTAGGGTGCCCTGTTTCACATTTAGATCGAATGTCAGCGCCTGGATTCCTAGCGTACCACTTCTCCAAGCAATCCCAAATTGCTTGAAGTCGAGTATCCTCAGGTCATGAAAGTGGCACACCACCAGCACCAGGGGAGGAGGCGCGTGGGCTCTCCCCTCCTCCCACAGCACCTGACAGGTCTCACAACGAAGGGTGTCCTTCCTTCTCTCCTGAACAGGCACCATGTGTTCAGCAACAAATTTGGAATAAGGACCAAGTTCGGGAACAACAGTAAGCACAGAGTTGTCCCACCACTGCTCGTAGTAAGAGCTGACCGTACTAGGGTCATCATAAGCCCCAACTGGATGCCTGAAGCGGTAAGGACACAACAGGACGCGACGGTCCGTGATCGCCCCAGTATCTACCAAAGTTATCAATGAGAGTGGTAGCCCAAGCTGGTAATACTCAGTTCGTACCCCAGGAGCGGGCTCTACACCTCTGTAATCCAGAATGTATCCCCCAAGAGCCAGACCAATCTGCTTTAGGTTACTCAGGCAAACGGTCTTATTGGCCGCCTCTCTTGCGGGTGCCAGCACAACATAGAGCAACGCCGCCAAGGTCAGGAGGATTGCCACCACCACGAGAATCTCGACCAAAGTAAATGCTCGCGTTCTCATTTCGTGCCATTCCCTCCACAACAGCCAGCCCTCAACGCACCGGGGCGTTCCATCTTTTGAATCAATTTACCTTGGGCGCTCACAACATACCATCTTGGGGTGAAAAAGGCGTTCCATTGACGGTGCAATTCTCCATCGGAATCTAAAACTATGGATACTTTATCACCAATTGATTTTCTAATTAATTTCGCTTCCTGTAGATTCATGCGTACCACCAGCACCAGTTTAGAAGCAGAGGCGGGACGGTAGCGAATATACCTCTCCACTTTATCGCGGATACAAGAATTGCAGTCACCGACAAACAAGACTTCATTTATAGCATCCCACTCAAGGCGTTTGCCATTCAGGTCCCAAGTAGGCAAACGTAAGACAGAACCTGGCTTCGGGTCCTTCTTGAGGTTATGTTTCAATTCCGCCTCATACTGGGCTTCAGGCGAGAGAACAGAAAACCTGGATATCTTCGATTGAAGAGAATGCTGAAACGGGATGCGTGCCTCAGGGATCGATATTACCGCGATTCCGAGTGCCATAAGTAATATGAACCACAGTCCTACCAGAAGTTTGAGATGCGCCCCCCCCCGCTAACTTGGAGCAGGCTATGAAATTTTGCAACCGTCGTATCTGCGTCGCTTTTTGCATAAATCCCTCCAGTTTAGTGGATGGATGCTTCGAAATTATAGCATGAGTCGCAGGTGTTTGTCAAGGGGGGGCAGGCAAATTCCCCCCGAATTTTCCCCAAATTTCGTCTCTCTAAGCAGAGCGATTGTATTTTGTCTTGGCATTTAGAAAGTTTCTCAGATGATTCGCTCCGCTTGACAAGCAGGGGGATCCAGCACAACAAGAGAAACCTACAGAGGTTGCAGAGGGGATTTTTCGGATCGCCTCTACCCACTTGACTTTCTTGACTCGTTCTGTGCTATAATACTGGTGGGCGAGAATACGATTTCTCGACGGTGAGGTATGCGCAAGGTCGCCTTCGTTGGGCTGTTAGCACTACTGCTGGGGTCTTCCCTCTGGGCACAGGAACCGACGCGCCCAGTGAGGTTTCAGCTCGCCCTCGATCAGCCCGCCGAAGTGGTCTACCTTGCAGGCACTTTCAATGAGTGGCAACCCCGCAAACACCCGATGACCCCCTCTGAAGACAAGCGCACTTGGACTCTGACCCTCCAACTCCCACCGGGCGCGCACCAATACAAGTTTGTGGTCGACGGCACCGACTGGCGCACTGACCCCAACGCTACCACGATTGATGACGGCAACGGCAACTTCAACTCGGTGGTGTGGGTGGAACCCGACGGCTATCACCTCACCGCCCGAATCGGTGATGGACAGATTACCCGAAGCGGTATCCACCACAACCCCGCCGATTTGCGCGACCGTAATCCCGTTCAAAGCACACTCTATCTGCGCCTGCGCACTCGTAAGGACGATGTACAGCGAGTCCAACTTCACTACTGGCACAACGGGCGCGCCCGAACGCTTGTGATGCGCCCCGTCGTGTCCGACGCGCTTTACACTTACTACCTTGCCCAACTTCCTGAGGCGAACCTCGAATATCTGTTCAGCATTCAAGATGGCAGGACGACCCTTTGGCTCACACACCAGGGGCTGACCCCAAGACGCCCCTCCCAGCCCAAAGCCCGCTTTAGGCATCGCATCGGCGAGAACCGCTTCGATGTGCCCGATTGGGTGCAGGACGCGGTGTTCTATCATATCGTGCCCGACCGCTTCTATAACGCCGACCCCACCAACGACCCCGAAAACGACCAGCCCATCGATTTCACTGGGCGTATCGAAGGCGACCGATTTTACGGAGGCGACCTCAAGGGGATTCTTGAGAAGCTGGACTACCTACAATCGCTGGGGATTACCGCCCTCTACCTCAGCCCCGTGTTCGCTTCCGTCACCCACCACAACTACGATATCGACGACTACGAGCAGGTAGACCCCCAACTGGGCACGAATGCGGACTTGGAGGCACTCGCCCAGCAGATGCGGGAACGCTCCATGCGCCTCGTGGTGGACGGCGTGTTCAATCACACAGGCATCTACTTCTTCGCCTTTCAAGACCTGCTGAAGAACCAGGAAGCCTCGCCTTATCGGAATTGGTACATCGTGGAGCGGTTCCCTGTGGAGGTCAAGCCGAATCCCACCTACTGGGCGTGGTGGAATATCCCCTATATGCCTAAGCTGAACCACGAGAACCCCCAAGTGCGTCGCTATCTGCTTCGGGTGGTTGCGCAGTGGACACAGCGCCTGCGCTTAGGAGGCTGGCGTTTGGATGTGCCCAACGAGGTGCCTGACATCTTCTGGCGCGAGTTTCGCCCAGTGGTGCGAAGCGCTAACCCTGAGGCGGTGATTATCGGCGAGATATGGGGCGACGCAGGACACTGGCTTCAGGGCGATATGTTCGACAGCGTGATGAACTACCTGTGGCGGGGGGCGGTGTTGGACTGGGTCGCCCATCGGCGGATTCGTGCCTCTCAGTTCGACCAGCGGATGCAGGAACTGATGGTGCGCTACCCGCGCCAGAGTCTCTATGCGATGTACAATATGCTCAGCAGCCACGACACGCCCCGATTCTGGCGCGAGTGCGGCGGTGATGAGCGGCGTGTACGGCTGGGACTGCTCCTGCAGATGACGGCAATCGGCGCGCCAGCGATTTACTATGGGGATGAGATAGGCATGGACGGCGGCGGCACCCCCGACAACCGCCGTCCGATGAAGTGGGACGGGTTCACGGCTCAGGAGCAGGCGCTCAGAGCCTATGTGCAGAAGCTGATTGAGGTACGCCGAACCACCCCTGCCTTGCGGCGAGGCGAATGGCAGACGCTTTTGGCAGACGATGCGCGCAATCTGTATGCCTTCGCCCGCGTGCTGAGAAACTCTACTGCCCCCGCTGAGGGCGCAATCGTGCTCCTCAATAACGGGGAACAGGAGGCTACTTTCGAAGTGCCGCTCCCATTCCCTGCGTCGGAATGGGGGGCGATTGTAGCCACAGCCAACGATTTCGTGCAGGAGACCTATCCTGCCACGAAAGGGCGATTAGCGCTTGTGCTACCGCCCCTCTCAGGGATGATCCTCGTCCCTGCCCAGTCTAACCGAGGAGGTTCATAGCCATGACTGACAAGCGTCGAGGCTTTACGCTGATTGAGTTATTGGTCGTAATAGCGATTATCGCCATCTTGGCGGCGATATTGTTCCCGGTCTTTGCGCAAGCGCGCGAGAAGGCGCGCCAAACCACCTGTCTGAGCAACATGAAGCAGACAGGCACCGCGCTGATGATGTACGCGAACGACTACGATAACCGTGTGCCCATTTTCTGCTTTGCGGAGTACTATCAAGTGGCGGCGCGCCTGATGCCCTATACTAAGAACCGTGACATCTACAAGTGTCCCTCGTCTTCCTTTGCTCAGGGGACGGCGCAGCTCATCCAGCGCGATAATGGGTTTGGCGACTTCATGCGCGCGCCGAACCATCCTCAAGTGGGGCTGGGCACTTCGACACGCGGGCGCGCCAACTACTTTGACGACATCTACCCGCCGATGGACTATCTCGTGCATAACGGCTTAGGCGGCTACGGTCTCTACGACTGCAACTACAACCCTTCGGCTATCGATAGCGGTCGCGTGCGTCGTCCTGCTCGTGCCGTGGCGATGATTGACCTACCGCCTTCGCGCATGCAGTGGCCCGGACGGGCTTTCTGGGAGGCACGGCTTGGAGGGCAGTTCAAGGGGCGCCACAGTGAAGGCTCCGTCGTACTGCACTTGGACGGTCACTCCAAGTGGTATCAGTACCGCTACCTCTATCCAACCGACCGTGACCAGCCGAACTATTCCGAACCCTCGTGTAGCGACCCCGACCCAGCGGCAAAGTACACCTGGTACTGCTGGGGCTACGAGTGGGGCCCGCCCGAAGACCAGTAATACTGAGAACCTCAGGGGTGAGATTGTTCACCCCTGAGGTGAGCAATTCAGCCCGCTTTTTTCGGCTTCCGCTCCAACGAAAGGGGTTATTTTGAGGTTCCCTCAGAGATTTTTCTCAACAGCGCACCCGTTCTGCTTGGAGTGCATGCCACGCGCGCACTAACCGGTTCGGCATCCAGGGAGCGCGCAAGAAGAGGGTTCCGATACTGAACGCGCGCGCCCCCAACGCCCACAGCTCTTCCAAATCGTGCACGGTGTAGATTCCGCCCCCTGCGATGATGGGCAAGCGCGTATGGCGTGCTAACTGCGCCACCGCCTCCCTTACAAAGGGACGAATCGGCTCTCCCGATACGGCACCACCCCCCAAGCGGGCTAATGGGGACGGTTTATCGGGAAAAACAATCCGCCACGGCACGGCGTTGATGGCATGCACTGCCTCTGCCACCCCTTCTAACGCCCGCGCAATCTCCAAGTACGGTTGGTCATAGCCCAGTTTCACAATCAGAGGATGCCCAGCCGTACTCAACGCCTCCGCTAAGGACACAACATGGCACACCGCACTCGCATGCGCCACATTCGGGCACGAGGCGTTCAACTCGATCCCCTCCATCTGCAAGGGACGCAGTTTCTCGGCAAACTGATGGGCTTCCTCCACCGTTTCGGGGAACACGGAGACTATCGTTTGCAACCCCATTCGGCGCATGCGCGGGTAGCAGGTGCGAATCCACCAATCAATACCCGGATTGGTCAGCCCGACGGCGTTCACGGTTCCGCCCGGCAGAAGGCGCACCGCGCGCCAAGGAGCGTACCATCGCAAATTGCCCCGACGCGGGTGCAGAGTGAGCGTCTTGACCACAATCGTGAAGGCGTGAGGGTCTAAGAGACCAAGCCAGCGGAGAGGATATTCCCACCACCACCCCCGCCCATCGAAGCCGAGCGCGCCACTCCCCGTCAGGAACTCCAGTCGTGCCCCGTTGGAAAGTTCAATCACGCTTATGTTGTACCCGAAACAGGGGGGATATCAGATGCTTCACTATCGCTCAGCAGACAGGTGAGGGCGCTACTAAACCCCTCTACCCCAGACTTTGCAAGGGTAGGTTTTTGGGGTCTGGTGTGAACTGCTGGGCACACACTGGTTGAGGTTGGGTAGGGGCGACCCGTCGGTTCGCCCCTACAGGCGAATGTGTCTGTTCAGGGTAGAGGGGTTGTGCATTCGGTAGGGGCAGACCCCCGTGTCTGCCCTCTGAGAAAAAACCTACCCTGGCAAACTACCCCAGACCCCTTCTCCCCTAAAAAGGGAGAAGGGGAGTAGCATTCGCTGAGGGCAAAGCCTTCTTCCCCCTCTCTTCTTAGGAGAGGGGGACACAGGGGGAGAGGTTAGACCAAACCCCTTCTCCCCTAAAAAAAGAGAAGGGGTGCGCAGGAGCGAGGCGCCCATCCTTCCCCCTCTCTTTTTAGGAGAGGGGGACACAGGGGGAGAGGTTAGGAGATGCTTCGCTGACGCTCAGCATGACAAGGGGGTTCAGAACGAGTCCCACCCTGTCACCCTGAGCCGAAGGCGAAGGGTCTCTTGTGAGACGCTTCGCTGACGCTCAGCATGACGAGGGGGGCAGGAGAGTGAGCGTGGGGAGACAACACTCTGGTCGCATCCTATAGGTTTCAATTCGCATGCCTATCTCTCTTAGTACCACGGGAAGGCGGAGGTGCTTTTGGAAGCGCGTTGGATGTAATAGAACCCTCAACTGCCTCGTAGGTAGCCGAAATGCCTAAAGGCTTTCGTACAGCAGGCGAATCAGCTGGTCTTGAAGCGCGCGGGATTCGGCACCTGAGGCGTTGTAAGCGTTCATCATTATCGCAAATGTCACCTCTCGCCCCGACTGACACACTAAGTAGCCCGAAAGACTGCTCACGCGGTACAGGCTTCCCGTCTTGGCGTAGCCCTTGCCCTGCACAGGGGTCTCGCGCAAGCGATTGCGCAGGGTGCCGTCCACGCCATAAATCGGGAGCGAGCGGCGGTAGGTCTCTGCATACGGCGAGCGCGCCATCGCCACCAAGAGGCGCACTAAGTTCTCGGCGCTAATCCCATTCATGCGCGACAGCCCCGACCCATCCACCAGATGCACTGCCTCCATCTCCAACCCCATCTCCTGCAGGAACGCCCGCACCGCCTCCAGCCCCGCTTGGGTCGTGCCCTGACCCCGCTTCTGCTTGCCGATGACCTTCAGCACGACCTCGCTGAGCAGGTTATCGCTCGGCTTGTTGATGAGCGCGACAATCTCCCCTATCGGAGGGGATAGATGTTCCGCCACGAGCTGAGGTGAGCCTATTGAGTGCATCAGGGGCGCAATCCCACCTGTGAGTTCGACCCCGACTTCGCGCAACGCTTGACGAAACAGCCACGCCGTGTAGTGCGAGGGATTCTCCACAGCGAAGCGTCCTACGGAGTTCTCTGGGGCATCCTCAGCGATGGTGCCCGACACAATCAGCAGGTTCTGGGCGCGGGGGCGTGTGGCGCTCAACCCCGTGTTGGGAGTGCCCTTCGGCACGGTACGCGTCAGGTTGACCACTTGGATATAATCGGTAGCAGGTTCAAGGCGCAGTTTGGTGGGTTCCCCCACCTTCTCGGCAGGCTGAGCAAAGAGGCGCACGGCGTTGCGTTCGGCACACAGGGCACTCATCTGCGCTTGGTAGCCATACGGTTCGTCGTCGATGTTCCACCCGAAGCCGTACCGCTCGGCATCCAAGTAGGAATCGTCATACAGAAGAAGCCCCTCCACCCGCCGAATCCCGCGCTCCTGCACCTGTTGAGCGAGGTTTTTCAGCCCCGCGTAGTCTAAAGTTGCATCGCCTTCCCCACGCAGAATAAGGTTGCCCCTGAGAATGCCCTCCGTGTTGAGAGTGCCCTCCATCAGGACTTGAGTGCGCATCCGATACTCAGTGCCCAGCAGGGCGAGCGCTGCCGCAGTCGTGACGAGCTTGGTGTTCGAGGCGGGGATGAGCATCTTGTGTGCCTCGCGCTGGTAAAGAGTCTCGCCCGTTTGGAGGTCACGCACTACCACGCCACAGAAGCCGTATTGAAGCCACTCCACCTGCAGGAGAGCGTCCAGCCGTTCCTGAAGGGAGGCGGGTTGCGCCAGCAGGTTTGTCCAAAGCAGAAAGAGAGCAATCGCAATCAGAGTGCGGTATCTCATTTCAAGCCCTAAGGTTATACAAAAGAGCGCAGCTTCCTACTTATACTATTTTGCGTTCACCGTGTCCTGTTTCACCGCCCGCTACCATAACGCTGTTTTGGTTCCCCCTGCTTTAGGGG
>VAPR01001637.1_pt1 | contig 10514 bp, 7 predicted proteins | sample 3380701 | NCBI WGS metagenome assembly VAPR01 (sample SAMN11536904, study PRJNA540576) | hot springs metagenome | isolation source: hot spring wet sediment | place: Spain: Lobios | collected 2014-01
CTCGAGACCAGATCCTTGGCCAGCCGGGCGAAGTGCGAGCCCCGTTCCTCGTAGTTGGCATACCAATCAAACGATGCACAACCCGGACTGAGAAGGATCGCGTCCCCCGGACTCGAGACCTTCCACGCCAGATCCACGGCGGATTGCATCGAATCGGCTTCTTCTGCGGGAATCCGGCGGTCCCGCAAAAGATTCGCCAATTCGTTTGAACTTTCGCCGATGCAGACGACGCTTTTTACCGCGCCGGTTGAAGCGATCTGATCGGCGAACCCGGACAAATCGATGCCTTTGTTGCGACCACCGGCTATGAGAACGATCGAGTCGTAGGCGCCGAGGGCGGCCGCGACGGCATGAGGATTGGTCGCTTTCGAATCGTCGACGAAGATTCGGCCATCGGCTTGCGCCACTGCTTCCATGCGATGAGGCGGCGAGGTGAAATCCCCGAAAGTCGCCGTAGCTTCTTGTGCATCCAGACCCAACGCCAACGCCACCCCCAGAGCAGCAGCGAGATTCGATAGAGGAACGAAGGGGAGCATCGGCCCGTCGGATTTGGGAATCGCAAAACTCGATCCGTCGGGCAGCCTGACGGCCTCGCCGTCTAGGACGAGTGCGCCGGAGGCGAGATCGCGATCCGAAGTAGAGAACGGAATGCGGGTCACCGCAGAATCGAGCGTCGACTCCGCTATTCGCCGCACCGCCTCGTCATCGAGGTTATAGACCGCTGCATCGCCTAAGCTCTGTCGCCGAAAGATCTTGGCTTTCGATTCGGCGTAGTCGCTGAGGCTCGGATGCCAATCGAGGTGGTCCTCTGCGAAGTTCAAAAACACCGATACGTCGGGCCGAAATCTATCGCAGAAGGCCAACTGAAAGCTGGACACCTCGGCAACCAGAACCCCCTCCGACTCGACAGCGTCTTCGGACCTCTCGGATCCCTCGGACTCGACGCCACCCCCGGCACCTTCGGATTCCTCCGAGGCGCGCGCTAAAACAGCCTGAATGAACGGATACCCGATATTTCCGCAAGCCCGAGCGTCGATCGCCATCCCTGAGAGCATGTGCTCGATGAGTCGCACCGTGGTCGTCTTGCCGTTCGTTCCGGTAACTGCGACCAGCTTGGCTCTAGATCCCGACCGGCGCGCCGCCTCGAGGATTCTGAAGCCAAGCTCTATCTCCGACCAGAGGGCATCGCAGCTTTTTCCTAAAACCTCGATCACCTTGGACTTCTTAGGGACCCCGGGGCTTGGAACGACAAGCCCGATCTCGTCGAGCATCGAGGGATCGATTTGGTCGATTGGTCCGAGGTGCAGGCGGAGGCGATCGCCGGCGCCCCGCCCGGCCGCGAGGTCTCGAAGCTCATCTGCGATCGCCGATTTTTGCGGATCCGGAAACTCTTCTATTGCGAGGACGGGAATTCCGGCCCGAAGGAGAATGGAGGCAACCGTTCGTCCGGTAAGCGAAAGACCTACGACGCAGACACGGCCGGCATCGCCGAAGTCCGACAGGGCCTTCTGAACTAGCTCTTCGATTCTCGACTTTTGCATTTGATCTAACTTCTCGCCTTCGAGCATCGACTGAGAAGTCATTTCCCGCGAACTACCGTCGTCAACGGCTCTTTCTTCTCCGTCAAAGCCCTGCTCTGATAAGGAAATCCCCGTAGAAGATCGCCAGGCCGGCGCCGGCGAAAAGCCCGCTTATGATCCAGAACCGGACGATGACCGTGAACTCGGGCCAACCTTTTAGCTCGAAGTGGTGGTGGAAAGGGGCCATCAAAAAGATTCGTTTGCCGAAGGCCCTAAAAGCCACCACCTGAGCGATGACCGATAGGGTTTCCAGCACGAACAGCCCGCCCAGGATGGGCAACAACAAGGGAGTGGAAGTCATCATTGCGGCAGCGGCGAGCCCTCCGCCGAGCGCCAACGCTCCGGTGTCACCCATGAATATTTTGGCCGGCGCCGCATTCCACCACAGAAATCCGATGCAAGCGGCGAACATCGAACCCGCAAAGATGGCAACGTCGAGTTGGGCGTCGAGCGCTTTGGTCGCCGGATACAGATCGGTGGCTCTCTGGTTGAACTGCCAGAAAGAAATGAACATGTAGGCGGCGTAGACGAATCCGGCCGCACCGGCAGCGAGCCCGTCGAGACCATCGGTCAGATTCACGGCGTTTGATGTGGCCGATATTACGAGCAAGGCAAAAGGGATGAAGAGGATGCCGAGCTCGATCCCCCCGGTTATAAAAGAAGCCGTCGTCGGCGCCCCTATCTTCAAGGCGCCCAGCGCAAAGACGGTGGCTATGGCCACCTGGCCCAAAAGCTTGGCGGATTTCGAAAGTCCCGTCTTGCGTATCTGACGGGCCTTCATCCAATCGTCGGCCACACCCAGGGCGCCCATCGCGATGACCACGAAATAGCACAGAAGAGCCGCCGAAGAGATAGGCACGGTCCGCCTGAAGGGAAGATGCGCGACAGCGTATCCGATGAGGGCGGAAGCGACGATCACTACGCCTCCCATCGTAGGAGTCCCTCGCTTGGAAGCGTGCCTGGCGGGGCCATCCTCCCGGATCTCCTCGCCCACTCCGCGACTGCGGAGCAACTTGATCAACAGCGGAGTCACCAGGAGCGCCGAAAGCCCCGAGGCGCCGATCGAAAGAGCCAGACTTACCAACTTCGCTCCCCGAGATCGTCGCCCGCTCCCAGAGAGGCCTCGATGGCCTCACGTAACACCTCTCTGTCGTCGAAGGGGATCACCTTGTCGGCGAAGATTTGCCCGGTCTCATGCCCTTTGCCCGCGACGACTAAGACGTCTCCCGGCTCGGCCATCGAAACGGCGAGTTCGATGGCTTTTTTCCTGTCGGGTTCGACCGCGTACCTACCCTGAGCGTCCGCTACCTCTGCGACTCCGGAAAGAATCTCCTCGATAATCGACAAAGGATCTTCGCTACGGGGGTTGTCGCTCGTAATTACCGCAAAATCCGCTTCTTCTAAAGCGGCCCGTCCCATAAGCGGTCTTTTCGACCTATCGCGGTCGCCGCCGCATCCGACGACCACCATTACTTTCGATGCCCGGTCGGCTTTGAGGGCCCGCGCCGAACGAAGCACAGAGCGCACCGAGTCGGGTGTGTGCGCATAGTCCACGACGGCCAGGAAGTCCTGGCCCGAGGAGACTCTCTCGAAGCGCCCGGGAACGGGCGGCACGACTCTCAGACCCTCGGCGACTGCATCCAGGTCCAATCCCATCGCTAAAGCTCCCGCCGCGGCGGCAAGAGCATTCCAGACGACGAATCCTCCGGCCAGAGGAACTTTGACTTTCGAGCGCTCTACCGATTCGCCCCTGCGCAGCGACAGAACGAATGACGTCGAGTCCCGCTCCAATAAGACGTCCTCGGCATAGACATCGGCGCCGTCGCCTTTGCCTCCAAAAGTAACAAGAGGAAGATCGACTCTAGAGGTCAGCTTGCGACCCCAAGGATCGGAAATGTTGATCGCTGCGGTCTCTGTGTAATCGGACGAAAAAAGCGATGCCTTGGCCTCGAAGTAATCCTCCATGGAGGCGTGGAAGTCGAGATGGTCCTGGGTGAGGTTGGTAAAAACCGCCGTCTTGAAATGACATCCCACGATGCGCCCGAGAGAGAGCGCGTGGGAAGAAACCTCGAGAGCGCAAGCTATCATCCCCGCATCGACCATCTCCGCCAGCAGCCTCTGCAAGTCGGCGGACTCCGGGGTCGTACGCCCGGCTGGAATCCTTTTCTCCCCGACTCGAACTCCGACTGTACCTATGACCCCCGAGGGCATTCCGGCCGCCTCGAAGATCGAGGCCAACATGTAAGTGGTTGTCGTCTTGCCGTTGGTGCCGGTGACGCCCGCCAGCTTCAAGGACTGCCGGGAGGGATCTCCGAACAATGCGGCGGCGGCAATCCCCATCGCCGCTCTCGTATCGGGAACCTCCACTACTGCGGCCCCCAGTCGACTCCGCAACGGCTCTTGTATCCTTCCTCGCTCGACGGCCACGGCTGCGGCGCCGGCGCCGACGGCGTCCTCGACGAAATTGTGGCCATCGGTCGTCTGACCGACCAATGCGAAGAAGATGTCACCTCGCCGGACGCATCTGGAGTCGTAGGAGATTCCTCGAACGAGGATGTCCTCAGGCGAAAGAGAAGTCTCGATGCGCGCTTCGATCCCGGCCCTATCGAGCACCGATGCTATGACGGAAAGAGGCACCGACCGGGTCGAGGAGGTCGCATCGGCGATCATCGATTCTTTATGCCCCCTAGGTTCCGGATCCCCTGGTCGTGTTCGCCGGAGTCGGGCGTGCCGAAGCAACGGTGTCTTCTAAGGAGCCGCTTTTAGATCCCTTGGCGAAAGCCCGTTGATCTCCGGAGGGCGCTACGTTGTAGTGCTTCAGAACGAACCCCATGATCTCGGAGAAAACCGGGGCGGCCGAAAGACCGCCATAGTAAGGAGTCGGTTCGTCCAGGATGACCGAGACTACGAACCTAGGATGCAAAGCGGGTGCGAATCCCACGAACGAGGCGACGTATTGGTCGAGGTATCCGCCGGTTTCAGAAGGCTTGCGCGCCGTTCCGGTTTTGCCGGCTACCTGGTGGCCCGCCACCGCCGCTCGGCGACCCGTACCTTCTGCCACGACGCCTCCTAAGATTTCCCTCATCTGCTGAGCCGTGCGAGGCGACACCACCTGAACGGGTGAAGAGGTCGGTGCGAGCTCCTCTACGGCCATCGTGTTGCGGTCGGTCACTCTTCCTTTTATCAGCCGGGGGGCGATCCGAACCCCGTCGTTAGCGATCGTTGCGTACACCTGCGTCAACTGTAAGCCGGTCACAGCGATGCCCTGTCCAATTGGAACCGTCCCGATCGAGGTCGCCCACCATTTATCGACCGGAAGCAGGATGCCCTCGGCCTCCCCGGGGATGGGGACTCCGGTGGGAGTTCCGTACCCGAATGCCCTTAGATACTCGTCGAGCTTTTGAGGCCCGAGACGCTGAGCAACTTTGATAGTTCCAATATTCGACGAATGGACGATGATTTCCCTTACATTCCATGAAACCGAGGGGTGATCCTCGGCGTCTTTGAATTCGGCGTCGGCGATACGGTATCGATTGGGTATCCCAATTTTCTCGTCGAGACTTACCACTCCTTCTTCAATGGCCGCAGCCGTAGTAATAACCTTGTTGGTCGAGCCTGGTTCGAATACATCTGCGGTCAGTCGACTCTTACGACTTTCCGGATCGGCCTTCCAGAACTCGTTCGGATCGAAGCTGGGAAGAGTCGCCATGGCCAGGATGTCACCGGTTCCTACTTCCATGACGAGAATCGACCCGCCTTTTGCTTTGTATCGCTCTACCGCTGAAGCGAGTATCGTCTCTGCCCTGTATTGAATCTCCGAGTCGATCGTAACCATGACATCCGTTCCCGGAATCGGAGGTTCGAAGTGATACTCGGCTTGGGGAATGGGCCTGCCTTGGGGGTCTTGCTCCACAGCGAAGGATCCCGGAACTCCCGCTAATAGACGTTGTGCGCCGAGCTCTAATCCCTCGAGGCCCTGATTGTCGGTGCCGACGAATCCCAGCACCGGCGCCGCCAGCGAGCCGCCGGGGTATCGCCTGGTCGACTCGTCTACGAGGGTTATCCCCTCGAGTCCCTCCGCTCGAATCTGTTCTGCTTTCGACTCGTCGATTTTGCGGGCCACGTAGGCGAACTTCGCGTCTCCTGAGATTCGACTGAGAATTTCCTGATAAGGAACGCCGAGTATTCGCGAGAGCGCAAGGGACACCTTCTGTTTGTCCTCTATTGCAGAGGGGTTGGCCACTACGGTTTTGGCCGGCACGGATATGGCGAGAGGCTTGCCGTTTCGATCCAGAATGTCCCCTCTAGGAGTAGACAGGGATGCGACCCTGTACCGCTGTGCGGTAGCTAAGTCTCTGTAACGGGCGCCCTCGATTCCTTGAAGCTGTACGAGTCGCGCTGCTTCGGAGGCGGCCATGATCACGATCACCGCGAGCAAAGCTTTTAGTCGACGCCGGTCCGAGCGCGCCGCAAGCTTTGCCGCTTTCAACGCCGGATGCTGAACGACTGGACTCGAAGCACGAGAAGCGACAGCCCCGGAGGCGGCCCTTGTTTTGATCGCTGTCGGCTGGCGTCGCTCGACCCTCCTGTCGACCGTTGCGGAGCGGGCCATGCCTAGCGCCCTCCCTCGGCTGGAGCTGGAGAAGGACCCGCAGCCTCGCCGTCGGTCTTAGTGACAGGAGGAGATTCCGGGCCCATAGCGAGGGGTACTTCCTGAGGCGCATCTACGAAACCACCTTCGTTGCGGGCTTTTTGTTCGATCTCGTGAGGGAGCCGCGCTTTGGCGTCTTCGAGTCGCGCTCTTTCGTACTCGGCGCGGGCCTCGTCGAGTTCTCGCTCTGCGGAGGCTTTGGAATAACTCGCTTGCGCCAGCATTACCTGGCCGGCGACCACCGAAAAGACGACTACCGCTATGGCGGCGATCGAAACCACGGTCACCAACGCGCTCTTGCGTCGGGCTATCCCTTCCGGTCTTTTGATCGATTTCGAAGAGGTGCTGCGGTGCGTTTTCGCGCTTTTGGAACGGAAGCGAGATGGATGTTCTCGTCTCTGTGATTTCTCCTCTGCCGGCGCGGCTCGTCTCGAATCTCGTATCTGCGGGATCGAAGTCCGCGTATTCGCTTCCGCGAGATCCCCTTCGTAATCCGAGCGAATAAGCCGCAGCCGCGGCTTGACCAGGCTTTCGGGTTGCTTTCTCGAGTGGCCGGCCCGACCGCCGGCTTTCGGCGCCGTCATCGGCGCGTCCCTTCATACCGGCGCGCCTCTTCGGCAGTGCGCTCGGCCGCTCTCAGTCTCGCGGACCTGGCCCTGGGATTTTCCTCGAGCTCTTCTCGGGTGGGTCGCACAACCCTTTTGGTGAGTTTTTTAAGCAACGGGCGCGCGCCGCATCCACATACGGGCAGATCGGAAGGACAGACACAACCCCGGGCAGCTTCGTCTATGAAGCGTTTGACTAGACGATCTTCGAGGGAGTGATAAGAGATGCAGACGAGTCGTCCTCCTGAAGTCTGTTCGTCGGGGCGCTCGAGGACATCGATGGTTTGCTTCAGGGACTTCTCCAGCTCCTCGAGTTCCCTGTTGACTTCCATTCGAATCGCCTGAAAGGTTCGCCGGGCAGGATGCCCCTCGTCGCGAGATCTTCTTTTCTTGGTCTTGGCACCGGATCGATAAGCCGCTTCGACTGCGGCGACCAGGTCCGCCGTGGTTCTAAGAGGCCGCCGTCTTAGGATCTCTCTGGTTATCCGGCGGGAATTTTTCTCCTCGCCGTATCGCCGAATGACGGCCTCGAGCCGATCGGCGGGATATCGATTCACCACCTCTTCGGCGGTCAGATCCGACTCGGGATCCATTCGCATATCCAGCGGTCCCGGCTGCATGTACGAAAAACCGCGCTCTTTCACATCGATTTGCGGGGAGGAGACGCCGAGATCGTAAAGAATCCCGGCCACCGACCCGACCCCGGCGTCCGCTAAGACGGATTCGAGCTCGGAAAAACGACGCCGGTAAAGACGCACCCTGTCTCCGAAGCGTAAAAGCCGCTTTGCCGCCGCATCTATCGCGTGCGGATCGCGATCGATCCCGATCACCAAAGACGGAGAATGCTCCGAGGAGAGAATCCTCTCGGCGTGCCCACCGTATCCGACAGTACAGTCGACGACCACTCTGCCCTCCGCGGTTGCCAGAAAGTCGACGACCTGCATAGCTAGGGAAGGAATGTGCGGCTCGCCGATGCTTCGAATCTGCGAGCTCATCCTCATCCATCCCTGGTTTTCGCCTAACCTCTCGGGGCGTTAGACTGAAGAGCAATCGGCCCGGGCCATCACCGGCCCTCCAAAGCTTTGACGGAAGCGGGCGGAGTTGGGGCCTTCCACCTACGCATTGGAGGGCCGGGGATCACCCGGGCCTGCTATCCGGCCTTACCTGCCCCTTTGCAGTTCGGCCAAACTCTGGGAAACCTCCTGGAGATGCTCGTCGGCCTCACGGGTGACCGCATCCCACCTGTCGGCGTCCCAAATCTCTATGTGGTCGTCCACTCCCGCTATAACTACGTCCTTCTGTAGTCCTGCGTACTCCCTCAGCTTCGGCGCCACCAACACCCTGCCCTGGCCGTCGGGTACGACATCGGCAGCGCTTCCAAAGATCGATCTCGCAAATGCCCTGACTTTTTGGTCCATTTGCGACAGCGATCTAATCTGCTCCGAGTAAGCCTCCCAACCCTGTCTGTCGTAGAGAACCAAGCACCGATCCTGCCCCTTCGTGATCACGCAACCGCCGCGCATCGCGTCCCGAAACTTCACGGGCAAGATGATTCGCCCTTTCTGATCCAAAGAGTGCCGGTATTCGCCGAGGTACAAACTTTTCCCTTAGGATGGTCATCTCTCCACTACACACCACTTGGCGTAAATAATACGCCACTAGTCCCCACTTTGCAACCATATCGGCGATATTTTTCTCCACGATTCCCAAATCCGGCGAAACTTCTGCCACCCGCCGCCACCGTGGTAAAGTCCTGCACGGTCATGGTTGAATCCCGATCTGGCGAAGAACAATCAGCCGGCAGCCTCAGGGTGGGCATCGTCGGTTGCGGCTTTATCGGCAGTTTCCACTCCTTCATGCTTTACCAGGCCATAAAGCTCGGCCACCTCCCTGTAGAGAGGACCGCAGTCTTCGACATCGACTCAGCGAAGTCGGCTGAGTTCGCAAACTGGGGATGGCGTATTGCACCGGATCTAGACGCCCTGCTCGAAGAAGTCGATGCTGTATGGGTCTGCGTTCCCACAGCCGCTCATCTAGAGGTCGTGACAAAAGCTGCACAGGCTGGTGTGCGGGGAATCTTCTGCGAAAAGCCCCTCGGGCGAAATCTTGACGAAGCCACCCGGGTCGTAGAGGCCGCTAAGGACATACCCACCCAGGTAGGGCTCGTACTGAGATCGATGCCGACTTTTCGTATCGCTTACGAAACCATCCGATCCGGTCGGTTAGGGACGATCCAATCGGCGATTTTCAGGGACGACCAGTATGTACCGGTGACGGGTCAATATCGCTCAACCTGGCGGAAAGACCGAGAGATAGCCGGATCGGGCGTGCTGCTCGAGCACTCGATCCACGATGTGGACATAATCGACTGGTTGGTAGGACCGATCGATTGGGTGAGCGGCCACATCCGACACCAGATTCCCATTGCCGAGGGAATCGAGGATCTGGCTGTGGCGACACTCGGAAGTCGATCAGGCGCCGTCTCCACGCTCACCACGATCTGGCACAACATACCCTCGCGTCCTTCGAACCGCCACGTAGAGATATTTGGAACCGACGGTGTGATCATCATTCGAAACGAGGTTTTAGGGCCGGTCGAGATCGAGACCGCCGACGGCAAAGAAGTGCTCGAGGGCAAATCGATGATCGAAAGATTTTTCGAAATCGAACCACCGTGGTACGGCGAGTCGGATCCACTCGCGTATGCCGCGAACGAAGATGCGCATTTTGTGAGAGCCTTGCTAGAGGGACGCCGACCGAGTCCCGATTTCGAGGTAGCGTTGCGAGCGCACCGCTTTGTCGATGCTGTGTACACTTCCTCGAAGATGGACGGCAGGAGAATTCTACTAGGCGGCAACGGCAACTAGTTCGTGAGACGGCGCCGGGGAGGAGGTCCTGATTGGCACGAATTCTTGTCGCAGAGGACGAACCTGAGATTCGCGAGCTTTTGGAGCTGAATCTCTCCCAGCGAGGTCACACGGTAAAGCTTTGCGAAGACGGCGCCGAAGCCGTCGAAACGCTTCTGGACGAACAAATCTCTCCGGATGCGATGATTCTGGACATCATGATGCCCGATACGGACGGACTCGAGGTCCTCGAGTTCGTACGCTCACGTGAGCAAACCCAGACTATTCCTGTAATCCTGCTCACCGCTCTTTCGAAAGAATCGGATCGCATACGCGGCTTCGAACTCGGCGCGAGCGACTACGTGGTAAAGCCGTTTTCGGCTAAGGAACTCGTCTTGCGGCTCGAGAAGCTTCTCGAGGACCGAAAGCGCGAAGCGCAACTCATCCGCCGGAGTTTCACCGATCCGTCCACCGGCTTTTGGAATGCTCGCTATTTCTACTCGAGACTTCCCGAACTGCTCGCGAGGTTCCAGGGCGAGCTGAGTTTGATCTGGATACGAATAGAAGGGTTCGAAGCGGCCCTTTCGAGAGCCGGACACCGCAAGGTTTATATCGCCGTTGGATTGGCCGCCCGGCGTCTTGCCCAGTTGCTCGAACGCGGCGACGAGGCCTTCGGTATGGGGGGACCCGATTTTGCGGTCGTTACGATGAGAACCGGCCGAGAATCCCTGGAGTTTTCCTCACGTATAGAAGCGGAGCTCAAAGACGCGATCAGTCCCGAGTCGGTCGGGTTGGCACTGGCGATCGACGCACGCGCTTTCGTTCCCCGGGT
>VAPR01001638.1_pt1 | contig 10511 bp, 10 predicted proteins | sample 3380701 | NCBI WGS metagenome assembly VAPR01 (sample SAMN11536904, study PRJNA540576) | hot springs metagenome | isolation source: hot spring wet sediment | place: Spain: Lobios | collected 2014-01
GCAGACCGCTGCGTAACCACTCCGCCACCGTGCCTTATAAATAACCAATTTCTTTCAGGTAATCCCTATATTCCCATTCCCATAAACCTTTACAATGCAAAAATCCTTTAAAATCTTCACTGTGATCATCAAATTCTTTTAATTCCCATTCACCTATTATTTCGCTAAAATTATGATCACAATTTGGATCACCACTTTCAATAATTTTATCTCCCATTTTTCTTATTTTTACCACTGCTCCGCATTTTAAACAAACTCTTTTTTGGTTTATTCTTAGAATATATCTTTTTTCGATCTCCCTTGGCAAAATAATTTTGTTTCCTTTATTATCTAAAAGCCAAGGTTCTTCAGTTAAGGCATAAAAATAAGCAGCAGTTTGTAATCTGTAATCATCATAAATAGATTGAGCAGTCTTAATATCAATTAAGGCAAAATGACCATCGATTTCACCTAGGATATCAAAAGTACCTGCATACCTGTGAAATGGATGACGAACTTTTTTTTCTATCCATTCATATTTTGAAAAAAAACTATAATTTTGCAAAAATTCTTCAAAGGCTTTCTTAAAACCAATAAAGCTTTCAGGAACTATTATTGGACGATGACTAATAAAACTTTCGATTATTTCATGAACTATTTTACCTTCAATTGCTGCTTTATTTCTCTGTTCATTCGCTGATTTAAAATCTTCAGCTTGAGCATAAAAGTAATACAAAGCTGGTTTGCTTTTTACTTCACAAATCTTAGTAACTCGCGGATACCATTCACCATTAATAAAGTATCCTTGATCTCTTTTAAATTCTTCGATATTTTGATAACTCATTATAAAATTTATTATAACATGAAAATCTTAGTTCATCCTCATAAATCTTTAAAAGAAAAAACACAACCAATTAAAAAAATTGACAAAGAAATTAAAAAATTAATTGCCGAAATGAAAAAGACAATGATTCAAAATAATGGTGTTGGTTTGGCAGCAAATCAAGTAGGCAAAAATTTATCAATTTTTGTAGCTTATGACGGTAAAAAATTTTATGAATTTATTAATCCTCAAATAGTAAAGTTCATCGGTAAAGAAGAAATTGTTGAAGAAGGTTGTTTAAGTTTGCCTAATATCTGGGGTGAAATCAAAAGATACCCTGAATTGATTGTTAAATATCAAAATTTATGGGGTAAAACCAAAAAATTAAAAGCAAAAGGACTTCTAGCGCAAATAATTCAACATGAAATAGATCACTTAAATGGTATTTTATTCATTGACAAAGCGATAAATATTTATCACCTAAAAGAAGAATGAAAAAAATCATCCCAGCAGTTTTTTGGGGTTCAAGTAGTTTTTCTGTTTATGTTTTAAAAGAATTTTTAAAGAGGTATAAATTTCTTTTGGTTATCACTCTAAAAGGTAAACCTCAGGGTAGAGGTTTAAAAATAATACCGAATTTGGTTTATTCTTATTGCTTAAAAGAAAAATTAAATGTTATTGAATTTGAAGATTGGCAAAAAATAAAAGAATATTTAAAAAAACTTCAACCTTTAGTTGGAATAATAGCTGGTTTTGGCAAAATAATCCCCAAAGAAATTATCGATTTTTTCCCCAAAGGAATTTTAAATGTTCACCCTTCTCTTTTACCTAAATACCGCGGTCCTAATCCTATAAAAGAAGCAATTTTACAAGGAGATAAAGAAACTGGGGTTACAATTTTTTTAATTGATGAATTAGTTGATCATGGACCAATAATAATTCAAAAACCTATACCATTAACTGGAAAAGAAAATTTTATAGAACTAGAAGAAAAATTAGGAAAATTAGGTGGTAAACTTTTATCTCAAATTATCGAAATTTATCTAAATGATAATATTACTTTAATTCCTCAAGATGAGACGAAAGCAACTTATACAAAAAAATTATCTAAAGAAGATGGTATTTTAGATTTAAATGAGACTTATGAAATTTGGGATAGAAAAATAAGAGCCCTAAACCCTTGGCCTGGTACTTTTATCTATCTTAAGGGCAAAATATTAAAAATTTTCAGCATTGAAAAAATAGATATCCAAAAATTAACTCCAGAAATTTCTAAAATAAAAATTGGCAATTTTTTTACACTAAAAAACGACTTAGGTTTAAGACTTAATGATGCTTTCATAATTCTAAAAGAGGTTCAACTTGAAGGAAGAAAAAAAATGTCAGGAAGGGAGTTTTTAAATGGCTTCAGAAAATTAATTTTTGACGAAAAATCTTAAATAACTAGCGAAAATAGCAAAAGAAATAGCTACATTCAGTGATTCCTTTATTTCTCCTAATTTTGGGATTTCAACAATAATATCAGAAAAATCTAAAATTTTCTTGGGAATTCCGTTAATCTCATTACCTAAAATAACTGCTATTTTTTGAGAATTAGGTTTGAAATTATAAAATGGTATGGATCTTTTATCTTGTTCTAAAGAAACTATTTGATAACCATCTTTCTTAAGTTTTTTAAGAAGAGGTAAAATGCGTTTTGATCTTATAACGTTTAAATTCTTCTCTGCTCCCAAAGATGTTTTTAAGGTATTTTTATTTTCTAAACCAGGAGTATAACCAACTAAAACAAAATCTTTAAAACCTAAAAATTCTCCAGTTCTCAAAATCGAACCAACATTAAATCCTGAACGAATATTGTAAAGAAAAAAGATTGGAATCTTTATTTTTAGTAGAGACCAGTATTACTACCAACTTCTAAAAGTTCAGGTCTATTACCACCATCAGTTGCTGTTCCAGCAGTAGAAGTATTTTCTGGATAAGTAGCAAACTCATAATTTAAGTCTGGAGCACAAACAAAACTATAAACCCTAACTGCCCCACCGATATTTTGACCATTTAGAGGATCAACAGGTAGTGATGTTAAATTTAAAACTGTTACTGCATCAAATCTTAATGGAACCCAACCATTACCGTTAACTGCTGTTGAGCTATTACCAGTTGCAGTATGGCCAGTTGGATTAGGCCAACCAGCTGGAAATGTTGCTGTTGTTGTCGAAAAGAATACTTGCGTTGAGGTACAATTACCCCTTGAATGCCATGGAAGACTAGGATTTGTTGCTTGTTCATTCAAATAAGCATCAACAGCTGAGGTTAACTGACGTAAATCTCCTATTCTTTTAGTATCTCGACCTCTCCTAAAAATTTCTGCTGGCCTAATAATAACTACTAAAACCGCAGCTAAAATACCGATTAAAGCTAAAACAATAAGAAGTTCTATTAATGTAAAACCTTTTTTGTGAACCATTGTTTTAATATATTAATTTTTAATTTTTTTATTAATTTTAGAATTTAAATTCGACCTTTTTAAAATTTTGTATTATCTAATTAATTAATTTATTAATTAATTAATAAAATTATATTATAAAATCTTTCAAATATAAAATGTGGAAAACTATATTCATAACTGGACCAACAGCAAGTGGAAAATCAAAATTAGCTATATTTTTAGCTAGAAAATTTAAAGGAGAAATAATCAATGCTGATTCAAGACAAGTTTATAAATATTTAGATATTGGTAGCGGTAAATTTGATATTTTTAAAAAAGAAAATATTAAGATAAAAAAATCTGAAATAATTATTCAAGGTATTTCTCATCATCTTTTAAGCATTGCTAATCCTCGAAAAAATTATTCATTAGGAAGGTGGCTGAAAGACTCAGAAAAAGTAGTTAAAAAAATAATTAAGAAAAATAAGTTGCCCATTTTCTGTGGTGGAACAATTTTATATTTAAAAACCATTAAAGAAGGTTGGGTATTGCCCCAAGTAAAACCTAACTATCAATTAAGGAAAAGCCTAGAAAAGGAAACTGCCCAAAATTTATACCAAAAACTTGTTCAACTAGACCCCAAAAGAGCAAAAAATATTGATTCTCAAAATAAAAGAAGAATAATTAGAGCTCTTGAAATTGTCTATTCGCTAGGCAAAGTTCCAGAAATAAAAAAAGAGCCTAAGTATAAAATTCTCATCCTCGCACCTCAAGTAAATCTTGAAAATTTAAAAAAGAAAATCTTCATCAGATTAGAAAAAAGAACATTGGGCATTATTAAAGAGATAAAAAAATTAAGGAAAATTGGCCTTTCTTTTAAAAGGATAATCAGCTTTGGTTTGGAGTATAAGTGGTTTGGTAAGTATGTTAATCAAGAAATTGATCTAGAAACAGCAAAAAGAAAATGCTATTTAGATATTCTAAGATTTGCCAAAAGACAGCTCAGAGAATTAAGAAAGATGAAAGATGTTTATTGGATTCGAAACAAAGAAGAATCTCTTGAAATTGTTGAAAACTTTTTAAAAAATTTTTAGTAAAATTAATTATAATGAAAGTTTTGATGGTGGGATGGGAGCTCCCACCTTTCAATAGTGGAGGTTTGGGAGTTGCATGTTTTTATTTAGCAAAAGAATTAAATAAAAAAGTTGATTTAGTATTTACTTTACCAACAAAATTACCAATTCGCAAAGTTCCATTTAAACTTATTTTTGCTAATCCTTACTTTAAAAAAACATTCGGTTATGCAACTCAATATTTTTCTATTAATAATCAAACTTTAGATCTTGTTTTCACTTACGGAGAAAGAATATTAGAAGTTTACAAAGAAAAACCAAATATTATTCATGGACATGATTGGTTTGCTGGGCCAGCTGTCTACTTTTTGCAAGAGTATTTTAAAGTACCTGGTCTTCTCCATGTTCACTCCACTGAAATCGAAAGAACAGGTAATAATCCTAATCCCATTATTTATCAGATTGAAAAAGAATTTTTTTCAAAAGTCAAATATGTTTTACCGGTTAGCGATTTAACAAAAGAAGTTTTAATAAAAACCTACAAATTACCCGAAGAAAAGGTTTTTGTTTTACCAAATGGTTTTGAGTGGTCTCAAGCTGATTATTATATTTCCCATTATTTACAATATCTTAAACAAAATGGTTGGAAAATAGTTTTATTTGTTGGTCGACTTACTTTACAAAAAGGACCTGATTATTTAGTAAAAGCCATTCCCTTAGTTTTAAAATATTTACCTAAAACAAAATTCGTTTTTGCTGGTGATGGTGACATGTTTTCACAGTTAGTCAAACTTGCTTATGAATTAAAAATTCAAGATAATATAATCTGGACAAGTTTTCTTCGAGACGAAAAACTTTATGGAGTTTATAAATTAGCAGATTTGTTAGTTGTCCCTTCAATTGCTGATCCTTTTGGTTTAGTTCCCCTAGAAGGACTTAACTTTGATACCCCAATCATTGTTTCCAAAACAACAGGTGTAGGTTATTATCTAAATAATATAATTAAATTTGATTTTTGGGATATCAAAGAAATGGCTAATTTAATTGTTTGTCTTTTAAAATATGAAACTATGAAGAAGTTGTATTTAAAAAACTCAAAAGAAGAAGCAATGTTAAAGTTTAATTGGTCAAAAACTGCTCAAAAATTAACTGATTTTTATTATCAAATATGCCAAGTATAGTTTTTTATTTTAAGGTTCATCAACCAGAAAGATTAAGACATTATACAGTTTTTGATATTAATGAAAGCTTTGATTATTTTGATGATGAAAGAAATAAATTTTATTTAGATAGAATTGTCCATAAATGCTATTTTCCTGCCCTTAATTTAATTTATCAACTAATAAAAGAAACTAATGGAAAATTCAAAGTCAGTTTTGGAATCACTGGAATTTTAATTGAACAATTGCAAAGATGGCATCCAGAAATTATTGATTTATTTAAAGAATTAGCAAAAACAGGTGCCATTGAATTTGTTGGTGAAACTTATCACCATTCGCTAGCTTCTCTCTATTCTCTTAATGAATTTAAAGATGAAGTTCTCTCACACCGTCAATTAATTAAAAAACTTTTTAACCAACAATCAAAAGTTTTTGCCAATACTGAATTGATCTATTTTGATAGTTTAACAAAAATAGTTAAAGATTTGGGTTTCAAAGGTATTCTAGCTGAAGGTGTCCCTTGGATTTTAGAATGGCGTTCGCCAACATTTATTTATAACGATCCTCAAAATAATCTAAAAATCTTACTAAGACATTACAAACTTTCTGATGATATCAGTTTTAGATTTTCGGCTAGATGGTGGGAGGAATGGCCATTGACTGCTGATAAATTTGCTTATTGGTTAGCTCAATATAATGGTAATGGTGAGGTTATAAACTTATTTATGGATTTTGAAACTTTTGGCGAACATCAATGGGAAGAGACAGGAATTTTTGATTTTTTAAGAAGTTTACCATTTGAAGTTTTAAAACAAAAAGACTTAGAGTTTGCTTTACCTAGTGAGGTAATCGAAAAATATCCATCAAGAGGAGTTTATTCTTCTTCAAAACCAATAACTTGGGCTGATACCGAAAGAGATCTAACTGCTTGGTTGGGTAATGAAATGCAAAAAGAATGTACTGAAATTTTGTTTTCATTAGAAAAGGATGTTCCTTTTTATTTGAAAGATATTTGGCGAAAATTGCAAACTGCTGATCATTTTTATTATATGTGCACTAAATGGTTTGCTGATGGTGATGTTCATAAATACTTTAGCCCTTATGATAATCCTTATATTGCTTATTTAAATTTTCGTAATGTTTTGGAAGATTTTAAGCTTAGAATAAAACCCAATGTCAAAATATATCTTCGAAATTAGCTGGGAAGTAGCCAACAAGATTGGAGGAATTTACACTGTCTTAGCAACTAAAGCAAAGTATTTAAAAGAAGTTTACGGTAAGAATTATTTCGTTGTTGGTCCTTATTTAAGTGGCAAAAACCACAACGATTTTAGATTTTTATCGCCACCGATAGAATTCGAGGATGTTATTAATAATTTAAAAAATAATGGAATTACGGTTTATTTTGGAGAATGGTTGATTGAAGGTTCTCCTTATGGATTTTTAATAGATTTTCAAAAATTTATAAATGAAATTAACTTAATTAAGTATGATTTATGGCAAAGTTTTGGAATCGATAGTTTAAGAACTGGTCAAGATTACAATGAACCAATTGCCTGGTCAAAGGCAGTAAGTGAATTTTTAAAAGAATTAATTAAAATAGAAAATTTTCAAAATTCAATTTTTCATTTTCATGAATGGCTTAGCGGTGCTGGTATTTTATTCATTAAAGATTTAAAACAAAAAAAGATTTTTACCACTCATGCTACTGTTTTAGGTAGAACTTTATCAAGTGCTGAAGTTAATTTTTGGGAGGAAATTACGGCTATTGATCCATTAAAAAAAGCTTATGATTTTGGAATTGAAGCTAAATATTTAGTCGAAAAAAATTCAGCTAAATTTTCTGATATTTTTACAACTATCAGTAATATTACTGCTTTAGAAGCCGAAATTTTTTTAAAAAGAAAGACAGATGCTATTTTGCCAAATGGCATAGATTTAAGTAAATTCCCAACTTTTGAAGAAATCTCTTCTGCCCATCGCCGAAATAAAGAAGCAATCTTAAAATTTATTCTCTATTTTTTTACACCTTATTATCAAAAACATTGCCCCACAAGAAATTCTTTAATTTTCTTTTTAAGCGGAAGAAAAGAAATTAAAAATAAAGGTTTTGATGTCACTATTTATGCTTTAGGCAAATTAAACAAAATCCTTCAAGAAAAGAACTTAGATTTAAATATTTTCACTTTTATTTTTGTACCAGATAACTTTATTGATATTAATCATACCCTTATGGAAAATTTAATAACTTATAGGGGCTTAGAAGATTATTTGGAAGAAATTTCTAATGAAATTAATTCTCGACTTTTACATACTCTAATTCATCAAAGAAAAATTGACCCTGAAAAACTTTTTAAAAAAGAAGAACTTTTAGAAATCCAGAGAATTTTAAGCAAAATAAAAAGAGAAAATCAGGTCCCTTATTCAACTCATATTCTTCCAGAGAATAATGAACTCATAACTCTATTTAAAAAGGCTGAATTAATGAACAATGAAAAAGATAAAGTAAAAGTTATTCTCTATCCAATCTATCTTTCGTCAACTGATGGATTTTTAAATTTGGATTATTATTCAGCTATTAATGGTTGTCATTTAGGTATTTTCCCTTCTCTTTATGAGCCTTGGGGTTACACTCCTTTAGAAACACTATCAACCGGTGTGATGGCAATAACAACAGATTTGACAGGTTTTGCAAGTTACATTAAAGAAAAAAATTTACTTAACAAAGAAACACCTGGACTCTTTATTGTCCAAAGAAAAAATAAATCTGACGACGAAGTCATCGATAAACTTGTTTCTGTTTTATTTAAAATAGCAACGATGTCAAGAGTAGAAAGAATTCAAAATAAATACGAAGCAAGAAGATTAGCTAGTTATTTTGATTGGAAAAATCTTATCAAAAATTATCTCAAACTTTATAATAATGAAGGTTAGTTTTCCTGAAATTAACTTTGAAGGTGAAAGCAGTTCAGATATTATTTTTTTAAAAAACCAAAATTTGTGGTTTTTCTTTTCCCCAAAAATTAAAAGTAGATATTTTGGACTATTCTTATCTTTAAACAATCAATCTTTTAGAATTTTAGATGATATCCATTTTGATGAAGAAATTAAAGAAATTCAAATTTTAAAACCTGCTGAGGTAATTTTAGTTTTCTCTAATAAATATCTCCATATAAGATTAAACCCGGATGCAATAGAATTTAAATTTTCTACTTGGATGAATATTTGTTTAACTTTTGACATCAAAGATATTTTTGAAAATGAACCACTGAAAAGAAAAATAAATTTTGAAAAGTTATCTTCCTGTCGTTTTGTTGTTAAAGAATCATTGGAAGAAAACGAAATTATCAAACTTTTAATTGAATCTGATGCTCCTTTGGAAGAAAATAATACATGGCAGGAAAAAATAATGAATTTTGATCAAAAAAGGAATTCTCCTCCTTATAATTGGTGGGTCTATAATGGTCTTTATGGCAAAACAAGAGAATTAAAAATAAAAATTGTTTATCCAGAAATTCAAATTCAAAATATAAATATCGTTAAAAAAACAGAAAAGCCTCTTATTGATTTTCTTTTACGAAGAATAGAATCCCTTTATTTAAATAATTATTTACCAGCAGGGTTTCCTTGGTTTTTTGAAAATTGGTATCGAGATGAACTTTTAACTTTATTCCTTTTAAAAAATTTTTTCCAAGAAAATTTTTTTGAGAGAAGAATTGAATTTTATCTTTATAACTTAAAAGATCTTTGGGATAAAAACAAAAATGAAAAATTTATAATATCAGCTGATACTTTGTTATTAGTTTTAATTAATTTAAACTTAAATATTTTAAAGATTTATTCATTTTATTTAGAAACTACTCTTAAAAATTGGCAAAAAAAATTTAGTTCTTATTTACCCCCTTTAAGTACGTGGATGGACACTTTGGAAAGAAAATCTGCTATTGAGATTGACGCTTTATATTTGAACGCCTTAGAAAAATTTTCTCATCTTAAAAAAGAATATTTAATTTTGAAAAACACTATTACCCAAAACTTAAAAGAAAAAATCAAAAATAATCCCGAAGATATAAATTTAATTTTTGTTTATCTTTATACACCCAAGTTGTTTACTTCTAAAGAATGGAAAAAATTTTTTCAAAAACTCTTAAACAACAATTTTCTCAATTGGGGAGGCTTAAGCTCGATACCTAAAGATCATCCTCAATTTATACCCGAAGATGATGGTGAATTAGCCAAAGCTTATCATCATGGTGATTCTTGGTATTATTTAAATAATTTAGCTGTTTTTTGTTTAAAAAAAATTGATGAAAAAAGTTTTCAAAAAGAAATACAAAAAATAATCTATAGTAGTTTAACTGACTTGTTTCTAGATGGCGCTTTAGGATGGTCAAGTGAAATCAGTAGTGCTAAAGAAAGAAAAAGTGAAGGAAGCTTGGTTCAGCTTTGGTCAATAAGTAGTTTAATTTTACTATTGTCCTCTCTCCAAAATATTGATATCCTTTTGAAATCTTTCAGCAATAGCCATAATATCATCTCCATAAAATCTTAAAGAAGGATTATCCCAATTACTACCAGCAAAATAAATCATTGCTGCTTTCCATTCAGCTTGGTATGTTCGAGCATCAGCGCCTGCAGCTGTAAGGTACAAAGCAGCAGCCACAAAAGCATCTAAATTATTCCATGGCGAAGGAGGATTATTACCAGTTATTTGAGCAACTTTATCTCGATATTTCATCCAAGTTGAAGGTAAAAATTGAGCTGGCCCCATTGCTCCTCCCCAACCATACCATGGTTTACAAGAAACAGGCATTTTATTGGGATCTAGACCTAATTCTTTAACAATTTTCTCAAAAATTGGTTGTTCAGATGGCTTCATTGCATCTTTATAATGACATGTACCAACATTTTGTCCCAATCTTGATTCATAATGTAATACCGCAAGCAAAAATGCTGGTCTGATACCAGTATATTTTTCAGCAATTTTAGCTAAATTATATGCTTCACCAAAAGTAATTGGACCAGCACCACCAGCTAAGCGATAAATTTGT
>VAPR01001639.1_pt1 | contig 10498 bp, 5 predicted proteins | sample 3380701 | NCBI WGS metagenome assembly VAPR01 (sample SAMN11536904, study PRJNA540576) | hot springs metagenome | isolation source: hot spring wet sediment | place: Spain: Lobios | collected 2014-01
GTCGAGATGCTGGAGCCCTTCCAGGGACGGGTCTACGACCCCTGCTGTGGCTCCGGCGGGATGTTTGTCCAGTCCGTGGAGTTCATCGAGGCCCACGCCACCGGCAACGGGGGATGCACGCGGGCCCAGATCAGCATCTATGGCCGGGAACTCAACTACACCACCTGGCGCCTCTGCAAGATGAACCTGGCCATCCGGGGGATCGACGGCAAAATCGGGCAGGGAGACACCTTCCACAACGACCGCTTCCCTGACCTCAAGGCCGACTACATCCTGGCCAATCCTCCCTTCTATGAAGAACTGGGGCGGGGAGCGCCTGCGATACGACAGGCGGTGGAAGTACGGTGCCCCCCTCTGGCAACGCCAACTTCGCCTGGGTCCAGCACATCATCTACCACCTGGCTCCTACAGGCTACGCCGGCTTCGTGCTGGCCAACGGTTCCCTCTCCTCCAACCAGTCCGGAGAGGGGGAGATCCGCAAGAATATCGTTGAGGCCGACCTGGTAGACTGCCTCGTGGCCCTGCCAGACAAGCTCTTCTACACGACGCAGATCGCGGCCTGCCTCTGGTTCCCGGCCCGGAATAAAAGCGGGCGCCCCCCAGTGGGCCAGAAGAGACTCCTGCGGGACCGCCGGGGGCAGGTGCTCTTCATCGACGCCCGTCGGATGGGTCGCATGGTGGACCCGGTCCACCGGGAACTGACCGCGGAGGAGATCCAGAAGATCGCCCGCACCTACCACGCCTGGCGGGGTGAAGAGGAGGCGGGCGAGTATCGGGACAAGCCGGGCTTCTGCAAGAGCGCCATGCCGGAGGAGATCCGCCAGCACGGCGATGTCCTCACGCCCGGTCGGTATGTGGGTGCACTGGAGCCGGAAGAAGACGCTGAGCCGTTCGCCGAGAAGATGGCCCGGCTGGTGGCAGAACTGCGTCGTCAGCAGGCCGAGGCCCGCCGACCGGACGAGGCGATCTGGAAGAACCTCAAGGAGATTGGCTATGACGCGCGAGGAGTTGCTGAAGGCGAAGCGGGAAGAGACCCTGCGCGTGCGCGCCAAATACGGCGCCCGCAATGTGCGGGTTGTCGGCTCGATCGCTCGCGGCGAAGCGGATGAGCAGAGCGACATTGATCTCCTCGTGGAGTTCGAGCCTGACCGCACCCTGCTGGATCACGCCGGGCTGCAGGGTCGATGTGGTGAGTGAGCGCGGCCTCAAGCCCCGGATTCGGGAGCGGGTGCTTCGCTATGAGGGATCCAAAGAGCGCCTGCGGGATATGCGTGAGGCCATCGCCAAAATCGAGCGCTATGCGTCCCGGGGGCACGGGGCGTTTGAGCAGGAGGAGCTCGTACAGGTTCTTTCTCTACACCGCAGACTGCGGCGGCCCGTACGAGAACCAGGTGGTCGTCGTCTCGTTGCTGCGGACCGCCAGCGCAAACGCCTGGCCGCGCTCCTCCAGCGCTCGCTCGATCAGCGCTCGGGCCAGCTGGGGCTTGGTCTAAAAGCCGACCGAGGCGGGACCCCACCTTCTGGCCGCGGGCACGCCGAGCAACCGGTCGATCGATGCACGGCCTATGGGACGGGCAGAGCCCAGGAACACCCCACCAGGTCGATGGTGCTCTCCCAGGACTGACGGTCAGCGGCGATAGGGTTCGGATGTGCGGCGCGCCTGGAGAGCCTGCTGGACTACCCGGGCGCACCCCTCGGCGTCCTTCCGGATGGTCCGGCCCCAGAAGGTCAGCACCAGCCAACCCGAGAGCTGGAGGCGATTGCGCCTCCTGGCGTCGAGGATAAGGGTTTCCGGGTCTCCATGGTAGGCATACCCATCGCAAAAAACTGCCACCTTAAGATCGGGCCAGGCGAAATCGGGAACGGTCAATAGCCGGCCTTCTTCACATACCGCGAGGTCTCGTTGGAAGTCGCCGATCCCCAATCGCTCGAGGGCGGCCCGAAGGATCTCCTCGATTTCCCCCTTCGGGTAGCGCCGGAAGGTCTCATCGGAGCCCCGAGCCCGGGCCTCGAGCATCTCCGCCAGTCTCTGGCGGCTCGCGTCATAGGGGGCCGGTTGGGGCCCGACGGAGCCCAGACTCGCCAGTTCGAACAGGACATCGCGTACGAGATTCTTATCAAAGAGGGCGTGCCAGGCCTGATTGCGGTAGTGCTTGAGGCAGAGGTAGCAGGCCCTGACGCAGTCGTGCCTGTAAAGCGCCTCCTGCGCGGCGCGGGCTACCTCGGGCAGCCGCTCGGCCATCTCCTCCAGGTAGCCCGCCCCACCGGGAACCGTCTCGTAAAAGACAATCTGCTCGACCGGCGAGCCCGCATGGGGTTTCCGCACGAAAACCCCGAGTTCCTCGGGTTCAAGCGCAAGCAATCGCCCTGCCCCGGCCCGCAACGCCTCTGCAAGCGTTACGACCGTCGGGGACAACGTATGGCGGCCGACGGTCTTGGCGTCCTCTCGCCCCGGAAGGCTCAGGACCAGGCAGTCGGCCTGAAAGCGGTGGGCCAGGATCAAGGGGACAATCTCCCCTTTACAGAAGCGCGCATGATGCTCCCGCCACTGCTGCACTTGCTTCTGATGAGCCGGATCCGTTGGCTCATAGGGCAGATGGCGGCCACAGTCAGTACACAGCCGAAAGCGCCGGCCTTCCCCGAGCTTGCTCTCTACAGCACCCCAGTTGGTGATAAGGATCTCGGCGAGGTTCAGTAGCTCAACGGGATGCAGGAGGTAAGGATACAAGCGGCATTGGAGCGCCGATCCTGCGATCAGATACTCCCGCCGGTCGAAGACCAGCCGCTGGCGCGACTCCTCCTCCGAGGTGATACGCAGGTTCTCCTCGGCCTCAAAGGCGTCGACGAAGACGACATCGACGGCCTCTCCTAAAGCCGTGTTGCATCGCGGGCAGGTGTTCCGCCCGCTTTCCACGGCCTCGTCGCACCGGGAACAGAGGTGGAAAGCCTCAAGCCGCCCAGCGGCCTCGGCGTCACTTCGGGCATGACCCACCGTGCCGGGACCTCCGGGGTAGAGCACCCGGATGGAGCGCAGTTTGTGCCCATTCGCGTAGACGAAGTTGCCTGGGGCAAACTCCTCGATAGCGATAGCCGCTCCCCGGTAGATGGTGGTGGTGTCGGGCACGTCCGGATCGAGGCTGAAGGTGTCGAGCGGGAACTGATAGGCCGGAAGGACCTGCTGAGTCGCCAGGTAATTCAGGATGTAGGCTCGCTCAGGATCCTGGGTGATCTCGCGGTAGGCCCGCTGGCGAGCGGCGGCCTTCTTCATCGCATCACGATCAGAACCCAAGGCCGAGAACTGGCGGAATTCGCGATCGAGCTGTTCCACCCGTTGCCACCAGCGCTCCAGCACTTTCGTGAGTTCCCCCGCGAACTTGTCCACCAGCTCCTTCACGTCCTCTTTGTCATAGCGGGCCACCCCGCCGGCTTTGCGATCATACTCCGTGACTCTGAGGATCGCCTGCACGAGCTGGTCCCGGCGCTCCTGAATCTCCTGGCGAAGAGGGTCAAGTTGCTCCTGCTTCCACCTTGTCGGGCGCTGGACGTCGTCCAGAAGATCCTTCAGGAGGTCAGGGAGTTGGTTTTCAAGGTGAGCGAGCAGGTAGGAGCGCAGGTGGCGCAGGACGATCTTGGGATTGTCGAGGCGCACCTTCGGCGGATCGAATCGCCCGGCAACGAACCACTCCGGCCGCTCAAAGGCATGGCGATCGTGGGCTCCACCGGCGCAGAAGGTCGAGACAAACCCGATGCGTAGCCGCCGCCCCGCACGCCCCACCCGCTGGGTGTAATTGGCCGGGGTGGGTGGGGCGTTGCGCAGGACCACGGTCAGGAGTGGCCCGATGTCAACCCCCAGTTCCAGCGTCGGGGTGCAGACCAAGGCGTCGAGCCTCCCCTCCTTGAAATCCGTCTCGCGGCGTGCCCGCTCCTCACCGGAAATCTGGGCGCTATGCTCCGCGACAACGAACCGGCGTGGAGGGCGCTCCAGATAGAGACGGACATAGTAATTGTCTTGGTCTAAGGACGAAGGCACCAGCCGCCCGGTCTGGCACTTGGGGGTCGGACATGCCGCCAGCGCATAGGCGCGCCAGACCTGGCAGGCGTTGCAGCGGAATCCCTGTTCGGCAAAGCGGAGCCGGATGCGGCGAGGATCGATCTGGAGAATCCGCAACTGCGAGGTACGTTCATTGGCAGCGATCGGGAACCTGGTCGTCACGTCGACCAGGATTTCGTGCTCAAGGAGAAGCGGTATCACAGCGCGCAAGAATTTCTCCGCCCGCTCCCGGCCGCCCAGCACCCGAGCCGCCACCTTCTGCGTCGCCGTCAGCTGGCCCACCCGGGGGTTCTCCTGGACGAAGCCCATGACTCGCCCGGCCCTGCGCAGGTGATCGGGCCGGTCCAGGGCAAAAGCCTTGGGGCTACGGTCCCGATCTGGGAAACGCACGGCGTAGGGGTCGGCCTCGAGTTCCCGGTAGCGACGCTTCTTGCCCGGGTCGATGTACTCGGTGAAGAAGGGCAGTGTCGTCCCGGTCTCCGGACGACCGTCGTAGGCTACAGCCCGGTTCTTGCGCATCGCATCCAAAATGGCTCGTACCAGACGCGCCGCCTCAGCCGGGGTAAGCCCAGCCTGGCACGCCACGGCGACAAAGCGCCCGTCCTGTTCGAGCTCCTCAAGCCCCTCGTACTCCACCGCCACCAGCCCCAGGTTCTCGAGAGAGGCGCGCTGGCGGCTGTAACGGGTGATCTCATTGGCAGCCTGGTAGGCAAGGGCATCAAGCCACCGCTCTTGTTCTGGACGAGAGGGCTTTTGCGGAATGATTCCCAGGCCCTTGAACCGGTCGAACAGGCGCTGCGGCAGTTCTGTGAGGTAGACGCCCTGCGAGCCGGCCTCCCGGATCTCGTGCGCCATAGCGTGGCGCAGGGCGAAGGTGCGGTGCTTATCGGCGGTGTAGCCGGCCTGGTGGGCGGCGTCCTGCCGATTGTCGGCGAAGACGAGCAATTTCCGGTCGTCCCCCTCCAGGCAGTCCAGATGACGCGTGGCCAGTGCAGAGACGGTGGAGGCGGTGCCGGTGCGCAACGGCGTGACGATGTCGCCACGGGTGTAAATATCGCCGCAGGCCGGGCAGGTGCTGAGCTTGCCGCGGTGCATGAGCATCCGGACTCCGGGCCGCTTGCAGGACGGACAGCGATCTCTCGGCTCTCGAAGCACGCGGCCGCAACCGGGGCAGACGCCCACCTCCTCGAGCTCGCCTTCCGCCCGGGTCTTGTGCCGGTTACGCCGTTCCGGTTCAGCCTCCGTACTCTCCTCTTCGTCCTCGGCGTCTTCCGTGCCGGGGACTTCCGGCAGCTCCCGGATCTCATGGGTGAGGAAGGCGGTGCGCTCGTCGCTGAAAAAGTCGCTGACCCCAACAGGCAGGTCGTCATCCTGCTCGAACCGGACCTTGACAAAGTCCTGTCCGCAGGTGCGACACAGGGCGGCCGGCCGTGCCGCCGAGCCGCATGTCGGACACTCGCTCCCACCATGCGGCACCAGCGTCCGGCACGCCGGATCCAGACACAGGCCGACGTCGTACACGCCGTGGAAGAACGTATGGAGTTTGGGCCGAAGCCGCGGCGGATGGTCTTCCTCCCCCACGCTCCCGACGAGGAGATACGCCTCGATCTCCAGCTGGATCTTCTCAAGCAGCGCGCTCCGCCGCTCCGGCAGCACCGCGCGGAGGTGTTCTGCCGCCTCGCGCAGCGTATGCGGTTCGGCGAGGAACTCCTCCAGGGCCTGGACGACCCGATTGCCTGCGAGCACGGCCGACACGCGGTCGGCAACGGAGCCCTGGGGCGGGCAGCGTTTGCCCGTCAGCCGCTCGGCCAGCGCCACGACCTGCGCCTCGTCGGACGGGTTTAAGTCGGCAAGCTGCAAGGCCTTCGGGTCTGGAAGCGGGGGGCTGTACGGCCGGGCCTGGTCCTTGTGGCGCGCGTACGACTCGGTGACGATGTCTTTCGGGTCCACCACCTCGCCAAAGAGGGTCCCGGCAAAGTGCGCAAGGGCTCCTATCCCGCTTTCCCCGCTGGCCACGGTGGCCGAGGTGCCGATGGCGACCAGCTTCCCGGGCTCGAGGCCCGCCTGTGCCTTGAGGCGTCGGATGAGCCAGGCGATCTCCGTCGCCAGCGCTCCCCGGTAGCTGTGGATCTCGTCGAGGACCATGTAGCGGAGGGCGGGCGTGAACAGGTGCCGGTCGGCCTTCCGCACCAGGAGGAAGTCCAGTTGCTTGTAGTTGGTGAGGAGAATGTCGGGCGGGTTTCGGCGAATGTCCGTTCGCTTTAGGCGTTCAGTCTCGGTGGGTTCCTCGCGCAGGGCCGAGGTCGTGGTATCGCTATCCCCGGTGTACAACGCAAAGGAGATATAGAGCCCGCTTCCGCGCAGCAGCCGCCGCATGCGCTCCAGCTGGTCGTTCGCCAGAGCGTTCATAGGGTAGACGAAGACGGCCTGTAGCCCCCGAACGCCTTCGGCTTTGCGGCGGAGAATCCCGTCCAGCACAGGGAGCAAGAACGCCTCGGTCTTGCCCGAGCCGGTGCCGGTGGTGATGACGAACGAGCGCCCCGCCTGTCCGATGCGAAACGCCTGTTCCTGGTGCCGATACAGACGGTTTTCGCCGAAGGACCAGTGCGCTTTCAGGAGCTCCGGATGAGCCGTTCCCTCCTGTACGAGCTCCCGGAGGGTCGGCCCCAGGGCGAAATCCCGGGCCAGCGTCACATAGGGGCCTTTGACCACCACATCGGCCTGGGCCAGGTGCTTTTCGAACTGCCGCCTGAGGCGGTCGTCCAGGAATCGGTAGCTCGTCCGCAGAAAGCTACGGTACTCGTCAATGAGATTCCGGACGGCCAGGGGAATGTTCGGCATTGTGGGCGCCTCCTTTCCCCAACAGGATGCCTCGTTTCCTCAACCCCCCAAGGGCATCGGCAACGCGGTCGAGAACGAACTCCTCCCGCGACAGCTTGGGCTGCCACTCGGGGACGGACTGGATGTACGCTAGAACAGTATCCGGAGTCGCGGGATCGCCGCGGCGCTGGAGCTCCACGGCCGCCAGGTGCACGGTGGTCCAGCGTTCGAGTGTCTCATCCCGGAAGCCGCGAAACTTTTCAAGAACCGACTCGGCCAGAACCTCGTCCATATACCGCGGGGCGCGGCGCAAAGCCTCCTCGATGTTGGAACCTGGCTCAAAATGGGCGTCGCCGCGCGCGACCAGCCAGCCCCGCTGACGCACGGCGATGTCCTCGGGCCCTTTGTAGCGCAGGCCGGGGTCATAGGGGCCGGCGGCCTGCTTGCGGAATTCATTGAAGAGGCCCGTTTCCGTGACGGCTTCGATGAGATACAGCATCTTCTGCACCCGGAAGCGGCTCACCGGGCGGCCCGGGGAATGGAGCCTGTGGACAACCCAGGCAAGGACGGCCGCTTGCCGGAAAGCCACGCTGGCGGTCGGCCGGCACGCGGGCTCGGTGACGGAGACCTCCGCGGTCTCTGCAGCCCCCGCCGGCCCGGCCGCCGAGATGGCGTAGACCTTCGCTCCCTCCACTTCGCGCTTCCACTCGTGCACCCGCCCCTCGAGGTAGTCGTAGAACGCCGGGCGATTGCCGGCGAAAACGGGGAAGGTGGAGAGGATGTACGCGAAGTCGTCCGGCCCAAGGCCATAGGCCTCGGCCACCGCGCGGTTGACCAGCCAGACGTGATCCCACCACTCGGGCCGGTCAGCACCGTGGCTGGCCAGGGTGGTCGCCACACTTTTCGTGGGAAGACACGGAAGCGCACGGGTCACGTCCGACGGCGGAACGGCGAGGCGTTCAACGTACGTGAAGTCCAGATCTGTACCGGCAGTCCGAAGGCGTACGCTGAAGTCGAAGGGTAACGCGTTGAGCACCGCGGCCATCGAGTCCGGCGGCAGGTGGCTCGCGATCCCGGACAGAGTGTGGCCCGCGCACGACCGCTCCGGCAGAACGGCGGCGATGCAGGTGCGCTCGTCGGTGTTGCTCGCGATATTGCGGAAGACAAGCTTGGGCCCGGGGTCGGGGAGCCGGCGGTACTTCTTCTCGCACGCCTTGAGGCTCACCCAGCGCTCGATAGGCTTGATGTCCACCAGGAACTGCTCGATATGCTTGCCCTCATAGAGCGGCCAGAAGCCCGCCTCGGCCATGCGGGCGCGGATCTCCGGGAAGGCGGCGGGGTCATAGAAGGGCGGCGCGCTCGTGGTGCCGGGTATGGGGCCCAGGATCCGGCGGGGGTTGTAGAGCGTGCCGGTCTTGGGGTCCGTCCACAGGTCCCGGTCGTTGGTCATGTGGAACTCGGTGTAGAACCGCGCGTTCCAGGTGCCGGGGCCATGGTCGCCGAGGAGCGGCCGGAGGTTCACCGGGTTCCCCTCGGCGTCGTAGCCGTACATCTTGAGGAGAATCTCCCGGTCGCGGGGGGTGCGGTACTCCAGGAAGGCCAGCGTGCCAGGCGAGAGGCGCTCGAGTTCCCGCCGCCGGATGGGCACGATCCAGTCGGCGGCAACGGGCTTCACCTTCTCCTGCCCCGGCTCCCGGTAGCGGGCGGTGGCGTCCAGTTCCGCCAGGTCGTGGCGCATGAAGGCCGCCTCGAAGCCGTCGGCCTCGGGCTTCCCTTTGCGAAAGACGAGGCTGACGAACTTGTAGCGTGAGTGGATCGGAAAGATCTTCCTCCGGTTCTCGAAGGCGCAGAAGCGCTCGACCTGCGCCTGTTCCAGGAGGAGATGCCGTAGGCCCGTGCAGCCTTCGTTGTTGTAGATGGCCGAAGGAACGACGAAGCCCACCCGGCCGCCCTCCCGCACAAGTTGCCAGGCGCGCTCGACGAAGAAGATGAAGGCGTCGGGATCACCCCCGGTCCTTTTGCCGTCCACCTCCCAGGTATGGAAGCGGTAGTCGCCGCCCTTCTTGAGGCAGGCGGCCAGGGTCTTCACGCGCGCCTTGTAGGCCCGAAACTCCGCCTCAAGGTCGGGATGGGCGGCGTGGAGCTCGCGAATGCGACGGTCGAGCTCCCCACCCTTGTAGGCGCGGATGAGGATGTCGTAGCGGCCGTAGAACTCCTTGCGGTCGGGCTTGATCTTGTCCCACGGCGGGTTGCCCAGCACCGCGTCGAACCCCGGCCGCTCGGTGTCCACGAAGACCTCGGGGAACTCGAGCTCCCAGTGGAAGAAGCGCTCCCGCTCGCGCACCCGCTCGAACTCCGGCCACCAGGGGCGGCTCCGGACGTGGGCGGAGAGCTCGGCGGGGTTTTCGATGAGGCCCGTCAGGGTATCCCACTCCCGCCAGATTGCGGGCACAAAGGCACTGGCCGAGCGGAGGTCGAAAAGGAGTTTCGCGGCCGTCAGGATGGTGTCGGCTTTCTCCTGGAGGTTTTTCCGGTAGCGCTGCTCCTCGGTGCTCTCGAGGCTGGATGCCCTCCCGCAAGAGATCGGCGGGGCGCACCTCATCGATGAGCCGGCGCAGGCGCGCCGCCTCGCGGATGGCCTGGCGGACGGGTTCCTGGAAGGGCACGGGAGCCTGATAGGGGTTTAACCCCCTCGTCGGCAGGGGCGGCTCTTCCAGCCGGTCCATCCAGGTGCCCAAAAGCGCGTTGCCGCAGCGGATGTGGTGTTGGAAGAAGACCAGCGGCCGGTCGCCGGCCAGCGACTCGATCCAGAGGGCCACCTGGGCGAGCTGCACGGCGGTAGGGTTGAGGTCGACCCCGAAGAGGCAGCGTTCGGCGATGCGGCGCTTGCACCAGGCGCGGGCCTCGGAGTTGGCGGCGCGGGCTTCCTCGTCCGCGGCGCGCCAGTTCGTGTCCCATCCCTGCCCGGTGGTGGAGCGAAACTCCGGCGGGGCCTGGCCGCCGTATTCGTCCACGCAGGCCCGGTGGAGGGCCTGCCCCAGAAAGCGCATGGCCTCGACCAGGAAGTGGGCGCTGCCGCAGGCGGGGTCGAGCACCCGCAGGCGTTCGATCTCGGCGGCGGTCTTCCCCTCGATGAGCGGCCCCAGGGTGTGGCGCACCAGGTCCCGCACCAGCGCCCGCGGGGTGTAGAAGGAGCCGGAGCCCTTGCGGCCCGGACCTGGCACGAAGTGGAAGGTGTCCGGCTCTAACCGCCGCATGAGCCGGGCGGTGGCGTCTTTGGCGACTCCTTCGTCGGCTTCCTCGTTGACCGCTTCCCCCTCCGCCGTGGCCCGATCCGTTTCCGCCACGGTCTCACTTGCGTCGTCGCTCTCATCCCCGGACTCATCGACCGAAGCATCCGGATGTAGCCGTTCGGCCTCGGTGCCGCGGACCAGGGCGACGTCCCCCACAAGGCGCAGGTTCCTCTGCTCGCGCAGTCGGACCAGTTCGGCCGGGGGAAGAACGTACTCCCTCCCCCGTATCCGGACCTCGAGGGAGACCACGCGGGCGATGCGGGGTTCGTATTCCAGAAGCCCTTCGTACACGGCGCCCAGGCTCTCGATATCCAGCTCCCGGAAGGAGACCCGC
>VAPR01001640.1_pt1 | contig 10493 bp, 7 predicted proteins | sample 3380701 | NCBI WGS metagenome assembly VAPR01 (sample SAMN11536904, study PRJNA540576) | hot springs metagenome | isolation source: hot spring wet sediment | place: Spain: Lobios | collected 2014-01
AGTTTTTGTTTTAAGTCAAATAAAAACAAAAAAGGAGGCGTAGGATTATGGCAAAGTTAAGCATAGAGCAGATCGTTGAGGCAATAGAAAACCTCACAGTTATTGAATTGGCTGAGTTGGTAAAAGCTCTTGAACAAAAGTTTGGTGTATCAGCAGCGGTTCCAGTAGCAGCCGCTGTTGCAGTAGGTCCATCTGCACCAGCAAGTGCTCCTGTTGAAGAAAAAACAGTATTTGATGTGATACTTGCTGATGCGGGTGATAAGAAAATTCAGGTTCTAAAAGTAGTTAGAGAAATCACTGGTCTTGGATTAGCGGAAGCAAAAGCTCTCTTAGATAATCTTCCAAAACCTATAAAAGAAGGTGTCTCAAAACAGGAAGCAGAAGAAATAAAGAAGAAATTGGAAGAAGCTGGTGCAAAGGTAGAGTTGAAATAAGCCCCTTTGGGGCTTATTAAATCAATTGGAGGTATTCTATGAAAATTCAAAGAATAGGTTATAAAAAAGAAATATATGAAATGCCTAATTTATTAACTGTTCAATTGGAATCTTATAAAAACTTTTTACAAGAAGATGTTCCTCCTGATAAGAGAACAGATGAAAGCTTACATGGATTATTAAAGGAAATTTTCCCTATTGTAGATTTACAAGGAAGATATATACTTGAATATCTAGGTTATAGGGTTGAAAAACCAAGGTATACTATTGAAGAGTGTCTTCAAAAGAATTTAACTTATTCTGCACCTATATTTGTAAAAATTCGTTTAAAAAAGATAAGACCACAAACAAATGTTATAGAAAGTGAGATAGAGCAAGAAATATATTTTGCAGATATTCCATATATGACTCCAAAAGGAACATTCATAATAAATGGTGTAGAAAGGGTAGTTTTAAGCCAAATTCATAGAGCGCCTGGTGTTTATTTTATAATTCAGGAAAAGGAAACAGAAGCTTATACAGCCCTTTTAGTCCCTTATAGAGGACCTTGGATTACATTTACTATTGATGGTTCAAAATTAATAAGTATGACAGTTTCAAAAAGAAGAAAAATACCTATTACAAGATTTTTAAGAATACTTGGTTATGAAGATTATAAATCAATGATTGAGAACTTTTTACAAGTAGAAGAAATGTCCATAGATGATGAAAGATTACTTAAAGGTAATTATATTTTAGCAGATGATGTAGTAAGTCATGAGACAGGAGAATTGATATTTCAATTAATAACAGAAAAGGGGGAATTTATTAGAAAGGATATAACTGAAAAGTTCATAGAGGAGTTAAAGAAGGAAGGAGTAAAGAAAATAAAGGTTTTAAATACTCAAGATCCTGCTGTTGAAGCAATGATAACAACATTTAGGCAGGATCGTATTAAAGATACAAGAAGCTCATTAACTAATATATATAGAGTATTAAAATATACACAACCAAAAAGCTTACAAGATGCAAAGGAATATATAGATAACTTTTTCTTTTCAGGTGAGAAATTATTCCTTGGTGAAGTTGGAAGATTTAAAGTAAATTTAAGATTAAGACATGAAGAGAAAGGATTTAAATCTCCTTCTTATGACACGTATCAACTTACAAAAGAAGATTTTATAGTTTTAATAAAAAGATTATTGGATTTATATAGGGGAGAGGAGCCTGAGGATGATGTAGATGATATTTCTAATCGTAGGGTAAGAAGAGTTGGTGAAAGGCTTTATGAGCATATTAGAAATTCTTTAATTAGAGCTTCAAAAGCTATTAAGGAGAAATTATTAACAGAAATGGAGGATGTTACACCAAAGAAATTATTTAATCCAAAACTTATAACCGCATCTATTACAAATTTCTTTACAACAGATACATTATCCCAATTCTTAGATCAAACAAATCCACTTTCAGAGCTTACACATAAAAGAAGAATATCTGCACTTGGAAAAGGTGGGCTTTCAAGAGAAAATGCAGGAATTGAAGTAAGAGATGTCCATCCTTCTCATTATGGAAGGATTTGTCCTATTGAAACACCAGAAGGACAAAATGTAGGATTAGTTTTATCCTTAACAACATATGCAAAAATAGATGATTTTGGTTTTATTAGAACACCACTTAGGAAGGTTAAAAATGGTGTTTTAACAGATGAAATTGTTTATGTCGCTCCTTATGAAGAAATAGATTACAAAATAGCAGGTGGTGATACGAAAGTAGTTAATGGTAAAATAGAAGAAAAGAGAGTATTAGTAAGACATAGGAGAACTTATAAAATTGCTTCTCCAAGAGAAGTTAATTTTATTGATGTTTCACCAAGACAATTAGTTTCTCCTTCATCATCATTAATTCCATTCCTTGAACATGATGATTCTAATAGAGCACTTATGGGTTCAAATATGCAAAGACAAGCGGTTCCATTACTAATTCCAGAACCTCCTATTGTAGGAACAGGTATGGAGTCAAAAATTGCACAAGATTCTGGAACACTTATTTTAGCAAAAAGGGATGGAACAGTAACTTATGTGGATGCTTATAAAGTTATAGTTGTTCCTGATGAAAAAGAAGATGATTTCTTTGGAATTGACGAATATAAACTTACTAAGTTTCAAAGATCAAATCAAGGAACGATTATACATCATACACCAGTTGTAAAGGTTGGACAAAAAGTTAAGAAGGGTGATATTATAGCAGAAATGGTTGCAGTAAAAGATGGAGAATTATCACTTGGTAAAAACTTGCTTGTTGCTTTTGTTCCTTGGTATGGTTATAACTTTGAAGATGCTATCGTTATGTCGGAAAGAGTTTGGAAAGATGATATATTTACATCAATACATATAGATGATTATGAGGTTGAGGTAAGGGATACAAAGCTTGGTCCAGAACAAATAACAAGGGATTTACCAAATGAAAGTGAAGAAACTTTAAGGAATTTAGATGAGTTTGGAGTTGTTAGAATAGGAACAGAAGTCAAAACAGATGATATACTTGTTGGTAAAATTACACCTGAGGGTGAGAGGGAACTAACACCTGAGGAAAAATTATTACAAGCTATATTTGGTGAGAAAACAAAAGGTTATAGAAATACTTCAAAAAGAGTTCCACCTGGTGTTAGGGGAATTGTTATTAATACAATTATTTTAACGAAATACTCAAATAATGAATTAACTCAAAAAATTTTAGAAGAAAGGAAAATGAGGGCAGAGGAAAATTATAGAAATAATCTAAATAGAATTAGGGAAAGATTGCTTGAATTGTTAGAAACAGAACTTTCAGATAAAGTTTTAAAAGAGGATATTTTGGATAGTGAAGGAAATGTTGTATTTAAAGCGGGTGAAAAGTTTTCAAAGAGTAAAGTTTCTAATTCGATGTCCTTAGTTTTTGGAGATAAGTTTATAAGTGATAAGAAGACAGTTTTAAAAATTAAGAGATTTTATGAGCAAGCAAGAGAATTTATAAAAATTATTGAAGAAAATTATAAGAGTGAAATAGATAGAATAGAAAAGGGAGATGAGCTTCCTGCTGGTGTTATACAACTTGTTAAGGTTTATATTGCTCAAAGAAGGAGATTTGCAATAGGTGATAAACTTGCAGGAAGGCATGGAAATAAGGGTGTTGTTTCTATCATAGCACCTATTGAAGATATGCCATTTTTAGATGATGGTACTCCTGTTGATGTGGTATTAAATCCTCTTGGTGTTCCTTCGAGAATGAATATTGGACAAATTCTTGAAACACTTCTTGGATGGGCTGGTGTTGAATTAACCAAAAAACTTAGAAAACTTTTAAAAGAGGGTAATATAACTGAAATTAGAAAGTTCTTACTTGATATATACAAGCCTCATAGAGATATGGAATTTATTGAATTCTTAAAGAATGCAAAAGAAAGTGAAATTCTAGCTTATGCACAATTACTTGCAGAAAAAGGTATAAGGTATGCTTGTCCTGTATTTGAAGGATTAAGTTTGGAGGAAGTTAAAGAGCAACTTAAATTAGCAGGCTTACCTGAGGATGGAAAAGTAAAATTAAGAGATGGGAAGACAGGTGAATATTTTGATTATCCTTGCACAGTTGGTTATATGTATTTGATGAAATTGATACATATGGTTGAGGATAAAATTCATGCAAGAAGTGTTGGAAGTTATTCAATTATTACGCAACAACCACTTGGTGGAAGAGCGCATTTTGGAGGTCAAAGGTTTGGAGAAATGGAAGTTTGGGCAGCAGAGGCTCACGGAGCTGCTTATGCACTGCAAGAATTATTAACAGTGAAAAGTGATGATGTAATTGGTAGAACTCAATTATATAAATCAATTGTTAGAGGTGATTTGCCGCCCGAACCAAGTATGCCTGAATCATTTAATGTTCTTGTTAAAAAGTTAAGAGGACTTTGTATAGATGTTGAAGTAGAATATCAAAAGGAGAGAAAGGCATGATAGAGAGAGTAAGAGAAGATATTTTAACTAAAATATCACCAAGATATCTTAAGGCTATTAGAATAAAATTAGCTGACCCTGAAACTATAAAAACTTGGTCATATGCTGAGATGAAGGGAAGGGAAAGAGGGGAATATGGACTTGGTGAAGTAAAGAAGCCTGAAACAATAAATTATAGAACTCAAAAACCAGAACCTGGTGGTTTATTCTGTGAAAGGATATTTGGACCTATTAAAGATTATGAATGTAGTTGTGGTAAATATAAAGGTAGAAAATATGCGGGAGTAATATGTGATAGATGTCATGTAGAAGTTACTGAATCAAGGGTTAGAAGAGAAAGAATGGGTTATATTGAGCTTGCGGTTCCTGTTGCTCACATTTGGTTTTATAAGATACCACCATCCATTATAGGAACACTTCTTGATATTTCAAGGAGTGATTTAGAAGAAGTATTATATTATGGGGCTTATATTGTTATAAATCCTGGTAAGGTTCCAGGAATTAAAAAGGGTGAAGTTTTAACGATGCAGAAATATGAAGAGTTAGTTAAGGAGTATGGTAAAGATGCATTTGAAGCGGGAATGGGTGCAGAAGCAATAAAGAAACTTTTAGCTGAATTTTCAGAACCTGTTGAGGGAAATAAGACAAAATTAGAGAAACTTTTGGAAGAGCTTACAGTAAAATTAAGAATAGAAAAATCTACGCTTATAAGAAGAAAAATTCTTCAAAAGCTAAGGATTGTTAAATCATTTGTTGAATCTGGGGTTAAACCCGAATGGATGATTCTTGAAGTATTGCCAGTAATTCCACCAGATCTTAGACCTCTTGTGGCTCTTGAAGGGGGAAGGTTTGCAGCAAGTGATTTAAATGATCTATATAAGAGAGTTATTTATAGAAATCAAAGATTAAAGTATATTTTAGCAGATCCTTCTACACCTGAACTTATATTAAGAAATGAAAAAAGAATGCTTCAAGAGGCAGTAGATGCGGTTTTAGATAATTCAAGAAGGAAAAAACCTGTTCTTGGAAGAGGTAATAGAAAATTAAAATCACTTTCAGATGATATTAGAGGGAAAAAAGGATTGTTAAGAAGAAACTTACTTGGTAAAAGAGTGGATTATTCTGCAAGAAGTGTAATTGTAGTGGGTCCAGAATTAAAAATATATCAAGCGGGTGTTCCAAAAGAAATAGCAGTAGAATTATGGAGACCATTTATAGAAAAGAAAATTGAAGAGTTGGGACTTGCTGAAAATATAAGAAGCACAAGAAAACTTTTAAGAAAAAGGACAAAGGAAGTTTGGGAAATACTTGAAGATGTTGTTAAAAATCATCCAATTTGGTTAAATAGAGCTCCAACACTTCATAGACCGTCAATTCAAGCATTTGAACCTGTTATTGTAGAAGGTAAAGCAATAAAATTACATCCATTAGTATGTACTGCTTATAATGCGGATTTTGATGGAGACCAAATGGCTATATTTGTCCCACTATCTCCTGAGGCACAACTTGAAAGTTATAACTTAGTTTTATCTGTTCATAATATCCTTTCACCTGCTCATGGAAAACCTCTTGCTAGTGCTAGCCAAGATATGGTAATAGGTATAAATTATTTAACAAAAATTAAAGCTGGTGCAAAAGGCGAAGGAAAGATATTTTATTCTATTGAAGAAGCATTGAAAAGCTATGAAAATGGAATAATTGAACTTCATTCACTCATTAAAGTTCCAATATCAAAGGATGAACCATTTAGTAATAATCCACCATTTGAATTCGTAGAAACAACAGTTGGAAGAATACTATTTAATATGATATTGCCAGTAGAATTTAGGAAAGTTTATGGACTTATAAACAAAGAGCTTAAAAAGAAAGATATATCTGATATTGTTTATAAGTGTCATCGTTTGCTTGGAGCTTGGGCAACTGCGGAATTTCTTGATAATATAAAAGATTTAGGATTTAAATACGCTACAAAGTCTGGTGTTACATTTGGTATAGATGATATTATTATCCCTTCAAATAAATATGAAATTATTGAGGAAGCATTTAAGGAACTTGATAAAATAAATAAGAGATTTGAAAGGGGAGAAATATCGAGGGCTGAGCATTATCAACAAGTTTTGGACTTGTGGATGAGAACGACAGAAAATGTTAAAAAAGAATTAGAGATTGCTCTTGAAAAAGATAAAGATGGATTTAATCCTATTTATATGATGGTGTATTCAGGAGCAAGAGGAAATATTATCCAGACAATGCAACTTTCTGCTATGAGAGGACTTATGGCAAGACCAAGTAGGAAAGGTGAAATAGGTGATTTAATAGAAATACCAGTTATTTCATCTCTTAAAGAGGGTTTAAAAACAATGGAATACTTTATTTCAACTCACGGTGCAAGAAAGGGTCAATCTGACACCGCATTAAAAACCGCAGATGCTGGTTATTTAACAAGAAGACTTGTAGATGTTGCACAAGATGTTGTAGTAACAATAGAAGATTGTGGTACTGTAAGGGGTAGAACAATTAGAGGACCTAATATTGCAAACAAAATCCTTGGAAGAGTTGCTCTTGAAGATATTTATGATCCCAATACAAATGAATTAATTGTTGCAGCAAATGAAGAAATAGATGAAGAAAAAGCAGAAAGAATAGAAAAATCTGGAATAAATGAAGTAGTTGTAAGGTCTGTTTTATATTGTGAGGCGGAACATGGAGTTTGTGCAAAATGTTATGGTAGAAATTTAGCATCTGGGAAATTAGTAGATATTGGTGAGGCAGTAGGTATTATAGCAGCTCAGTCCATAGGCGAACCTGGAACTCAATTAACATTAAGAACTTTCCATACAGGTGGCGTTGCAGAAAAGGTTGCAGAGGAGAACTTCTATTTAGCGCCATTTGAAGGAAAAGTTGAATACATTAATTTGAATGTAATTGAAAGAGATAGTAAGCAAATTGTTATTAGTAAAAAGGGTAAAGTTAAAATTATTTCTAAGGATGGAAAAGAAAAAATATATGAAATTCCATATGGGAGTGAGATTTTTGTAAAAGATAAGCAAAAGGTTAAGATGGGTGATAAAATAGCGGAATGGGAACCCTATTCTTTACCTATTATGACTACAAAAGAAGGTTATATTGAATTTGAAGATCTTATTGAAAATGTCACATTAAAAGAAGAGGTTGAAGAAGGAAAAGTAGAGCGTGTTATTCAAATTATGAGACAAAGAAAGTTATATCCAAAAGTAAAAGTTATAGATCCAAAAACAGGGAAAGTAATAGAAGAGATTCCATTGGTAAATGAAGCAAGATTAACTCAAAGAGCTTATGAATTATATAAGCAATCTGAAAAAGAAATTGTAAAAGCAGGTGAAATAATTGCGAGATTACCTAAAATTACATCAAAGACAAGAGATATAACAGGAGGATTACCAAAAGTTGAAGAATTATTTGAAGCAAGATCTCCCAAAAATAAGGCAATACTTTCTGAGATAAGTGGATATGTTGAAATGTTAGGACTTGAAAGGGGAGAATTTAAAATTAAAGTTACTTCGGAAGATGGGAGATCTGAAATATATAGAATACCTTATGGAAGATATTTACTTGTTAGTGATGGAGAATTTGTTGAAGCGGGTGATCCGCTTACAGATGGTGAAATTGACCCTCATGATTTACTAAAAATAAAAGGTAAAGATTATGTTCAAGAATACTTGTTTGATAGAATACAAAGCATATATAAGATGTCAGATGTTGAAATTAATGATAAACATATAGAAATTATTGTAAGGCAAATGCTTAGGAAAGTTAAAATTGTATCTTCTGGAAGCACTAATCTATTTGAAGATGATATTGTGGATTACATAAAAGTTAAGAAGGAAAATGAAAGAGTTATGAGGGAAGGGGGTAAGCCTGCGACTTATACTCATATGCTTTTGGGTATAACTAAGGCTGCCCTATCTTCTGATTCATTCATTTCTGCTGCTTCATTCCAAGAAACCACTAAGGTTTTGGCTTTTGCTGCAATTGAAGGAAAGGAAGATAATTTATATGGACTTAAAGAAAATGTTATAATTGGTGGTTTAATACCTGCTGGAACAGGTAGAAGAGATATAAGAGAAGCTTCAATAATTGTAGAGGAGGCAAAGAAAGAAACAGCATAATGTTAATTCCTATATACTTAATTTTACCAGATAGCGGAGATTTAAAGATATTATCCGAAGAATTTTTAAGAGGATTTAACTTTGCTATAAAAGGGGAATTTGAATATGTAATAATTGATGAGGATCCAGATACTAATATAAGTTTTAGTGAAATTTATAGCAATATTATATATAAAAATCCAAAAATTGTGATTGGACCAATTTTAAATAAAAATCAAAGAATATCTGCTGAATTGTCTATGAGAAATAAGGTTATTCAAATTATTCCTATAACTTACGATGTTTTCCTTGGAACATACGGAAATTATGTTTTTCCTTTTAATTTCAAAACATATATAAGTTTATTGAAATTTTTAGAAATTGCTCGCCAAAAAGGCGATACAAATTTCGTGTTATTATATGAAAATACAATAAATGGCCTTTCAATAAAAAAATTCTTAGATAGTCAAATTGGTGTGCCCACTATTGCTATTAAAAATAATAAGGTTGCTGAAGCTTCCATTGTAGAGATTATGAAAGATATAAAAGATTATAATTCTATATTATTTTCAGATGGGGGTATAAATTCTGTAAATACTTATTTAAATTTAAGAAAGCAAGGTTATAAAAAGGATGTTTATGTTTTTGATAGTTGGCTTTCAAGTGATATATTTCCTATGATTATAGGGTTTTCTGAAAATCTTTATATTGTTGCTCTTGAGAATATATCTTATACAAGTTATCTTCTGAAACTTGACAGAAAATACAAATTTATAGAAAGCTATAAAAAGCTTTATAATACTGAACCAACTAATGCTGCACTTATCGGTTATGATACTGGTAATTTGGTAAAAGAAGCATTAAAATCCGAAGATATAAAGGAATTTTTATTGAAATATGGAGTGCTTCAAGGAATAAGTGGGGATTATCTTATATCCAAAAATTCAGAATACATTAAAATTTTAAAACTTACCAATAATGGTTTGGAGGAATTGAAATGGTAAAGTTTTGGTTTGCCTTCTTTATATCCTTGTTAATGCAAATTATAGCTTTAATTTTGACTATTTATGGGGATATTGTTATTTCACCAATTCTTTTTGTATTGGCACTTTTTGTTATTACAATTTGGGGGATTTTAAATTATAATGATAAAAGCACAAGTTAGTTTGTATGTTTTTAATTATAGTGGTGATAGGGGGGATATTATTAGAGAATTTTGGAAAATTATGAAGAGTTTTAATTTGGAATTTAAAGCAAATGCTTTCTCTACAATTATATGGTCAGAGGATGAAGATAAATTGTTTAATGCATTAAATTATGCATTTAAGGAGTTAAGGAAATATGGAATTATTTTAGATATAAAAATTTCAAATATAGGACCACATCCCAGTTATGAAATTAGGAGTGATGAGATATGAAGGGTTTATATACTGCATTAATAACACCTTTTGATGAAAATTTAGATATTGATTATGAAAGTTTAAAGAAGTTAATTGAATTTCAGATAGAAAATAAGGTTGATGGAATTGTAATTTTTGGAACTACGGGAGAATCACCAACCATAGATGAAGAAGAATTTTTTAATGTTTTAGAATTTATAAAGCAATATAAAAATGATATTGAATTTATAATTGGGACGGGAACAAATAATACAAACAAGACAATTGAAAAAACAAAGAAAGTTTTAGATATGGGGTTTGATAAAGTTTTAATAGTTGCTCCATATTATAATAAACCTAATGTAAATGGATTGTATGAGCATTATAAGAACATAGCATTGACATCTGCTAAAATTATATTATATGAAGTGCCTTCACGAGTCTCAATAAGTATTCCAATTGAAGTAATTAAAAAATTAAAGCAAGAATTTAGTGAAAACATAATAGCTTTAAAGTTCTCAAATAGTGATTTAGATTTATTAAGTAGGATTATTTTGGAAGTTAAAAATTTGGATATATGAAAAT